>Ga0209811_10000215_pt1 | contig 27441 bp, 25 predicted proteins | sample Coa_R1_6_FD_187161 | JGI IMG/M metagenome (GOLD analysis project Ga0209811, IMG submission 187161) | Surface soil microbial communities from Centralia Pennsylvania, which are recovering from an underground coalmine fire. - Coalmine... | ecosystem: Environmental > Terrestrial > Soil >... | reverse complement strand
AACCCCGCACGTGCGGGGTTCGCGGGTGAGGCGAGGCTGGCGGGGCAGCCGAGGGGGCGGGCGAGAGGGGACCGGGGGGGGTCAGGCGGTGTCGGGTGCGGCTCCCGGTGGGCGAGCGGCATACGGGATCGGACCTGGACTCCCGGTGGGCGAGCGGCATACGGGATCGGACCTAGACTCCCGACCCATGACTGCGCTCGGTGCCGACCTGCGACGAGGACCCTTCCGCGAAGGGGAGCGGGTGCAGCTCACCGACCCCAAGGGCCGGATGAACACGATCGTGCTGGCGGCCGGCAAGCAGTTCCACACCCACCGCGGTTACCTGCTCCACGACGAGCTCATCGGCCGGCCCGACGGCTCGACGATCACCAACACGACCGGCGTGGAGTACCTCGCCATGCGGCCCCTGCTGGCCGACTACGTCATGTCGATGCCGCGAGGCGCCGCGGTCGTCTACCCCAAGGACGCCGGCCAGATCGTCACGATGGCCGACATCTTCCCCGGCGCGGTCGTCGTCGAGGCCGGGGTGGGGTCCGGCGCCCTGGCCATGTCGTTGCTCAGGGCGGTGGGCGACCAGGGCCGGCTGTACTCCTTCGAGCGTCGCGAAGACTTCGCCGACATCGCCAGGGCCAACGTCCATCTCTTCTTCGGCCAGGAGCACCCCGCCTGGACGGTCACCGTCGGCGACCTTGTCGAGCGGCTCCCGCAGACCGTCGACAACGGCACCGTCGACCGGGTCGTCCTCGACATGCTCGCGCCGTGGGACTGCCTCGACGTCGTCCACGCAGCGCTCGCCCCGGGCGGACTGCTCATCTGCTACGTCGCCACCGCCACCCAGCTGTCGCGGGTCGCCGAGGCGATGCGCGACCACGGCGGCTGGACCGAGCCGTCGGCGTGGGAGTCGCTCGTCCGCGGCTGGCACCTCGAGGGCCTCGCCGTCCGGCCCGAGCACCGGATGCACGGCCACACCGGCTTCCTCATCACCACCCGCAGGCTCGCCGACGGCGTCACGCCGCCGCTGCGCAAGCGCCGTCCGGCCAAGGGTGCCTACGGCGAGGCCGGGGTCGACGAGGACGCCTGGACCCCCGAGGACGTGGGGGAGCGGGTGCCCTCGGACAAGCGCGTCCGTCGCACCCGGCGCGCCCTCGTCGCCGAGACCGAGACCGAGAGGAGCGCGCAGCCCCGGGCGGAGTCCGAGTCCCGGCAGGCGCCCGAGGGCTGAGACGGCATCCGGCCGGGCGACGCGGGCTCACGCTCAGGTGACGCACCTGTGACCCAAACCTCCCCGACCTGCCCAGACTCCGGAGTTAGGGTCGAATCAGACCGCCGACACGAAGGCGGCAAGTCACCTGCCGCGGAGGAGTCGCCATGACCGACCAGACCCCCGGAACGGGCCCTGGCACCGGGCCGAACGACGTCGAGCACCTGCGTCGCGAGATCGCCGCGCTGCGGGCCAAGGTCGCCACCAACCCCGGCCAGCTGCGCGAGCTGCAGGAGAGCGTCCGCGGCCTGGAGTCCCGCCTCCTCACCGTCAACTCCCAGAACGATCGCCTCGTCCGGACCCTCAAGGAGGCCCGCGACCAGATCGTCAGCCTCAAGAACGAGATCGACCGGCTCGGCCAGCCGCCGTCGGCCTTCGGCGTCATCCTGGACGCCTACGGCGACGGCACCGTCGACATCCTGACCGGCGGCCGCAAGCTGCACGTCGCGGTCGCCCCCGACGTGGAGGCGGAGTCGCTGGTCCCCGGCCGTGAGGTGCGGCTCAACGAGTCGCTCAACGTCATGAGCGTCCACGGCTACGAGCGGGTCGGCGACGTGGTCCTCGTCAAGGAGGTCCTCGACGACGACCGGGTCCTGGTCATCTCCCGCGGCGACGAGGAGCGCGTATGCCGGCTGGCCGAGCCCCTCCTCGACGGCCCGGTGCGCGTCGGCGACGCCCTCACCATGGAGACCCGGTCCGGCTTCGTCTTCGAGCGGATCCCGAAGTCCGAGGTCGCCGACCTCGTCCTGGAAGAGGTTCCCGACATCTCCTACGAGGACATCGGCGGCCTGAGCGGGCAGATCGAGGTCATCCGCGACTCGATCGAGCTGCCCTACCTGCACCCCGACCTCTACATCGAGCACCACCTCAAGCCGCCCAAGGGTGTCCTCCTCTACGGCCCGCCCGGATGTGGCAAGACGATGATCGCCAAGGCGGTCGCGGCGTCGTTGGCGCGCAAGGTCGCCGAGAAGCAGGGCACGCCGCTCGCCAAGTCCTACTTCCTCAACATCAAGGGCCCCGAGCTGCTCAACAAGTACGTCGGCGAGACCGAGCGGCATATCCGGCTGATCTTCCAGCGCGCCCGGGAGAAGGCCAACGAGGGCAACCCGGTCGTCGTCTTCTTCGACGAGATGGAGAGCCTGTTCCGGACCCGCGGCTCCGGCGTCTCCTCCGACGTCGAGACGACCATCGTCCCCCAGCTGCTGGCCGAGATCGACGGGGTCGAGGGCCTGGAGAACGTCATCGTCATCGGTGCCTCCAACCGGGAGGACATGATCGACCCGGCCATCCTGCGCCCGGGCCGGCTCGACGTGAAGATCAAGATCGAGCGACCCGACGCCGAGGCGGCCCGCGACATCTTCGCCAAGTACCTCACCCCCGACCTGCCGCTGCACGCCGACGACCTGGCCGAGAACGGCGGCAGCGCGCAGGCCACCGTGGAGGCGATGATCCAGGCCTCGGTCGAGCGGATGTACGCCGAGATCGACGACAACCGCTTCCTCGAGGTGACGTATGCCGGCGGCGACAAGGAGATCCTCTACTTCAAGGACTTCAACTCCGGTGCGATGATCCAGAACATCGTCGACCGGGCCAAGAAGATGGCGATCAAGGACTTCCTCACCTCCGGCGCCCACGGGCTGCGGGTCGACCACCTCCTGCAGAGCTGTGTCGATGAGTTCAAGGAGAACGAGGATCTCCCTAACACGACCAACCCCGACGACTGGGCCCGGATCTCGGGCAAGAAGGGGGAGCGGATCGTCTACATCCGGACCCTCGTGTCGACCAAGCGGGGTACCGAGCCCGGCCGGTCGATCAACACCGTCGCCAACACCGGTCAGTACCTGTAGGTCCATCTCGTATGCCGCGCGCCCGCCGGACCCGCTCGGGCGGGCGTCCGGCATACGAGATCCGGCACAGGGCGGGATCGACACCCAGGCAACTCGCCGGGAGCCTCGCACGTTGTGCCCGTGTGCGGCCAGTCGCCTAGACTGCACCGTCGGCCCGGCCTGCCGGGCCGTCCCCGCGTGCGCACCCAGTGCCGACGCGGCCCAAAGATGTGAACTCGTTAGGACGTGTCCCATGCCAGCCGGAAGCGGCAACCTGCTGATTTTTGCCCTCCCCATCCTGCTGCTCGGCTTCATGATGTGGAGCCAGCGCAAGCGGCAACGGGAGGCCCAGAACCTCCAGAGCGGCATCGCCGTCGGGGACCACGTGGTCACCACGTCCGGCCTCTACGGGACGGTCAAGGAGCTGGACGACCGGACAGTCAGGCTCGAGGTAAGTCCCGACGTGGTCGTGACCCTCGACCGACGGGCCATCGGCTCGAAGGCGGCCTGAGGTGGCGCGCGGCACCACGCGTGGGGCGCGCCGCGGGTTGCTCGGCCTGATCGTCCTCGTCCTCGTTCTGGGCGGCCTGCTCGCCGGCACCCACGTGTGGGGCACCGCCGGCCTGACGCCCAAGCTCGGCCTCGACCTCGAGGGTGGCAGCCAGCTCATCCTGTCGCCGGTCGTCACCGGGGGCCAGCAGGTCACGACCGACCGGCTCAACCAGGCGCGCGACATCATCGTCCAGCGCGTCGACGCCAACGGCGTCGCGGGTGCCGAGGTGACCACGACGAGCGACAACAAGATCGTCGTGTCGATGCCCGGAACCCCCGACCGGGCCACCCTCGACGCGATCCGCAAGTCCTCCCAGATGCAGTTCCGGGGCGTTCTCTGCGCGACGGGCAGCGCGACCCAGCCGACGTGGTGTCCGTCGACGACGCCCGTCGGCCCGGCTCCGGCGCCCACGGCGACGGCCAGCGGCACGGCGACGGTCAAGCCGACCACCCAGCCCAGCAGCGGTGGCGCGGAGGCACCGTCCAGCACGAAGGTGCCCAAGGCCACCGCGTCCTCGACGAAGTCCAGTGCCAAGTCGGCGATCCCCCAGGGTCTGCGCAACGCCAAGACGCCGACACCCAGCGCCACGGTGAGCACCCCCGGCGACGGCGTCACGTCTGCCGGCACGGGCGCGACCGCGACCTCCCCGACCGACCCCAACAGCCAGGCCTGGGTCACCGCCGCTGTCGCCCAGCAGTACGCCGCGCTGGACTGCACGGCTCCCGGCGCGCTGGAGAAGATCGTCGACGACCCCAAGAAGCCGCTCGTCACGTGCTCGACCGACGGCCAGGAGAAGTACATCCTCGGCCCGGTCATCGTCGGCGGTGACAGCATCGGCGACGCCAACGCCGGCTACCAGGTCTCCCAGACCGGTGCGACCACCAGCGTCGTGGAGATCCAGCTGTCCTTCAAGGGTGCCGGCAAGCAGGCCTACATCGACGCGAGCAAGCGGATGGTCAGCCTCACCGACCCGCAGAACCGGATGGCGGCCACCCTGGACTCCCAGGTCATCGTGGCCCCGCGGTTCGACTCGGCCATCCCCGACGGCAACGCCTCGATCACCGGCAGCTTCACCATCGCCTCGGCCCGTGACCTGGCCCAGCAGCTCAAGTTCGGCGCACTCCCGCTGTCCTTCCAGCTGGAGACCCAGACCCAGATCAGCCCGACCCTCGGGTCGGACCAGCTCCGGCTCGGCCTGCTCGCCGGGCTCATCGGTCTGCTCCTCGTGGTCGTCTACTCCCTGTTCCAGTACCGCGCGCTCGGCCTGGTCACGGTGGCCTCGCTCCTCGTGGCAGCCGGGTTCACCTACCTGTCGATCACGCTGCTCGGCTGGTCCCACAACTACCGGCTGGACATGGCCGGCGTGACCGGCTGCATCGTGGCCATCGGTGTCACCGCGGACTCGTTCATCGTCTACTTCGAGCGGGTCCGTGACGAGGTCCGCGAGGGCCGACCGCTGCGCAGTGCGGTGGAGACCGGCTGGCGGCGCGCCCGACGGACCATCCTGGCCGCCGACGGCGTCAACTTCCTCGCCGCGTTCGTCCTCTACACCCTGGCCACGGCCAACGTCCGCGGCTTCGCGTTCACCCTCGGCCTGACGACGATCATCGACCTCGTCGTCGTCATGCTCTTCACCCACCCGACGGTCGCCCTCCTCGCGGGCTCCACGTTCTTCGGGGGCGGGCACAAGTGGTCCGGGCTGGACCCGGAACGGCTGGGCGCCAAGACGATCCGGTATGCCGGTCGCGGCCGGGTGGCCGTCGACCCGCCCAGGCGACCGGCGGTTCCGGTCGACGACAACGAGGGGGCCGTGCTGTGATCAATGTCGCTGCCGTCGGAAACGACCTCTACACCGGCGCCCGCTCGATCGACTTCATCGGCAGGCGGCGTCGCTGGTACCTCTTCTCGGCCATCCTCGTCACCCTCGCGGTGCTCGGTCTGGGTGTGCGTCACCTCAACCTCGGACTGGAGTTCCGGGGCGGGTCGGAGTTTCGGGTCGCCAATGTCTCCACGACCGGCGACTACGAGAGCACTGCCCGGAAGGCCGTCGACTCGGTCGAGTCCGGGCACCCGGTGACCGTCACCAAACTCGGTACCGGGTCGCCGGCGACCGTGCGGATCCAGACCGACAAGCTCGACGAGAACCAGAGCGAGAACGTCCAGACCGCGCTCGTCAAGGACTTCGACACGGCCGCCAAGAACGTGTCCGCCACCTTCGTCGGTCCCTCGTGGGGTGCCTCGGTCAGCCAGAAGGCACTCCAGGCGCTCGTCATCTTCCTCGTCCTGGTGTCCCTGGCGATGGCGTTGTACTTCCGCACCTGGAAGATGGCCGTCGCCGGCCTGGTGGCGCTCCTCCACGACCTGGTCATCACCGTCGGGATCTACGCGCTCACCGGCCTCGAGGTCAGCCCGGCCTCGATGATCGGCTTCCTCACCATCCTCGGCTACTCCCTGTACGACACAGTCGTCGTCTTCGACAAGGTCCGCGAGAACACGACCGAGGCGTTCGGCAACGGCCGGCTCTCGTTCGGCCGGGCCGCCAACCTCGCGGTCAACCAGACCCTCGTCCGCTCGGTCAACACGACCGTCGTGGCGCTGCTCCCGATCGCCGCGATCCTCGTCGTGGGCTTCACCAAGCTAGGCCCGGGCACCCTGCTCGACCTGGCGCTGGCCCTGTTCGTCGGGATCGCCGTGGGTGCCTACTCCTCGATCTTCATCGCGACGCCGCTCCTCGTCACCATGCGGTCCGGCGAGCCGGCCGTCGTCGAGCTGGAGAAGCGCGCCGGCCGGTATGCCGCCCGCTCGGCCAAGCAGTCCGGCGCAGCGGCCGCTGCGGCCGGGTCCCCGACTTCGACGGCGACAGCATCGACCTCCGGTTCGGTGGCGGTCGCCGACCGCACAGACGACGGGACGGCGGCGGTTCCGCCGACGGAGGCCGAGGAGAGCACCCTGACCGGTCGCAAGGTCCACAAGTACGCCCAGGCGTCCGGTCCCCGCAACCAGCCCAAGCGCGCGCCCAGGTCGCGCCGCTGAGCGGGTCCCGAGCACCCGGCATACGACAGGATCGCCCCCATGGCTGACCTCGGTGACCTCATCGCCTCGCGGCTGCGCGACGTCCCTGACTTCCCGAGCCCCGGGATCCTCTTCAAGGACGTCACGCCGTTGCTCGCCGACGGGGCCGTCTTCGGCGCGGTGACCCAGGAGCTCGCCGGCCGTTGGCGCGGCCGGGTCGACGTCATCGCCGGCGTCGAGGCTCGCGGCTTCGTCTTCGGTGCGGCCCTGGCGCACGAGCTCGGGCTGGGCTTCGTCCCGATCCGCAAGGCGGGCAAGCTGCCGGCCACGGTGACCTCAATCTCCTACGACCTGGAGTACGGCAGCGCAACCATCGAGGTGCACGCCGACGCCTTCGTCGACGGGGCCCGGGTCCTCGTCATCGACGACGTGCTCGCCACCGGCGGCACGGCGGCGGCCGCCTGCGAGCTCGTCGAGCGCGCCGGGGGAGCGGTCGTGGCGTTCGCCGTCGTCCTCGAGCTGGCCTTCCTCGACGGACGCGCGCGGCTCACGGGTCGCCAGGTCGACGCACTCCTCACGACCTGACCCTCGGCCCGTTCGGGCAGAACTAGACTTCCGCCATGAGCGAGGAGCCGACCACCGAGAGCGCGGTCTCGCTCAGCCGCGCCCGGGCCCGTGCCCGGTTCGCCCGGATCGGGAGCAGCCGTCCGGCGACCAACCCGGCCATCGTCCCGCTGCTGGAGTCGGTCCGACGGATCCATCCCAAGGAGGATCTGTCGGTCGTCGAGCGCGCGTATGCCGTCGCCGAGCGGGCCCACGAGGGCCAGATGCGACGCAGCGGAGACGCCTACATCACCCACCCGCTCGCGGTGACGACGATCCTCGCCGACCTGGGCATGACCGCCCCCACCCTGGCGGCAGCGCTCCTGCACGACACGGTCGAGGACACGGCATACGGGCTGTCCGAGCTGGAGGCCGACTTCGGCAAGGAGATCGCCGGCCTGGTCGACGGGGTGACCAAGCTGGACCGGGTGACCTACGGGGAGGCCGCCGAGGCCGAGACGGTCCGCAAGATGATCGTCGCCATGGCCCAGGACATCCGGGTCCTGCTCATCAAGCTGGCCGACCGGCTGCACAACGCCCGCACCTGGCGCTACGTCTCCCGGGAGAGCGCCGAGCGCAAGGCCCGCGAGACCCTGGAGATCTACGCGCCGCTCGCGCACCGGCTGGGCATGAACACGATCAAGTGGGAGCTGGAGGACCTGTCCTTCCAGACCCTCTACCCGAACATCTACGACGAGATCGTCCGGCTCGTCTCCGAGCGCGCCGGCCAGCGGGAGAGCTCCCTCGCGGCCGTGCGCGAGCAGGTGACCGCCGACCTGCGCGAGGCCAAGATCAAGTCCGTCGTCACCGGCCGACCCAAGCACTATTACTCCGTCTACCAGAAGATGATCGTCGGCGGCCGCGACTTCGACGACATCCACGACCTCATCGCCGTGCGGGTCCTCGTCGACACGGTGCGCGACTGCTACGCCGCCCTCGGCGCCCTGCACGCCCGCTGGAACCCGGTGCCCGGACGGTTCAAGGACTACATCGCCAAGCCCAAGTTCAACATGTACCAGTCGCTCCACACGACGGTCGTCGGGCCCGAGGGCAAGGTCGTCGAGATCCAGATCCGGACCCACGCCATGCACCGGCGGGCGGAGTACGGCGTCGCCGCGCACTGGAAGTACAAGGAGGACGGCCCCGCCGTCAAGAACGGCTCCCGACCCGGTCCGGGCAACGGCTCCGCGCCCAACGACATGGCCTGGGTCCGCCAGCTCATGGACTGGCAGCGCGAGACGAGCGACCCGATGGAGTTCCTCGAGTCGCTGCGCTTCGAGATCACCGCCAACGAGGTCTACGTCTACACCCCCCAGGGCCGGGTCATCGACCTGCCGGCCGGGTCGACCCCGGTGGACTTCGCGTATGCCGTGCACACCGAGGTCGGGCACCACTGCATCGGAGCCCGCGTCAACGGCCGGCTCCAGCCGCTGGAGTCCCGGCTCGAGAACGGCGACATCGTCGAGGTGCTCACCTCCAAGGCCGACGGCGCGGGCCCGTCACGGGACTGGCTGTCCTTCGTGGCCTCGGCCCGGGCCCGCAACAAGATCCGGCAGTGGTTCTCCAAGGAGCGGCGCGAGGAGGCCATCGAGCGCGGCAAGGACGCCATCGCCAAGACGATGCGCAAGCAGAGCCTGCCGCTCCAGCGACTGATGTCGGCCGAGACCCTGACCGGGGTCGCGTCAGCCCTGAAGTACGACAGCATCGACGCCCTGTATGCCGCGGTCGGCGAGGCCCACGTCTCGGCCCAGCACGTCGTCGGGCGGGTGCTCGCGAGCGTCGGGGGCGAGGACGGCGCGAGCGAGGACCTCGCCGAGGCGACCATCCCGCAGACCGGGCGGATCGCGCGATCCCGGTCCGGCGACCCGGGCGTCATCGTCAAGGGACTGACCGACGTGTGGGTCAAGCTGGCCCGCTGCTGCACGCCCGTCCCCGGCGACGACATCATCGGGTTCATCACCCGCGGCGACGGTGTCTCGGTGCACCGCCGCGACTGCACCAACGCCGAGTCCCTTCTCGCGCAGCGGGATCGGGTCATCGAGGTGGAATGGGGCCAGGCCTCGTCCACCGTGTTCCTCGTCCAGCTCCAGGTCGAGGCGCTCGACCGCAACCGGCTGCTGTCCGACGTCACCCGGGTCCTGTCCGACCACGGTGTCAACATCCTGTCGGCCTCGGTCCAGACCTCACGCAACCGGGTCGCGGTCTCCAAGTTCACCTTCGAGATGGGCGACACCACCCATCTCCAGCACGTCATCAGCGCCGTCCGCAAGATCGACGGGGTCTTCGACGTCTACCGCCTCACCGGCGGCAAGCGGCACGCGACGACCTGAGTCAGCCGCCGAGGCCGGCGCGCGCCTGGGCCAGCCAGGCCTCCTGGGCCTCGACCTTGGCCTGCAGCTCCTTGACCTTGCGGGCGTTGCCAGCGGCCTCGGCCTTGGTCAGGTCCTCGCGGATCCCGGCGATCGAGGACTCCAGCTGGGTGACCATGGAGTTGGCGCGGGCAGCGACCTCGGGGTTGGAGGTCTTCCACTTGGCGTCCTCGGCATCACGGACGGTCGTCTCGACCCGGCGCATGGCCTTCTCGATCCGCTCGATGTCGCCGCGCGGAACCTTCCCGGCCCTGTCCCACTTGTCCTGGATGACGCGGAGCTGGGCCTTGGCCGCGTCCAGGTCGGTGACCGGCAGGATCGCCTCCGCCTCGGTGAGCAGCTGCTCCTTGACGGCGAGGTTGGCCCGGAACTCCTCGTCCTCGGCGGCGTTGACCTGGTCCTTGGCTGCGAAGAACGCGTCCTGAGCCGCCTTGAACCGGGCCCACAGCGCGTCGTCGTCGGACCGCGAGGCCCGACCGGCGAGCCGCCACTGGTCCATGAGGCCCTTGAACGCCCGGGCCGTGGGCGCCCAGTCCTTGGAGATGGCCAGCTGCTCGGCCTCCTTGACGAGGCTCTCCTTGGCCCGCTTCGCGCCGGCCTGGGTGTCCTCCAGCTGGGCGAAGTGGGTTCGGCGGGCCTTGTCGAAGCTGTTGCGGGCGTGGCTGAACCGCTGCCACAGGGCGTTCTCGATCGGCTTGTCGAGCTTGGGGCCGGAGCGCTGGTGCTGCTTCCACTCATCGAGCAGGGCTCGCATCCGCTCGCTGCTGCTCTTCCACTGGACCTTGTCGACCGGCTGCGCGGCGATGGTCTCGGCCTCGCTGACGAGGGTCTCCCGCTCGGTGGCCGCCTGCGCCTTGGCGGCGGCCCGTTCGGCCGCCTCGGCCGCGCGGCGCTCGGTCACGAGCGCCTGGATGCCGGTGACCTTGTCGCGGAGCGCGGCGAGATCACCGACGACGAGGGGCTCGGCGGTGTGTTCCTGGAGAGCGGTCAGTGCGTCGGCCGCCTCCTTGCCGGGGACCTCGGTCGAGGTCAGCCGCTGGTGGAGGAGGTCGGCCTGGGCGAGCAGCTCGTCGTACTTGCGGGCGAAGTACTGCAGGGCGTCGTCGTTGCTGGCATCGGGGTAGGAACCCACCGCCCGCTCTATGTCACCGTCGGTGACATAGACGGTGCCGTCGTCGTCGACCCGACCGAACCGGGCCGACTCCGAGGGTGGCGGGGGAGCCGGCACCGACACGGCAGGGGCGTGGATGCGCCCGGCGAGCGCCGCCGGGGTGGGGATCATCGGCGGCCGAGGCTTGGGCAGTGCCGCCGGGGTGGGCGCCTGCACCGGCTCCGGCGCCGCGTCGGTCGGGGGAGCCTCCTCGGGAGCGACGACCGAGGCGTCGGCAATCCCCTCAGGGAGCGCTTCAGCGACCACCGCGGACTCGACGTCGGCGGTGGCTGGTGCGTCCCCGGAGTCGGGTGCGCTGGGCATCGTGGTGTCCTCCACCGGGTTGTCGCTCACGTCAGCCCTTCTTCTCGGTCACGGAGACGGTCAGCATGCTGATCGGTGCTGCCGGCGTGCCATCGGTGCCGCCATCGGCCACACCGGCCTTGGCGATCTTGTCGACGATATCCATGCCGCCGGTGACCTTGCCGAAGATCGTGTAGCCACCGGGCAGCGTGGTGTCCTTGTAGACGATGAAGAACTGGCCGCCATTGCCCTTGACCGGGTCGTTGGTCCGGGCCATGGCGAGGGTCCCGCGCGGGTAGATGTTGTTCTTGGGTGCGTTCTCGACGCCGAACCCGTAGCCGGGGTCGCCGCTGCCGGTGCCGGTCGGGTCGCCGCACTGGAGGACGAAGATCCCGGCAGTCGTGAGCCGATGGCAGGGCGCCTTGACCCAGTAGTTCTGGTCGGCCAGGTAGGCGAACGACGCGACCGCCTGCGGGGCCTTGGTCCCGTCCAGCTGGAAGGTGATGTCACCGCAGTTGGTCCCGACGACCGCGGTGAAGGTCTTGCCTGCGGCAGTCTTCTTGTCCGGCAGCTTCAGGCCCACGGCATTGGTGCCGAGCGGTGCGGGCGGCTGCGGGCAGCCGGCCACGGTCGTGGTGGGCGTCGTGCCGGCCGCCGGGGTCGCCGTGGTGGGCGACTTGGCCAGGAAGCCGGACAACCCGACGAAGAGGGCGACGATCGCGAGGACGGCGACCACCACGACGACGACCCGCTTGTTGCGGGCGGCGGCGATCCGGCGCTGGGCCAGCGCCTTCTGCTGCCGCTCGTAGCGACGTCGCGCGGCGGCGCGCTCCAGGGCTTTGGTCACATCCACCTCATGGGAGATCGGGCAATACGGCTCCCGAGTCTAGGCAAGGTCCTGCTCGGTAGGCTCCCCGGGTGCTCACCGTCAGCTTCCCCGCCGCCGCGTTCGCGACGAACTGCTACGTCATCGCCCCCGGCGCGGGGCAGGAGTGTCTCGTCGTCGATCCGGGCATCGGGGTCCTGGACACGCTGCGCGACGTCCTCGCCGAGCACCGGCTGCGGCCGGCGGCGGTCCTGCTCACCCACGGGCACCTCGACCACGTGTTCTCGGTGACGCCCGTGTGCGGTTCCGGCCTCGCGGCATACATCCACACCGACGACCGCTACCGGCTGCACGACCCGGTCTCTCTGCTCAGCCCCGAGATCGTCGCGATGTTCGAGCAGCAGTTCGGCTCCAAGGACGCCTGGCAGGAGCCCAGCGACGTCGTCGAGGTCCGCGGGCAGGAGACGATCTCGCTCGCCGGGATCGACGTCGACGTGCTGCACGCGCCGGGTCACACCGAGGGCTCGGTCATGTTCGCGATCGCCGACCTGCCGGAGGGCCTCGCGACCGACGTCCCGCTCGACCGCACCGTGCTGTCCGGCGACGTCCTCTTCGCCGGTTCGGTCGGCCGCACCGACCTGACCGGCGGCAGCCAGGAGGCGATGCAGCGGTCGCTGCGTGATGTGGTCCTGCCGCTGGCCGACAGCACGTTGGTCCTGCCCGGGCACGGACCGGCGACGACGATGGCCCGTGAGCGGACCACCAACCCGTACTTGAAAGGCTTGGGCTCGTGAGCACCCCCAAGGCCGCCAAGGTCATGCCCCTGTCCGGTTTCCCGGAGTACCTCCCGGCCGAGCGGCTCGCCGAGCAGTACGTCCTGGACGTCATCCGGCGCACCTTCGAGCTGCACGGCTTCGCCTCGATCGAGACCCGCGCCGTCGAGCCGATCGAGCGGCTGGTCGGGTCCGGCGAGGACGCCGACAAGGAGATCTACGGCGTCCACCGGCTGGCTGCCCGCTCCGACGAGCGCGGGGGGTCGGACGCCGAGTTGGGCCTGCACTTCGACCTCACCGTCCCCTTCGCCCGCTACGTCGTGGAGAACGCGGGGAAGCTGGCGTTCCCCTTCCGCCGCTACCAGATCCAGAAGGTGTGGCGCGGGGAGCGGCCGCAGGAGGGTCGCTACCGCGAGTTCACCCAGGCCGACATCGACATCGTCGACGCCGGCGAGCTCTCGCCGCACTTCGAGGCCGAGGTGCCGCTCGTCGTCGCCGAAATCTTCCGGCAGCTGCCGATCGGCGACTTCCGGATCCAGGTCAACAACCGCAAGATCCCCGAGGGCTTCTACCTCGGCATCGGTCTGACCGACGTCGTCGGGACCCTGCGGATCGTCGACAAGCTGGACAAGATCGGACCCGACAAGGTCGCGGCCCTGCTCGTCGAGGCCGGCGCGACGCCCGAGCAGGCGAAGCAGTGCCTGGCCCTGGCCGGCATACGCACCGAGGACCTGTCGTTCGTCGAGCAGGTGCGCGCCCTCGGTGTCCAGCACCCCACGCTCGACGAGGGGTTGGCTGCACTGGCCGCCGTCATCGGCACCGGGCTGGACCTGGCGCCCGGCACCCTCGTCGCCGACCTGCGGATCGCCCGTGGACTGGACTACTACACCGGCACGGTCTACGAGACCCAGCTCGTCGGGCACGAGTCCTACGGCTCGGTCTGCTCCGGTGGTCGCTACGACTCGCTGGCCACCGACGGCCGCACCACCTATCCCGGGGTCGGGATCTCGATCGGCGTCTCGCGCCTGCTCGGCCTGGTCATCGGCCGCTGGGGCCTCACCGCGACCCGCTCCACGCCGACCGTCGTCCTCGTGGCCCTGACCGACGAGGACGGACGAGGCGACGCGCTGCGGACCGCCTCGGCCCTGCGGGCCCGGGGGATCGCGACCGAGGTGGCGCCCAGGGCCGACAGGTTCGGCAAGCAGATCCGGTATGCCGATCGCCGGGGGATCCCGTACGTCTGGTTCCCCGGTGCGGCCGGTGCGAGCGACGAGGTCAAGGACATCCGCTCCGGCGACCAGGTGGCGGTCGACGCCGCGACGTGGGCCCCGCCGGCCGAGGACCTCACGCCCGGTCTGGTCCGGCCACCCTGATCCCGGCCATCACGACGACCGGGACGGCCAGGGTGTTGGCGATGTAGCACTCCTCGTGCGCTTGCTGGACCAGGGCGTGCACGCGCTCGATGTCCAGGGGCTCGTTGCCCGCGGCGACCGTGATCTGCGGTCGCAACTCGATCCGGTCCATCCGGGCGGGGGAGTGGGCCAGGTCCAGCACCGCCGAGGCCGAGTCCTCATAGGCCGTGACGCCCACCGCGGCCCGGGCGGCCACCGCGAGGAAGGACAGCAGCTGACAGGAGCTGGCGGCCGCCAGGAGCAGCGCCTCGGGGTTCGGCAGGGTCGGGTCGCCACGGAACGCCGCATCGGCCGACAGGTCGAGGAAGCCTTCGGCCGGCGGCATCGCGACGACGTGGTTGCGGTCGTATGCCGCGTACCCGGCGGCCGTGTCGCCGGACCAGACCAGCCGCACGGCATACGAGCTCACGCCGCACCTCCGGTGAGGGCCGGCGGACGCAGCCCGGAGTCGCGCAGCTCCAGGAGGGCGAGGTCACGGATGACGGCGGGGTCGCCGCGCCTCCAGGCACCGCCGGGGTCGTCGGAGATCGCCGCCAGCTTGCGCATCGGCTGGCGAGCCATCGCCCGCAGGGCGAACAGGTCCAGGTCGGCGGCCGCATCGATGAACTGCTGCGCTGCCGTCGCCCGCCGGACGAACCGCCCACGCAGCGCGATCCAGGCGGCCCCGACGATGACGATCGGCACGACGGCGGTGACCCAGCCGAGGAGCAGGGCGAGTCGCTCCACCGCCGACACCAACGAGGAACCCGCCGACGCGATCTCGGTCCCGATGCCCGAAGCCGACCGGAACGGTGTCGCGATCCGGTCGTCGAGGACCGGCAGGTTGTCCACCGAACCGGCGGCCTCCAACATCCTGGACCGGAAGCCGGAACCCGCCGTCTCCAGGTCGTGGCCCGGTGTCGCGAGCGCGAGCGTGGCGCTGTGGACCTGCCGCCCGGCATACGCCCAGACGCAGGTCCACAGGACGATCCCGACGTCGCTCGCCAGCTGCAACGAGCGGCGGCCGGGCAGGTCGGCATACAGCTTCACGGAGGGTCTCCCAACTGGTCCGGCGCCCCTGCGGCGCGGGTCTAGACTCGCACCGCAGTCGTCGGACTGCAGCACCCGCGCACGGCAATGAGGCCGAGCGTGAGGTCTACCCGCCGCGAAAGGGCACAGATATCTCGTGAAGGTCGGTATCCCCAAGGAAGTCAAGAACAACGAGTTCCGGGTGGGCATCACCCCGGTCGGGGTTCATGAGCTGGTCGTCAACGGCCACGACGTCTTCGTCGAGAAGGGGGCCGGCCTCGGCTCCCAGATCACCGACGACGAGTACGTCAGCCAGGGCGCCACCATCCTCGACAGCGCCGACGACGTGTGGGGGTCGGCCGAGATGGTGATCAAGGTCAAGGAGCCGATCAAGGAGGAGTACCACCGCCTCCGCGATGACCTCACCCTGTTCACCTACCTGCACCTCGCCGCGGACCAGCCGCTCACCGACGAGCTGGTCAAGGCCCGCACGACCGGCATCGCCTACGAGACGGTCCAGCTGCCCTCCGGCGCACTGCCGCTGCTCTACCCGATGTCCGAGGTCGCCGGGTGCCTGGCCCCGCAGGTGGGCGCGTACTTCCTCATGCGTCCCGAGGGCGGCCGCGGCGTCCTCATGGGCGGCGTCGGCGGCGTGGCCAACGCCAAGGTCGTCATCATCGGCGCCGGGGTCTCCGGTCAGAACGCCGCCAACATCGCCCTCGGCATGGGCGCCGACGTCACGCTGCTCGACACCGACCTGGACAAGCTACGGATGTCGTTCTGGCGCTACGACAACCGGGTCCACGGGCTGGCCTCCTCCACGCTGGCGATCCGCCAGCAGGTCATGCAGGCCGACATGGTCATCGGCGCGGTCCTCATCCCCGGCGCCAAGGCGCCCAAGCTGGTCACCAACGAGCTGGTCTCCCAGATGAAGCCCGGCTCGGTGCTCGTCGACATCGCCGTCGACCAGGGCGGCTGCTTCGAGGACACCCGGCCGACGACGCACGCGGACCCGACCTTCGCGGTCCACGGCTCCACGATGTACTGCGTCGCCAACATGCCCGGAGCGGTCCCCAACACCTCCACCTGGGCACTCACCAACGCGACCCTCCCGTATGCCGTGCGCCTGGCCAACAGGGGCTGGAAGGACGCCATGCGTTCCGACCACAGCCTGGCCCTGGGCCTGAACACCTACGACGGCTCGGTCACCTGCGCCCCCGTCGCCGAGGCGTTCGGCATGGAGTCGGTCGACCTCGCCGAGGTCCTCTCCTGACCGACGCACACCTGCCTCCCACGGCACCGGCGGCCCGCTCCACACCGATGGAGCGGGCCGTCCGCGCGTGGCTGGCCCACCTGGAGGTCGAGAAGGGCTCGTCGGTCAACACGCTGCGCTCGTACCGGCGTGACCTGCGCCGCTGGACGTCGTATGCCGCGTCGCGAGGCATCACCGACCCGGCCGAGGTGACCGAGCCGGTCGTGGGGGACTTCCTCGCCCACCTGCGGACCGGTGACGACGGCCATCCGCCGCTCGCCGCGTCGTCCGCCGCCCGCACCCTGGTGGCCGTGCGGGGCCTGCACAGGTTCCTCGCCGTGGAAGGGGAGACCCGCGCCGACCCGGCCGCGGCGGTCCAGCCACCGCGGCCGCCGGCTCGGCTGCCCAAGGCGATCACCATCGACCAGGTGGAGCGGCTGCTCGATGCCGCCTCGGTGGGGGACACCCCGACTGCCCTGCGGGACCGCGCCCTCCTGGAGGTGCTCTACGGGGCCGGGGCCCGGATCTCGGAGGCCGTGGGGCTCGACATCGACGACATCGACCTGGACGAGGGAGTGGTCCGGCTCTTCGGCAAGGGCAGCAAGGAGCGGCTCGTCCCGCTCGGGTCCTACGCGCGGGAGGCGGTCACGGCATACGTCGTGCGTGCTCGACCGGTCTTCTCCACCAAGGGCAAGGGCACCGCGGCGGTCTTCCTCAACCAGCGCGGCGGGCGCCTGTCGCGGCAGGGCGCGTGGGGGATCCTGCGCGCCGCGGCCGACCGCGCGGACCTGGGCGGCCACCTCTCACCGCACACCTTGCGCCACTCCTTCGCCACCCACCTGCTCGACGGGGGCGCGGACGTCCGGGTCGTCCAGGAGCTGTTGGGCCACGCGAGTGTGACGACCACCCAGATCTATACCCTGGTCACCGTCCAGCGACTACGCGAGGTCTACGCCCAAGCCCATCCCCGAGCCCGCTGATAAGGTCGCAGGCGATCAAGAGGTGGCGATCAGCACGCTGTTGAGCCAGCACGATGTTGACCGGCCAGACCCACCACGTAGGGAGCGACATGGAGTCCGAGGCGATGACGTCTGCGGGAGCCCCCCAACCGACCGTCACCGAGCCGACCACCCCGGAGCCGACCAACCCCGAGCCGACCAACCCCGAGCCGACCACACTGGAGCTGGCCATCCTCGAGTCCAGCATTCCGCAGGCCCTGCCCGGCACCGAGTCCGCCGGCGCGGGCCAGCTGGGAGTGACCGGTCGCCCGTTGCCGGAGTTCCCGCTTCCCGCACCGCTGGCCAGCCACGGTCCTGCCCGGATCATCGCCATGTGCAACCAGAAGGGTGGCGTCGGCAAGACGACGACGACCATCAACCTGGGAGCGGCCCTTGCCGAGTACGGCCGCAAGGTGCTGCTCGTCGACTTCGACCCGCAGGGAGCGTTGTCGGTGGGCCTCGGGGTCCCGACCCACGAGCTCGACGTCACCATCTACAACCTGCTCGTCGAGCGCGGCCACGACGTCCGCGACGTCATCAAGCACACCGGCGTCGAGGGCCTGGACCTCATCCCGGCCAACATCGACCTCTCGGCCGCAGAGGTCCAGCTCGTCGGCGAGGTGGCCCGCGAGCAGATTCTCGCCCGGGTGCTCCGGCCGGTCCTCGACGACTACGACGTCGTCCTCATCGACTGCCAGCCCTCGCTCGGCCTGCTCACGGTCAACGCTCTCACCGCGGCCCACGGGGTCGTCATCCCGCTGGAGTGCGAGTTCTTCGCCATGCGGGGGGTCGCGCTGCTCGTCGAGACGATCGAGAAGATCACCGACCGGCTCAACCCGCGACTGCAGGTCGACGGCATCCTCGCGACGATGTACGACGGCCGCACCCTGCACTCGCGGGAGGTCGTCGCCTCGGTCGTGGAGCACTTCGGCGACCAGGTCTTCCACACCGTGATCAGCCGCACCGTCAAGTTCCCCGACGCGACGCTCGCGGCCGAGCCGATCACGACGTATGCCGCGACGCACAGTGGGGCGAACGCCTACCGGCAACTGGCGCGCGAGCTCATCGCGCGCGGCGACGCGGCCTGAGGCCATGACCGACGCCCCGTCCCGCCCGGAGGGCGGGACCCACCTCGGCCCGTCGCAGGGCGCCTTGGGCGTCGCCGACCCGGCGACGCCCGGCGGCGTCCTCACCAAACGGGCCGCCGACACCGCCTTCACGGTCCACCTCGACGTCTTCGAGGGCCCCTTCGACCTGCTCCTGGGCCTGATCAGCAAGCACAAGTTGGACATCACCGAGGTGGCGCTCGCGCAGGTCACCGACGAGTTCATCGCGCACATCCGGGCCCAGCAGACCGCCGAGACCGAGTGGGACCTCGGGCAGGCCTCGGAGTTCCTCCTCATCGCCGCGACCCTGCTCGACCTCAAGGCCGCGCGACTGCTCCCGCAGTCCGGGCCGCAGGACGAGGAGGACCTCGCCCTCATCGAGGCGCGCGACCTGCTCTTCGCCCGGCTCCTGCAGTACCGCGCCTTCAAGGACATCGCCGCGACCTTCGCCGACCGGATGTCGCGCGCCGGGCGCCGGACCGCGCGGCAGGCCGGGCTCGACCCCGAGTTCGCCGGGCTGCTGCCGGAGCTGGTCATCGGGGTGACCCCCGAGCAGCTCGCCCGGATCGCGGCCCGGGCCATGGTGCCCAAGCCGATCCCGACGGTCGGGCTGGACCACCTCCACGCTCCCGCGGTGAGCGTCCGGGAGCAGGCCGTGCATCTCGTCTCGCGGCTGCGGCGCGAGCGGACCCTGTCCTTCCGCTCCCTCGTGAGCGACGCCGACAGCACCCTGGTCATCGTCGCGCGGTTCCTCGCCATCCTCGAGCTCTTCCGGGATGCCTCGGTGACGTTCGACCAGGCCGAGGCGCTGGGTGAGCTGACCGTGCGCTGGACCGGCCCCGACAAGGGCGACGTCGACGTCTCCGCATGGGCCCCTTGGCCTGACGACGACGAAGGAGTCGACGGGCCAAGGGAGTTCGACGAGGACGATCTCGAGCCACCCGCGGACCTCCAACCATCCATCGGACCACCAGCCGGAGAAGGCGTAGATACCCATGAGTGAGACCGACCAGGTCGTCGAGGCCGTGCCCGACGGCGTCGAGCAGGAGATCCAGGTCGCGTTCGACGTGGGCGACTTCCCCGGCGGGATGCGGGGTGCCCTCGAGGCGGTCCTCATGGTCGTCGACCAGCCCATCCCGGCCGTCCTGCTCGCCGCCGCGCTGGAGCAACCGGTCGAGGACGTGGAGGCGACGCTGCACGCCATGGAGGCCGACTACGCCGGTGACGCGCGCGGCTTCACGCTGCGCCTCGTCGGCGGGGGCTGGCGGATCTACAGCCGGTCCGACTACGCCCCGGTCGTGGAGAAGTTCCTCCTGGACGGACAACAGGCCAAGCTGTCCCAGGCCTCGCTAGAGACCCTTGCGGTCATCGCCTACCGCCAGCCCATCTCCCGGTCCCGGGTGAGCGCGGTTCGCGGGGTCAACGTCGACGGTGTCGTCCGGACCCTGCTCACCCGTGGGCTCATCGAGGAGGTCGGCCAGGACGAGCACTCGACGGCCACCCTCTACGGCACCACCGAGTTCTTCCTCGAACGGCTCGGCCTCAACACCCTCGACGACCTGCCGGCCCTCGCGCCGTACCTGCCCGAGGTCGACGCCCTCGACGAGCTCGCCGAGCAGGGGCGCTGGTGACCCCGCCCCGCCGCCGTGAGGGCGGTTCCGGAGCATCAGGTGGCCAAGGTCGCGGGTCGGGTCAGGGCCGTGGGTCGGGTGAGGGTCGGGGCGGATCCGGGGCCGGTCGCTCGCGCAACCCCAACCAGGGTGTCGGTGGTCCCCAGCGCAAGGTGACCGACCGTGGCGGCGCCAAGGGCCGTGCCGCCGGTGGAGGGCGCCTCGCCCCGCAGCCGCCCACCCGTCCCGACATCGACGTCCACGACGCCGACGGTGTCCGGCTCCAGAAGGTTCTCGCCGCGGCCGGCGTCGGCTCGCGTCGGGTCTGCGAGAACCTCATCTCCGAGGGCCGGGTCGAGGTCGACGGCCAGGTCGTCACCGAGCTCGGCGTCCGCATCGACCCCGACCGACAGGTCGTCCACGTCGACGGCGAGCGGGTCCAGCTGGACGCCAACCGGGTCTACCTCGCCTTCAACAAACCGCTCAACGTCGTCACCTCGATGAACGACGACCTGGGCCGGATCGACATCGGCGACTACCTCCAGGGCCGCAAGGAGCGCCTCTTCCACGTCGGCCGGCTCGACGCCGACACCGAGGGCCTGCTCCTGCTCACCAACGACGGTGAGCTGGCCAACCGGCTGCAGCACCCGGCATACGGCGTACTCAAGACCTACCTCGCCGAGATCCGCGGGCCGGTCCCGCGCGACCTGGGCAAGCGGCTGCGCGCCGGGGTCGAGCTCGAGGACGGACCGGTCGCGGTCGACTCGTTCCGTCTCGTCGACAGTCGGCCGGGCAAGGCGCTCGTCGAGGTGGTCCTCCACGAGGGCCGCAAGCACATCGTGCGCCGGCTGCTCGACGCGGTCGGCTACCCGGTGCTCAGCCTGGTCCGGACCCAGGTCGGTCCGGTGCTGCTCGCCGACACCAAGCCGGGCAAGTGGCGGGCGCTGTCCAAGGACGAGGTCGCCGCCCTCTACAAGGCAGCGGGGCTGTGACGACGCACGTCCACATCATCGGGACCGGACTGATCGGTGCGAGCTTGGGCATCGCGCTGACGCGCGCGGCGTATGCCGTGTCGCTGGCCGACCAGTCCCCGACCTCGGCTGCGTTGGCGCAGGACCTGGGCGCCGGCCGGGTCCGCTCCGACAACTCCTCAGCCCCCGACGTCGTGGTCGTCGCCACGCCACCCGACGTGACCGCCGGGATCGTCGCGCGGGCCCTGGTCGAGTGGCCGGACGCGGTGGTGACCGACGTCGCATCGGTCAAGGGGTCGGTGCTCAAAGCGTTGCTGGACAACGGTTCTGACACCACCAGGTACGTCGGCGCCCACCCGATGGCCGGCCGTGAACGTTCCGGTGTCGTTGCGGCGCGCGGCGACCTCTTCGAGGGGCGGGCCTGGGTCGTGGCCCCGGCCCCGGACTCCTCGGCAGAGGCCGTGGCGGCGGTCGAGGCGCTCGGCCGAGCCGTCGGTGCCGCGGTGATCCGGCTCGACCCGACGGCCCACGACGCGGCGGTGGCCGCCGTGTCGCACGTACCGCAGGTGGCTGCCAGCCTCGTCGCCGCCCGGCTCGAGGGCCTGTCCGACCAGGCCGTCGGCCTCGCCGGCCAGGGCCTGCGTGACGTCACACGGATCGCCGCCAGCGACCCACACCTGTGGACCCAGATCCTCGCGGCGAACGCCCCGGCGGTGCGTGAGGTGCTGGCTCACCTCGGCGACGACCTCCGCGACGTCGTTGCCGCCCTCGATGCCCTCATCGCCGACCCCGACGGTGCGGCCGGCGGTGCCCGAGCCGTCCTTGCTCGCTCGATCGCCGCGGGCAACGCCGGACAGGCCCGGATCCCCGGCAAGCACGGTGGAGCGCACACGGCATACGAGCCGGTCGTCGTCCTCGTCCCGGACCGCCCGGGTGAGCTCGCCCGGCTGCTGCACGACGTGGGTGCGGCCGGCGTCAACCTGGAGGACCTGCACCTCGAGCACGGCATGGGGCAGCCGTTCGGCCTCGCGGAGATCATGGTCGTTCCCGGTGCCGTCGGCCAGCTGACCACCGCCCTCGAGGCGTGTGGCTGGCGGCTGCACGCCTGAGCGGCCATTAGTCTTGCCCCTCGTGATCATCGCCATCGACGGACCCAGCGGGTCGGGCAAGTCCAGCGTCTCCCGGGCCGTGGCCCGCGCGCTCGGGATCGGGTTCCTCGACACCGGCGCGATGTACCGGGCCCTCACCTGGTGGTGCCTGGACCGGGGGATCGACCTCGCTGACCGGGACGCCGTCGTCGCCGCGGCCTCGGCCATGCCGCTTCGCCAGGGCAGCAACCCAGCTCACCCCACCGTCCTCATGGACGACGTCGATATCAGCGAGGCGATCCGGACGACCGAGGTGACGACCGCCGTCACCGCCGTCGCGACGAACCCCCGGGTCCGGCCCGTCCTCCAGCGGCGGCAGCGCAACGCGATGGCGGCCATCGCCCGGGAGACCGGGGGAGTGGTCGCCGAGGGGCGCGACATCACCACGGTCGTGGCGCCGGACGCCGACGTCCGGGTCCTGCTGACAGCCAGTGAGGAGGCACGCTTGCGCCGCCGCTCGACCGAGCTGCACGGGCAGGCCGACGCGGGCTCCGTTGCGGCGACACGGGACCAGATCGTCAAGCGCGACGCCGCCGACTCCACGATGTCGCAGTTCACCGTGGCCGCCGACGGGGTGACGACCGTGGACACCTCCGACCTGGACTTCGACGGGAGCGTGGCGGCGGTTCTCGCCGTGGTTCGACGTACGGCCGCCGCCGCGCCATGACCGAGGAGTCGGTCCCCGCCGACTGGCGGGCCGCCGTCGGCCGTCAGTCTGGTCGGTTCCTCTTCCGAGTTCTTTACTCCTGCAAGGCCTTTGGCGCGGACCGTATGCCGCGTGACCGGCCGGTCCTGCTGGCCGCCAACCACACCGGCTACCTCGACGGCGCCCTCGTCTTCGCCATGGCTCCGCGGCCGAGCCACTTCCTCGTCCTGGACAAGACCTTCGACGGGTTCCTCGACCACCTGCTCACCTTCGTCGGGATGATCCCGATCGACCAGACCCGCGGTGACCGGCGAGCCCTCGGCACGGCTCTGGAGGTCCTGCGCCGCCGGGGCGTGGTCGGCATCTTCCCCGAGGGCGGTCGGGGCCGCGGGGATCTTGCCCGAGCGGGGAAGGGGGCGGCCTGGCTGGCCCTCCAGAGCGACTGCGACGTGGTCCCGGTCGCCTGCCTCGGAACCCGCCGGACCGGTGAGCTGGCGGGGTGGTGGCCGCCACTGCGTTCCCGGCTCGTCGTCGACTTCGGCGCACCGATCCGTCTGACCCAGCCCACCGGCATACCGGGTCGGGCGCGCCTCGAGGTCGCGACCGAGCAGCTCCGCGAGGCTCTGGCGACGCATGTCGCCGCCGCAGCGGAACGGCACGGCATACCCCTGCCGACGGACGTGCCGACCGACCTCGTGGAGTAGGCGACAATGGTGGACCCCCACCATCTTTGAAGGATCTCTCGTGAGTGACCACACCCCTGCCCCCGACCAGCTCGCGGCCGGCGCCCCCGACGAGACGGTCGAGCGTGCCCTGCGGGCCGGGCTGGACGCCTTCGAGCTGAACGACGCCGATCTGGCCCTGCTCGACCGCGACGGGTCCGACCTCGACGACGCAGAGCCGACCGGCCCGCTGCCGGTCGTGGCGGTCGTCGGCCGTCCCAACGTCGGCAAGTCCACGCTGGTCAACCGGATCATCGGCCGCCGCGAGGCGGTCGTGGAGGACGTCCCGGGCGTCACCCGCGACCGGGTCGCCTACCCGGCGGAGTGGGCCGGGCGCGACTTCACCCTCGTCGACACCGGCGGCTGGAGCATCGACGCGACCGGCATCCACCTGCGGGTGGCCGAGCAGGCCGAGATCGCCGTCGAGCTGGCCGACGTCGTGCTCTTCGTCGTCGACGCCGTCGTCGGCGCCACGGACGACGACGAGGCGGTGGTCCGGCTGCTCCGCAAGTCCGGGAAGCCGGTCGTCCTCGTCGCCAACAAGGTCGACGACCAGCGGATCGAGGCCGACGCGGCCGCGCTGTGGAACCTCGGCCTGGGCCAGCCCTGGCCGGTCTCGGCGCTGCACGGCCGGGGCAGTGGCGACGCCCTGGACGCGCTGCTCGACGTGCTGCCGGAGTTCTCCGAGGTCGGCGACAACTACCGGACGGGCGGGCCGCGGCGGGTCGCCCTCATCGGCCGTCCCAACGTCGGCAAGTCCTCGATGCTCAACAAGCTCGCCGGCACCGAGCGGGTTGTCGTCGACAACGTCGCCGGCACGACGCGGGACCCGGTCGACGAGCTGATCGACCTCGGCGGCAAGACCTGGCGGTTCGTCGACACCGCGGGCATCCGGCGGCGGGTGCACCAGACCCGCGGGGCCGACTTCTACGCCTCGCTGCGGACCCAGACGGCGCTGGAGAAGGCCGAGGTCGCCGTCGTCCTCATCGACGCCTCCGAGCCCATCGCCGAGCAGGACATCCGGGTCATCCAGCAGGTCATCGACGCCGGCCGCGCGCTCGTCGTCGCCTACAACAAGTGGGACCTGCTCGACGAGGAGCGCCGCCACTACCTCGAGCGCGAGATCGAGCGCGAGCTCGTCCAGATCCCGTGGGCGCCCCGGGTCAACGTCGCGGCCCGCACCGGACGGCACATGGACAAGCTGGTGCCCGCCCTCGAGACCGCCCTGGACTCGTGGGACTCCAGGATCCCGACCGCTCGGCTCAACGCGTTCCTCGGCGAGGTCGTCGCCGCGCACCCGCACCCGGTCCGCGGCGGCAAGCAGCCGCGCATCCTCTTCGCCACCCAGGCCGGCACCCGTCCGCCGCGTTTCGTGCTCTTCTCGTCCGGCTTCATCGAGGCCGGCTACCGGCGCTTCCTCGAGCGCCGGCTGCGCGAGGAGTTCGGCTTCGAGGGCACCCCGATCGAGATGTCGGTCCGCGTCCGCGAGAAGCGCAAGCGCTGACCCTCCGGGTGCGCTCGCTGACCCGCGGGGAGACTCGGGCGCGCGGCATACGACCGGGGCGTCTGGCTCGGCGTCCTGCGCCGCGGCGCACGTCGCGACCACCGGCGCACTCGCGTTCGCGCCGGTCGTCGGGTGCTGCGCCCTGGCGCACAAACGCGTCGGGGAGGGCCTCGGCGCCGGTCACAGCCACAGCGACGCCTGTGGCGAAACCCAATTGGGACGGGCCGTATGCCGTGCGCTAGGGTTTGGGTCGCTCTCGGGGCCACCCCGGAAGCAGCCACGGGCTGTGGCGCAGCTTGGTAGCGCACTTGACTGGGGGTCAAGGGGTCGCAGGTTCAAATCCTGTCAGCCCGACCACCGGGGCCTGACCTGACACCACAGGTCAGGCCCCATTTTCGCGGTCGGCCGCCGATGCCGGGATCTTGCCCTGGACTGCGCTCAGGTCCCCATTCAGTCCCCACCAGGCCGAAAATCGGGTCCCGGCCGCGAGGAGCGCAGCGTGGTCAGGATGAAGGTACTTCGCCGTCACGGCCGGGTCCTGGTGGCCGGCCACGCGCTGCAAGACGTACAGGTCAGTACCGGCGTCCGCCATCCAGGTCAGGGCCGTGTGCCGCAAGCCATGTCGCACCAGCCCGGACAAGCTGAGCCGCGCGACCACCTCGTCCCAGGCGGTCGCGTCGCGAAGGGTGGCGGTGGTGATGACGCCACCTCGCGGGCCGGACAGTAGCCGTGCGGTCGGGTTGCCTCCGGCTGTGAGGCGCTCCAACGTCGGCCGCAGGGGGTCGATGATGGGCACGACCCGTCGCCGTCGGCCCTTGGTGGTCTTTGTGATGAGACCGCCCCGACCCGGGTAGGTCTGGCGCTCAACCCGGATGAGCCCGGCGTCCAGGTCGATGTCGCCAACGAGCAGACCGGACACCTCACTGATCCTCATGGCCGTCGTCGCGAGAAGCGTCACAACGTCACCCCAGCACTGGTGCTTGCCCTGCTCGACGACAGCTGCGGTGAGGCGGTCAAGAGTGGCCACATCAGGCAGCGCAAGGTCTCGCGGGTTGGTCTCGTCTGCGTGCGACGTGGCGCGGCGTCCCACATGCTGTCGCCGGGCACGGTCCTTCGCTGGGTTGCGCGGGATCAATCCATCGCGCATGGCTTGATCGAGCACCAGGACCAACGCAGCGACCGTGTTCTTGACCGTGGATGCCCCGAACTCCGACTCCCACCCGTCGATGGCCCGGTCGATCACACCCGCCGTGACCATCGACACCGGAAGATGCCCGAGGGTCGGCAGCACCCTACGTCGGATCCCAGCCGAGTATGGGTCCATGGTTGAGGAGGAGTCGATACCGCGGGCCCAGCTCGTCCCGATCGACGCGAAGTACGCGGCCAAGGTCTGGCCTGGATTGACACCCGTGCGCGCGATGCCGACCTGGGCGTCGATCCAGGTCTGCGCCGCGGCCTCACTGGCAAACTGTCGCGTTGTCTCCTCGCGGTGGTGGTTGAGCGGATGAGTCCACCGCGCACGAGCGAGGTATCGGGGGCCTGCCTTGGACTGCCGCACCCGAATATCCCCATGCACGACTGCGCCGATGGGCGGCTCAACTGGCTTCCTCACGAGGCAGCGCTCTCCCTCACCCGGTCAGAGACCCACTCGTCGATGATGGCACGGGGATATCGGTATACGCTGCCCACCTTCACGAAGCGGGGCCCCACGCCATCGAGTCGCCAACGTCGTACGGTGGACGGGTTCACGCGGAAATGCTCGGCCACCTCGTCGGTGGTCATGAGTTCGTGGACTTCCATGGCTCTTGCTCTCTCCGGTCAGGCCGCGTCATCGGCGATGGGTGGTCGGATTGCTGAACGACTGTCCACATGTTCCCCGGGTGGCGATTTCCCTTGCCCGGCGCGGGTTTTGGCGGTCTCGTACTGTTCGCGCCAGTGCCGGGCTTGGCGCATGGTGGCGGCGATGATGGCGGGGTAGTCGCGTCGGTCGGGTGGGGTGTCGGCCCAGACGTAGCGGGGTTTGCCGTCGGTGTGTAGGACGTCGGCGGCCATCCGGTCGGCGTCCAGGGGGTCGATGCCGGCGGCGGCGAGGACTTGCCGGACGACTTCGGCCCGGTCGGCCTTGTGCTGGGTGAGGGTTTTGCCGGTCCAGTGTCGGGAGACCAGGGCGCGGCGGCCGCCGATGCCGAGGCAGTCGCGGTCGTGGGCTTTGGCGGGGCAGCCGCCGGGGTGCAGGCCGGGGGTGGGGTTCTTGGGCTGCACCCCGTACCGGAGCCAGTTGCCGCAGGTCGGGGAACACGGCAGCACCGTGACCTGGGCGTGCAGGGCGTCGATGTGCGCCTCGTACCGGCGGGCCCTCGCGGTCACTGCTCGGTCGGGCCGGTCGAG
>Ga0209811_10000214_pt1 | contig 27492 bp, 23 predicted proteins | sample Coa_R1_6_FD_187161 | JGI IMG/M metagenome (GOLD analysis project Ga0209811, IMG submission 187161) | Surface soil microbial communities from Centralia Pennsylvania, which are recovering from an underground coalmine fire. - Coalmine... | ecosystem: Environmental > Terrestrial > Soil >... | reverse complement strand
GGTCGTCGAGGCGGTGAAGAAGGAGAAGAAGTTCACCGGCTACAACGTGGACACCGAGCAGTACGTGGACATGTTCGAGGCCGGCGTCATCGACCCGACCAAGGTGGCGCGCACGGCGCTGCAGAACGCGGCGTCGGTGGCGAGCCTGCTGCTGACGACCGAGGCGCTGATCACGGAGATCCCGGAGAAGAAGAAGTCGCCCTCGCCCGGCCAGGGCGGTGGCGGTGGCTTCGACGGCGGCGACTACTAGACATCACGCAGAGCACACGGACGTCGCTGAACGACGCCCCCGGGGGGAGACCTCCGGGGGCGTTTCGTCGGGTGGGGCAGCCGCCATCGACCGGCCCTGATCAGGTCTTGCCGCGCCGGGCGCAGCGGGGCTAGTGTCGGTTCCCGCGGGGCCGAAGGACCGGGAGAATCAGGAGGTCTTTCATGAGTCCCCGGACGAATCCCCTGGCCCGTGCCGTCTTCGCTGGCGTGTGTGTGACCGCGGTGCTGACGGCATGCTCCAAGCCGATGTCCCCGGTCGCTGGCCAGCCGGCGAGCGGAAGCGCCGACGAGACAGCGCTCGGGTGGGCGAGCGCACGGACGCATGAACCCCAGGTGGCCCGCGCGCGGCTGCGCTTCATCGCCACCGTCGTGGAGCAGGATGCCGGCTTCGGCACGCGCCTGCAGCGCAATGTGGAGTACCTCGTGGATGCGCCGCAGCAGTTTCCGCCCGCGTCCATCGACTCGGTTCCGGTCCACTCGATCCTGAAGCAGGTGCGCTGGCGGGTGACAGGCCCGGGCGGGGATCACTATTTCGTCGACAATCACCCCGAGTACGACGTGGACACGCCGGAGTTCGCGCCGCCGACGGACGCAGGACTCCCGCCCGGGGTCCTGGGCTTTCGACTCCGTGTGCCCGAGCCCGCGGGTGGCGGATGGATCCAGGTCTGGGTGCAGTCGAACCTCGCCCCCGAGTTCTGGTGGGCAGGTCCGGACCCGTCGCGATTCCCTGCCTCGAGTGACGGCGATGGCCGTGCCGTGGACGTGACCGACTGGCATGCGTTCACGACCTCGCCCGCCTGGCCGCCGGATGGCCGCGGCTACTTCGGACCGGACTCGTTCCAGTTCGTGCCGCACCGGCGACTGCCGGTGAACAACGACCTCGACCGCCGCACGTTCTACGAGATCTGGGGAGACCGCATCTACGCGCGCTCCGAGGGAGACGTCGTTCATCTCGGCGCCTGGGTGGTGTTCTCGCTGGGTGGGTTCGACGCCGATTCGCCGTACAGGGTCCCGGTCTCGCCGGCAGCGCCCACGTTGCCGCCGGGCTACCAGGGCCAGCCCGACCTGTACGCGCTGCTGATCGAGCAGGGGCTGATCGGTTCGCCGGTGGGGTTCCGGCAACGGGTGCAGACGCGGCTCGCGAACGGCCAGGTGACGCAGCCGTCCGAGACCACGACGACGCCGAACTTCGACACGTTCTCGGTGTTCTATTCCCCGGCGGTGGCCCTGTACTGGAAGGTCACGTTCCCGGGCAAGGCCTATGCGACCGGGTTCCCCGTGGATGGTAACGGCCTCGTGGGTCGGACCACCGAGGATCTGGTGGCGCTCGCGGATCGCGTGGACGCCGGCCTGGGCAGCGCCGCCGACCAGGTGCTGCGCCGCCGCGTGCTGGTGTTCTACGTCAGCGAACCGAGACCGCTCGCGCGCAGCGGAGGCGGGCAAGCCGGGGGGCACTGAGTCGCACTCGGAACGATCGCTGGTTCACGGCGCCCGTCGGCCCCAGCGCACGGTGGCGGTGAACGTGTAGTAGTCCCCGACGTCACCACCCTCGAGGGCGATGTCCGAGAAGATCAGGTGATAGTCGAGTCCGATGGCCACGCCGAAAGTCGGAGCTCCGGCGGCGCGGAACTCGTAGCCGAGTCCCGCGAACATACCTGGGGCGTTGTGGTCGGGTAGCGCCGGGGATCCGGGATCGGTTTCCTCGCGCGTGATCCAGTAGTAGCCCAGTCCTGCCTCCACATAGGGATGCCGCTGGGCCAGCGATGTTCGCGCGTGGGCTTCCAGGGACGCGATCGTGATGCGGTTCCGTTCGAAATCCCCGCCGCCGGGGTCATGTGCGACCGCCAGCCCGATGCCGAGATCCATCGCGTGCCCCGTGACGCGGTCGAACGTGAGGCCCAGCTCGGCCCCGCTCTTCAGCATGCCCTGCTGAGCCTCCTGTGCCGTGCCCGCTCGGAGCCCCACGAGGTGAGTGGATGGGCTCGCGAACGCGACCGTGGCGGCCGTGAGGCAAGCCATGGCGGCGAACATCAGGGCATCGAGCTTCAACGTGGAGCACGACCGTGACCGCCACATGCGCCAACCCTACCTCGCGTCGCTCGTCGGCGCACACGCCTCGCCGGCGGACGCTGCGAAGCACGTGTTCATCGACGCGGCGTCGCTCAAGTGCTGCGAGTACGAGAGCGTCCCCGGGCGCCTGGAGCATGGGCGCAGCCGCGAGCGGACAGCGGAATTCCCTCATCCTCCGCGACCCGATGTCGTACGGTCCGGCGGATGCAGGCGCGGACCGTCCTCTCCCACACAGCGGAGCGTCCACCCATGACTCCCGATGCGGAACCCGGAACGGCGGTCGAAGGACAGCACGGCATCGTCGTGCTGCGCGGCAGCGGCCTCACCCGGGGCTGGAACGGGATCCGCTACAAGACCGGTCTCTCGGCCAAGAACACCCGCGCGAGGGAGCTGTCGATGAACGTGGCGACGATCCCTCCCGGAGGCGTGGCGTTCGCGCACGTCCACGTGGACTTCGAGGTGATGCTCTACATCCTCGAGGGCGCGGTGCGCCACGAGTACGGCCCGTCCCTCGAGCACAAGGTGGACAACGTCGCGGGCGACTTCATCTTCATCGAGCCCGGCGTCCCGCACGAGGTCTGCAACCTGAGCGCGACGGAGCCGGTCGTCGCGGTGGTGGCGCGCTCGGACGCCAGCGAGTGGGAACACATCGTCGACTTTCCGAGCCGGCGGCGCCCGGGGGACACCGCCGCGGGCGCATGAGCACGACCGGGCCGCGCGAGACCTTCGCTACCCGCTTCGGCACCTTGATGACGATGATCGGGGTCGCCGTCGGGCTGGGGAATGTCTGGCGCTTTCCCTACATGGTGGGAAAGTTCGGCGGCGCCGCGTTCGTGTTGTTCTACGTGGTCGTCGCGGTCGTGATCGGCGTGCCGGCGCTGATGGCCGAGTACGCGCTGGGCCGGCAGACGCGCCGCGGCACGGTCGGCGCGTTCGCCGCCGGAGGGTTTCCTTTCGGACGGCAAGTGGGCTGGTTCTTCTTCTGCGTCGTGGTCGCCGCCACCGGGTACTACTCCGCGGTGATCGGCTGGGTGCTCTACTACGCGCTGGGGCAGGGCGCCCGCGCGCTGGGATTGGGGTTCGATGCCTCGCGGATCCTGCCGCCCAACCATGGCTTCGAGGCCCGATCGTTCGTGCTGCAGCTGGCCTGCACCGCGGCGGTGATCCTGGCCTGCGCCCTCGTGCTGCTGCAGGGGCTGCGCGCCGGCATCGAGCGGGCGAGCAAGATCGTGATGCCGGCGCTGTTCCTGATCCTGGTCGTCCTCGTGGTGCGCTCACTCACGCTGCCCGGCGCGGGCGATGGCGTACGCTGGTTCATCATCAAGTTCCACTGGGCCGACCTCACGCCAAGCGTGATGGTGGCCGCGATCGGCCACATGGTGTTTTCGCTCTCGCTGGGCGGCACGTTCATGGTGGTGTACGGGTCGTACCTGGACGAGCGCGAGAACGTGGCCCGTCCCGCCATCTGGACGGTGATCGGGGACACCGGCACGTCGCTGCTCGCGGGGTTCGCGATCATTCCCGCGGTGTTCGCGTTCCACATGCCGCCGACGCAGGGGCCGGGGCTCCTGTTCTCCACGCTGCCGCAGGTGTTCGCGGCGATGCCGATGGGGTGGCTCTTCGGCCTGCTGTTCTTCGCCGGCCTGTTCGGCGCGGGCTACCTCTCGGACATCGCCGCGTTCGAGGTACTGGTGGCCGGCCTCACCGACAACACCCGGTTGAGCCGCACACACGCGGTGTGGTGGATGTCTGCGGCGGTGTTCCTGGTCACGATCCCGCCCATCATCAACAACGCGATCTTCGTCCCCTGGGATCTCACGTTCGGCTCCGGCATGCAGACGCTGGGCGCGCTGCTCGCGGTGCTCACCGTGGGCTGGTGCATGCAGCGCTCCACGGCGCTTGCCGCGCTCTCCGCCCACGGCTCGCGGCCCGTGCCGGCGTGGCTCTACTACTGGATCCGGTTCGGGATCCCGGCGGGCATCCTGACGGTGGGGATCTGGTGGCTGCTCACCAGCGTTCTCGGCGCCGTTCGGGCGGTATAGTCCGGAAATGCCCGTCTCCGTCTCCGCCTCGACCCAGGTCTATCGCGGCCTCAAGGAGGCGGGGGTGCGGATCGTGTCCGCGCTGCCGGAGACCTGGCTCGTCCACTTGATCCGGATGGCCGAGGACGACCCGGAGATGACGCTGGTCCGGCTCGCCAAGGAGGAGGAAGGCGTCGGCATCAGCACCGGGGCGCATCTCGCAGGCGTCCCGTCGGTGATGCTGATGCAGAACCATGGATTCCTGGCTGCGATCAACGGCATCGTGTCGTGCGGCCAGCTCTACCGGATCCCGCTGCTCATGCTGATCAGCCAGCGCGGCTCCTTCGGCGAGAGGGACCCGTGGCAGACCGAGGGCGGCGGGGTGACCGAGCACGTGCTGGACGCGCTGCGGATCCCGTTCGACCGGCTCGACTCGCCCGCGCACGTCGAGAAGCGGATCGCCAAGGCGCAGACGCTGGCCCACTCGGCGAGCCGCCCGGTGGCGCTGCTGCTGTGTCGCGACCTGATGTGGGAAGACTGATGCGGCGCGTGGCCGCGATCCAGGCGATCTACCCCGAGCTCGAGCGTTCGGTGGTGGTGACCATCATGGGTGCGGTGGCAGCGGAGCTGCAGTCGATCGGACACCGGCCCAACTTCTTCTACCTGCAGCACGCGATGGGGCTGGCCTCCTCGGTGGGACTTGGGCTGGCCCTCGCGCGGCCCGAGCTGCCCGTGGTGGTGCTCGACGGCGACGGCTCGCTGCTCATGAACCTGGGCGGGCTCACCACGCTCGCCCGCTACCGGCCCAGGAACCTGGTGCACGTGGTGTTCGACAACGAGAGCCTGCTCTCGGTGGGCGGGTTTCCCACGGCCACGTCCACGGGGAGCGACCTCGCGGCGATCGCGAAAGGGGCGGGCGTGCCGCGCACGGCGACGGTGGGAACGCTCGAGGAGCTCCGGGGCGCCTTCGTGGCCGCGCAGGGCGCGGGCGAGCTCACCACGCTCGTCGCGAAAGTCGAGGCGGTGGGCCCCGCCGGCTACGTCACCGACCTCACGCTGCTCGAGAACCGCTTCCAATTCGCGCGCCACCTCAAGGAACGCTTGCGGAAGGAGTAGTCCATGGGGCTTCTGTCGCAGCTCGTGGCCGAGCTGAATGCCGGCACGCTCGTGGTGGTGGACCTGACCCAGCCACTCGGTCCCGACACGCCGGTGATCGGGCTGCCCCCGATCTTTGCGTCTTCGCCGGGAGTATCGCTCGAGGTGATCTCGCGCTTCGATGCCGCGGGCCCCGGCTGGTACTGGAACACCATTCGGATGGGTGAGCACACCGGGACGCACTTCGACGCACCCGTGCACTGGATCACCGGCAAGGACCTGCCCGACAACACCTGCGACACGATTCCGGCGAAACGCCTGGTGGGGCCCGCATGCGTGATCGACGTGACGGCGGAGGTGGCGAAGAACCCCGACTTCCTGCTGATGCCGGAGCACATCGTGGCGTGGGAGCGCGAGCACGGGAAGATCCCAGCGGGCGCCTGGGTGCTGCTCCGCACCGGGTGGAGCCAGCGCACCGATCCCAAGGCGTTCTTGAACGTCGCCGCCGACGGGCCCCACAGCCCCGGGTTCCATCGCAGCGCTTCCGAGTTGCTGGCGCGCGGGCGCGATGTCCTGGGCGTGGGCGTGGAGACGGTGGGCACCGACGCGGGCCAGGCGGGGACGTTCGACCCGCCGTTCCCGAATCACGCGACGATGCACGGGGCGGGAAAGTTCGGGCTCGCGAGCCTGACCAACCTGGACCTGCTGCCGGCCACCGGCGCCATCGTGATCGCGGCGCCGCTCAAGATCGTGGGTGGGAGCGGGAGCCCGCTGCGGGTGCTGGCGATCGCACCGCCGCCGCCCGCGAGGCGCTCATGAGATCGGGCCTGATCCTCGTCGCCGTGCTGATCACTGCGTCGAGCGCCGGCGCGCAGTCCTCGAAGACGGCCGTCGACTCGTCGGCGGTTCCCGCGCTCCAGGCGCTGGTCGGGCAGCCGGGCAGCGAGCTGGCGGCCGTCGTCAACCGATTCGACGCCGACCGCGGCGCGCTCGCGGCGCGCTACGACGCGTTCGATTCGCCGGCGCAGCGGACGCGGATGCGCGCGTTCTACGCCGCCTGGAAGGCGGGCCTCGCCGAGATCGACTTCGCCCGGCTCGGGCAGGAGGGGCGCGTCGACTACGTGTTGCTCGACCACGAGCTCACGCACGAGCTGGCGCTGCTCGACCGGCGGGACAAGATGCGTGGTGAAGAGGCGCCACTGCTTCCGTTCGCCGACCGACTGCTCGCTCTCCAAGATGCCCGGCGCGAGCTGCGACCCGTCGACCCGCGCGCTGCGGCACGCAGCATCGCCGACGTCACGAAGCAGGTGGACAGCCTGCGGACGGCGATCGACGGCGCGGGGGCGACTTCCAAGACCGGCGCTTCGAGCAAACGCGGGCCCGCGGTGTCGAAGATGGTCGCCAATCGTGCGGCGGACGACCTCGACCGCATCCGCGGTGTCGTCGCCAGCTGGTACAAGTTCTACGACGGCTACGACCCGACGTTCTCGTGGTGGCTCAAGGACCCGTACGCGAAGCTGAACGACGCGCTCACCGCGTACGCCAAGACGCTGCGCGAGAAGCTGGTCGGCATCAAGACGGCGGCGACGCCGGTCGCCGGCGCGGAGCGCGGCATGGCGGCCGCGAGCCACGAGCCGATCATCGGCGACCCGATCGGCATCGACGGGCTCAATGCCGAGCTCGCGTACGAGATGATCCCGTACACGCCCCAGGAGCTGATCGCCATCGCCGAGCGCGAGTACGCGTTCTCCTTGAGCGAGGCGAAGAAGGCGGCGAAGGAGATGGGCTTCGGCGACGACTGGAAGGCGGCGATGGAGAAGGTGAAGGACACGTACGTCGCTCCGGGAGATCAACCCGCGCTCATCGCGCGGCTGGCTCGTGATGCGGAGGGGTTCTTCGACCAGCACGACTGGGTGACGATCCCGCCGCTCGCGCGCGAGGACTGGCGGATGGAGATGCTCTCGCCCGAGCGCCAGCGCGTGTCGCCGTTCTTCCTCGGCGGCGATCTGATCCTCGTGTCGTATCCGACGGCGGACATGCCGGAGGACGAGAAGCTGATGAGCCTGCGCGGCAACAACCCGCACTTCTCGCACGCCACGGTGTTCCACGAGCTGAATCCAGGCCACCACCTGCAGGGGTTCATGGAGGCGCGCTACAACACGCACCGAGAGGTGTTCCACACCCCGTTCTGGAGCGAGGGACAGTCGCTCTACTGGGAGATGTTCCTCTGGGACCACGGCTTCCAGGTGTCGCCCGAGGACCGCTTGGGCGCGCTCTTCTGGCGCATGCACCGCAGCGCGCGGATCGTGTTCTCGCTCAACTTCCATCTCGGGAAGATGACCCCCGAGCAGGCGATCGACTATCTCGTCGACCACGTGGACTTCGAGCGCGCGAACGCCGAAGCGGAGGTGCGGCGGTCGTTCAACGGCAGCTACTCGCCGTTGTATCAATCCGCCTACATGCTCGGCGGGCTCCAGTTGCGCGCGCTGCACCGGGAGCTGGTCGATTCGAAAAAGATGACCGAGCGCGAGTTCCACGATGCGGTGCTGCAGGGCGGACCGATGCCGATCGCCATGGTGCGCGCCCGGCTCGAGAACACGCCGCTCACCCGCCAGGGCGCGCCGCCGTGGCGATTCGCCGAGCAGCTCCCGGCCCCGGTCCCGGCGCCGGCGCGGTGATATTTGGCATGGACATGGGTCAGGGCGCGTTCCTAGACTGGGATCCTCGCGGGCCGACCCCCGACTGGCCGCTCGAGAACCGGGGGCTCCCCATGCACCGCATCCTCGCCCGCTTGAGCCTGCTCGCCGCGCTGTTCGCGCTCGCAGCGCCCGTCCACGCCGCCCAGGCGCCCGCAGCGTCCGTTGCCACGAGCGCACTGCTCGCGCTCGCCCCGGATCGCGCGGCGATCGCGCTGGCCACGCAGACCACGCCGACGGCCTCCATCTACACCATCACGGCAACGGCCACCGGGCAGCACGGGTACATCTACCCGAGCGGCCAGGTACAAGTTTCTCCGGGTGCTGACAAGACGTTCACGATGAACCCGGGAGGCTGCACGTTCGTGGACAACGTCCGCGTGGACGGCGTCGACCAGGGTCCGCTCGCCACCTACACGTTCCACAATGTGAACGCGAACCACACCATCGAGGCGATCTTCGTGTCCGCGCCACCCGACACCATCGTCGCCAGTGCCGGGGCGGGCGGGACGATCAGCCCGGCGGGTGCGGTCGTGTATGACTGCGGCGCCGCCGCCACCTACACGATCGCCTCGGACGATTGCCACCTGATCGGCGACGTGCGGGTGGATGGTCTGTCGGTGGGCGCGGTGCCCAGCTTCACGTTCAAGAACCTCGCGGCCTCCCACACGATCGCGGCGAGCTTCGTCCCGGGTACGACGTCCACGATCACCTCCACGCAGCTGGCGAACGGCACGATCACGCCGTCGGGCGCGGTCCAGGTGGGCTGTGGCTCGGATCAGACCTTCACCATTTCACCGAACCCCTGCTACCAGGTCGGCGACGTGCTGGTGGATGGGGCGTCGCAGGGCCCGGTCACGAGCTACACGTTCGCCGATGTCCGCGCGCCGCACTCGATCACCGCGAGCTTCGTGTCCGCGGGCGAGCGGGACACGATCATGGCGAGCGCCGGCCCGGGCGGCACCATCGAGCCCGCGGGAGAGGTCGTCGTCGATTGCGGCGCGAGCCAGGCGTTCACCATCCGGCACGACGCCTGCTACCGGATCGTCGACGTGGCGGTGGATGGGGTCTCGAAGGGCGCGGTGTCGAGCTTCGTCTTCACCGGCATCTCGGCGTCCCACACGATCAGCGCCAGCTTCGCCAGTGCCCCGCAGTACCCGATCACCGCGGACGCCACGCCCGGCGTCACGATCGTCCCCTCGGGGACCATCCTAGTGGACTGCGGTGCGAGCCAGGGCTTCACGGTCACGTCCGACTTCCCCGGCGCCGCCACCGTGATCCTCGTGGACGGGGTCCGGCAGGACTCGACGACGAGCTACACGTTCACGAACGTGAACGACCCGCACTCGATCGTGGCGGGGATCACGACCGACTACATTTTCTTTGTTGGCGCCAAGCGGTGTGCCGGGTCGGATCAGTACAAGCCGGTGGTCGCAGGTGGGCCATTCCGCCCCAATACCACCTACTGGTTCGACGTCCAGCCCCTCGACTGCGAGGTGCCCGCCGCGGGCGCGCACCTCGAGAAGGTGGGCTCCGTACAGACGAATGCGTCCGGGATGATCTCTACTTCGGATGCGCCCTGCTACAGCCGTGACCGGCAGACCGTCATCCTCGACGTCCTCGGCACCGGGGTCTACGTCCCGGAGTTCGATCCGATCGATTGCTTCATCCTGGGCGATGCCGTTGCGGCCACCGGCATCCAGGACCTGGACGGCGAGATCACCACCGAGGGCGCGTTGCTCACGTGGTGGCTGATGGACGTCTCCGCCTATCGCGGCTTCGTCGTCCACCGTGCTCCCGAGGGCGGGGACGAGGAAGTCGTCACGCCCACGCCGCTCACTCCGCCGTCGAGCCATCCGCCGGCGCAGATGCGCTGGCGCGACGGCTCCGCCGTGCCCGGGTCCCGGTACGCGTACCGGATCGAAGCCCTCAAGGGCGTGGGCTCGGATTGGTACGGCCCGGTGAAGCTGACGATCCCGGTGGCGCCGAAGCAGCTCGCGCTGCGGAGCGCCACGCCCAACCCGTTCAGCGGCACGACGCGGCTGGCGCTGGACATGCCGCCCGACGCCGGAGAACTGCGTCTCGACGTGTTCGATGTCGCCGGGCGCCACGTGCGAGCGCTGCGTCGCGGCCCGATGTCACCCGGGCAGGACGTCGTGGATTGGGACGGCCTCGACGACCACGGCGCGCCGTCCCGCGGCGGCCTCTACATGGTGCGGCTCCAGGGCGCACGCGGCACGAGCGTGATCCGGATCATGAAGCTGGATTGAAGATCCGGCTCAATCCAGCCCGCCGCGGTCGTGGATCTGGATCAGCTTGTCGAGCGTCGCGGGCTCCGACAGCGCGGAGTTGATCCGCTTCGCCACCCTGCCGTCCACGCCGTGCTGCCGGGCGCGCACCAGGTCCCCGAGCGGCACGTTCTTGTAGCCGGCGTCCGCCATGCCCTGGATGTAGCGGCCGTCCACGCCCTGGTCGCGCGTGTGGATGAGCTGCTCCGGCGTGAGCTTGTCGTACCCCGCCGTGGCGAGCGCCTCCATGTAGCGCATGTCCACGCCGTGATCGCGCAGCTCCACCAGCTCGTCGAGCGTGAGCTTCGTGTAGCCGGCGTCGCGCATGCCCTCGATGTAGCGCAGGTCGACGCCGTGGTCGCGGGCGCGGACCAGGTCGTCGAGCGAAGCCTGGGTGAAGCCGGCCTCGCGGATGCCGCGGATGTAGCGCGCGTCCACGCCATGGTCGCGGGCCCGCAGCAGCTCGTCGAACGACAGCTTGTTGAAGCCCGCGTCCTTCAATGCCTGGACATAGCGCGGATCGACGCCGTGGTCGCGGGCGCGGACCAGCTCGTCGTAGGACGTGAAGCGGTAGCCCAACGTGCCCATGCCGTCGACGTACTCCATGTCCACACCATGGTTCGCGAGCGTCACCAGCACCTCGAGGTCCGGCTTCGGGTACTTCTGCGACTTCAACTCGTCGAGGAACGCGTAGCTCACGTCGGAGATCGCGAAGCGGATCTGCTGGTCGGTGTCGGGGCGGCCGATGCCGCGCTTGGCGAGCGCGTCGGCGTACGCGGGATCGAGCTTCAGGTCGTAGAGCCCGGCGCCGTCGTCGTTGCCGACGCGGCCGTCGCACACGAACGTGCCCGCGTCTCGCTTGATCTCGAAGTGGACGGTCGCCGGACTGCCGCCTACCTGCGCCGGGGTCAGGCCCGGCACGCGCGAGAGCGGGAGGGAGCGCGAGCCCCAGTGGTCGTGGCCGCGCGTCCAGCGCAGCGACAGCCAGTACTCGGTCGTCGAGTCCAGCTTGCTCCAGCTGTCGATGGCCCAGGTGCCGGCGGTCGAAATGTCGTCCGCCGCGAGCGCGGACGATGTGGGGAGGAGCAGGGCGGCGCCGGCGAGCAGCGCGCCCCCGGCCAGCGAAGCGATCGCTCGCCGCGCCTGAGCCGGCAACGTTTGGGGATGACGGGTCTTCATGAGAGCCTCCGGGGGCTTCCCGCCGGTACCCTGGGCGCCGGCAACGCCCGGGCCGGGTCGGGAAGCATGCTCCATTGGACCGGCCACTGCCCGCCCCGGTTGGAAAAGCGAGGAACCATGCGTATCTGCACCCAGTTCGCCGTGGCGGCGCTCCTGCTCTCATGCCTCGCGGCCCCGGCGCTCGCCAAGTACCGATTCGGTGCGCGCGCCGGCGCCAACCTGTCCGCGTTCGGAGGCGAGTTCGGTGACGCCGTTCAACCCGACCCCCTGATCGCGCCGAACGTCGCGTTCATCTACGAGTACGAGTTCGTGCCCAGGTTCTCGTTCCGTCTCGAGGCGGGCTACTCGGGCAAGGGCGGAACGAGGAAGACCGACAGCACCGACCCGTTCGGGAAGGTGACCACGTACACCGACACCTGGCGCTTCGACTATCTCGAGGTGCCGATGCTGTTCCGCGGCCGGCTCCGCTCGGTGGCAGGGGTGGCGCCGTTCATCGACCTGGGCCTGTCCGCCGGCTGCACGTTGTCCGGGAAGATCGAGTCGTACCCCGTACTCATCAGGGTGCTGGGCGTCGGTCCATCCATGCATCCGGTCGACTACGGCTGGGTGGCCGGCGGCGGCGTGGAGTTCGCGGCGGGGTCCGGACGGATCGGCATCGAGGCCCGCTTCACGCGCGGCTTCGGCGATCTCTTCGATCTCGAGGGCAACCTGCCGGCGATCAACCAGGCCGTGTCGCTGTCGCTGTCCTACACGCGCTGAGCCCGCGGCGCCGCCGGCCCGGCTTGCGTGCGGTGCTAGCCTCACTCGCAGTCCCCCGCCAGCCGCGGGGCGGGCGGGCGGACGGAAAGCGAGCGACCCCATGCGTCTCATTCCTCGCTGCATCGCCACCGCGCTCCTGCTCGCGCTGGTCTCAGTGCCCGCGTCGGCGGACCTCCCCGGCCGCTACGGCCTGCGCGCCGGCGTCAACCTCTCCGCGTTCACGGGCAGCTTCGGCGACCTGGTCAACCCCGACTCCCGCGTCGCGGGCAACGTCGCGTTCGTCTACGAGTACGACTTCGTGCCGCAGCTGTCACTGCACACGGGCGTCGGCTACGCGGGCAAGGGCGGCGTGTCCAAGTCCGAGGGCACGGACCCCGCCGGCAATTCCACCGGCACGTTCAAGGACACGTGGAGCTTCGAGTACCTCGAAGTGCCGCTGCTGATGCGCGGACGGCTGCTCGCGTTCGGCACCACGCACGTGTTCGCGGAGCTGGGCCCGATGCTCGACTTCAAGATCTCGGGCAAGTTCGGGACGGAGGCACCCGGCGTTCCCGACGTGAGCCTGAGCACCCGCATGAACACGTTCGATCTCGGTTTCGGTGCCGGCGCCGGGTTCGAGTTCGCGGCAGGTCCCGGCCGGATCGGCGTCGAGGCGCGTTACACGCGCGGTTTCGACGATCTGTTCGACACCAGCAGCACGTTCACCACGATCAACCAGGCGTGGACGTTCGCGCTCTCCTACACGCGCTAGGCCCCGCCTTGGGCGAGCCTCACTCGTCCAGCGCCGCGGGCTGCGTCGCGGGGCGGGCCTCGGCGCCCGCGTCGCGGCGCACGCCCAGCCGCTGGTAGACGAACGACAGCGCCAGCATCGCGCCGCCGGCCAGGAGCGCGGTGAGGAAGCGCCAGAACGGATCGGCGTGCGCCAGGTCCACGAGCACGAACTTGACGAGCGTGAGCCCGAGGAGCAGGAGCGCCATCCAGCGCAGGAACGCCGAGCGGCGCGCCCAGCCGAACGCGAACACAGCCACGGCCTGCGCGAGCCAGGCCACGCTCGCGAGGATGGCGCCGAGCGACAGCACGCGGTCGCGCAGCTCCGCGGGCGTGCCCGCCCAGGCCGCGGCATAGGCGCCGGGGGTGTCGAGCATGACGCGCGCCACGTGGTCGGCCTCGCGCGCGAGCCAGAACATCATCACGAACGCGGCCGCCAGGGCCCAGATCTCCGCTGACCGGCGTTCGACCTCCGCCAGGGTCTCACGGCGCCGCGCCAGCCACGATGACGAGCACGCCGCCAGCAGCACCGCGACCAACCCGGCGAGCGCGTCCCGATGGACGATGGGGAGGAGGTCGCGCCCCCACGCATCCACGCTGCGCATGGTGAAGGCAAGGACGAGCGTGGCCACGAAGCCCAACCCGTGTCCGAGCACTCGTGTGAGCGCGCTCCGGCCGCGCGTGCCGCCCCACACGAGCCACGTGGCCTGAGCCATGAGCGCGAGGCCGGCGAACGCGGCGACCATCTCCACATAGCGCAGGTCGCCTGGAGGCGCACGGAGGTCCCGGAGCGAACGCCACATGCCGGAGCCGCTCTCCATCGCCCACGCCAGGTGATCCGTTTCGCGCACGAGCCAGCAGGCGAGCAGCAGGTGCGCTCCCATGAGCCAGCCGTGGCCGAGCCAGCGCTCGCCGGGCGTGGAGGCGGCGCGTTCGAGCCGCCACGCGCCGAAGAGCAGCGCGGCGATGACCACGGCCTCGCGCACCGCCTGCGCGTGGATGAACGGCACGGGGTGCACATTCGCGAATCCCTCCGCGAACAACCCGGGGAGCACGCGAGACACCGCCGCCAGTGCCACCGCGGAGCCGCAGCCGCGGAGCCACGATGAGCGCGGGGCGAGACCGAGCCACGCCAGCGCCGCGCCCTCCACGGCCCAGGCGAGACCGGTGTACTCGGGGCCGACCGCGCGCTCGATGCCGCCGGTGAGGAACAGCGTCGCCGCTGCCGTGAGCGCACGCCACAGATCACGCTCCGGGCGTTGCAGGTCCACGGCGAGCGCGAGCGCCAGGTAGATCGCCGCGAGCGTGCCGAGCAGGATCGCCACGTGCTCGCTCCTCGCGATCGAGAACATCGGCCAGCTCGCCGCCAGCAGCGCGACCGGGGCAGTCGCGATCAGTGCCAGGTCGACGGGGCGGACGCGGCCGTCCACGCGCACGAGCCGTGGCAGCGACGCGATGCCGAGCGCCAGGAACAACCCGGTGAGCCCGATCTCGAGCGGCCAGGACCAGCGGTCGGTCGCGACCGCGCTGCTCCAGGCGGCCGCGGTGAGCAGCACCGAGGCGAGCGCGAGCCGGCTCCAGCCCGAGCGCATGGCGAGCATGAACACGAGCACGTTGATGCTCACGAGGTAGCCGAACAGGCTCCAGGGCGGAAGCGGCGCATCCGGGAGCGTGACGACGAAGCGCAGGAGGTGGGGGAGGAACGCGCCGACCAGGCCGAGCGCGGAGATGCCCTCGACGCGGTAGCGCAGGCCCAGCGCGCCCGTGAGCGCGGAGGCGACGAACAAGAGCGGGAGCGCTCCCGCGCTGGGTAGAGCGTGGAGTGTGGTCCAGCCGAGGTAGAGCGAGAGCCACACGATGCCGGCGCCGACACCGAGCAGGGCGTCGCCGAGTCCCCGCACGGTCCGCCGCAGGAGGTCCCCACGCCAGGCGACGCCGATGCCGGCGAGCACGCCCGCGGCGACCAGCACCAGCGGGCCGAAGCGCCCGGTCGTGTAGCCCCAGAGCACGAGGAAGAAGAAGCCCACGAGCAGCAGCACCGAGCCGACGTTCTGGAGTCCCACGGAGCCGATCCACTGCTCGGCATCCGCGGGTCGCGCGGCGGGCCTGGGAGCGTGCGCCGACGCCACGGTGACCGGGGCGTGCGCGACAGGGACGTCCGGCGCCGCGGCCGGCGGCCCTGGCGCGCTCCGTCCTTGCTCGAGCGCCTCGAGACGTCGCGAGAGCGCCTGCACTTCCCTGCGAAGCCCGCTCAGCCGCCCCGCCGCCCAGGCGAGCACCAGCATCAACAGGACGAGCAGGGCCAAGGCGATCAGGAACGTCATGCGGTCCTCCCCGGGCCGCGCTGACGATGCCTCAACCGCGGCCGCCGTGGAAGGAGGGCCTCAGCGCCTCGCCGCGCGGCGATCGATCTCCCGGTGCACCTGGAGCAGCAGGTCAGCGACGCCGTGGCTCGTCATGCCGCGGCCGAACCAGGACGGCGCGTTCGAGCGCGGGATCGCGAGCAGCGAATAGTGGACCACGGTTGTGCTGGAATCTCCGCGCAGCGACCACGACCCCGCGTAGCGGAAGAAGTCTTCGCCGAGCGTGTCGATGAACTCGATCCTCCGCATCGGCTCCTCGGTCACGGCGAGCGTGACGCGCGCGGTGAAGCGGAACGGGAACACGCCCACCACCGCGCTCTGGCGCACGCGCACGCTGTCTCCGGTGCTCCGCAGCACTTCGCTCCGCTTGATGGAGTTCACGAACGACGGGATGTGCTCGTAGTCCGTGAGCACCGCCCACACGGTATCGAGCGGCGCGGCGGTGGTGAACTCGCCCTGGACCTCATAGGTGCCCGAGCGGCTCTCGACGGTGACGATGGGAGCGGCGGCGGCACTGCCGGCCATCGCCAGCAGTGCCGCCGCCCGCATCATGGCCCCGCGCGCGCTCCGGACGCTCGCCCATGAGCGCCGGAGCGGCAGCGCGGGACCGCCGGCCGGTACGTGTCCCAGCGTCCGGCCCGGCAGGTTCAGAACGAGACCACGCCCGAGACCATCATGCCCTCGAACTTGCCACCGTGAAGGATGTTCGTGAGCGGGTAGTCCTTGTATTCCTGCCGCACGTATTCGGTCTTCATCATGATCGTCGAAGTCAGGAACCAGCCGCCGCCGATCTCGGTGCGGTCCACGGTGACGTCGTTCGTGAGCCCCGCAAGGCGGCCCTTCACCGTGTTGTAGCGCGCCGCGACGTAGAGGTCGTCCCAGGCGAACCGGTACAGGCCCTCGGCCGCGTACTGGTTCCACGTGCGGTCGCTGGTCTCGGCCGCCGTACGGCCCTTCGCCTGCTCGACGTTGCCGAACAACTCGAAGCCGCGCCACTTGAGGAACGGGTTGAACACCATCGCCTGCACCTTGCTCGAGAGCCCGGGCTGCACGTCACCCGTCCATGCCGAGCCGTCGGTGGTCGCGGTCGTGTTCACGAGCACGTCGAAGTAGGGCGAGCCGGCGCGGCTGCCCGAATAGAGCGTGTTGTTGATCGACTTCGTCGTGGTGTAGATCGAGCCGGTGAGCCGCAGCCGCAGGTCCGGATTCAGCTGCGAATCGAAGCCCACCTTGCCGAGGTACGTGGGCGCGCGCTTGTCCGGCGTGCGCACGGTGCCGCGGATCTCGCCGCCCGTGGCGCCGAACATGCCCATCCACGGGCCCTTGCGCAGGTACGCCTCACCGCCCACCTCGGTGGTGAACGCGTTCATGATCAGGTTGCCGATCAACGGGTTGAACATGGTGTTGCCGGCGTCGCTCGAACGGAAGTGCGCGTCGCCGTAGTTGACCTCGAAGTGGCCGACCTTGAGCGTCGTGTACTTCATGATGTTGTCGAGCATCGCGTTTTCCCACGGCGACCCGTCGATCAGCAGGAACCCGTCCTTCACCCAGGTGTCGTTATGGTGGCGCGTCGACAGGTAGGTGGTCATCTCGACGCGGATGTTCTTCGCCAGCTGGGCGTCCAGGTACATGTTCGCCTGGGCGTTGTCGAAGCCGGCTCCGATGCTGAGCAGCTGGTTCGTGTTCACGCCGCCCACGATCACGGGCTGTGCCGTGTTCGAGTGATGCAGGGCCTGGAACTCCTGCGTGAAGCTCGCGCCCCAGTTCATCTTGAAACCATCGTAGGCCACGTTGTCGACCTTGGGCGTCTCGAACATGTTGAGGCCGCGCGAATCGTGCGGGCGGTAGTTCTGCATCACGATCGGGGCCAGCTTGGCGCGTTCCGTTTCACCCGGCACGCGTTGTTGCGTCTCCTGGGCCCGTGCGAGCGGCGCGAACAGCCCGGCCGCCACCACGGCGATCATGAGAAGTCTGGCGACATGGCACCTTCCGGTCATGACGCACTCCTTTCGATTGGGGGGTGTGATCCCGCTCACTTCCCGGATGGGGTTCCAGGTGCCAGGAGCAGCTTGAAGTACACGGACACCGAATCGTGCACGCGCATCGTTCCCAGCATCATCGTGGGCGGTTTCACGTCGTATTCGCTCATGCGGAGACCATGACTGCCGTTGAGCCACACGCCGGCCTCGCTCCGCACCAGGCGGCCGGCGACGGTGATGGGGCGTTCGCGGCCGGCTATGCGCAGCACGCCGTCCGCGGACACCGAAAGGGAGTCGCCCGAGGGTTCCCCGACCTTCGCCTGCGTCAGGTGGAACGTGATCTCGGGGTTCTGCTCGGCTTTGAGCGCCTTGAGCAGGTTCTTGTCCAGGTTCGAGCCCTTCTTCGAATGCATCGTGGCGAGCGGCACGCCCAGATCGAGACCCTTGAGGCCGCCGCCGCGCAACCAGGCGTCGAGCGCGGCGACGTCGTTCGGGTCGGCAGACGAGGCGTCGCGCAGGAGCTTGACCGTGGGCTGCGTGGTCCGGCTCTCCCACTCGTGCACGTTCGATCCGCCCTCGATCCAGAGCGTGCTGCCGGGCCCGAGCCGGACCGCGGCGGGCGCCGACGCCGGGGCCTGGCTCGAGGCCGGGACGGCCGCGCATGCCAGCGCCAGCACGACGAGAAGCGCGAGGGACTTGGAGCTCGCCGCCTGCTCAGGCCTTCTCATACGGGTCCTCCTTCACCACCAGGACGCTGCAGTGAGCGTGCGTGACCACGTGGCTGGAGACGCTCCCGAGGAGCAGCTTGGCGAGCCCCGTGCGGCCGTGGGAGCCGAGCACGATCAGGTCGACCCGCTCGTCCTCGACCAGCCGGAGAAGGGCCTCGCGCGGGTCGCCGGTGGGGGTGCGCGTCTCCGTGACCATGCCCGCGGCGCGCAGCTCCTCCTCGACCTCGGCAACCAGCGTCTGCGCCTCCGCCACCTGCTCCGCGCCCACCTCCACCATGAGCGATACCCCGGCGTCGACGCCCGCCACGGGGGGCGATAGCGGCGGCGTCATCACGCTGGCCACGATCACCCGGCTGCCCGCCGGCCACCGCATCCGGGTCACGAAACGGACCGCCCGCTCCGAGTGAGGCGACTGGTCCACACCGATCAGGATCCTCATGACATTCTTTCCTCCCATGCCCAACCAATTCATCGCACCGCCGAAAGGCGGTCGCTATGGGCCGCTGGGAGGCCGCAGGGGGATACTTTCGTACCAGTGCCGGAGGCTCGCTGACCGGGTCCGACAGGAGTAGTGTAGGAGGCCACGATTGGAGTGAGTGATGACGCGCAAGCCTGACACGAAGACGCCCCCGCGGGAAGCCGCCCGCAAGAAGGTCGGCGACATCCGGATCCTGGTCGTGGATCCACACGCGATCGATCGGGGTGGCCTCGTATGGCTCCTGGAGCACGAGCACGGGCTCGAGGTCGTGGGTGAGGCCGCGAGCGTGAACGAGGCGCTGCAGCAGTGCCGGGCGCTCTCGCCCGATGTGGTTGTCATCACACTGAACCTGCCCGACCAGAACGACGAGGCCGTGGTTCCGCTGCTGCTACGGAAGCAGCCCGAGCTGAAGATCGTGGCGCTCTCCGACCGGGGCGCGATCAACTGCATCGTCCTGAACCCGCCGAGCCGTCGCCGCGCCACCGCGAAGCCGGTGACGCACTGCCCGGTGGGCACCGACTGCCTCGCCGTGGCGGCCGCGCAGGGCGCGCGCGCGACCGTGCGGCGTGACGCGGATCCCGAGGACCTGTTCCGCGCCATCCGCGCCGCGGCCGCGGGGCAGTCCTGGTTCGACTCCCAGACCACGGCGAACATCGCCGGAAACGGCTCGTCCGCGGAGGCGCGCGAGCTCTCCGAACGCGAGCTGGACGTCGCGGCGCTGCTGGCCGAGGGCCTCTCCAACAAGGAGATCTCCACCGCGCTCGCGATCAGCGAGCCCACGGTGAAGAAGCACGTGGGGCACATCCTCGACAAGCTCGGTCTCCAGGACCGCCTGCAGGCGGGGCTCCACATCGCGCGCCATCCGCTGATCGTCGCGCGCCGGCCGAATCTCGGAGGTCCGCCGGCCTGAAGTCTCGGTCGCTCGAGGTCGCCGGCTAGCGATCGACGAGCACGAACGCCAGGCCGTCGTAGCCCTTACCGCCCACGGTCTGGAGCGTGGTGGCGGTCACGCGCGGCTCGGCGGCGATGCGCTCGTTCATGCGGCGCACCCCCTGCACCGACGCATCCGCGCTCTTCGCATCGACCACGTCCCCCTCGCGCACCACGTTGTCGATCACGATCAAGGTCCCGGGCCGCGACAGCTGGAGTGACCAGCTGAAGTAATCGGGAAGGCTCGGCTTGTCGGCGTCCACGAACACCAGGTCGAACGGGCCGGCGCGCTCCGCCACCATCCGCGGCAGGGTCTCGAGCGCGGCACCGAGACGGAGCTCGATCGCGCCCGAGCGCCCGGCGCGCTCGAAGTTCCGGCGCGCCACGTCGGCGTGCTTCGGGTCCACCTCGAGCGTGACGATGCGGCCGCCGGGCGCGAGCCCGCGGGCGAGCCACAGCGTGCTGTAGCCGCCGAGCGTGCCGATCTCGAGGATCTGGCGCGCACGCAGCGCGCGCGCGAGCAGCTCGAGCAGCCGCCCCTGCGGCGGCGACACCTGGATCGTGGGCAGGCCCGCCTTCTCGCTGTCTTCGAGCGCCGCGGCGAACGCCTCCTCATGCGGAACGAATGTGCCGGTGAGATAGGCGTCGACCCGGTCCCAGAGTGGCTCGCTCTTGCCCATGGAGGGAGCATAGGCGAGCCGCTGCCCGCACCGAAATGCCGGAGCTAGCCCGAGCTATTCATGAACCGCGAGCCGAGAATGCGAGATGCTGGACAGCCGCAAGGCGCCGAGCCGGGCCGCACCGCAGACGTGTCTGAAGACACGTCGAGGAGCGCCCCGGCTCGGCAACGCGGCGGATGGCCGGCAGATCGCATTCGCAGGCCGCGGGCTCATGAATAGCTCGGGCTAGGGCTCCCGTTGCGGCGTGACCAGCTCCGGATACGCGGCCACGAACGCCGGCATCTCGTCGTGCGCGAGCGCGTCCCAGAGCTGCGCGCAGCCGGAGGCGTCGGGGCGGACGATCGCGGGGCCGGAGGGCGGCCCGGTGAAGACGACGGGCGCGGTGAGGAGCGTGACGTCGCCGGCGTGGAGATGCTGCGTCGATTCCAGAAGCGTGCGCAGCACGTCCGGCGCCAGGGCGGCGTCGACGCGCATGGAGCCTCCGAGCGTGGTCGCGAGGTCGCGGAACGCCGGCGGGTCGCCAAGCGTGCCGCGCTGATCGAGCTGCGCGAACAGCGCGCGCAGGTAGCGGTGTTCGCGGCGGATGTGGTCGAGGTCGCCCGCCGGCGAGCGCTCCAGCTCGCTCACGTAGTCGACGGCCATCGCGCCGGTCAGCTCCAGTGCCAGACTGCCGTGCCGCGCATCGCTGCCGGCAGGCGGATCGAGCTCGAGCGCCACGCCGCCGACGCCGTCCGTGAGCCGGCGAAGCCCGGTGCGGTCGATGACCGCCACGTGATCGACCGGGAGCCGGCTGAGCCGCTCGAACGTCGCCACGAGCAATGCCGGCCCGCCCAGCTCATGAGCAGCCTCGATACGGCGATCGCCGTGGCCCGGAAGCGTCACGCGCGCGTCGCGTGGGATCGAGACCAGCCACGCCTGCTCGCGGGTGGCGTCCAAGTGGAGCAGCGCGACGGCGTCGCTCGGGGCGTCGGCGCGCGTGCCGTCCTCCGCGTCGAGGCCGGCGATCAGCAGGTTGACGCTGCCCGGGACCGTCGTCCGCAGGGCCGGCCCCGAGACCGCCCCCCCGGACCGCCCGCCATGCCGCCGGGCGGCGCGCGAGGCCGCACCCACGACCAGGAACGCGGCGAGGAGCGCCGTGACCAGCGAGCCGACCGCGAACCAGGCGAGCGCCATGCGGCCGCGCGGCGGCACGCGAAACGCCGGCCGGGTCACGAACGCGGGCGTGGGGGGCTTGCGGATGGCCGCGGCGGGGAACGGGATGATGATCCCGCGCACGGGCTCGTTCGGTGGGGGCATGAGAGCGTCAAGCATGGCAGCGGCGCGGTGCGCGCCCAAGCGTTCTTGTGGCCGGGTTCATCCCCGACGAACGCGGTTCGACGCCGCTATGTGCCGCGGCCGCCGCATCGTGCAGACCGCATCGGCGCCGCGGACGGAGCGTGCGCGAGAGCAGGAAGGGCGGCGGCCGTCAGGCCACCGCCCTCTTCAACGACGAGGCGGAGCGCCGGTGCAGGCGCGCTCCCCAGTGCGCCTCACGCGTTCGCGTGCGGTCGCTCCGCCTTTCCCTCGCGCCGCGCCTTGGCTGCGATCGCGCGCAGCTTCGTGCGCGCCTCGCGCAGCGCCGCTTCATGCTTTGCCGAGAGCTCGCTCATGCGCCGCGACAGCTGGTGCTGCGCGCGCGTGTGCTCATTCTGCTGGCTGTCGAGCTGCGATTGCAGCTCGCGGAGCTGGGCGCGCATCTCGCGCAGCTGATCGCGCTGGTGCTCGAGCTCCGCCGTCGAGAGGTCCGGATCGCTGGCGAGACGCGCCTCCACCATCGCCACCCGCGCGCCGATCGAGCCCATGCGGCCGCCGATACGGCCCATGGCGGCGCCGTGCCGGCCCATCTCGGAGCCGACCTTGCCCATCTCGTAGCTGATGGCCTGGATGCCCGCCGTGGCGCGGCGCGCCTCGTCGACGAGCGCGCGATCGGTGACGAAGAACTCGTCGCCGCCGTCTCGGAACCAGAACACAGGCTGCCCGCGGCGGGCGTTCGCACGCACGTGGTCGGCCTCGCCGCCATCGATGACCATGTCGTTGCCGGCGTCGAGCACCGCCCAGGCGAAGTCCTGGTCGGCGTCGGATCCAGTGCTGTAGCCGTAGGAGTAGCCGGCGTCGTCGTCGCACATGGCGGAGCAGGAGTCGTCCTGCGTGTCGGGCGTGGTGACGGCGGCGGCCGCGCGCACCGGACGGGAGGCGAGGTGGCTCGCCGCGGCCATGGCCACGCCCCGGCTCGGCGACCAGGCGAAGAACGCCGCAACGGCCAGTGCCCAGAACGCGAACGTGAACACGCCCAGTCCGACGACGAGGCGACCGAGCGGTGAGGACCAGAACAGCGAGTGCATCGTGACCTCCTGAAGCGAAGCGGTCCGGCCATGCGGGATACGGAGGGTCAGACGGAGGCCCCGGGGCCGGGGTTGGAACCGTCCGGGGTCGGGTCCGGCCGCTCGCTCGCCCGGGGCCGTTTCCCCCGCGCTCGTCGCCCTGTAGGCTGTGGCCATGTCCCTACGTCTCTCCGCCACGCTCAACGGCGAGAACCGCCAGTGGCTGCTCGAGCGCTCGCCCGTGAGCCTTGGACGTGCCTCCGGGAACGCCATCCAGGTCCTGGACGGCACCGTGTCCAAGGAACACGCCGAGCTGTCGCTCGCCGGCGATCGCTGGACGATCCGCGACCTCGGGAGCCGCAACGGCACGCGCGTGAACGGGCGTGACGCCATCTCCGCGCTGCCGATCGCCGCCGGCGACCGCGTCGAGGTGGGCCACGTGCTGCTCACGGTCTCCGAGGGCCTGCGCGACGACACCACGCGCTTCACCACGTCCGAACACGTGGGCTCGGCGCTCAAGCTCAAGGTGAGCGACGTCCTGCAGAAGCCCACCGGCGCCGCGTCCGACACTGGGCGCGTGCTGCACGTGCTCGCCGAAGCCGGCCAGCTGCTCGTGGTGCCGCGCTCGCTCGACGAGACCTGCCAGGCGATCCTCGGCCTGGTCGAGTCGGCGGTGCCCACGAGCCGGCTCGTGATCCTGCTCCGCGACGGCGCGGGCGCCCCCGGCGGGGCCACCGGCGGGGCCGCCGAGCTGCGCCAGATCGCGGCGCGTTACCGCGGCGGCCGCGCCAACGATCCGCTGGCGCTGTCGCAGACCATCTTGAAGAGCGTGCTCGCCGAGAACGCGTCGGTGATCACCAGCGATGCGGCGAACGATCCGCGCTTCCTCGCGCAGCACAGCATCATCGCGCACGCGATCCACTCCGCGATGGCCGTGCCGCTGTTCGACAACGAGAAGGTGCTCGGCATCCTCTATGCCGACAGCTCGGACCCGCTGGTCAACTACGGGCAGCGCGAGCTCGAGCTGCTGACGCTGCTCGGCAACATGGCGGCGGTGAAGCTCACGAACGTGCGGCTCTACGAAGCCGAGCAAGTGCGCCAGCGGCTCGCGCAGGAGCTGGCCACGGCGACGCGCATCCAGCAGAGCCTGCTCACCGAGCCGCCCCCGCTGCCTGGCTGGCTCTGCCACGCACGCATCGAGTCCTGCTACGAGGTCGGCGGGGATCTCTACGACGTGCACGTTCGCGAGGACGGGACCATCGCCCTGCTCGTGGGCGACGTCTCGGGCAAGGGGATGGGCGCCGCGCTGCTCATGTCGGGGACCCTGACCTCGGCGCGCGTGCTCTACGACGCGTGCCCCGGGCCGCTCGCATTCGTCCAGCGGCTGAACACGAGCGTGTTCCGGAGCAGCGATGCGCGCAGCTTCCTGACGCTGTTCGTGGGCTGGCTGGATCCCGCGAGCGGCGTACTCCGCTACGTGAACGCCGGCCACCCCGAGCCGCACCTGGTGAAGAACGGCACGCTGCGCACGCTCGAGGCGACGGGCATCCCGGTGGGGATGATGGCGAGCTTCCCGTGGACCGAAGGGGAGGTCGTGGTCGGCGACGACGAGACGCTCGCGGTATTCAGCGACGGCATTCCCGAAGCGCAGCGCGGTGACGAGTTCTTCGACTTCGAGCGCCTGGCGCTGGCCCTGAAGGAGACGGCGGTCGAGCGCGACCTGGCGACGATGGCGGACGGGATCATCCGCCGCATCGACGCCTTCGCCGCCGGCGCGCACCGCGCCGACGACGTGACGCTGCTGCTCCTGAGGCGCGGTTGAGCCGGAGTCCCGCGTGGCTCGCGGGGACGCTGCTGGTGCTGGTGCTCGCGGCGCCGCGCGCGCTGCTCGCCGACACGGTCTCCGACCTCGCCGGCGCCCGCGGCGTGTTCGAGCGCAACCTGAACGCGATCCGCGGCCACGACGCAGACGCCTACCTCTCTTGTTACCTGCGCTCTTCGCTGCTCGCACGCACCGGCCCCACGGGCTTCCTGCTCGGCTACGACTCGCTCGCGGCGGGCAGGGACAGGAACTGGCCGGACGCGTTCGAGGCGCTCGACCTGAGGCTGACGCCCATCCGCGATGGGCTCATCTACGGCACCTACCGCTACCGCGTGCGCTACGGCGCCACCGAGCAGGTCGGGCTCTCCGAGCGACTGTTCGTGAGCACCGCCGCGGGCTGGAAGATCGCGGTGTCGACCGCGTTCCCGGCCACGCCGGGCGTGCCGGCGCCGCCGCGCGCGATCGTGGGCGGCACGATCTGGGACGGCACCGGCCGCGCGCCCATCCGCGACGGCGTCGTGCTCGTGCGCGACGGGAAGATCGACGCCGTGGGGAGCAGGCGACAGGTGCGCGTGCCGGCGGGCGTCGACACCATCGACGCGCGCGGCAAGTGGGTGCTGCCGGGGTTGATCGACACCCACGTCCACTTCTCGCAGACCGGCTGGGTGGACGGCCGGCCCGACGCGCTCGACCTCCGCTCCACGTATCCGTACGAGCAGGTGGAGAAGCGCCTGCGCGATCATCCGGAGGTGTTCCAGCGCGCCTGGCTCACCTGCGGCGTGACCTCCGTGTTCGACGTCGGCGGCTACGCCTGGACCGTGTCGATGGCGCACGCGGCCGAGGCGAACACCGAGGCGCCGCATATGGCGGCGGCGGGGCCGCTGCTCTCGACGTACGACTTCTGGTTGAACCTGCCCGCCGAGCGCCAGTTCATGTACCTGAACGACAGCACGAGCGCCATCGAGGGCGTGCGCTACCTGAAGTCCATCGGCGCCGACGCGGTGAAGGTGTGGTTCATCGTGCGCCCGGGGAGCGACCTCGACGCGATGGCGCGCAACGTGAACGTGGCCGGCGCGGAGGCGAAGCGCGAGGGCCTGCCGCTGATCGTGCACGCCACCGGGCTCGCCGAGGCCAAGGCGGCGCTGCGCGCCGGCGCCCGGCTGCTCGTCCACAGCGTCATGGACGTGCCGGTGGACGGCGAGTTCCTGCGGCTCGCGAAGGAGGCGCACACCTTCTATTGCCCGACGCTCACCGTGAGCGACGGCTACGGCAAGATCCCGCTCGCGGCGCGGACCGGCGCGGCGCCGGCGATCGACGACCCGCTGGGGGCGGTGGACTCGCTCACGCGCGCCCGGATCGCGAGCACGCCCGAGGAGGCGCGCCGCCTCTTGGGTCCCTCGCCGTCGCTGCGGGACACGGCGCTCGCACTCCGCCACAAGGTGATGGACGCGAACCTGCTTGCGGTGAAGCGCGTGGGCATCCCCATCGCCACCGGCACCGACGCCGGCAACCCGCTCACGCTGCACGGCCCCGCGATCTTCGCGGAGATGGAGGCGATGCGGCACGCGGGGCTCTCCGCCACCGACGTGCTGCTGGCGACCACCCGGGACGCGGCGCGTGCGATGGGACGGGGCGAGGACCTCGGCACGCTGGAGAAGGGCCGCATCGCCGACCTGATCGTCGTGCCCGGCGACCCCACGCGCGACCTCACCGTGCTCCGGCGGACGCAGATCGTGATGCGCTCGGGCGTGGCGCGCACCACCGACGAGCTGCGGGCCGCGGTGGCGAAGACGCGCTGGTAGGGCCTCTGGGAGAGGACGCCTTCCGCTTCAGGGACGGAGCGCCGAGAGGTGCAGCGATCTCAACGCGTAGATCCGCACGGGCTCGTCGGGATTCCGCTCGTCGAGGCTGAGATCCGCCACGAGGTCGTAGTTCTCGTGCACGAACTCGGACAACGCGGGATAGGAGTCGAGTCGCCGCGTCGAATCCCAGCCCCAGCGGAAGCAGCCGGCGGCGATCGCGTCGACGATGACCTCGGGCCTCTCCGTTCGAACGTCTTCGAGGAAGCTCGCCCGAAGGTGTTCGCGCCCCGGGCCAGGGTCGATGACGAAGTGGCACACGGCATGCCGCGTTGCGGGAGCCATGCCGGTCCTCACGTACAGGGCCGGCATCCAGCCCCACACCACGAGCCGGGCGCCCGCGGGCGTGATGGATCGGAGCGTGGCCGCGATCCGTGCGTCCGGCGTCATCGCCACCGACCGGCATGCAGCCAGGGTCCCGCGAAAGTTCGCGAACGTGGCCGGGACGCAGATCAGAGGCACTCCAAGCACGAGCAGCGCGAACGCGCCGACGGCGACACGCTCGTCCGCGCCGACATGAGCGGGAGCTCGAGCCGTGGCGAGCAGGCATGCCGCGAGAAGTGCCAGCGGCTGGACGAGGAGAACGGCGAAATGCGAGTGGAATGAGCGAGGCGTCAGGACGGCGAGGAGCGTCGCACCCGTGAACACGGCCACGGTCCCAAGGAATGCGCGAAGCGGCGCCGCCGCCGCCCTCCAGCCCGTTCGGCCGAACCGCCACCAGGCCGCAGCGAAGAGCAGAACCCCCGTGAGCTCATAGCCGGGCGGGGTCCAGAGCAGGGTGAGTCCCCTGCGGACGATCCCCACGGGATTCAGCCGACCTGCATAGTTGAGGTTGGAGAGGACATAGGAGCTCCAGAAGTCGGTCCAGGCACCGCCGGCGATGATCACGGCGAGCAGCAAGGCGGAGGGGAGGACCACCACGCCGAGGGCACGCAGGACGTTGCGTCGGACGTTCGCCGGGGCCGGATCGCGAACGAGCGGTCTCGACATGCGCCACAGGAGCCATGCACCGATGGCGACGGCACCGGTCACGGCCTGGAGCTTGGTCCACGGCAGCACCCCGACGGCGGCAGCGCACGCGAGATCGGTGAACGCCCGCAGCCGCGGGCGGGTCAGGCTCACGGCAACGCAGAGCAAGGCAGTGGCC
>Ga0209811_10000213_pt1 | contig 27526 bp, 25 predicted proteins | sample Coa_R1_6_FD_187161 | JGI IMG/M metagenome (GOLD analysis project Ga0209811, IMG submission 187161) | Surface soil microbial communities from Centralia Pennsylvania, which are recovering from an underground coalmine fire. - Coalmine... | ecosystem: Environmental > Terrestrial > Soil >... | reverse complement strand
GATACGGTGTATGGGGCGCCAGCGCAGGTGAAGGGACGGAACGGGGCGCTGGCTTTGCAAAGGAACTTCCTGCACGCAGCGGCCCTGGAGCTGCAGCATCCGCGGACTGGGGAGAAACTGGCGTTTGCGCGGGAGTTGCCGGGTGAGTTGCGAGAGTTTCTGGAGCGAGTGGGAAAAGGCGGGTGATTCGGCCTGGGATTTGCAGCCAAGATCCAAGCTTTTAACCGCAAAGGCCCCTGAGGTTGCGCGAAGTACGCTAAGGAGGTCAGGTCGTGTACTGGAGCGATTCCGCGTCGGTCGGACTGTGCGAGCGAAGGTTTCCGAGGGACTGGCAGAAGATATAATGGGGTTAATGGGATTCCGGCAATTCTTCTTCCTGGGAATCGGCGCCATGACCTTGGCGGCGACTGCGGTTGCTCAAGCTCCGGAGGGTGCGAGTGCATCCGCCTCCTCAGCCCAAGCACAGTCTGCGGCTGACAGCCCTGGGCCAACGCAAACGACGCCAGCGCAGGCCGCCCCAGCATCTCCAGTCACGTCCACTGCAACTGTGAAGTCGAACGCAGGGGCCACGAACGCCAACGGACAACAGTCGTCCACGCAGGACGATGATTCGGTTACCACCATTCGCAAGACCGTCAACGAAGTGAACGTGGTGTTCACGGTGACCGACAAGCATGGCCGGTACGTGAAAGATCTGGGCAAGAGCGACTTCAAGGTCATCGACGATTCCAAGCCTGCCGAGGAAGTGAAAGACTTCCGCAACCAGACGGATCTGCCGCTCCAGGTGGGCTTGCTCGTGGACGCCAGCAACTCTGTCCGCGACCGCTTCAAGTTCGAGCAGGAATCGGCCATTGAGTTTCTGAACCAGACGATTCGGCCCAAGTATGACGCGGCGTTCATTGTCGGATTCGACGTGACGCCCGAAGTCACGCAGGACTTTACCGACAACACAGAGAGCCTGTCACGCGGTGTCCGGTTGCTGCGACCGGGGGGCGGCACCGCCATGTTCGACGCGCTGTATTTCTCCTGCCGCGATAAGCTGCTGAAGGCGCCTCGCACTGGCCCTTTGCGGCGGGCGATCGTGTTGCTGAGCGACGGCGAAGACAATCAGAGCCACGTGACGCGCGAAGAAGCGATCGAAATGGCGCAGCGCGCCGAGGTGATTGTGTACACCATCAGCACGAATATTTCGGGCATGAAGGGCAAAGGCGACAAGGTGCTGGAACGGATCGCCGATGCGACCGGCGGTCGGGCGTTCTTCCCTTTTCAGCTGCGCGACGTGGCCAACGCGTTTGCCGAGATTCAGGACGAACTGCGCAGCCAGTACGCGGTGTCGTATAAGCCGGCGGACTTCCGGGCAGACGGCAAGTATCGGACGATTGAAATCGTGGCGGCCGATCGTAAGAATCTGCATGTGCGTTCGCGCCGCGGATATTTTGCTCCCGCGCAATAGCGATGCCGGGATACTCGGGCACTCCTCTTCCTAAAAAGCTGGGCATCAAGCCAAAGCAGCGGGTGATGCTCTTCGGGCTTCCGGCGGACGTGCGGGCGGTACTGCGCGAGGCTCTGGCGGATTGCGAACTGGCGCGCGACGGACGCGGCCCAGTTGATTTCGCGATGATGTTTGTCAAGGAGCAATCGGGGTTGAAAGCTGAATTCACGTGGCTGGCAACGTTGCTCGCGCCGGCGGGCGTGCTTTGGGTCGCGTGGCCAAAGAAGGCGTCGGGCGTGGCGACTGACTTGAACGAGAAAGACGTTCGACGGATCGGGTTAGCGGCTGGACTGGTGGACGTGAAGGTGTGCGCGGTGTCGGAGGTGTGGTCGGGGTTGAAGTTTGTGCCGCGCGTGAAGGACCGAAAAATCTTGCAGGCCTAATGGGCGCGCGTCATGTCAGTGTTGCTTCGGCAATTCTCCCAGAAAGGTCTCCAGGGCTCCTGACGGATCCTTTGAGCCTTCGATTTCTGCATAGAGATCCTTAAACTTAAGCCGCACGCCCGCCAGCATTTCTTTGTCGGCGAGAAGGTGCTCCAGCAACCGCTGCCAATTTGAAACTTCGCGGTGTTCAAGCACCAGCTTGAGTGCAATGTTTTCGAGGAAAAGATATTCAGTGGCGCGGAGTACGGCTGCGAGTCTTTGCTTCTCTTGTTTCGTCATGGCGGGTAGATGGTTAGCAGTGTAGCAAAGCGTGGTGCTGGGCTAACGCAAAGACAAAATCGTAGAGACGGCCACCAGAAAAAGGATTCCGAAAAACAAATCTGCCGTAGCTGAAAAAGAGTACATGCAGAGCGGACTGTTCGTGCTAATTTCCAAACATGAAGTTTTGTCCCAACAACAAATGCGTCGCGTTTGGCCGCGTGGTGTACACGCAGTCGACGCGCTGCGTGTTTTGCCGGTGGGATCTGAAACCTCCGCGGATGCTCAGCGAGACGGTGGAGGACACGGCGAAGGGTGCGTGGACGGACACGCACATAGTGCCTGCTCGCGCTGAACCTCCCGCGCCGCCAAAGCGCCCGCCCCTGCGGCATTCGGCGTAACTTTCTGTTCGTACTCCGGTAACTTGTGACGGCCCTGGGGCTGGCCTACGCTTGGCTGATGGGTTTTGAGCCGTGGCGGCCGCAAAGTTGGCATTCGTCGGGGGAAGACCTCAAGCCGGCGGATGAGGATGTAATCCGCACGCTGGCGGAGATCGAGAAAGCCTCGACGACGCTGCCTTCCGCTACTTCAGACAATTCTCTACAAGTCAGTGCGGGTGCGCCGCCGCGCCCGGCATCGGCTGCCGCGGTGAATGCGGCGTGGCGGTCCGCCGCAATTGCGATCGGGGCAGCGGCCGGGTTTGTGATTCTCGGATTGAACTTTCTGGGACGGCAGACTTCGACTGGCCAGTCGAGACGCGGTCCTGCCCGCGTGATCTCGCGGTCGTCGCTCGACCCGGCGCGGCAGGCGGAAGCCGAACAATTGCTGCAGAAGGTGGTCGCGGGGGACACGTCAGCGGCCGATCAGGTTTTGCAGGTTTCAGGCAACTGGACCGGAAAAACCCATCGCACCCCGAAGTCCGAACAATTGATGGGAGCGGCGCTGAACTCTCCCGATCTGCATGCCCGTGAGGCGGCGATGCAGGCGGAGTTGGCGCTGGACGGCGTGACCCTAGACGATGCCGGACTGAAGGCCGTCGAGCAGGCGGCGGTCAATCCGAGTTCGCGAGTGTGGGCGCTTTGGATGCTGGGAGCGCTTGGAAACCGCGGAGTCGACCCCTTTCATACAACGAAGGTCATCAGCTCTTATTTAACTGATACGCAGGTTGATGTGCGGGCCGCGGCCGTCAACGGGCTGTCGCTGGTGGGAACCGAAGAGACGATTCCTCTGCTGCTCGACCGGTTTCGCAACGATCCGTCGCCCGTCGTGCAGGAACGGGCAGCAGCTTCACTGGCCGAGTCGGGGATGTACACGCCTCCGCTAAGGATGATGGCGGCGAGTAGTCTGGTGTCGTGGCTGGATGATTCGTTGTTGACACCCGCTCAGCATGAATGGGCGCTACATGCTTTGCGGGATATCTCCGGTCAGGATCTGGGCAGGGATGCCAGCCGCTGGCGGGACTGGTATTCGGGGTCGCAGTAATCTTTCTTGAAGCAAAAGCGGACGGGCTGGGACGCCCGTCGCTCCATCGTCGAATTCCTCTATCAGCTTAGTCTTTGTTGTGGGCCACGGCGTAGTAGCCGCTGCGGGTCTGGATTTTGTAGCCTTGCTTAGAGTGCAACTCGATTTTGCGGAAGGCGCCGTCCTGATTGGTGTTAGTGGACGTGTAGCCGATGTTGTACTGGCTGCGCAGCTCTTTTGCGATCTGATCGAAGGCTTCTTTCAGCTTGTCCATCTTGTTGCCGACTTCGATGACACGGCCACCGGTCTCGTTGGCGAGTTTCTTCATCTCTGAGTCGCCTGAGTAACCAAAGCCGCCGTAGAAGCCGCGGTCGGCGATCATCAATACATAACAAATCGAGTCGGATTTCTGGGCTGCTTCGATGGCGTCGCGAACCCGCAGCTGGCTGCCCTGATCCTCGCCGTCGGTCAGCAGGATCATGGCTTTTCGTCCGACTTCATGTGACAGCTCATCGTGGGCTGCGAGGTAGACGGCATCGTACAGCAAGGTGCCGCGCGGCGGCCCGGTCGGCACAGGATTTCCGCCGCCACCGGGGATGATGGTCCCACCCCCGCCGCCGGTGTTGATCCGGGTCTTGTTCATTGCCGCCTTGAGGCGGTGGACGTCGTTTGTGAAGTCCTGAAGAAGGTCTACATTCACGTCGAAGCCGATGAGGAAGGCTTCGTCTTTATCGCGTAGGATGTCGTTCAAAAACGCTCCGCCGACTTCCTTTTCCATTTCGAGGACGCGCATCTGGCTGCCGCTGGTGTCGATCAGGATGCCGAGCGTTAGGGGCAGATTGCTTTCGGCGGTGAAGTACTTGATGGTCTGCGGTTTGCCGTCTTCCAGGAGTTCGAAGTCGTCTTTGGTCTGACTTGGGATGAGGGCGCCCTTTTTGTCCTTCACATTGAAGAAGAGCTGGACGACGTTGACCCGGACCTTGAGGGTCTCCATGGACTGGTCCTGATTTTGGTCCTGGTCCTGATCATGGGTGTGATCCTGGAGGGTGGGGAGAGCTTGGCTAGCAGCGAACGGAGCTAGGGCCAAAACACACGTCAGAATGAGTGCTAATGGGAGCGAATGGGCTTTGAGCATCCAGAAATTCTCGTGGGACTTTTGTTAGTCTATTCCTGTAAGGTTACATGCACCAATCTAAAGGATTTGAGCATCCGAAGGAACAGACGGTTGCCTGCACGGAGAAGATGACCTTGGATCAGTGGATTCGGAAGGCCTTGGGCGGGGTGGTGGTGTCCGCGCTGCTTCTAGCGGTAGCAGCGGCTTTGGCGCAGGATCAAGCCCAAAAACAGGCAGGTCAGCAGAATATCCCGGATGCGCCTTCCGCCGTCCGGCCCGTACAGCCATTTCCGACGAACCTTCCGCCCAGCCGACCGCAGCCGGAAAGTGAGCAGCCAGCACCCACGCCGGCGAAGCCTGGTTCTTCCACCAGCAGCCAACCGGCCGCCGCGAATGAAGGAACGCCTCCTCCGCCCATGCCTCGCGTGAATACCGTTCCGCCAGGCAGCGTGCCGCGCGACCAGATGAACACACGCGAAGACCTCTATACCTACAGGGCAGTAGTGAATTTTGTGATGGTGCCGGTCACGGTCAAGGATGGATCCGGGCACATGGTCGATGGACTTCTGCCCAATGATTTCTCGGTGTTCGAAGACGGCAAGAAACAGGAATTGAAGTTCTTCACGAGCGACCCGTTCCCCTTGTCGGCGGCGATCATTCTGGATACCGGGATGCCCGACACTGCAGTCCAGAAGATCAACCAGACTTATTCGTCGTTGTCGGGAGCATTCAGCCCGTACGACGAGGTGTCGCTCTACACGTACAGCAGTACGGTGAGCCAGGTTTCCGACTTCTCGTCGACCGGTCAGAAGCTGACGTCGGTACTGAACCAGATGAAGTTGGAGCGGGGCCGCAACAACGGTGCCCCGGTGATGAATGGACCGCTCGGGCCGCAAGGTCCGACGGTGAATGGAATTCCGGTCGAGCGTCCGGGAGCGCAACCCAATATCGCTCCGCCGAAAGATGTGCGCGTGCTGAACGACGCGATTCTCCGAGCGGCACTCGATCTCGGCAAGCGCGACCGGGCGCGCCGCAAGATTATCTTCATCATCAGCGACGGACGGGAGTATGGCAGCCGGGTTTCGTATAGCGACGTGCTGAAGGTATTACTTTCACGCGAGATCTCGGTGTACGCGATCGGCGTGGAGGGAGCGGCGATTCCGGTCTACAACAAGCTGGAAAAGTTTCGCCTGCCGCACTACGGGTACACCAATATCTTGCCTAAATACACGGCGGCGACTGGGGGCGAGGTGTTCACCGAGTTGACGAGAGACAATATCGAAGTAGCCTACGCCCGTGCTACGGGCGATGCTCGCAACCAGTACACGCTGGGCTACACGACGCGCGCGACACCGAGCAGCGCCTATCGCGACATTGAGGTGCGGGTTGGGCGTCCAGGACTGAAGATCAGCGCTAAAAGCGGGTACTACCCGCTTCCCACAGCCAAATAGGGAATCCTGAATCGAGGATGCTCCCAACAGTAACGGGGGTAACCTGCCGGTACTTTAGGGCCGTGTGGTATAAAAGCCTGCAGTACCCAAGGGAAATTTTTCGCGTTGGCACTCCAGCGGGAGGGGGTGCTTTCGCCGCAGGTTCATTCAGAGGAAATTCTTGAGTTTCATCAACTTTGCAGCCCGCGAGATCAACTGCAAGATCGTGTATTACGGCGCCGGCTTAGGCGGCAAGACCACGAACCTGCAGCACATCTACCAGAAAACCGCGGAACAGCAGAAGGGCAAGATGATCTCGCTCGCGACCGAAACCGAGCGAACGCTGTTCTTCGATTTTCTGCCGCTCGATCTCGGTTCGGTGCGCGGCTTCAAGACGCGAATTCACCTCTACACGGTTCCCGGCCAGGTCTTCTACGACGCCAGTCGCAAACTGATCCTGCGCGGCGTGGATGGAATCGTGTTCGTAGCCGATTCGCAGGAAGAGCGCATGGATGCCAACGTTGAGGCGCTCGACAACCTAATGGACAACCTGAAAGAGCACGGGTACGACTTCTTCAAGATTCCCTACGTCCTGCAGTTGAATAAACGCGATCTGCCGAATGTGCTGCCCGTGGACGCGCTGGCCAAAGAACTTCGCCGCAAGAACGAGCCGATCATCGAGGCGGTGGCGTTCCAGGGCGGCGGTGTGTTTGAGACTCTGAAAGAAATTGCGCGGCAGGTTTTGACGGAGTTGAAGCAGGGCGGGTAGAAGAGCAGGCGTCAGTTCTCAGTTCTCAGGAATTGGATGTTCGGTTTTTCCTTTCGTTGTAGCGCTCACAATCGGTTCCCCTCTCGGCAGCACTGCTTGGGATTTCTGGTCGACGTCTCCATCCATTCTAGCCGGCGTTCGTATCAGGGCACGTCTTCAGGCGTGCCGCTTCGTCCGTTCCTTTGTACACGGCTTTAGCCGCAGTCCCAAAGTCCAGCATTACTCTAACGCCGCAATCCCGCCCGTCCTTGCATATTCCTAGCCGATCTCATAAAACAATGCTGAAAAAGCCGGCCTGAGCTGGTCGGGCATCGGGTCGAGGCCCGATGTTCGGCTCGCTGACGAGTATGGATACTCTTCTGCCTTCCCAACCAAATGCGCCTTCACCGGATTGTTATGAATATATCGACGATGGTTTTCAAAGCTATCCGAATCGAGAACACGGATCTCGGAGAAGCCTCTCTGCCAGAACGGTGCTTTGATTCCCACAACTTTCGCGCCTGGAAAGAGAATCCTCCTTTTATCAATTGAACGGCCTTTTCGATCGTCATGTCGATGTCGACGGTGATCAGCAGGTGCACGTGGTTCGGCATCACGACGAACTCGTTTAGAAGGAATTTTCGTTGCGCGCGATAGGTCTGGAGGGTTCGGATAAAAAGTTCCGCGGTGCGGCCAGATTGAAGAAGATTTCTTTTCTCCCAAGTGGATGCAGTGATGAAGAACGTGCGCTCGCTGGCGGCAATGTTCGCGGGACGTGAATGGCGGTGAGGGATGGACATGGATTTGTTTTAGATTGTGGAGCGGGACATGGCGGTGACGACCGTCACGAGGCACGTGTCTGTGGCGACCGCGGCTAAAGCCGCCTATAGATTGATGCCTCTGCGGCACGCCTGAAGGCGTGCCCTGATACGAACCAGGGACGCTAAAGGCACGATCGAAAGCGAATTCCCTCGAGTATGGCGATGGCCTTCAGGCTTGGGGTTTGAACAGGGAGGGGATTGCGCCCGACCCATTCCAAGATCTTCATTCTTTGTAGAACAGATTCCCTAATTTGCGGAGCAGATTCCCCCCTCAAGACCAGCGGAATTTTAGTGGGTCGTATCAGGGCATGCCTTCAGGCGTGCCGTTGGGGCCGCTTGCAGAGGGCGGCTTTAGCCGCGGTCTTGTTTCCGGCACAGGGCTCAAATTCGAGCGGGCTAAAAAGAAAAAAGGCGCCGCACTTGGCCGCGCCTTTTCAATTGCGGGGTCGAGGGTTACTTGGTTTCCGCTAATCCCGGATTCGCTCCGAATTCGCGGCGGGCGTTTACCGTCTTCACTGCGCGCGCGGCAGCCGGCTGAGCAGAGACTGCGCCGTAGCGTTCGAGCATGACCGGCACCATCGCGCCTTCCGCTTCCTTGACGAACGTCATGTGGCTTTCGCCGGTCAGGTCGATGCGGACAAAGTCGCCCAGCTTCACCTGCCCGGTAGCGACCAGATTAGCAAGCGGGAAGACGATGTTGCGCTCGATCGCGCGCTTCAGGTGACGCGCTCCGTAACGCGGGTCCGTGCCTTCCTTCAGCAGAAAGTCTTTGACCTTCGGCGTACAGGTAAACACGAACTGGTTCGCGCCTGCCGCCTGCAGGACGCGCTGCTGCACCATGCCCAGTTCGATTTCGAGAATCTGGGTGAGGTGCTCGCTGCGCAGCGTCTTGAAGACCACGACCTTATCGATGCGGTTCATGAACTCGGGAGTAAATTTCCGGCGCGCGGCTTCGACGGCCGTGCGGGAAATCTTCTCGTCGAACTTTGCGTCGACTTCCGTGACGTGGGTGGCGAAGCCCATGCCGCCGTCGACCAGGCCGGTCATTTCACCGGCGCCCAGGTTCGAGGTCATGATGATGATGCACTGCGACAAGTCCACACGGCGGTTGTCGCCCAAAGTGAGCGTCGCCTTGTCGAGGATGCCGAGCAGCAGTTGCCAGAGCGAGTCGCTGGCCTTCTCGATTTCGTCGAAGAGCAGGATCGAGAGCTTCAGCTTGTCGGTGTGCCACTGGTTCAGCGCTTCCTGAGTCAGCAGCGGATGGGTCTCCCGATGTCCCAGGTAGCCCGGAGGCGAACCGATCAGCTTGGCGATTTCGTGGGAGTGCTGGAACTCCGCGCAGTCGATCTTGATGCAAGCGCGCGCGTCGCCGAAGAGAGACTCGGCCAGAGCTTCGACGACGCGGGTTTTCCCGGACCCGGTGGGCCCCAGGAACAGAAGATTGCCTACCGGGCGTCCCGGCGGATTCAGCCCGGCCAGGAACATCTGGTAGATCTCCACGACTTTTTCGACGGCCTGATCCTGCCCGACGATCTTGCGACGCAGAGTGGTGTCGAACTCCCTCGCGTCGTTGCTGCGGCGGTTCGGGTCAAGCACAGTGGCGAGATTCGTTCTCATAGGGTTCAGAAGGCCCTTTCTAGTCTTTTGGGGCCGGTTCGTTACTACCTGGGGAGACGACCGTCGTGCTCCAAACCAGGTAACGACAAATTCTGTCAGTTCGCTACCCGTCCCTTGGATGCTGCAAACGATTAGCCATCCCCCAAAGTAACCACAGTCACCCGCTTCCTGCTGTCTTAGATGCTTCTACGCCATATCAACGACTTATCCGCAGGCCGCAATGATGCAAGCGAAATGTAAATTCTTGCGCATTCAGGAGCGTTGTAGAGCCTTTCGTTCCACCGTCGGAAGGCTATCTGGCTTTGGTCCGACGTAACTTTCGAGCCCAAAAAACGCGGGGTAGTATCCGCCCAGAACCACTTCTGGGAGAAAACTTTGCGCCGTCTTGCTGATGCCGCCCTTGCCTTCGGGGTCTTCCTTGCACTGATCCTGGTCGTTCTCAACTGGTCTTCTGTATCGATGCCGCATGCGGTCGCGCAGCAATCGCCCAAAATCTTGCGCAGCAGCGCTCCGGCAACAGCCGTCACGGCAAAGCCCGTGGATATGCATCCGGTATTCGCTCCACCGGGGTCGGAACTGTACGAAGCCAAGCGGGGGGACAGCGTGGGGTCGCTGGCACGGCAGTACGTGAAGCGGACATCCTACCTCACTTCGGGCGAATTGGCTGAGGCAATCCGCAAGGCGAATGGCAACCAGACCAGCAACAATTTGAAGGCAGGTCAGCAGGTCATCGTGCCGGGAATTCTGGCGGCGCCGATCATCGAGAAGACCATCCCGGTAGCCAAGGATTTTGAAGTACGCGCAATCTATTTGACCGGAGTGATGGCCGGAAGTGACCACGGGATACGCATCATCAAGCACTGGCGAGAGGTCGGCGGCAACGCCGTGGTGTTCGATATCAAGGACAGCGACGGCAGCGTGAACATTCCGTTCGAGCACGCGCTGGCCGGTCGGCAACATGTCTACATTCGCGACGTGCCGAAGCTGGCACACTTTCTGCATTCGCAAGGGATGCACGCGATCGCCCGCATCGCCATCTTCCGCGATCAGCGACTGGTGGAGACGCATCCAGAGCTGGCCGTGAAATCGGCGCGCAGCGGAAATGCGTGGCGCGAAAACGGCAAGCTGGTGTGGACCGACACTTCGAATCCGAAAGTTCAGGAATACAACATTGCTCTAGCGAAGTATGTCGCCGACCTGGGCGTGGACGAGATCCAGTTCGACTACGTCCGCTTCCCTGCCGAGGGCGACCAGAAAGACGCAACGTTCTACTTTCAGAAAGAGCATCCGACGTGGCATCGATCGGATGTGATCAATGACTTCCTGAAACATGCCTATGCAGAGTTGCATCCGAAGGGCGTGCTGCTCTCGCTCGACGTTTTCGGCGTGATGGCGTGGCAGCGCCCCGTCGACCTGTCGCATACCGGACAGGACATCGTGGGCATGGCGAAGTATTGCGACGTGCTCTCGCCCATGATCTATCCCTCACACTTCTTCGGCATGGACGGCTACGCCCACCCCGGCGACGCGCCCGAGCACTTCATCGGCGAGTCGATGGACCGCTTCAAGCTGATCACCAAAGACAGCAACGCGACCATTCGTCCGTGGCTGCAGGCCTTCCGTTGGAGGACGAAGACGTATTCGCCGGAGTACATCGAGACTCAGGTGCGCGTGTCGAAGGAAAAGGGCGGCATTGGCTTCTTGTTCTGGAATGCTGGCAACGACTACTCGAAGCCGTATGCGGCTATGCCTGTGATGAAGGCCGGGAAGGCGAAGTATTTCCGCGGGGATGAGATGCCCGGGGTGGCGGTAGTGCCGGTGACTAGGGCGAGTGCGGGCGGCGGCCAACCGTAGATCACGAGCTAGGGGATTTAGTTTGGGAGTGCTAGGGTGAAGCCGATCGGCCAGAAATCTCAGTATGAAGAAGTGCAATAGAGTTGCGGTGTTTGCGCTGTTCATTCCTCTAGCAATTGCGCAAGCACGCTCGCAGAGCAACGAGCACAACAATAAATTCTCGAAATTCGCCCAAGCGGCTTCCGAGGCGAGAACATCGCTGATCCGTCACGAAATACGGACATTAAAGAACCACGAGTGGGCTGGCGAGTACTTCTACGGTGACGGTTTAGGCGTAAACATTTTTCTTACTTTAGCGCCTGTGCACGGGTTCGTGTTCACATGGCATGGCTGTTTGGGCTTGTATGACCTCAACTATGGCAAGGTGATTTTCGAGAACGGCACTATAAAACTAGATTTCACGTACCCCAACCAACAGCAAGGACTTGAAGGAATCGCCCCAGAGTTGCTTCCGGTTCACTGGGGGAAGCGACACTATCTGATACCAGTGGGTCGTGTTCTTGATTTTACGAACGCAATCAAGGCGGGCACAGAACCCAATTTTCTATTTGGCGGGCTGTCCTACAGTTTCCTACTGAAAAAGGGCGATGAGAAAAAACGGGCGGAAGGTCAACCCACTCTGCCGAGCGAATTCCTTTCCTACATTCTCCCTGCACCCATTACCGCAAGCATAACGTCGGTGGAGCACATTGAGATCAAGGGTAATCGCAGGACGGCGACAAGCAGAGTCGATGTTGGAAGTAGTACCAGGCTGAAGAAAGGTATGGAGTTATTTCTGCAGAATCGTTCCCATGTATACGTCAGCGCCATAGTCACTGACGTCACAGAGAATTCGGCGATGGCAGTCATCGAACAAGATGACGTTGCTGATCCCGCACCCTCCGTTGGTTGGGAACTGTCGACAAAGCTGTAAATCGACCCATCCGAACTAGCGATGTTGCAAACGCAAGAACTCGCCGCAGCCATCGAAACTCTCTACCGAGTGTTCAGACGCTACGAACTCCGCAGCACCACTGACCCTTGTCCTTGTTGTCATGCACCTCAGGACGAGGTCTGCCTTCATCGCAAACCACTGCACAAACTATCCGGTCGAGACTTGCAGCAGTACGCCATGGACGCCATCTACACATGGGGAAGCGGGGATGACTTCAAGCATTTTCTCCCGCGCCTGTTTGAAGTGCTTGTCACCAATGGTGACGAGTTCTTCGATGCAGCCGGTGTTTTCTCCCGTCTGACCTATGAGTCCGCGTCCTCGACAGATTGGCGCACCTGGCCCAAGGACGAGCAGGCTGCCGTCTCGCATTACCTGCAAGCTGTGTGGGAAGCCGCTCTCAATTCAAACCCAGAGGAACTACCTTTCGACGGTGCCCACAGCTGGATTGAAGCGATAGCCCAAGCCGAGCACGACCTGTCGAAATACCTAGGTCGTTGGCTCCAAGCCGAATCCCCGAACGCCCATCGAAATCTCGCTTCGATGATCGTGAATGAAGGACTGCCCAATATGCAAAGTCCGAGCGGCGATTATTGGGCTGGCCATCGCGAACAGTGGACGCAGCCGCCGGCCGGGAAGTTTACCATGCGCCGGGACGAGATTGGCGCAGACAGACTACTGGCAGTGGTTCCAGCACAGTACCACAGTCGATTACGAACTCACGCTTCGACTTGCCTTTTATCTTGCTTCGGCAGTGAATGCTCTGGACCACTCGTGACCTTTGATCTCGAAATTCTTTTCTGAGCTGGCATCGGGTGGGGATACCTTCAGCACGCGGATTCGCATCGCGAGTTTCCCGTCCTTCAGAACGTCGATGTGGCTCGCCGTTCGCACGCCGGCAAATTCCTGAAATTCTGACCGCAGAGTTTCGATGCCATCGAAGTAGGTCTTGACCAGCAATCCTGATTCGTCAAACCAATATCCCCTGGCCTGCTCGGGATCGAGTTTCCCTTCCGGACTTTCGTATCCGGCAAGCACGCGGACTGTGTGAACGCCGTTCACGTTGTCGCGTTTGATCCGCCAATCCGACTCTACAAATGTGTCGATCGCCGGAATGGGCTCGAGCAACCGGAAAACGACTCGCAACAGGCCTGCATCCTGACCGTCAACAGACTGGTAGAGTTTGTCGCCGCTTCTTGAACGTACGTATCGACTCTTCTCGAATGAAGCTTCGCGACGCCATTGGTGGTCGCTCAACCACGTGTCCTCGTATTGCCCTTTGCTGACTGAACCGCTCTTCCCTTTTGCCTCGAACTCAGCCCGGAGAACGTACGGTGTTCCATTTCCGAAGGCGGGGAAAGCAGCGTGCCGGCCATGCTCAAAATAATTGCGGGCACTATCAAATGATTCCGTGCCTGGCGGCCGCACCGTCTTGAACGGCATTGTGAACTGAGTGATGACCTGCACCGGAACGCCTTCTACCAAAAACGGCTGAAACCGAAGTGAACTGGCCGCCTTTCGGCCCGCTTCCTCAATGCCCGGATTCTCGGACACAACTATCCCCGTGTCTCTTACTTTTCCATCACGGTCGATAACCAGTTCAGTGGTGACGTTGCCTTCCAAGGGACCATCCTGAAGCGGGGGCCATGACAAGGGCTCTCCCGGTAGCAGGTTCTTTCGCACTGACGTCTCGTCCATCACCGCAGTGCGAAGCGGCGAGTCTCCCGCTTTCCCCGCAATTTCAAAAAAAGCCCGAGGAATCTGCGGCCATTCTTCTAGCGTCGTTATCTTCGCCGTCACTTGCGGACTACTTACACTCACAGACCGCGCGACCATGCGACCGTGAAAATCCTGGTAGTCCTTAAACTCGGCGCCCCATCCCAAACCACCCGCATAGAGCAGTAGGCCCGTACTACTCTGCAGAGCAACCGAGGACCTAAGAATGTTGGGAACCTGTGAAGTTCCACTCGGAGTTGTCCAACTGAGATTCGTCATGGGCCCGATTCGTCGCTGTTCGGCGTCCTTGGCGTGGAGGAGGACGTCTTCCAGTGTAGGAATTGGGCATATCAGTTCCAGTGCGGTTTGCTCAAGCCATTGCGGGAAGTAGTCGCCCTCATTCTTCTGCCAAGTATTGGGCCCGTCGACAATCTCGACCTGATGAAATTGCGGCGATCGTAGTTCCCTCTTCCACCGCGTTGGAGAAGCCCACCAGATCTCCACGCTCCCAGATCGCCCGGAATCCTTGTCGCGATCGAAACTCGGCGCAATCGTCGCAACTAGGTGGAAAGGCTTCGTTCCGGGCTGATCTAGCGTGCTTCGCTCCACAGCTTTCTTAATGTCTTTGGTCAGGTTGTCGGAATGACAAAGGGTTGACCAGAAAGCGACAATTAGCATCAGCGAGGCGCAAGCTTGTCGGCGCATAGGGGGAACTCTACACAAGGTCCGAGTTAAGAACGAAACAAAATCGAAGTAGACCGCTAGTCCGCCGATCGTAATTCGGAACCGAGGGTCCTTCGTCTATTTAGATTCGCTTGGCTTGTCTGCAACGGATGCGCGCGGCCAACCATCTTCCCAGGCAAGAGTAGAAATCTGTAGCCAGGGTTCTCCCGTTTTCCCGTCATAGGCGTGATACACGATCAGGTCCCCGTCCTTCTGTTGAGGTAGGGACGCTCCCCCTGGGCCGATCCAGCGCTGGTTACCGCCAAGCAAAAGTGTTCCGCCGCCATCGAGCATCGGCGTGCCGTTTGCGTCCACGTAGGGGCCGGTCGCGTTGCGGGAACGGCCTACCATTGTTTTGTAATTGCTCTTGGTGCCGCGGCAGCATAGATCGAACGAAACGAAAAGGTAGTAGAACCCTTCGTGGCGTATTACGAACGGAGCCTCGATAGCCTGCCAATCGCCCGGAAGACCTGGCTTCGGCGGCGGGACGGTGGCGGGCCTCTTTCGAGCGGCCAAAGAGTAGACTTTGGAATCTTCGCTGGATAGCAGGCCCGTTTTCGGATCGATGCGCCGCATCTTTATTCCGGACCAGAAGCTCCCGAAACTCAGCCACGTGTTTCCGTGATCATCGACGACCAGATTTGGATCGATGGCGTTAAAGTCGTCCTCGGCGCGCGAGCGCAGCACGAGTCCGCGATCCACCCAGCGGAAGTTTGGACTGGCCGGATCGAGCGTCTTATTCGTCACCAGGGCGATGCCGGATATGTTCTTCCCAAACAACGAAAATGCGTAGTAAAGATGAAACTCGCCGTTGAAATAGGAAATGTCCGGAGCCCATAGTTCCTTGGTTCCGGGACTCTCCTTCTGAATCCAGTCGGGGATCCGGGGAAAGACATAGCCGCAGCGCTTCCACTGGTGCAAGTCGCGCGAGCAACGGATGGACAGTTCTCCCTTACGCTCTGGCCCGTTATTCGTGCTGAAGACGTACCAGGTGTCTCCATCTTTTGCGATGGACGGATCGTGGGTGAACTCGACATCGCCATCAAGTTTGAGAACTTCGGGCCTTCGACCGGCAATGGCGCCCTGCATCCGTACCGGGGCCTTCGGAGTGGTGCGCTCGGCACCGATGACGCGCGCATGGTGGCTCAGGAAATTTTGCCCGTGTCCGAGCGTGGAGAGAAGGAAGAGAAGAACGTAGCACCGCTGCGGTCGCATGATGCCAGCAGGTTACTACACGAAAGGCACGTACAAGTTATCCAACCGACCGCCCGGAAAGTACACAGTTTCGATCTCCGCAGTCTGTAAAATCTGTGCCTTCCGTGTGCGGTGCCGCCGAATTGCTCGGTTATAATCAACTGTAATTTTGCCAGCGCATGAGCGCGCTCCCCGCGAATTATCTGCGCCGCCTGCAAAGCTACAGCATCGAATTTGACTGGGTGAGGAGTCTTCATGGCGATTCAGAAAACCGAGAAGATATGGCATAACGGCAAGCTCATAGCCTGGGACGACGCACGCATTCACGTGATGTCGCACGTCATCCACTACGGCTCGTCGGTATTCGAGGGCGTGCGCTGCTACGCGCTGCCCGCCGGTCCGGCGATTTTCCGCGCGCACGAACACGCGCAGCGGCTGCTGGATTCAGCCAAGGTCTATCGGATTGACGTGGATTACACGCGCGATGACATCGTCAAAGCCATGAGCGACGTGATTGCGAACAACGGCGTGTGGCCCTGCTACCTGCGTCCGGTCGTCCTGCGCGGATACGGCGAGGCGGGGGTGAATCCGTTTAACTCGCCGACTGAGGTTTACGTAGTGAACTACCCGTGGGGCAAGTATCTCGGCTCAGATGCCGACACCGGCTGCGACGTCTGCGTCTCTTCCTGGACGCGCCTCGCGCCCAACACCCTGCCCGCCATGGCTAAGGCCGGCGCGAATTACATGAACTCGCAGCTCATCAAGATGGAAGCCATCGTCAACGGCTATGCCGAGGGCATCGCGCTCGACACCAATGGCTACGTCAGCGAAGGCTCGGGCGAGAACGTCTTCATTGTCCGCAACGGGACCTTGCAGACGGCGCCGCTTGGTAACTCCGTGCTGCCGGGTATTACGCGCGACTCCGTTTTGCAGATAGCGCGTGACCTGAACATCCCGATCATCGAGAACGTGATTCCGCGGGAGATGCTGTACCTTGCTGACGAAGCGTTCTTCAGCGGCACTGCCGCCGAAGTCACACCGATCCGCTCGGTCGACAAGATCAGCGTGGGCAAAGGCGTAACGGGACCCATCACGAAAGCGATCCAGAAAGAGTTCTATGCAATCGTGAAAGGCGAGAAGGCCGACCGGCATCAGTGGCTCACGCCAGTTGCCGTGCGTAACAAGCAACCCGTCAGCGTGTAGCTGCCTTTCCAGTCAGATCCAGGGGCGCCGCGGGCGCCCCTTTTCTTTTGCTCGGAAGTTGACATTCACACCTCAACTCCGTCTGACTGTTCGGAGAATTTCATGCGCAATCCTCTTTTCTGGGGAATCCTTTTAGTCCCCACTGCACTTCCAGCCCAAGGAACACCGCCGGAATCCCCCGGACCAGATTCGCGCCGAACTGATCGAGATCGAGCGAAAGATCGGCCAGGCCAATCTCGGTTGCGATTCCAAATATTTCGAGCAGATCGAAGCGGACGACTTTCTGTTCACCGACGCCACGGGCGGCACGACCACCAAGAAGGAAGACCTGGCCGGTGAAAAGAACTGCCACAAATTCGCGGCACCTACAACCTAGATCAGACCGGAAGTGCGCGTCTATGGCAATGCGGCCGTCGTGACGGCTCGTGTCACCATCAACGGGACGAATCGCGAGGGGAAGCCCGTGCATCGCCTCAGCCGCTTCACGGATGTCTGCGCCTGGGCGGGACGGCCGGTGGCAGATCGTCGCAGGACACTCGTCCCGAATTCCGGAGACGCCAAAGTGAAGTTCGTTAAATGCTTGCCCTTAGCGGCGTTTGAATGCGTGTCACCGAATCCGCAGTGGCACACCCGGTCACATTCGGCGTATATTGTTGGCGCTTAGGAATCGACAGCAAATCGCAGGCCCCGACCCGTCCACGAAGTTCTTGCAGCTTTTATTCAATGAAGTAGGAGGAATTTGATGGCATCCGACTGTGCAATTACGCCCGAATTTGCGACCACCTACCGCGACATGATGCTGGCAGGCCTGGCCAACGAAACGAAGACCACCTCGAAGGTTCTCGCAGCGATTCCCGAGAACTGCCGCGACTATCGTCCGGACCCAAACGGACGTACGGCGTGGGAACTGGCGTGGCATCTCGCCAACACCGACGTGCAGTTTCTGGACGGCATCGCCGAAGGTAAGTTCAACATGGAAAGTCCGGACGAAGAACACAAGCCCAAATCAGTCGCCCAACTGGTCGCGTGGTACGAGGAAAACATGAAGCGCGGAGCCGATCGTATTGCTGCCCTGTCAGCCGAGCAACTTGCCGCTCCCATCGATTTCTTCGGAGCCTTCAACCTGCCCGCGGCGTTCTATCTGGGATTCCTCAACAACCACAGCATCCATCACCGCGGGCAACTCGCCGTCTATCTCCGTCCCATGGGCGCGAAGTGCCCATCGATCTATGGTGGAAGTTATGACGAGCCATGGGTTCCGGCAGAAGCGTCGACCGCCGCGTAGGGATCGGATCTGCTCGCGTTATGCTAAGTAACATGAAGAGCCGCCTTCGTTGGCGGCTCTTTCAATTTCGATTCTAGCGCCCGCACCAGACGAGCGGAACGCCGTATTTCCTGATTTCGCGATCCGCAGTGAGCAGCGTTAGGTTCTCCACAAGTGCCTGCGCCACCAGCAGACGGTCGAACGGATCGCGGTGGTGCGGCGGGAGTTCATAAACCCGGGCAGCATGACTATGGGTGACCGACAGAGGCTTAAGATTCTGCTCCCGCATAAAACGCGGAATTGATTGCCCGATAGGGACTGGAAATTTCAACTTCCCGAGGGACACTTTGATGCTCAATTCCCAGGTGGTCGCCGCGGAAAGGAAGATTTCCTCGCTGCCGTCAGAAAGAATGGCCACCACTTCCGGACGCAACTGCTCGGGCGAATCGAGCGCCCACAGCCACACCCCGGTGTCTAGAAGATACTTCACCGCTTCCTTTTCCGCGGACGCTTGGTTGATGGTGGGCTGGTAATGGGCGCATCGTAAAACAGCGCTTCAAGTTCGGGCATCGGAGCGTCAAAGTCATCTGCCATCCAAATCTCACCCTTGGCAATACCCAGCGGACGTGTTGGCTTCGTATGGGTCACGGCAACCAGCCTAGCCACGGGTATCCCGGCCCGCGAAATGATGACCTCTTCCCCCTCGGTCACCTTCTGGAGCAGGCGGGAAAGATGGGTCTTGGCTTCGTGAATATTGACTTCCATGATCGCCAGATCTTAGCTAAGTCCATAGACTAAGTCAACCTTCTCTTTGACCGCCTAAGGCATCATGCACGCCTCGCCGCATCGCTCAAGGCCAAGCGAAGCGCCACAATAAACCACAAGCCATTAGCCATCAGCCACCACCCATTACCTAGGTCATCTTGGGGAAGGTGACGATTCGCGCCATCATAGTGAGAGCCACAAGGGAGCTGTGCGCATGAATATTGATGATCTGCTTCGGATCGCGATGGAGCGGCGGGCGTCTGACTTGCACCTCAAGGTCGGCAACTATCCGCACCTGCGAGTTGACGGCGAGCTCCATCCACTGACCGACCAGCCCCGCGTCACGGCGGAGGACATGCTGACCATGGCCTTCAGCATGATGTCGGCGCGCCAGAAACAGAAGTTCAAGGAAACCACGGAAATCGACATGGCGTACGGCGTGGCCGGACTGGGCCGCTTCCGTGTGAACGTCTTCCAGCAGCGCGGCAACGTGGGACTGGTGCTCCGCGTCATCCCCACCAAGATTCGCGCGCTCGATGAACTTTACCTGCCAAAAGTCGTGGAGCAGGTTTGCGATATGCCTCGCGGCTTGGTGCTCGTCACGGGCGTTACGGGTTCCGGTAAATCAACAACGCTCGCTGCGATGGTCGACCGCGTGAACGCGACCCGCGCCGAGCACATCATCACCATCGAAGATCCCATCGAATTTCTGCATCGCGACAAGAAGGGATACGTTAACCAGCGCGAGATCGAAGTTGACACGCCATCGTTCTCGGCGGCGCTCCGCGCTTCTCTCCGTCAGGATCCGGACGTGATCCTGGTCGGCGAAATGCGAGACCTCGAAACCATTGGCACCGCCATTCACGCCGCGGAAACCGGCCACATGGTGTTCTCCACGTTGCACACTCTGGACGCGGTCGAAACCATCAACCGAATCATCGCCGTCTTCCCGCCGCCCGAACAGAAGCAAGTCCGATTGCAGCTAGCGGCAATCCTGCGCGCCATCATCAGCCAGCGCCTGGTACGCCGCGCCGACACCGAAGGCCGCGTTCCGGCAGTGGAAGTCATGATCAACACCGCGTTCATCCGCGAATGTATTCTCGTGCCGGAAAAAACGCGGTCCATTCGTGACGCAATCGCAGCCGGAACTTCGCAGTACGGTATGCAGACGTTCGATCAGTCGCTCTGGGATCTGTTCCAGGCCGGCTTGATCGGCTACGAAACTGCGCTCGAGAATGCGTCGAATGCCGACGATTTCAAGCTGCGCATGCAAGGTATCGCGTCGACTGCCGACATCTCCCGGCAGGCGATGCAGTCGGCGGGCTTTGGCGGCCGATAGATTCACCGATTGCTGGGTGCTGTCCTCCTGAACAGGGCGCGCGTAAAGCGCGCCCTTTTTTTGAACGAGTCCGCAGGGTCACAGACGGCGTCTCAAGGCTTGGGTCTTAGGTTGCGAGTTTCAGGTTGTCAGGGGACAACACCTTCAAAGCTTGTCTTGGCGACCATTTCGGTCGCTTGACGGCCTTCGCGGTTAAAACCTCTCCGCGGATCTCTCCGAAGTCCTGCAGCCGACCTCGACCGCCTTTTCATCCCCACAGCATTGCGCTAAGGTGAAGCGGATGCCTTTTCCCCGGCCCAAGAAGGTCTACACGGAAGCGGAGCTGTACGAATATGCCGTGGGTGCCCTCGGCCGACGCATGCGCACCGTCGCGGAACTGAAGCGACTGCTACGCCCAAGAGTCGAGGCTGATACGGAATTCGGCCAGACGCTGGTGGAATTGATCATCCGAAAACTGAAAGACCAGGGCTACCTGAACGACGCAAAATACGCCGCGGCCTTCTCCTCGCTGCGTCGCGACAACGAGAAGTTCGGCCGCATGCGCGTAGTCACCGATCTTAAGATCAAAGGCGTTCACGGGGAAGTCATCGAGACTGCGGTTTGCGCAGCCTTTGACGAAGTGAATGAGGAGAAACAGGCACGCGCTTTCCTGCACCGCAAGCGACTGCGCAAGCCGCAGGACCAGAAACAGGCCGCCCGGATCTTCCGCCAGTTGACGAGAGCGGGTTTTCGCTCGAAGACCATCTTCACGATCCTGAAGAAGTGGGACGTGGATGAGGAGACGCTGACGGCGCTCGAAGGAGAAACCGCAGAGTGATCGGGTCTGCGGTTGGCCTTTGCACATGCTTCTTGTTAACGGATCACTTCCAACCGTGTGAAGTGTCACAGCTTTCTGGAAGCGCGCCATAGCATCATACCCATGACTTCCAAACGGAATTCGGGCTACCTCGTTTCGGCCAGGGCAAAGAGGGCAACTCGTTTGCTCCGACTTCCGCCCCGCAAAGCGAGGAATCTCTACTGACTGGAATCAGGAGACAGATGCTGTTTGGGGGCCCGCCGTCATGATCATGGATCATCGTTCGTTTCCAGGCGAACGTAGCGGTTGAAAAACGCGATTGAACAGTCAATCGCACAATTGCGCGACACCCCGGCGGCCCTGCCGGGGTTTTCGTTTTATCTTCGGATCGTACCCCCTAGCCGCCTCTGCAGTCTTCGCCTTCATATAGCATCGCGTCCTGGTGTGGAGCGTCCCTCTGTGACCCCTGTGTCCTCTGTGGTTTAGAATTGAAGCTTCGGCAATGAATCCCGTTCCACCCGTTGAGGCCCTCTAAATACTCATGCTGACCGGCTCCCAAATCCGCCGCAAATTCCTCGACTTTTTCATCGAAAAGGGACATCGCGAAGTGCACTCGTCGTCGCTCGTCCCACAGAATGACCCGACCTTGCTCTTCACCAACGCGGGAATGAATCAGTTCAAGGATGTCTTCCTCGGGCTGGACAAGCGCGACTACTCTCGGGCAACCACCTCGCAGAAATGCGTACGCGCCGGCGGTAAGCACAACGATCTCGAAAACGTCGGATTTACGAACAGGCACCATACATTCTTTGAGATGCTCGGGAATTTTTCGTTTGGCGATTATTTCAAGAAAGACGCAGTCGCCTATGCCTGGGAGTTGATCACATCGCCAAAGTGGTTTGGGATTCCCAAAGACAAGCTATACGTCACGATCTTCAAAGGCGAAAACGGTGTCGAACGGGATGCCGAAGCGTACGACCTGTGGCTCGGACAGGGCGTCGCGAAAAATCGCATCTACGAATTCGGTTCCAAGGACAACTTCTGGCAGATGGGCGACACCGGCCCCTGCGGCCCGTGCAGCGAAATTCACTACGACATGGGCGTGATCGCCAGCGACCAGGGGCATACGAATTGCGAGTTCGGCTGCGACTGCGGGCGCTATGTCGAGATCTGGAATTTGGTGTTCATGCAGTTTGATCGCGACGCGAGCGGCAAACTGACGCCACTGCCCAAGCCTTCTATCGATACGGGTGCCGGACTGGAGCGTTTGGCATCGGTGCTGCAAGGCGTGATCTCGAACTATGAGACCGACTTGTTCACGCCGCTAATCCAGAGGGCGGCGGAGTTGACGGGGACTTCTTTAAAGAAGGAACTCGACAAGGAGGCACACGCGGAATCGGCTGCGTCGTTGCGCGTGATTGCCGATCATTCGCGCGCGGCAACCTTCCTGATTTCCGATGGTGTCATCCCGACCAATGAAGGGCGCGGCTACGTCCTTCGTAAGATCCTGCGTAGAGCCATGAACCATGGGCGGATGTTGGGAGCACAAGGTCCTTTCTTGCACCAGATGGTCGATGCAGTACGTGATCGGATGAAAGACGCCTACCCCGAACTCGCCGAAACTGCAGATCGGGTTCGCGACGTGGTACATGCAGAAGAAAGGCAGTTCGCTCGGACAATTGAACAGGGCTTGAAAGAATGGGACGGTCTCCTAAGGAAGAAGATCGTTGAATGCCTCTTAGGAGAACTTGACGAGGAGAAGCCGCCAAGTTCACGAATATTTACGGAAGCATTTGGGCTGTCCTTAAAGAGAAAGGACTTCTCCCTCCTGTTTGAAACAGTTGAGCGAGAGCTTGGCCCCAGCCGCGCACAAAGGTTCAAGCAACAGTGGACTGCCGAAGAGGTTCCACCGGTGACAATTGATGGCGAGGAAGCCTTCCGACTGTGGGATACCTTCGGACTCTCACTCGATTTCATGCAGGAGATCGCTCGTGATCAGGGCCACCAACTCGACGTAGCAGGTTTCAACCGTGCTATGGAGGCGCAGCGGGAGCGCGCTCGAGCTTCGTGGAAAGGTGGAGGAAAACTAACCAAACCCGCCTACACAAAATTCCTAGAAGAAATTAACGTGAATAACAACCTGGTCCGTCAACCAACGGGCGAGATGAGGTTTCTCGGTCCGCCTCGCGAACAGTCAGTTTTTGAAGGTTATCATCAGACGCGCTCTGAAGGCTGCGAAGTACTGGGGCTCTTGAAGAACGATCAGGCCACGAAAGAACTCAAGCCGGGCGAGGAAGGTGAGGTTATCCTCGATCACACGCCTTTCTACGCGGAATCCGGCGGCCAAGTTGGAGATCGAGGATGGCTCTACTCCGATGATCACAACACGATCGTCGCAGAGGTGACAGGCGCCTATTTCCCGATTCAGGGTGTGCGGGCTCACAAGATCAAGGCGAAGCAGGCAATTCATGTAGGCGACAAGGTCGATGCCGTCGTCGATACGCAGATTCGGGAAGCAACCATGCGTAACCATACGGCAACGCACTTGCTCCATGCCGGATTGCGCAAAGTTCTCGGCAAGCATGTGAAACAAGCCGGCTCGCTCGTCGCGCCGAACCATTTGCGCTTTGACTTCTCGCACTTCGCTGCCGTCGCCGACGAAGAACTGCAGGACATCGAAGACATCATCAACAAGGAAGTCCTGCGCAACCGAAAGATTGAAGTCATTGAAAACGTGCCGATCGATGTCGCGGTGAACGAGTACCACGCCATGGCTCTGTTCGGCGAGAAGTACGGCGACAGGGTGCGCGTAATTCGCATCGGTGATTTCTCGACCGAACTGTGCGGCGGCACCCATACTGCGGCGACGGGGGAAATCGGCCTCATCAAAGTTCTGAAGGAAGGAAGTGTTTCTTCCGGTGTGCGGCGCGTCGAGGCGATTACAGGCGAAGGCTCGTTGCGACACTTCCGCAAAGACCATGAACTAGAAAACGTAGTCGCCGCTCTGGCGGGACATGCCGAGGCCGACAGCCCCGCCACCGCGTTAAAGCTGGAACTCGACAAGAAAGACGCGGAGATCAAGCGCCTCGTGCGCGAACTGGACCAGGTACGGATGAAGTCGGCCTCGTCGTCCGTGTCATCGACAGCCGAGAAGATCAAAGAGGTCAAGGGCATCAAGGTGCTCGCACACCGCGTCGACAATCTCGACCGCGCGCAAATGCGCACGCTGGTCGATCAACTGCGCGATAAAGTCGGGTCCGGAGTCGTTGTGCTTGGCTCGGCGACCGACGGAAGGGTCGCACTCATCGCCGGCGTCACCAAAGATTTGACCAGCCGCGTACAAGCAGGCAAAGTAATCGCACAAGTCGCTCAGAAGGTGGGCGGCAAGGGCGGCGGGCGTCCCGACATGGCGGAGGCCGGCGGCGACAAACCGGAAGCACTAGACGCTGCGCTCAACGATGTGTACACCGTCGTGGAGTCGATGGCTTAAAGGGACGTCTCACGTGTTAACCGCTGTAAACGTGAGATTTCTTGATACCTAAGACCTGACACCAGTGCTAAACCTGGAACTTCTATGTCAGACCGCATCTCATTCATCACCCATCGTGGCAAGGCGATCATGGTGATCGATTTCAGCCACGGCGAGCCGAAGGAAATTCTTCTGCTGTTAGAGGAAATCCAACACGCAGTCGCTCGCCACGAGAAGGGGTCTCTGCTCACACTTGCCGATCTGACGGGTGCGCACGTGGATAAAGCTGTCGCAACACGTATGAAGGAGGTTCTCGTTCGGGATCGGCCGTACGTGAAGCGATCAGCTTGGGTCGGCGCTGAGAGCGTTCCGAAGGTTTATTACGAAAACATCAAGACGTTTTCACAACGGGACTTTCCGCCCTTCAAAACCCGCGAAGAAGCGATGGACTGGTTAGTGGAGGAATAGGAATCGCTAGCACGTTCTCTTAGTCTCTGAACTGCTCCGCCGATAGATCCTGAAAAACTAGACGACCCGTCTCTACGATAACGGCGCGGTCAGCCGTGGCGGCTTGCGGAAGCGTAGAAACAGCAATCCAATAACTGCGCTAATAGCAATCAAGTCGACGACGCTGGCCTCGGGACCAACCGTGCCGCCGGTCATCCATTTACTGCCGCTGAGGGTAGTGTTCAGCAAATGTCCTTGGGCGGGCATGCCACTGTCGGCGACCCCGAATAAACAGGTTTCCGCCCAGTCCCAGGCAGTGTGCATCCCGATCGCGAACCACAGATTTCCGGTGAGCCGCAACGATACGCAAAAGACGATTGCCGCCAAAGCAACGCCGACGCCTCCGACCCAGTTCTCGCCGGGGTTGCTCATGTGCACACCCCAGAACAAAGCCGAAAGCACAAAGGCAGCGGGCCAGAAGCCAATTCCCGTCGTCAAAGTAAATTGTGGATAGCCGCGGAACAGGAATTCTTCGAAGAGTCCCACCATCAGAAATGCCGCCGCCCACAACAGCGCATACTGAAAAGCGGCTGCGCCGGTCAACGCATACCCTTGAAACGTTACGTTACCCGTGAGGAAGAGCGTGAACATGGTGACGCACTCGGCCACAAGACCCCAGACGATCCCTTCAAAGAAACGCCGTCCGAAAGCGCTACGCGCGGGCAATCCGTAGTCGCCCAGGGAACGCTTCTCAAATGCACCCATGATGAGCGTAGCCAGCAACACGCAGAGGAAGGCCAACCCATCCTGAACTAGCACGGCCCTGGCGCTGAAATCGATGACCGGGGGATGAGGTCTGACCAGGTGCAAAAAGCGCAGAATGCGGCTGATCCCGAATCTCAGCCCTGCGACAACGGCCACGAAGATAATCAGGCGCCATAAGGCGCGCAGGCCATTCGGCCCCAGGAAGACCCACTTGATACGGTTGGGTCGAGGGGCGGGTGCGACGTTAGGGACGGGGCTGGGGGGAACTTGCTCTACAATTTGAATCTCTCCAGGCTGCATAACCATAACCTACGTAGACGAAGGCGCCAATGTTCCGTAAGCGGTTGTTATCGAGGCATCGTCGGAGGAGGCGCTCAACTCCGCCATTTCAGAGTGGTTGGACCCGTTATGGGGTGCTGGAAGGGAGTGCCGTTGTGGCGCGAGTCGAGCCAGGCCTGCTTCAGTTGGAAGTACCACTTGGCGGGGCGATCCGCATCGTCGATCAGCATCAGGTGTGGGTTGTGCTTTAAGCCTTCGGACTGCTGCTCCATCGTTTTGCGATCCTGCTCGACGAACTTTCCGAATACGTACTTCAGCAATTCCTCGCCGAAGGGAAACCACCGGAATAGATTCCACGCGGCGACCACGTCGATGCGGCAGCGGCTGCGCGTGATCGGGGTGACGGTGGTCAGGCTCGAGAACCAGTACTTCCCCGCCCGGATCGTTTCCCAGCGCATGTTCGGAAGCGTGAAGTCGATGGCGGTCGTGATGGCGTCGGCGTCTGCATAGAGCTTGAGCAATTTGTAGGGGGCGCTGTTCGAACTGGGCGTGTGCGCGCTCATGCGAAAACCGAGATCGATGGGCTCGAAGGCTTTTTGCTTTTCGTGGATCGAATCGCGGCTGCGCCACCACCAAGCTTGATGAACGAATGGTCCGTGCGCGGGATCCATCAGACCAATGATGCCGTGATCCACGCTGCAGGGGAGGTCGGAAGTCAGGTACGCGAGTTTGAATTTGTCACTGAACGTCGGAACGCGCGGGGGGCCGGAGGCTGGATCTGCACGTTGCGAGAATCCCGCTCCTGCTGGCGGCGGCTCCGGAATGAAGACCCAAATAAAGCCATCATGCTCTTCGCATGCGTAACTGCCTGCGTAGATGCGATCGACTTTGAGTTTCTGATCGGCGGTCAGAGACGGAATTAATTGGCACTGACCAGAGTGCGCGTCGAAGCGCCAGCCGTGGTAGCTGCATTCGAGCTGCGTGCCGTCGAACCTTCCGCAGGAAAGAGGCATGCCACGATGCGGGCACGCGTCTTGCAGAGCGAATGGACGGTTCTGGGCATCGCGCCCGATGACCATCGGCGTCTCCAACAGCGTCGCCCGTTCCAGCCGCTCGCGGTAGACGGCGTCGGCGGGGAGGGCGCGATACCAGAAACCCGGCAGCATCAGGGAGTCGGGCGTTTTTGTCTGTGGCGAGTCTTCCAACATGGGGGAACACGGAGGGTACTACAACGCGAGCGTGGTATTAAACACTCGATCTCCCTTCAGGACCTGATTGCGATAAATGGGCGCGGTTACGAGTTAGTCACCCTACCCTCCCCCCTCTCAAACCGCAAAATATTGAAAATACAGACTTGGCATTCGAGGATGCTGCAAAATCTTTGTATTCAAAAGACTTATACGCAAAATATTCCGAACAAAGGACTTAGGTGTCAAAGAGCGCGTTGCTCGGTTGGA
>Ga0209811_10000211_pt1 | contig 27639 bp, 26 predicted proteins | sample Coa_R1_6_FD_187161 | JGI IMG/M metagenome (GOLD analysis project Ga0209811, IMG submission 187161) | Surface soil microbial communities from Centralia Pennsylvania, which are recovering from an underground coalmine fire. - Coalmine... | ecosystem: Environmental > Terrestrial > Soil >... | reverse complement strand
GCCCAAATGAATGTTCCGAACAGAACCGCGAACGCCCCGAGCAGATTCACTTCCCCGCCGTGCCGGAGAATATCCGGACCAAACAGAACCGCGACGCCAACGAACCCCAATGCCAATCCGGCGAGCGCGCGGCCAGTGAACTTGCGCTCGGTTCCCTTCGCCCGGGCCAGCACGACGATCCACATCGGCAAGGTCGCCACCAGCAACGCCGCGATCCCGGAAGGCACGCGCTGCTCCGCCCACGCCAAACTTCCATGCCCGCCCAGAAACAGCAGTGCTCCAATCAACGCAGGCTGCACCCACTCGCGCAGCCTCGGCGCGGGCGTCCCGCGCCACCGCGTCCACGCATACAAGGCCGCGCCCGCCGAGAGATGCCGCATGCCCATCATCAAAAGCGGCGGCAATGTTTCAATCGCGTATCGGATTGCTAAATACGTCGAGCCCCAGATGAGGTAGATTGCTGCGAACGCAGCGACCAGCGACGCAGTCGTCGGACGGATGGTCTGCGGAATTCGGCGACCTCCGCCGATCTCAAGAGGTTCCCCGCTGCGGAGCAAAGAGCGCATTTCCGAAATTTCGTCAGGCATGATATTCTAACCATCGAACGCGGTTTAACCGGTTACATGGAAGGATAGTTCACCCTCCATAACCAGTCAAGTCGATTTTGATGGTTAGATTTAGCGGGTTACAGCTTCTTTGATGTCGCAGCCCTCAAGCAAGTCACATTTCGATCTGAGCGGTGGAAATCTCGCCCTCGATTTTGTCAACACGGTGAGCAATCGCCCCGCCGCCGAACCCATCGAGCGCCTGACCGACTACAACCATCTCGTCTTCTTTGGACTGGAATCGAACCTCTATCCACACGCCATGGTCAACGACCTTTACATCCGCGCTGGACGTTTGCCCGGCATGGCGAAGAATGCGTTGCTCAAGGCGATCCAGTTTCGCGAAGCGCTGTTCGCGATCTTCTCGGCAGTCGTAGAACACCGAGCCATTCCAGGAAATGCGCTCCAGCAACTCACGCTCATTCTGCAGGAAGGGATGGCCAATGGACGCCTGGTGCACAACGGACATCTCTTCGCGTGGGAGTGGACGTCGATGAACATTCATCTCGAGTCCGCGCTCTGGCCGGTAGCGCGCGCCGCAGCCGACCTGCTGCTCTCCGACGAACTCGAGAACGTACGTATGTGCGCTTCCGACGAGTGCGCGTGGCTCTTCATCGACAGAACCAAAAACCACCGCCGCCGCTGGTGCGACATGAAAACCTGCGGCAACCGCGTGAAGGCGCGCAGGCACTACCAGAGAATGAACAGTAAGTAGTTCGTCGACCTTCCATCGTCGATCCTTATCTTGCAAGACTCACCTCCTGCAAAACGCAGTGACCCCTGCAAAACGCAGTGGCGGCCGGGACTTTCGTCTCTTTCTTCCCTTCTCGTAACTAGCTTGTTTTCAGGTGTCCAGCTTCTTTCCTTGTTTTGCCACTGACGTGCACTTCCTTGTTATGCAGGTCGCTGGACGCGCTGTTTGCGGCGTCGACCTCGTGATGGCGTGGAGGATGTCATGTCGATTCTGTTTGTTCTGCTGATGTTTCTACTGGTGATGTCGATCAGCTACTTCCGCCGGGGTAGCGAAGCGGCCGTGCAGCCTGAAGTCTGGGCCGGGCCGCCTGCGCCTCGCCTGCAGCGGGAATATGGTTTCTCGATCCCCGAGGGCTATGCCTTCCATCCCGGACACACCTGGGTACTGAAGGAAGACGGCGAGAATGCGCGCGTGGGTGTGGATACGTTCGCCGCCAATCTGATCGGGAAGATTGATCGAATCGAGGTATTGGGCTTGAGTCGTTGGGTGCGCCAGGGACAAAAGCTGGTCACGCTGATCAGCGGTGACCAGAGGTTTGAGCTGGTCTCACCGGTGGAAGGCGTGGTGATGGCGGTGAATAAGGACGTCATCGCCGACCCAACCTTGCTGGCGGGTGATCCGTATCAGAACGGATGGATCGCGATGGTGAAGTCTCCTGACCTGGCGCTCAACAAGAAAAACCTGGTGCAGGGCGGAATGGTCGCGCCCTGGCTGCAGAACAACGTGACGCGGCTGAACGGCATGGTGGCACAACTGTCGCCGACTATGGCAGCCGATGGCGGCGTGCCATTGCCGGGACTGTTGATGCGGCTCACGCCGGAACTGCGCGAGCAAGTAGCACGGGAATTCTTTTTGGCCTAGGAGTAGGGGCCGAGGAAAATCCCCGCCCAAGCAGAGCTTGGACGGGGCACCCCCTCGATAGAGACGCAGTGGAAGTTGGCGGTACGCGGGCGAGGGCGCCCGCGCTACAAGGAACGAAGGAGAACGTTATGGAACGCACGAGAGCCATCCTGGTGGACATCACGAAGTGCATCGGATGCCGGAGCTGCGAGCAAGCTTGCAAGGAACTGCACGGGTTTCCGAAAGAGACGGAAGCGAAGTTGTCGACGACGGCTTTCACGGTGATCGAAGAGCACGGCGACAAGTACGTGCGGCGGATGTGTATGCACTGTCAGGATCCGGCGTGCGCGTCGGCGTGCCTGGTGGGCGCGCTCAAGAAGACGGCGGCCGGGCCCGTCACATATGACAGCGGGAAATGCATTGGGTGCCGGTACTGCCTGGTGGCTTGCCCGTTCAGCGTGCCGCGCTACGAGTGGACGAAGCTGGTTCCGTACGTGAAGAAGTGCGACATGTGCGCGGCGCGCCAGGCACAGGGCCAACCGCCAGCGTGCGTGGAAGCGTGCCCGACGGGCGCGTCGATGGTGGGATGGCGCGACGAGATTCTCGAGTTGGCACAACGCACCGTGCTTAACGATGCGAAGTATGTGAAGCATATTTACGGCAGCGAGGAAGCGGGCGGGACGTCGGTGTTCTTCATCTCGGATGTGCCGTTCGAGAAGTTGGGATTCCCGGCGCCTCCACAGCTGGCCATGCCGCCGTTGAGTGCGGCCGCGTTGGGCGATGTGCCGACCGTGGTGTTGGTGGGTGGATCATTGCTGGCCGGGTTGTATTGGATTACCGAGCGGCGGAATGAAGTGGCAGCGATCGAGAGAAGTGAGCAGAAGAAGGAGCGGCCGTGACGGAGAGACGAGTTGGAGCTGTCGCCCCTCCGGGGCTTCGGGGAAATCACGTCTGCACCCAGCGCTTACGCGCTGGGCTAATGAATGGCGCCCCTGCGGGGCTTTCAGACGCCCTAGATGTCTTTGGGCGGAGTGTCTCGGCCGACAGGTCTGCGACGCCGAACTTCGTTGTCCTTTGGCAGAGCGGGAAGGAGTTGAGTTATGACTAGCACACGAGTTCCTAAGATCACGCTGTGGCGGGTGATTGTGGCGGTGATTTTTGCGGCGGGGTTGTACGCCACCTATGCGAGGTTCGCGCTGGGCTTCGCCCAGTCGACTCATTTAACCGATCCGCAGCCCTGGGGATTGTGGGTCGGCTTGGGAACGCTGTGCGGCGTGGGACTCTCGGCCGGCGGATTCGGGATCGCGGCTGCCGTGTACCTGCTTGGCTTCGAACGTTATCGTCCGGTATTGCGCACGGCGGTGCTGGTGTCGTTTCTTGGATACATGAGTGTGATCGCAGGCATGATGTACGAGCTTGGATTGCCCTGGAGAATCTGGCATCCCATTTTTATGTGGAACCGGCACTCGATGCTGTTTGAAGTGTCATGGTGCGTGATGCTGTATTCGACGGTGCTGTCGCTGGAGTTCTCGCCGGCGCTGGTCGAGAAGATTCCATGGAAGCGCTTGCGCGATTGGTACCTGAAGCAGCAGCATCGGATCCTGATCGGGTTGGTGCTGGTGGGATGCGTGCTGTCGTCGCTCCACCAGTCATTCCTGGGCGGGCTGTATCTGCTGACCAAGGGCAAGCTTGATCCGCTGTGGTACACACCGTACCTGACCACGCTGTTCTACCTCTCGGCGATTCCGGCGGGGCTGGCCGTGACAGTGATTGCGCTGTACCTGTGCGTGCGCTCGCTGAACGTGAAGCTGGATACGGCGATCCTGAGTGAACTGAGCCGGGTGATCGCGCCCATGCTCGGGTTGTATGGGATGTTCCGGCTGGTCGATCTGTTCTCGCGGAACGCGCTGCCCTATCTGTTCCGGTGGCGGGAAGAGTCGTTCTCGTTCTGGCTGGAGTTTGGGTTGTTCGTGGTGGCACCGTTGGTGCTGTTGAACATGGACAAGGTGCGGAACAATCCGCAGCGTTTGTACTGGACGTGCAGCCTGGTGGTGATGGGATTTATGGCGAACCGGCTAAATGTCTCCATCACCGGGCTGCAAGCCAGCTCAGGGATTTATTACGTTCCGAAGTGGACGGAATTCGCGGCGACGTTGATGGTGCTGACGGCGGCCGTGATGGCTTTCCGGTACGCGGTGATTTATCTGGACATTCTGCCGAAGAATTCTTCGACGCGGTGGATGGCTAGGGAGGGAGTGGCGTAGTTGGCCGCTGATGGCTAGTGGCTTGTAGCTGGTGGCTTTCTTGCAAAACTTTTCGGGCGCGGCCTTCATGGCCGCGTCCATTGCTTTTCATGTGTCGTCGGACCTTGTCCCTGAAGCGCGCCTTCGGTGATTTGTATCTCTTTCACTTACCTGCGGTGCACTCTTGGCCGACCGTGGGTTTTCAAGAATTACTGCTGCGAGGTTGGGCGAACAAACGACGCACATTGGTGAGAACGCGTGTTTTCGTCAACTATCGCTCATGCCCATATCCGTGGGTACACTAGCTGGGCAACCATGAGTTGGTTCATCAGCAAAAGCCCCTTCGGTCGCGACGAAGACCCAGTGAAGCACGTCGTGGAATTGCTCTCCCGCGAAGCGGATGAAGCTGGAACTTCCCTGACCGCTCTGGAAAAGGAGATTCTTGCCCAGGACAACCTTGAGTCTATGACCGACGATCTACGACACCGTGCGAAAGGGTTGATTGCGCGGATATACGAAGCAGAACCTTGGGCTGAATTTGAAGGCGACCCTAAGAGTTTTGCCAATTCATTGGAATGGGCAGGCGATTCAAGGTATCCGAATGTTGTGGCGCTTGCTGAGGAAGTTCGGTGTGAGATTGCAGGGCTCACCCTTCCGTTACAGGGTTGGAAACGAGTCAAAGATGCAGTGCAACTCGTGGGTTGCGGACTGCTCGTCGTGTTGCTGATGTTTGCAATTGTGATTACCGCTGGTTTTCTACTTGGTTGGAAATGAACGGCTTTTCTCTTGAGCCGAACAACTGTTGATAAATCGCGTGAACACCTTTTCTGTAGTTAAAGTCCTGACCTCGCAAGCGGCTTGTCGATCCTAATAATCGGGTATACATGCCTGTACTTGGAATGGCGTCGGTCGGGGGCACGTTGCATTATGTGAGTCTAGGCGAACGGCGCGGAGAAGACCAAGTTGGCGAAAAATCGCCAATTGCACCAATGATGTCAATAGTAGATCGCGGAGATCATCGCTGCGCGGTCGCCCCGACTTGGCCGATGCGATCGCCCGCGGGTCGATGAAGATTCGTTGGGCAGCGCAGCGACACTTTGCAGTGGGTAAAGCCACGCGCCCTGATACGGACCTGTTCTCGGAGTCTGACCAACGTCAGATCGGGATGCCGTTGTTGTCGGTGTTCAGCGATTGGGTGGAGAACTTGCCCAGGTAGGCAGAGAGGGTGCCGTCGGATTTTTTTACGAAGACACAGCCGTCCTGCCAGATGCCGTCGAGCGGACGAAACTGACCGGGAGGGTCTCCTTGATTGCAGTGCACGTCGTGCACGCCGTTGCCCTGCGTGTAGGGGGCACCAAAGGCAAAGACTTTCGCGGAGCCTGTGACCATAGCGACCAGAGCGTCGCCCGCTTCGTTGCCCGTGACGTTGGTCCAGGTCTGGGTGTTGGTTTTGAAAATCGCGTTCAGCAATGCGTAGAGCGCCGCGAGGCAGCCCAGCGGGCGCTGCAGGATCGGGCTGCGCGCGTAGTCTATGGCGCCGGAAGTCGGGTTGCGTAGAAGCGCGTTCCAGCCGTCGGGCAGGGCGAGGATGGGCGCGAACAGTCCGAGGTCGAGTTTGTCGAAGACCTGGTATTGAAAGAGTCCGTTTGGCTCGTTGACGTCGACCGCGGACTGATAGGTCGTGCCCGAGGCATTGATGTTGAGGTCGACGTGCATCCACTTGCCCTGGTTGGTCGTGTAGTTGGTGAATTGACCGATCACAACTCCGTAGGCGGGGAGCATGCGATGTCTCCTGTATTGTTCGGTTGAATGGTGCAGCGAGAGGCGGGAACGTTACGGAGAATTAGATTAGCGTTCAAACGCGGATCTCAGCGGCTAAAGCCGTTGTCGCGGCGAGGCTTTCGGCACGGCTGAAGCCGTGCCCTTCCCGTTCGTGCCCTTCCCGCTCGCGTTCTTCCCGTTCGTGCTTCCTCCTCGGATTCTAGAACTAGGGGAATCACTAGCCCCACAGAACGGCAGACGAATGTATCCGGTACAGTAGGGTCATGACGCCATCGGGCAAGAAGAAAGGTTTTCTGCATCAGCATTCGTTGAGTCTGGGAGCACTGGGTGTGGTGCTTCTCTTGATTGTTCTTTACAGCCGCGCCAATCCGCAGACTCACGTAGGGTCATTTTTTGGAAACGCGATCGCGGATTGGACCGGTGTGTTTGTGACCATCGTGCTAACGAAGTTCCTTTACGAAAAAGGCTCCAAGGAGAGCAAGCAGCCTAAAGGGATCTTGCCCGACAAAGTGCTGGAGATTTTGCGCGAGCACTCGCTGACGATTTTTCTCGTGATCACCGGGATTGGATGGGTGGTGGCGTTCGGGGCCATGGATCCGCAAAGCAAGTGGGGTCAGGTGGTGGGGAACGTTGTTTCCGAATGGACGCAGATTCTCGGGTTGGTGCTGATGACGAAGAAACTGATCGAGGTGGGGACGAAGGCGTAGGGGTGGGCCTCGGACTCGCGTCCTCGGCGGTGGTGCCGTCCCTGAAGGGATTCTTGTTAGATTTCGTCCTCATACCCCGCACTTACGTGCGGGGCTTACTTCTGGCGCTCCTGCGGGCCTCTTGCGTGCACTCCAGGACTGCGATTCTGGAAGTGCCTTCCTTGCGGGCGTTCGTGGTGATCCCCCGCCCAGGACGCGCAAACGTGGGGCACCCGCTTTTCATTTCTTTCTCAGTTCATTCGCTGCACGAAGAATCCGGCATCAGCGGCGGAGATGTTTCTTTTTGATGAGGCCTGCGATTCCGGTCAGGCCGGTGAGGGTCAGGGCGATGGTGCCGGGTTCGGGAACGGCGGCGCTGGCGTTGAAGCTTGCACCATTGAATAGCCAATAGCCTGGTTGGTCGCCGGCAGGTGGATAGTACGTGTAACTTGCGTTCCAGCTTCCATTGGCCGGCATTTTGAGGTTGAACTCAAAAAAGCCGTCGTTCGTGGCCATGGCGCCGGTCACGAATGGGTTCACACCGCCGTGATCATTGAAAAGTCCGGAACCCTCAAACCCAGCCCCGTCGCCGGAATAGGTGACTCCATCGATCACGAAACTGCCAAACAAGGAGATGGACGTGTAGGAGGGATCGAAAGAGGGAGTTCCGTAGATGGGATCGGTAAAGCACTCGGTGCACTCGACGCCACCGATTCCGCCAAATTGGATGTGGGGGCCGGAGAAAGTGAAGACGAGGTCGTCACCCGACCCGTCATTGGGGGAGAGCTGCATCGAGATCGAAGTGATTGAGTAAGTCTTGATACTGTCGGCGAAGGTGAGTTGAGCGCAGAGGAGGAGAAGGGAAACCGCGGCCAGACGGAGGTAAGTCATGTGGTACTCCTTACGAAACTTGACGCGGAAGGCGCGATCCGCTTGCAGTGGGCGGGAACTCTACCCTGATTTCGAAAGTTTGGCAATACCGTAGTTATGAGGATGCCCGAGCCTTCGGTCGTTGGTGTTTGGACCTAAGGCGAGGCTGCGGGCCGCACTTGGCTAACGTGGCTGAGTTTGACTTCGGTTTTACGGGCCCGTAAGATTCGCGGGCTTCGGGAGTAGCGTCAAATCTTGTGCATGTGTACAAGGCGGGAGCCTTTGGAGGGTTGGTGCGGCCATCTTGGGATCGTTCATGGCAGAATTTGTGTCGGGTTGCGACAGGTCGGGTCCTGGTTGTTCTTGTTTTGGCATTGGTCAGTGAGAGCTTGAGGGCGCAACCGCCGCTGCCTTCTCCTTCATCGGGCGAGAGCCCAGCGCAGTCGATCACTGTCGAGCAGCCCTTGTTCACCCTGCAGGAAGTCATGATTCCGGTGCGTGATGGGGTACATCTGCAGACCGCGATTCTTACTCCGGTGAATCAGACCGGGCCTTTGCCGATCCTTTTTAGGCGGACGCCTTATGGAGTTCCGGACAAGCCGTATGCCAAGATGCCATCGAACCTGAAGGAGTTGATGGGGGATGGGTACATCCTGGTGATCCAGAACCTGCGTGGGCGGTTCAAGTCGGAGGGCACGTTCCTGCTCTCGTCGTGGGTAGACCTGAAGGATCCGAAGGCGACCAACGAGACGACCGACGCCTATGACTCGATTGAGTGGCTGGTGAAGAATGTTCCCAACAACAATGGGAAGGTGGGGATGTGGGGCGTGTCGTATGACGGATTGACGACCGGGCTGACGCTGCTCCATCCGCATCCGGCGCTGAAGGCGATCAGCGAGCAGGCTTCGCCGGTCGATCAGTGGATGAACGACGACGATCATCGTTATGGCGCGCTGCGCGAGAGTTACAACTTCGAGTACGACGTGATGGAGCAAGCGGACAAGAACAAGAACACGAACTTCGAATTCGAGACGTACGACACGTACCAGTGGTACCTCGATCTGGGGCCGGTATCGAATATCAACGACAAGTATCTTCACGGGTCAATTCCTTACTGGAATTCGAATGTGGAACATCCGGACTATGACGAATTCTGGAAGAAGGAAGCGTGGGTGCAGCAACTGCATGCTTCGACGGTGCCGAATTTGAATGTGGCGGGGTTCTGGGACCAGGAGGATCCGTGGGGGCCGTGGCAGATTTTCCGGCATTCGCTGGAGAGCGATCCGGAGCACACCAGCCTGATGGTGGCGGGGCCGTGGTTTCATGGGCAATGGCAAACGCCAAAAGGCGAGAAGATCGGATTGATTCCGTTTGGCGGGCACGAGACGGCGCGCGAATTCCGCGAGAACCTGGAGGCCCCGTTCTTCCGCTACTACCTGCATGGCAAGGGAGAGAAGCCGCAGTGGCAGGCGACGATGTTTCAGAGCGGATCGAACCAGTGGCGGACGTACGCAGCATGGCCGCCGAAGGAGGCGAAGCCGACGAAGCTGTATCTGCATGCGGATGGGACCCTGTCGTTTAAGGCTCCGGCGCCTGGCGGCAAGACGTATCGGGAATATGTATCGGATCCGGCGAACCCGGTGCCGTACCGCACGCGGCCGATCTCGCCGACGTATCCGGGTGGGGATTGGCGGACGTGGGAGATGGCTGACCAGCGCTTCGTGGATCACCGGCCGGATGTGCTGTCGTTCGTGAGCGAGCCGCTCGATCATGATGTGACCGTGACCGGGCAACTGTCGGCAACGCTGATCGCATCGACGTCAGGGACGGACAGCGACTTCGTGGTGAAGGTGATCGATGTGTATCCGGAGAACGCGCAGAAGAATACGTGGGATGCGGAAGAGGGACCCAAGCCGGGAGAGTATGCGCAGTCGGCGAATGGGTACCAGTTGCCGGTGGCGATGGAGGTGCGGCGCGGGCGGTACCTGACGAACTATGAGAAGCCGCATGCGCTCGTGCCCAACAAGCCGACAGAGTGGAAGGTGCCACTGCGCGATCATGATCACGTGTTTCGGAAGGGGCATCGGATTATGGTGCAGATCCAGTCGACGTGGTTTCCGATTATCGATCGCAATCCGCAGAAGTTTGTGCCCAGCATTTACAAGGCTGGCGCATCGGATTTTGTGAAGGCGACGCAGCGGGTGTATTGCTCACCGGGGATGGCGTCGTATGTGGAGCTGCCGGTGGTGGAGTGAATGGATATCGGAGTGTCGTCCCTGAAAGGACTCCTTGATTCGTACGACTCCTCCCCGCACTTACGTGCGGGGCTTTCTTCTGACGTCCCTGCGGCACTTTCGCCGGTACGCAGTCTGGATCATTGCAGAGAGTGCGGACGGTGGTGGTAGTCCCACGTTAGCGCACAGGACGCGCGAACGTGGGGCATCATCGGGATGGTAAAGGGAGCTGGTTATCAGGCGGCGCGGCTGTAGTGGTCGGTGCCGTGCTGCTTCACCATTTTGTTGTAGACGCCGAGGATGAGGAAGGTGGGTGCCCATTGTCCGACGAACATGGCCCATTGGTCTCGGCCCATCAACTTGAACACGGCTGATGTGGCGATGGACGCGATCGCCGCTGCGAGATATCCGGATGAAGGTATTTTTGCGGTCTGCGATTCGATCGCGCCGGTGAGACGGCCTTCTGCTTCTCCTGCTGTACGTAACTTCGATTCCATTTGATTCCCCCTAGACATTTGAACGAAGTTGAGATGAGCGTGCGGGGCTAGCGGTTGGACTGCGCGGGAGTCCTACGGAGTCTGCGAGGGCGATTTTCCTCGGAGTGCAAATTCCGTGTGAGACTTGCTCATGCTGAAAGCGTTCGTAACGGACGGCTAGGGGAATGTTGGTAGACCTTTGAAGTTCATCAGAGAAAGATCTTTGGTGGCAGGAATGCTCCAGGTAGGGCAGGGGTGTTTCGACTGCGTTCGGCGGGGCGCCTCAGTTCGCTCAACGTGACAGAGTTTTGAGGCGTGTCGGTTAAAGTCGACGGGCGGGGATGCCCGTCGCTCCATTTTCATTTGTGCCAGTTCCACACCGGCTTGCCCTTGTCGTCGCGCAACATGAGCGTATCGGTGCCCTTCACGACCTGGCGGGCAAGCACCAGGTCAGAGCCGTCCTGCTTGATTTTTGATCCCGTCACGGTCACTTCGTCGCCCTTGGCGAAGGTGGCGCCCATGTCGTCGAGAAACGCCTTCGGGCAGAGGTAAATGTCGATGGTGTCGTCGCCGTTTTTAACCAAGAGGTGCGCGACGTCTTTTACATCTCCTTTGGCTGGGAGCTTCAGATCCTGCACGGTGACTTTGAATTTCGCTTCGGCGGTTAAGTCGTACTTGGGGGCTCCGGCCTGGGCAAAGACGGACGTCGCGATGAGCAAGCTGAAGGCTGTGGCGAACAAACGACGCGCATGGATCGACATGGATCCTCCTCGAGTGACTGAGCGAGCGGGTAAGGCGCTCCTAAATTATGCGGGTAATAAATGCGGGTGCTGGTATGAAGGCAAATGAGGACATAAGTATTGTACTCCGCATCTTGGGCGGAAGGTATTGCGGATGGAGGGGCATCGGCCGCTCGCCTATCTCAGGGTCCGAAAGCTCGCTTTTGATTTGGACGCTCTGGGCGTGGCTGAAGAGGGTCAGAAGCCTTGAAACGACTTTAAGGCGCTCACTACGCGCAGTTGCTCGGGTTCGGTCAGGTCGTTGTAGAAGGGCAGGCGCAGCAGACGCTGGCTGAGGTCTTCGGTGACTGGGCAGTTGGCTGTCCGTGCTGCGCATTTTTGTCCCATCTCCGAAAGATGCAGGGGGACGTAGTGGAATACGCTAAGGATTCCTTGGGCCTTCAAGTGGGCGATCAGGGACTGGCGGATTTCGAGCGACGGCAGGATCAGATAGAACATGTGCCAGGCTTGCTCGCACTCCGCGGGCACGATGGGAAGGCGGACGCCGTGCTGGGTGGCCCAACCGGCCAGGTGCTGGAAGTAGAGATCCCAGATGCGTTGCCGCTTGTCCTGGATCTCTTCACGACCTTCGAGCTGGGCGAGAAGAAAAGCGGCCAGAAGATCGGATGGCAGGTAACTGGAACCAAGATCGACCCAGGTGTATTTGTCGACCTGGCCGCGGAAGAACAGGCTGCGGTTGGTTCCCTTCTCGCGGATGACGAGCGCCCGCTCGATCAGGTCGGGATCATTCACCAGGAGAGCCCCGCCTTCGCCACAGGTAACGTTTTTTGTTTCGTGAAAGCTTTGCGTGGCCAGCGATCCGAAGGTCCCGGTATATCTGCCTTTATAGCGAGCGAAGAGCGCGTGGGCGTTGTCTTCGATAATGTGCACACCATGGCGACTCGCAGTGGAACTGATCGCATCCATTTCGCACGCTACGCCTGCATAGTGCACGGGAACGATCGCCTTGGTGCGAGACGTGATCAGCGATTCCAGACGGCCCTCGTCGAGGTTCAGAGTGTCGGGGCGAATGTCGGAGAAGACGATCTTCGCTCCGCGCAAGGCAAAGGCGTTCGCGGTGGAGACAAAGGTGAACGACGGAACGATGACTTCGTCTCCGGGTCCGCAGTCGAGCAAGAGAGCCGCCATCTCAAGCGCGTGAGTGCAGGAGGTGGTCAGAAGAGCTTTGGGGACGCCCAGTTCCCTCTCGAGCAAGTCGTGACAGCGGCGCGTGAACGGGCCGTCGCCGGAAGCATGGCCGTTGGCGATCGCCTCGGCAATGTATTTGTACTCGTTGCCTGCGAGGCACGGGCGGTTGAAAGGGATGGAGTAAGTCATTTCAGGAAGGACGCCAGGACTAGCTTGGCCTCTCCGACGATGAGTTGAGTGCCGTCATCTTTTATCACTTCGGTCGCCAGAACGATGCGGCCTTTCAGACCATCCCAATCTGTCACGCGCACTTTGGCGATGAGGCGCTCCCCTACCTTCGCCGGAGCACGAAATGAAAGTTGCTGGCCGAGATAAATCGAACCCGCGCCTGGGAGTTCGGTACCAAGCACCGTCGAAATCAAAGACGCCACCAACATGCCGTGGATGATTCTTCCGCCGAAGCGCATCTGGCCGGCATAGGCTTCGTCGAGATGCACGGGGTTGGTGTCGCCAGACAAGCGGCTGAAGAGTTCCACATCGTCCTGGGTGAAGGTCTTGCTGAAGGCCGCCTCCTCACCGATTGTGAAGCTAGAGCGTGCCGCTGGCATCATCAACTCCCCCTGCGGTGAACCATTTGTGGAAAGTGTAGTACGAGTGACTGGGCTCGAAGCCGACCCGGCACCAGACTTTTTGTACGGCGAAGTTGGTGATTTGCGTGGAGACCACCATGCGCTGCACACCTTGTTGCTTGCACCATTTCATTCCGCTCAGCATGAAGGAGCGGTAGATCCCAAGACCCTGCGCCTCGGGAGCGACGCCGAAGAGCACGCCTTCCCCTTCCTGTGGGGAGTTAATGCGAAGGGTTGCGAATCCGACGATCCGGCCGTCTCGTTCCGCGATGAGGACCTCGTTGGCGACTTCTTTCGAGACGCAGGATCGAACCGCCCAGGACATGTATCCCTTGTCGGACTTTTTGCGATCGAGCCTGGGGTCGGCGTGATAGTGGCCAAAATAGCCTTTGAAGGAAGCGGCGGCGACTTCCTGTACTTGCGCTTTGTCTTCGGGGCGAAAGGTGCGGATCTGGACTTTGGGGGCCTCGTCGGGGATGGGGCGCTTCGAGAGATCGAAGGTGTAATAGACCAACGTGTCCATGAGCAGGAAGCCGGCCTCACCCATTTTGTGAACGGCTTCAAATTCAGTGGTGAGGCAGCGGGCGATCAGCAGATCAATTTTTTCGGAGTTGCAGAACTGCAATACGCGCGGCAGACTGCCCGAATCCAGATGCGCCCTCGCGATGCGAACCCCGAAGCGATCGCTGTCGATTTCGGAAAACGCTACGGTTGGTTCCGGACTTGCGGTCATCTGCGCTCCTGAGGATTCGATTGCATTCGTGCTGGCGGACCGGGCTGTCAGCTCCGACCAGCCCGAGATCCCTCCCCCGGGTCCCCGCTTCTGGCGGTGGGACGAACTACGTAACTCGGGCGCTGCATCATGCGGAAGTGCATGCGTGCGAGGTACTCGCCAATGATCCCCAGCGCGAATAGTTGCGCGCCGGAGAATAACGCGACGATTGACGCGAGGAATGGGAAGCCCGGGACCGGTGTGCCGTGCAGGAAGTAACGCACCAGCACATAGACGAGGACGCCGAATCCGAACAGCGTAAAGAAAAAGCCGACCAGGCTGGCGATCTGCAGGGGCTTGGTGCTGAAGCCGGTCATCATGTTCATGGCGTGCGTCACCAGCTTGCGGAAGTTGTATCCGGAAGTGCCCTGGCTGCGCGGCTCGTGGCGGACCGGTGTTGCGCCGAATCGGTTCGTGCCCCAGGTGAGCAGGACGTCGATCGAGACGAACGCGCCGTCGTAATGATTGAAGGCGTTTGCAACTTCTGCGCGGAAGATGCGGAAGGCACTTACCTGGCGGGCGATCTGCGCGCCCATGACGTTTTGTAGAGCAAGCTTGGTGGTGAGCGACGCGAGGTCGCGCAGGAAGCCGTGCTGTTCCTGCGATGGCGTGCCGTAGACGACGTCGTATCCCTGATCGACGACCGCTAGCAGTTTTGGAATTTCTTCGGGCGGGTGCTGGAGGTCGTCGTCCATGGTGACGATGATGGCGTACCGGGTGGCGCGGATTCCGCAGAGCAGCGCGTTATGCTGGCCGTAGTTGCGCATCAAGTTGATGGCGTGAATCCAAGGGTGCTGCGCGGCGAGGCGGGTGATGACGTCCCAACTATTGTCGGGACTGTTGTCGTTGACGAGGATGAGTTCGTAGCTCTCTGCGAGAGTGGGGAGTACTTCGCCCAGGCGGCGGACGAGTTCGGGCAGGATCGCTTCGCTGCGGTAGACCGGGACGACCACGGAGATTCCGGGCGTGTGCTCGCGGGGGCCACGGCTCGTAGGTGAGCCGAGACTTTGCGGGAGCGGGGTCATGACGCGCTATCCACGTGCGACCGTGGTGATGCCGACGATGATGATCAGCAGCCCGAAGAGCTTTTGCGCGGAAACTTTTTCGTGCAGGAAGTAGAACGCGCCAATGGTGATGAGCGCATACGTGAGGCTCACGAACAGCGGGTAGCAGGTGGAGAGTTTTTGCGTGGCGAGGATGCGGAACCACATGAGGGCGGCGATGCCGGAGAGAAGAAATCCGCCGACGAAGGCCGGTTGACGCAGCAGCGAGAACAGGGCTGAGACTGATGGAGAGAAACCACCGGCGTGCGCGATGCCATTCTTCATGAGGACGTTGGCGAGCGCCATACAGGTGGCCGTCAACAAGACGAGGAGAAAGCCCGCCAGGGTCACGCGCGTCGTCTCCGAAAGTTGGAGTTTGCCATTGCTGGTTCGTCGGAGTACTTGCTGGTGAACGGCTACGTTATCACAGCGTTCAAACGGCAGTCACGTCCCCGCCCGAGGTCAGGCGCTTGGGTTCGTTTCGTGGCTCCTCCGCACTCTATTTCCCTGCTTGATGCCGTTTTCCAGCGTTATGTGGTTCATTCTGGTGCACCGGATTGTGACGCATCGCCGCTCGCGGTGGTTCCACCAATTCTTGGTCTTCCTGTCCACCGGAATACTTATGTTCATGATGATCAGGGTGGGGATCTACAAAATCTGATGAAACAACAGACAGCAGCAGTCCTGAAGCTTCGGATTCTCGTTGTCGACGATGACGACGTTTTGCGTCGTTGGCTATGCACGCAACTCGAGCCGAGAGGGTTTCGGGTTTGGGAGGAATCCCAGGGCGACGAGGCCCTGGCAGCCTACCTGAATCACGGCCCGTGGGACTTCGTCCTGTCTGATCTTTACTTTTTCCGTGGAGAAAAGATTAGGAACGGATTGGAGCTGGTGCAGGCCATAAGGGCTGTATGTCCAGAGCAGCCTATGGCGATACAAACGTCCGAACCTGGCGTTAACGCGCCCTGTGCCCTTTTGCGCAAACCTTACACTCTAGGCGCGTTGCTCAAAGTCTTGCGCAAGCCAGTAACACCATTGAGAGTCAAAGGAGATCCGCAGATACCTGGCAAAGAGTCGGGCGGAAAGATGTCAATGAGCGTCAGAACCGATCGAGTGGGGAAATTGTTCATCGTGCTCCAGGCCGGAATGCGCAGGTGTCTAATCTGCGACGAGGTGTTCACAAACCAGGAGGCTGCAAAACACTCGCAGGTCCGTTGTGTTCCGGCAGATCTGAGATCCATGCGTTTGAGGACGTAAAGTAAAATGCCGACTAATACCGCTTGCCTTAGTCGCCTTCTCACATCTTCTCCAGAGCAGCTTCTGCCTACGCTACCCGTTCGGGATCAGCACGATCTTACCGATCACGCCTCCGCTTCCCAGTAATTCGTGTGCGTGCCGCGCTTGGCAGAGAGGCAAACGTTGTGCGATCAGCGGCTTGATCTTCTTCTGCTGCAGTAGGTCGAACAGTGTGAGCAGGTCGTCGCGAAACCACGCGGGTTTCAGCCGCATCAGCCACTGGATACTGTAAGGCACCATGCTCTTGCGGCCCGGCAGAAACCGGTTGCGGAGGATGTACCACCCCAAGATTGCGGACTCGCGAATCGGGTGCCGCCCGCTCGGCGCTCCCGGAGCCACCCTTCCTCCGTGCAGCTTGGCCTGGAATCCATAGACCACCACGCGGCCGCCTTCGCGGACCACTTCGCGCGAGCGCCATAGATTGTCTCCACCGATGCCGTCGAAAACAGCATCCACACCGTCACCGGTGAGGCGGTGGATTTCCTGGACGAAGTCAGAATTGCGGTAGTCGATGGGGGTAGCGCCCAACTCCTTAACAACCTCTTGCGCCTGCGCCGAACACGTTCCGTACATTTCCACGCCCGCGAGCCGCCCCAGTTGCAGGAACGCAGTGCCGACCCCGCCTGAGGCGCCATGAATCAGCACGCGCTGCCCGGGCTTTACCTTCGCCGAACGATGCAGCATCTGGTCTGCCGTGATGTAGTTCAAGACGACCGCAACAGCTTCTGCAGGGTCCGAACTTGCGGGCACTGGAATAAACTGGCGTTGCGGCAAGCAAACGTATTGTGCGTAACAGCCGCTGATCGGCATGGCCGCAACCATCTGGCCCACTTCGAAACCAGAGACGCTTACGCCGATCTCGTCCACCATGCCGACCAGGTCCCAACCGGGCGTATAGGGCAAGCGCGGTGTCTCCGGATGGATCCCCTCGCGCGCTAGTACGTCAGGCAAGCTCACGCCCGCGGCCAGCACTCTCACCCGCACTTCACCAACCTTCGGCTCGGGGCACTCCTCCTCAACAACCTGCAATGCTTCAGGCCCGCCGTAATGGGTGACGATGATTCGCGTTTGTTTCACGAAACGACCATCCCACAGATGGGGTCGAATTATCTGAGAAGCACGTCACTATGTCTGTGATCAGGCTCACAAACCGCTCTGGTTAGGGACCTCTATCAGGTTAAGCGTGGCAAAAGTCCGACTGATCCGACGGGCGGCTGCCCTCATTTGGCTGGTGACTACTGGAATGAGAGCCGAATCAGCCCACCCGAGGAATTCCTGAACTTCCGAAAACCTGAGTATTAGGCATTGTGGCGATGCTCCCACAGCCCGCTTACTAGGAATCACCTAAAAAGACAGTGGGAATAGGCCGAAACACGGGAGAAGGCAGGGATTGTTTGTCCGACTGAGAAGCAATTTTGCATTCCTCATGTCAGTTGTCGTGACTACCCATCAAGCCGGAAAATGCGATTGGGTTGTAGCCACCTGTGGCTGTATGGCACGGCAGTGGTGGACATGTTCGGTTGGACGTTGCCGTATAATCCGGGCCAATTGCCGCAATCCAGGTTCATGCCCACTGGCGAAAACCACTTTCCGGAAGCTGATCGGTACTCGATCGCAATCATTACGCTGGCGGAGGAGATGTTTCGCGAGATGCGCCGCCCGCTGATGCCGGCCTTTCAGGTCGCGCGAGCCTCGAGCGAAGAACAAATCAAGTCGCTGATCGATAATCCCAATGTCCACGCGATTGTTCTCGACCTGGAAAGCATCGGCGAAGGTCCTTCCGATGCGATTGAGGTCCTCCAAGAGATACGCCGACTGCGGGACGATCTGATTCTCGTGGCAATCACTGAGTCCATCAGCACTGAGCTGCCCCTGCTGGCCACACAGGCCGGCGCCGATCACTTCTTCCTTAAGCCGGTTGACGGTGAGCAACTGCGAACTCTTCTGCTGCAAACCATCGAAAAGAGAGCGCTGCAATACGAAGGAAAATGGCTCCTTGAGCAGGTGGAGAATCGATCTGCCTTCTTCAGGCTGATTGGTGGCAGCAAAGCCATGCGCAGAGTCTACCGGGCGATTGAAGCCGTCGCTGGTTCAAACGCCAGTGTGGTGATTCGCGGCGAAAGCGGGGTTGGAAAGGAGTTGGTCGCGCGAGCCATCGTGCAAAGCGGAGAAAGGCACGACCAGCCATACGTCTGTCTGAACTGCTCCGCTCTCCCGGAAACATTGATCGAATCGGAGCTGTTCGGCTATGAAAAGGGTGCGTTTACAGGCGCGGACACTGCCAAGCCGGGGATGATCGAGATGGCCCACTCGGGCACCCTCTTTTTGGACGAGATCTCGACTTTGAACCCCGGTTTGCAAAGCAAACTGCTGCGGGCCATCCAGGAGCGAACTGTTCAAAGGCTAGGTGGAAGGAGCGCCAAGAAGATTGACTTCCGGCTGATCACAGCCACCAATGACGATCTTGAAGCCATGGTGCGCATGGGGCGCTTCCGGGAAGACCTCTACTATCGGATTAACGTGGTGCCAATTATGGTGCCGGCGTTGCGCGAGCGAGACGGCGATATTCCCTTGCTGGTCGAGCACTTCTTGAGGCTGTACTGCACGGCCAACAAGAAACCTCTCAAGCAGCTGCAGCCAGAAATCATGGAGATCTTTGAGGCCTATTCCTGGCCGGGCAACGTTCGGGAGTTGGAGAACGTAATACAACGCCTGGTAATCATGAGCGACGGGCTCGTAATCGCGGCTCATCATTTGCCCCAGCAACTGCTTTCCTCGAGCGCCGCCAGCCAGGAGGCAATCCTGATCCCGGAAGACGGTGTGGATTTTGACGCAGAGATGCAACGGATCGAGGTAGCCTACCTCAGTGCTGCCCTTCGCCGAACCAATGGCCGGAAGACGGCAGCCGCGACTCTCCTCCGCATGGATCCGCAGCGGATGAAGTACCTGTGCCGGAAGCTAAAGCTGTAGCCTTGCGACTGTGGAAAGGTTAATAATTAACCGACAATGGGTGAATTATTAATCATAATTGATTCTTGACTTTCGAATCGAATGGCTCGACAGCAAGGCTGCAGCAGCTAAGACTCGCGAATTCATTACCATAGGGGGTCCTTCCAACTTGCCGTGGAGTTTGGTAAGGCTCGTGCTCTAGAAGGAGCGTTCAGCACTTCTAAGAAACACAAAGGAGACCAACGTGACTATCCAGAAGAAATCTCTGATCAGCACCCTGAACACCACCAAGAGGGCAATCGTGGCCAGCACACCGGTTCAGCCACCAGTTTCGGCAAGCGAAGGCCGTTCCAACGCTCGCAGCTCATCGCGTAGTGTAGCGCGTGCCACGCCTCGCAGCGTAGCGCGTGCCACGCCTCGCAGCGTAGCGCGTGCCACGCCTCGCAGCGTAGCGCGTGCCACGCCCCGCAGCGTAGCGCGTGCCACGCCCCGTAGCGCGAAGGGGTAGGTCAGGTTTAAGGAGCCGGGTTTCCTGGGAGAGGCTGCGGAATTGCCGCAGCCTTTCTTTTCTCACCAGACTTTGCGGCTGAGGAACTCGGCGATTCCGTGAAAACAAAAAGTCGCTACGCTTTGGCGCCTGCCGTACACCCGCCCGGTTCCGACCATGCCCGGCTTGAGCCTGCCGTCAGGATTATTCACCCACATGTCCATCTCGTAGAAGGTTGGCGAGCGCATTCCCTTAAATTTTGACAAATCGATCAACCCAGGAAGAATCTCGGTAGATGTGGGAGAAACCAACACTCGCTGGGCTTTCCATCTGCCCACAATGCCGTCGATCTGCAGGCGGCCGCTTGAGTTCTGCCGATACTTATGCAAATCATACTCAGATATGTAGATGCGCGCTCGCATCATCCGAATATCGGCGACTTCAGCCAGTTCTGTACCCTCTTTCACAAAGCTCCCCAGTTGATCTGTGACTCGCGGCGTCATCACGATGCCAGTGATCGGGGCCTTCAGTTCCAGTTGCGCGACTTCGTCATTCAGCAAATGGACTTGTTGCTCCAACTGGTCACGCGACGTTAGAGACGCTCCCGTGTGTATGTAGCGCGATTCCGCAGATTTCAGTTCGGCCGAAGAGCGTCGAAAGTCAGCCTCAGTCTGAGCTTGCTTGGAAGCGAGTACCAGGTTGCGGAGCTGCGCCACGGGTGACCCTTCGGTCACTGTCTGACCTTCGTCCACGTAAATATTGGAAATCCTTCCTGGTACCTGAGTTCGAATCGCAGAGTGGTTTGAAGCCTCGAGAATGAATCGGCCTGCAATTGAATCGCGCCAAAGCGGGAGGACTAGAAAGGTCGCGAAAGCAACAGCTACCCATCGCCACCGCCGTGATCGGAACCACGAACGAATGCGATCTTTCTTGTCCAAGTAGAGAAATTTCATGAAATTCACCAGAGATCGAATCCGCGAACGGAAAATGAGGGCGCCGGTGGCCAATTCGGGGACGAATGACCATTCCGGATTGAAGTTGCGAAAGACGTTTCCCACGAATCGCGCCAAGATATAGAGCACAGTGTAGCTATATAAGCCTGAAGCCAAAGCGTAAAAAGCAAAAAACAGTCGCCTCCGTTTTGGGACATAGGGCACTTCTACCGGCAGGCGCCAGATGTGCTTCTTGACCCATGCGGACACGTATGCCGTGGAGTTCTCTTTCAGATCCAGGATGCCAATCACGTCGCAAAGAATATGGTATCCGTCTAGTTTCATCAGCGGATTCCAGTTCAGTAACAGGGTGGCGATCCCCGTCATCAACACGAGTACGTATGAAAAATCATGAATTGCGGTTCCCGGTTGAGTGCCCCACCACACAACGGTAGCGATTGCGCACAAGTAAAGTTCGGACCATACTCCCGCGATCGTGATCAGCACGCGTTCCCATGGCGGGCAACGCACGACGCCCTGAGTGGTGTCGGTGAAAAAAGCGGGGGTCAGGTAAACCAGGGCGAAACCCATTTGGTTCACGGGTGCTCCGAAGTGCCTGCAAGTCACTCCGTGCGCTGTTTCATGAATGGCAGCGAGAACAAACGTGATTGCCCAGAAGGCGGCGAGGTCCAGCCATGTCTTGTCGGCGAAATTGAAAAACTGCACCGTGTCACGGCCTACCTCGCCCCAGTGCAGCACAAAGATGGCGAGGGTTACAGCAAATGCACACAGCGTCAGGAGAGTGAACCACCACGTAAAGATGAATCCAATCTTACCGTCCAGCCATATCAGGAACTTGTCGGGATCGAACGCCGGAAACTTGATGAACCCCAAGTCGGTCCATTTGCTTTTCTTCTTAAGAGCGTCTCGCCGTTCCTTGGCAGACTGCATCAGACGGGCAATGTTTTTTTCCTGCGGCGTCTTATACCAGAATTCGGCTGCCTCCAGGCTGTCTGCGACTTCATGCAATTCATCCTGAGAAACTGGAGTCCCAGTCTCCTGGAGATAGGCTTCCGCAACCTCTTCGTAGCTTCGCTGGCCATTGAAAAAACGCACCAGATTCCAAGTCTGAGGGGCCAGAGTAAAAAATGCATCGACACCGGGCACGTATATTCGCACGGCAGGGCGGCCGTCAACGATGTGCTCCTGGTGAACGACCTCCGGATGCAGGCGTGGGCAGCGCTGCGCGACCAGACGTGCCGGGATCTCCGGCAGAACGACATTCAGCGCCTGGGTGAGGTTCATGGATGCGTATCAATGCGAAGAAGTGCACTCATCCCCGGGCGCAAGCGTCCGACGGCACCGGTGACCTCAACCAGGCCGTCAAAAGTACCGCTGGTAGGATCAACGACCGGGCTGAGTTCAACAACTTTGGCGGTGTGTGGCTCAGTGGGAAAATCGGGAATCGTGAGGGAAAGCTGCTGGCCATGTTTAAGAGTCTCTAGATATTTTTCGGGGAGCGTGAAACGCATGCGCAAGGGCGCCTCGGCGGTAACCCAAAACAATCGGTCTCCCTTAGCGACCTGCTGGCCCTCTCGCACGTAACGACGCGCAATAATTCCCGAGAAAGGCGCGCGAATGCGGGTTTTTTCCAGTTCAAGTTCCAGGGAATGCTCCACTTCCTTGTAGTTGATCAGCAACTGTTCAACGCGTTGCACATCCCACTGGTCAGCCTCGGCCTTGAATTTCACGTGTTCCCATTGTTCACGTGTGATGAGTTGGGCGTCGTACATTTTCTGAGCGCGACTGAAGTCAGCTTCCAGGACGCGCGCTTCCGCCTGCCAGTTTTTGAGATCAGCGTCGGTGCTGCGCGTCTTCGCTCGGGCTGCCTGGAGATCGGCGTCCAGCTGGCGATCGTCAAGCTGCGCCAGAAGATCTCCGGTTCGAACGCGGCCTCCGGTGTCGGAAAAGAGTTTGGTAACAATGCCGTCGCGTTGCGCGAGCACATCGAGCTGGTGTTCCACGATCAGCGGGCCGGAGACAGTAAGAACATCGGCAGCGGGTCTGGTGTTGGAATCTGGGGAGAGAGGAGACGGCGACGGCGAAGGGACAGGAGCTGCGGCCACGGTCGACGTACCCGTGTTGGTACACGCGTCTAACATCCCCACCGCGACTAATAACAGAGACATAAGGGACAGATTCACTTTGCTTATCGCGATTCTTCTCATAGACCAAACCACGTCCAGATTCTCGAATAGAGCCACAGCAGGGGCCGTCGGAACAGCGCATACCCGGCCGGATACCAACCTGCGCGCACCTTGCCGCGACCTTCCATGCCGGCAAGGATGGCCCCGTCAGAATTCGATACAACCACGCGGGCAAAGAAGACGCGGTCCTCTCCTTGCAGAGTTGCCTTGGGACTGACAACCATGACATCTCCCCGGAAGAGCCGCGTTGGAAAGCTGTTGAGCTTGACTGACGCTTTCTCTCCGGTGCGCAGCAGGCTGGCCTCGGCATTGTCGATAGCCACATCCACGATGGCGCGAGAGGTGTCCACTACTTCGGCGAAGACGTCTCCAAACTCCAGACGCCGGCCCACCATGTTCTCCACTTGAGGCGTAGCTACGATCCCGTCTATGGGAGAGCGCAAACGAGTGCGGTCGAGCAACTCCTGGCTCCGTTCGACCTCCGACTTCCAGTAGTCGGCCTGCACTCGCTGGATCCCTGCTTCCGCGCCGTCGTTGGTTGCCAGAGCGCGATTCATCTGGAGCATCGTTGCCTGGTATTTGGCTTGAGCTTGCGCCAGCCTCGCGCGAGCGTCCCAGTCAGCAAGTTCCGCCAGAACCTGGCCTCTTGAGACCCGCTCCCCCTCGCGAACATAGACCTTGCTGATGATCCCCTCGAGTTCAGGCTGCAAATGGGCCGAATGTAACGGAGCCACCACAGCGTCTCCTTCTACGCGGAGCGGCCAGGGGAAGGCCGCGAGAAAAATAGTGAAGCAGACCGCGGCCCCAACCAGGAGGCTTCGGCGCCGCTTTCCCAAGGCCATAAATTTTCTTTTTTGCGCGAGCACAGGCTCGAGCACTGAAATAAACGGCACTTCCTTGTACATCTGCGCATTGCGCAGGGCGACGGTAGCCTGGCCCGCCAGCACCTGCAGAATCTCGAGGTGAGCCGCAGAAAGAAAATCCGGGTCGGCGCTTTCCAGCCCCAACACTCCGACCCGACCCGTGTCATCGCTCAGCGGAAGCGCGTAGAAGCCGCGCATCCCGGAAAGTTCGAAGTAGCTGCGAAATTTTGTTCGAGTCTCTTCCCGCTCTACGTCAATGTCGTCGCCATGCTGCCGGATGTGCACTTTTTCGTCGGACAGCATGACCCAACGCAGAACATCGTTCAGAGGAGCAATGTCGGGAGCGTCGGGATCGACCTGCGCCAGCCCCGTCACCGAGGCCAGCTTGTACTTACCATTCTGTTCCAGCGCAATCGCCGCGCGCTCATAGGGAATGACCGCTTGGGGCGCATTGACGATCGTTTGTAAAACGCGATCCAGGTTGAGAGTGGCGGTGATCTCCTGGCTGACTCGCACCAGGGTTTCGAGGACCTCCACTTTGCGTTCCGCCAGCAGGAGACTTGCGTTGTGGAGCGCAATCGCTGCTGATTCGTTCAAGCTCGTGAGGACAAAGAGATCGTCTTCATCGAAGGGTGCGTCGTCGAGCCGGTTGACGGCTTCCACTACACCAACCAGCGACTCCTTGTCCATTAGAGAAGCCACAATGATGGACCGAATCGCATCGCCCTCCGTGTTTTGATTGCGTCGGACGAGCCGGTCATCCGCCGGATCATCGATCAAGACTGCTTCGCCATTGTCGGATACGTCTCCGGCGATTCCCTCGCCGCCCTTCTGGACCATGCCCTCATGCGTGCCAGGATCCGCTCCAGACTGGTGCATGAGGCAAATACTCCCATCCCCCTGAACCAACCACACGTTCACGGCCTGGCATTCCAGCATCTCCCGCACCTTGCCGCCGATGATGGGCAACAACTCATCCATCTCCAGAGTCGAGCTGAAGACTTTTTCAATGTCATAAAACTGGGTCAGGCGGGTGAGTGAATTCAGAGAATTGTTGCGTTCCCTTTCGTAGGCTTGCCCTGCGGCAAGGGCCGACGCTGCGACTTCGAAGAGGGGCTGAAGTCCCTCCAACAGGGGCGTGCGCAAAGGTGCATCGAAACTCAGGATCTCGATCGCGCCCGTCAGAATCTCGCCATACATCAGGGGCACGCAGGCGAGGCCCTTGACCGTTCGTCGGACGTTCAGGTGAGCAAAATCCTCGCGGACCAGAGTTTTTCCTTCCACGACGATGGTCCGTGGATCATTGAAAATGCCGCCCAGAGTCCCTGCATCGGCTGCAACGGTTGGATCGGGCTCCACGCTCTCGCCCAGGGTTGCGCGCACGGACCAGAAGGGGCCGTCGGGATCCTCTTCCAGGACATAAATAATGGTGGTGACGCCCGGGAACTGATTCAGGATGGCCTGAGCCGTCGCTCGCGCACGTCCTGCCGTCTCGGGAACTTCGAGTAATCGGGCAGCAAAACCGGCGATGTTGAGTTCGAGCTCAGAACCCTGGAATTTCATGGTGGTGCAAGGTTGCCAAGTGCGCCGGCCGGGGGTAGGAGAGATTCGCGAGTTGCAAAAACGCCGGGCTTCCTCTAAGTTGAGCGGGCACTTTATCAGACGCTTGAACGAGAGTCAACACAACCTGACACTTCGTGTTATGGTCAATCCGGACATCGGACAAAACACACCGTGGACATCGAGTCTCGAAGTTTGGGGAACGTCAAGCTGTTGAAAATAACGGGCCGAATCACTCTAGGAGCGGGTGTAGACCGCCTGCGCAACACACTAGAAGACTTGTTGGCCAACGGTTCGAATCGCTTGGTTCTCGACCTGGCGGATGTCGGGATGATCGATTCCAGCGGCATCGGGCTGCTGATGCGATATATGACCACCGCCAAGCAGCACGGAGGAGATCTGAAGCTGCTGAATCCGACAAAGTTTGCGCTTCAAACCCTGAAGATGATAGGGCTGCTCAACCTTTTCGAAGTGTTTCAGGAACAGGAAAAAGCGGTTGCCGCTTTCAAGTAGCGTCAAAGCCAAAGCCGAGCCGTCGGAGACGGATTTCCAGCGCCGGATAATGTAGGGCAGAGTGTGACGTGCTACCTGCTCGTTGTGCTCGCCATCACCGTTGCTTTCACGCTCTCGATCATTGTCGTGAAACTCGCTGCGATTTTCAATTGTGCTTGATGAACTTACCGGGCTTGCCGGTCAGGTCGTTATACAGAGTCTCGACAAAGGCGTCGGAGGAGATGAACTCGCCCGACCACTCCTTCCATGGTTCCAGCACCTTTTTCGTGCTTCAGTTGTTCCACGGTCTTTCCCTGTTTCACACCGAGTTCGACGACGGCCAGAGTCTCTTTCAACATTTTAACGTAGGCGCGAACGTCGTCGGTTCGAAACCACGCCGTGCCCAGGAACGACCTTTTGGCCACGTCGTGGTCAAGGTGAGGATTGGCAATGCGGGCTCGGGCGGAGGCGCCGAGTCAAACTTGATCGATCCTAGATTGCCTGCAGAACCGCCCGCCTTCCCGTCGCTTGCGGGCATTGTCGTGGGTGATGATGGGCGCCTGCTTCTGGAAGAATTCGTTCGCGCCCGTGTGGTCGAGGTGGTAATGCGTATTAACGACAAAGCTAATCGGCTTGTCGGTGACGGTCTTTAGTGCTGCCTGGATTTTCTCGGCGAGGGGAGCATACTGATCGTCGACGACTACGATCCCGTCTTCGCCCACGGAGGCGGCAATGTTGCCGCCTTCACCCTCGATCATGTACACGCTGCCGGCCACCTTGGTGACTTTGATTTGGACGCCAAGAATCGAACGCAGGTGCAACTGTCGAGCCTGCACCTAATTTCACGACTCCCAGCGCTACACATTTGCTGAGCAGATCACGGCGGCTGAACTCCATCGTGCCCTCCGGTCGAGGTCAGAATTGTAATCCAAGAAATTGTAGAGATTGTTTAGCGGACAGGGTGCTATCCGGAACCCCATGGCTAATTCTTAGCCTTTTTTGCGTGGCAGCGGGGAGGCGAGCACATTCTCAAGTTCAGCCAAACGCCTAATCGCGAGCCGAATGACATGAATCATACGCAGTCCCAGTTTGTGTTCCAGACAGGCGATGATTTCGAGATCAGAGTCCGTGAACCGAACGGTTGTGGATTTGAGCTTGTCCTTCTTCGTCACTGTTTCTTTCTACAGCCCCGATGCATTTTGTGTCGTTGCTGACGAGCAATGAAAGAAACCTGGAGGAGACAGCTAATCGGTATCAAGGCGGTATCGTACCGATATCGCTTTTCGAAGAATTTCAGTCATTTTCATTGCAACCAACGAACATGATGTACAAATGTTCGTGCGAGAGAGCGCACCTCCCCCAGTGAGAGCACGCTCCCCATGAGGAGCGTTAGCCCGCATGCCAAAGGAGGCAAGGTAGCCCGTGGCAGTTCACCCGCTGCCTTGCCTCCGGAAAATTTACCTAAACGGGATGCGGCAATCCCCCAACATCAGCGGGTACGCATTCGCAAACTCGAACTATTCGATACAACTTGGAACGATGACAGAGCCATTCTAGTGTAAGCGGCCGCCTCGACATCCAAGACCACCCCCTACGCACAAAGGTGCTATTTCCGAAATGACTTCGATCGGGAACACTGTTTCCAAGCCCTGAAGAGATTGCTCGCGAGCAACGACCGAATCGCTACCATCTGTCATCCTGTTAGCTTTGTGTCTAGCACGCCCGTCAAGGACGGGCTTGGGTTCTCTTGCTAGGCGGAGGCAGATTTGGAAAGACCAACATTTCGGGTTCTGCTGGTAGATGATTACGAGCCTTGGCGCGCCTTTGTCGCATCGACATTAAACAATCAGCCAAAATTGCGGATCATCGGTGAGGCCGGAGATGGGTTAGAAGCAGTTCAGATAGCCCAACAACTACAACCCGATCTTATTCTGTTGGACATCGGACTGCCAACACTCAACGGACTTGAAGCGGCTCGCAGAATCCGGGAG
>Ga0209811_10000209_pt1 | contig 27735 bp, 18 predicted proteins | sample Coa_R1_6_FD_187161 | JGI IMG/M metagenome (GOLD analysis project Ga0209811, IMG submission 187161) | Surface soil microbial communities from Centralia Pennsylvania, which are recovering from an underground coalmine fire. - Coalmine... | ecosystem: Environmental > Terrestrial > Soil >... | reverse complement strand
GCGGCTCGGACTACTCGCCGGTGTCTGGAAGCCTGTTGCTCCCCGCCGGATCGGTCGAGGCGATAGGGCTGGTCCCGATCCTCGGCGACACGCTTCTCGAGATGAACGAGACGTTCGTGGTCCGGCTCACGCATGCCGATTCCGCCGCCATCGCGGAGAGCACGTGCGTGGACACGATCTTGAACGACGAGCACACGCGATTCGCGCCCATCGCCCTCGGCCTCCGCCCCTACCATCATGGCGCGCTTCCGCCCGCGTGGGGCGACTTCGACTCCTATGGTCACGCCGGCATCCCGCTCTTCATGGGCGCGAACGGGACGGGATTCTTCGAGATCCCGGGCTTCCGCTCCCTGCTCGACAACGGCTACTACCACGGGGCGTCATGGTGCGACTACGACCGCGACGGGGTTCTCGATCTCGCCGTCCTTCCCTACTCGTCCGCTGACTCCACTCCCAGCCGGATCCATCTCCTGCACGGCAGCCCCGACGGGAGCTTCGTCGACGTCGCGCCCAGGCTGGGAATGAACGTCGCCGGACACGGCGAGACTCCCGTGTGGGGAGACTTCGACGGCGACGGGTGGCCCGACCTGTTCGCACCTTTCTATTGCTACCTCACGCCGTACCGGTGCTTCTTCTGGCACAATGAGCGGGACGGCACGTTCCGCGAGATGGCCGTCAGCGCCGGCCTGGACATGACCGGCTTGTCGCAGTCCCTGAAGCCCGAGGGCGCCCAGGCCGTGGACTGGAACGGCGACGGATACCTGGATCTCTACTGCGCGAGCCACCTGTTCCTGAACGATGGCTTCATGCACTTCACCGACGTGCGCCAGGCCGTGGGCCTGCCGCCCCTCTTCGACGAAAGCGCACTGTTCGTCGACTACGACAACGACGGGGACTTCGACCTCTACCTGCGCCCGAACGGGCAACTGCGGCTGTTCCGCAATGACGCGGGTGTCTTCCACGACGTCTCCGTCGAGGCGGGGCTTCCCTCCACGCCGCTCCGATGCTGCGACCGCTTCGCCGACGTCGACAACGACGGGGACCTGGATCTTCTCGTTCCGCGTACCAACGGCCCGCTGCTGCTGCTCCTTGCTCGAGGAGATGGCACGTTCATGCCGGACTCCCAGTTCCTCGCGCTCCATGAGACCGGCTCGCTCCACGCATGGGCCGATGTGGATCACGACGGGGACCTGGATGCGATGCTCTGGGATGGAACGTGGCGGATGCTGGTCAACCGACTCGACCGGGTCGCAGGACAATCCCATTCCTATCTGCGTGTGCGCGTGCTGGACCGCGAGGGTCACGAGACCGCGCACGGATCCACGGTCCGGCTCTTCGGCCCCGGCGGCACCGTGCAGACGCGGGCGGTGGATGGGGGATCGGGCTACAACACTCAGAACGAGTACACGGTCCAGTTCGCTGCTCCGGGACCGGGTCCATATCGCCTCGAGATCGACTACCCGAGCGCTCCCGGGGCCCGGGTGATCGTGGACCAGCGCATGAATCCCGCCCTGGGGCAGATCGATCCCGACCTGGTACCGGCGCGCACGATGGACGTGTGGAAGGATGGTCGGGTGGCCACGCACCCGGCCGTATTGGGCGCGGTACCCGCCGCACGGTCATGGCTCGATGCGCCCCGTCCGCTCCCGGCGCGAAACCACGTCCAACTTCCGTTCACGCTTCCGAGCGCGGGCCATGTCGAGCTCTCGGTCCACGATGTCGCGGGCCGACTCGTGCGGCGATTCCGCCTTGGGTTGCGTCCGTCCGGAGCGAACGTCGCGAGCTGGGATCTCCTGGACGACACGGGTCGTGCCGTGGCTCCGGGGATCTACTTCGCATCGCTCACGGTCGATGGAGTGTCCGTCGGATCGCGGCACGTGGTCGTGCGATGAGACGCCGGGGGATACTGTCCCTGGTCATGGGCGTCGCCGCGGTGATGCGCCTGAATGCACAGGATGGGAGGACGCCATGAGCCGAGTCGTGGTTCGCTACTGCAGGACATGACTCTCCGCGATCCCCTCCGCCCGGGTGGCGGCCAGGATTCGAGAAGCACTCGGCGTCGAGGTGGAGGAACAGTCCGGCGCCTATGGCGAGTTCACCGTGATCGTCGATGGCCAGCCGGTGGTGAGCGGCAACCCCATCGCCACCGCGTTCGGGTTCGTGCCGTCGGCGACCGAGGTGATCGCGCTCGTGAAGCAACGGCTGACCGACGTCCGCTGATAGAACTGTGGGGGCACACAGGGTCCACGCAGAACCCAACGCGCCCAGGAGCGATCCGATGCCGATGATGAAAGCGTACGCCAGCTTCGATCTCTATCTCGCCGACCAGCCGCCGAAGAATCGGGCGATCATCAAGGCGCTGCGCGCGTTCGTGAAGCGCACCGCGCCGAAGCTCGAGGAGACCGTGAAGTGGGGCAACGGCTGCTGGGTGAAGGGCAAGGCGCCCGTGGCCTACGTCTACTCGGACAAGGGCTTCGTGCAGTTCGGGTTCTTCCGCGGCGCAGCGCTCGATGACAAGAAGGGCCTGCTCGAGGGCAAAGGGCAGTACGTGCGCCACATCAAGGTGCACTCGGCCGCCGACATCGACCGCACCGCGTTCGCCGCGCTCCTCCGCCAGGCGATGCGATAGGTCGCGCGGCGCCCGGTCGACCAAAGACCACGACGTCGCGAGCGTGACGCGCTAAACTCGCGATCCTGTCCCGGAGGGTCCCCCATGCGCATCGCCCCGCTGATGCTTGCCGTCGCCCTCGTGTTGCTCGCTCCGGCACGAGCGTCCGCGCAGCACGAGCACGACCACGCTCATACCGTCCCTGAAGGCTTCGGGACCATCCACTTTCCGACCACGTGCAAGCCCGAGCTCTCTTCCGATTTCGAACGCGCGGTCGCCATGCTCCACTCCTTCGCATACCCGGAAGCAGCCACGGCGTTCGCCGCGGTCGCGGCGAAGGATCCCAACTGCGCGATGGCGCAGTGGGGCATCGCGATGAGCTACTTCCACACCATCTGGGGACCGCCCACGCCGGACGAGTTCGCGGCGGGCAAGGCGGCGTCAGCGAAGGCCACGGCCCTGGCGCCGCGCGCGAGCGCCCGCGAACAGGACTTGATCGCCGCGATCGGCGCCTACTACACGGGCGACGTCGTCCCGCACGCGACGCGCGTGGTGGCCTACGAGCAGGCGATGGCCACTGCCGCGCAGCGCAATCCAGACGACCACGAGGTGCAGATCTTCTACGCGCTCTCGATGCTTGGCGTGGCGTACAACTCGCCGCCGGACAAGACCTATGCGCGGCAGAAGCAGGCGGCGGCGATCCTCAACGGCCTGCTGCCGCTCGAGCCCAACCATCCCGGCATCGCCCACTACATGATCCACTCGTTCGACTATCCGGAGCTGGCCGAGCTGGCCCTGCCCGCGGCGCGCGCGTACGCGAAGATCGCGCCCGCGGCGCCGCACGCGCTCCACATGCCGTCCCACATCTTCACCCGGCTTGGGTACTGGCAGGAGTCGATCTCGTCGAACCTCGCCTCGGCCGCGGCGGCACGAACGCTCATGGCGCGCACGCATCCGGGCGCGACATCGTACGAGGGGCTGCACGCGATGGACTACCTCGAGTACGCGTACCTGCAGACCGGGCAGGATGCCAGCGCGCGGGCGATCGTCGACTCGACGCAGATCGCTGCCCTCGACGCGCCCGCGTTCCAGGCCGGGTACGCGCTCGCCGCCATCCCCGCGCGGTACGCGCTCGAGCGCCGGGACTGGAAGGCTGCGGCGGCACTCGGCACGCAGCCCGCGAACTTTCCGTGGGAGAAATATCCCTACGCCGAGGCGATCGTTCATCTCGCGCGCGCGGTGGGCGCCGCGCACGTCGGCGATCTCGCTGCCGCGCGGCGGGCGACTGCGCGGCTCGACACGATCCAGGCCGGGCTCCGCGGCCAGAAGGGGTTCGACTGGGCGACCCAGGTGGAGATCCAGCACCGCGAGGCGCAGGCGTGGCTCGCCTACGCCGAGAAGAAGCGTGACCAGGCGGTGACGCTCATGCGCTCCGCGGCGGATCTCGAGGATTCGACCGACAAGCACCCGGTGACGCCGGGCGCGATCCTGCCCGCGCGCGAGCAGCTGGCGGACCTCCTGGTCGAGACCGGCAAGCCCGTTGCCGCGCTGGTGGAGTACGAGGCGTCGCTCAAGATCTCGCCGGCCCGGCTCAACAGCTACCTGGGCGCGGCGCAGGCTGCGAAGCGCGCCGGCGAGGCCGACAAGGCGAAGATGTACAAGGACCGACTGCTCACGATGTGCGGTGAATCGGTTCCCGATCGCGTCGCGGACGCGGTGGGCAAGTAGCGCCCGGGGTGTCCATGGCCGCCTCGATCCCCGCCGAAGACCGCGACGGCGTCATCGTCTCGCGCTACGCGCGGATCGCCGGCGTGGCGATGCTGCTGTCGATCGTGTTCGGACTCCTGGGCGAGATGATCCTGCCGGACCGGATCGTCGTCGCACGGGACCCGGCGGCGACCGCGGCGAACATCCTCGGGAACCCGACGCTGTTCCGGCTGAGCTTCGCGGCGTATCTCGTCGAGGCACTCTGCGACGTCGCCCTGTGCGTGTTCTTCTACATCCTGCTCAAGCCGGTGGACAAGCGCCTGGCGCTGCTGAGCGCGTTCTTCGGCATCACCTCGATGGTGATGTACGCCGTGGGCCAATCGAGCTTCTTCACGTCGTCCCTCGTGCTCGGTGACTCGCCAGGCATGACTTCATTCTCCACGGACCAGCGGAACGCGCTCGCGTATCTCGCGCTCCGGATCGCCGGCACGATCGGCTGGCTCTTCCTCTGCCTCTATGGCATCGCGTCCATGATCCGCGGCTACCTGATCGCGCGCTCGGGCTACCTGCCGAAGCTCCTCGGGATCCTGTTCATCATCGGCGGCGCCTGCTTCTTCCTGCGCTCTGCGACCTACCTGCTCGCGCCGAAGTACAGCTCGCCGATCCTGCTGCTGCCCATGGCGCTCGCCGGGATCCCGACGACGTTGTGGCTCCTGTTCCGGGGCATCGACCCGGCGCGGGTCCGGGGCTGAGCTACGACGATCAGGAGCGTGGACGCAGAGCGATGGCGGGAGCAGGCGGCCACCGGCGGATGAAAGCGATCGTCCAGAACGGCTACGGCTCACCCGACGTTCTCGAGCTGCGCGAGATCGACCCGCCCGTCGTGGCCGACGATCAAGTGCTGGTGAGGGTGCGCGCCGCCTCGATCAACGCCTTCGACTGGGGGATGTTGCGACGGTTGGTCCACGTCATCGCGCGCCTGATGGGCAGCCCGGTTCCTCGCGTTCGCGGCGCGGACCTCGCGGGCACCGTCGAGGCCTGCGGCCGGAACGTCACGAGATTCAAGCCCGGCGACGAGGTTTTCGGCATCGCCCGTGGCGCGTTCGCCGAGTTCGCCGCGACCACCGAGTCTCGCCTCGCCCCGAAGCCAAACCGGCTGACGTTCGAGCAGGCCGCGGCCATGCCGGTGGCGGGATGCACGGCGCTGCAGGGCCTACGAAGGGCACAGGTCCTGCCGGGTGTTCGGGTGCTGGTCTACGGGGCCGGAGGCGGCACGGGCACGTTCGCGGTTCAGATCGCCAAAGCTCTAGGTGCGCACGTCACTGCCGTGACCCGGACCGAGCACGTCGAGTTCCTCCGCTCCATCGGTGCCGATCAGGTGATCGACTACACGCGGGAGGATTGCACCCGGCGCGTGGAGCGCTACGACGTCATCATGGACATCGGCGCGGATCGCACGCCGTCGGACCACGCTCGCGTGCTCGCGCCCAACGGAAGACTCGTGTTCGTCGGGGCGCCGAAGAAGCCCGGGCCGTTGATGATACGCATCGTCGAGGCGATGCTCCTGTCCCGCTTCCGCGCAGGCCGCATCATGTACACGGCCCGCGTGACGAAAGAAGACCTCGCCGTACTCTCGGAGCTCGCCGAAGCGGGGAAGCTGACGCCGGTGATCGATCGCACGTACCCGTTGGCCCAAGCCCCCGAAGCGTTTCGCTATTTCGGGACGGGCCGCGTCGGAGGCAAGGTCGTCATCCGCGTCGCGTGAGGGCTGGTTTGCGAACCACTGTCTCTGGATGGCGGTCGATGCCGTCGCGCCCGGGATGTAGGATGGCACGGATCCTGCAGCGCTGGCTGTCAACGGAGGACGGCTCTCTATGGCGGGATGGCGGGCACTTCTTTTCGCGATAGCGCTGGCGGTCGGCTTGCCCGCTCCCACCGGCGCGCAGACCGTCCGCGACGACGTACCGTGCTTCAACGGCGCGGCCGCAGCGCTGGCAGCCAACGGCGGCGTGCTCCATATCGGCGGCAGCTTCACGCGCGCCGGCGACGCGATAGGAAGCGTATCGAGGCTCGACCCGAGCGGCGCTGAGCTGCCGTTCCCCAAGATCAGCGGCGAAGTCCACGTGATCGTCGCAGACGGCTCGGGCGGCTGGTTCCTGGGCGGAAGGATCGTCGCGGTCGGCGACGTGCCACGCTTCGGGCTCGCGCACATCCGCAGCGACTTCACACTCGACAGTTGGCGCGCCGACGTGGAGGGCGTGGTGGATGCCCTGGCGCTCGACGGAACGAAGCTCATCGTCGGCGGCACGTTCACGAAGATCGGCGGGGTGTCCCGTCGCTCGCTCGCCGCGGTCGATGCGACCGGTGGAACGGTGCAGCCGTGGGACCCGAGCCTCACCGGTGTTTCCGGTGCGGATCCCTCCGTGACTTCGATTGCGGTGGGAAACGCAGCGTGGTTCGTGGCCGGGGCGTTCGACCACACACTCGGGGCCGCGCGCGCCGGGCTCGCCTCGTACCAACGCACCAACGGGGCGCTCACGAGCTGGGACCCGGCGCCCGACGGTGCCGTGGACAGGGTCCTGGTGCAGGGCGACACGGTGTTCGCGTGCGGGCAGTTCTCGCAGATCTCCGGCCAGGCGCGCGACAAGCTCGCCGGACTCGATGCGAACAGTGCCGCGGCCACATCGTTGTCGTTGACGTTCGGCATCAGCTTCCCCGTGCATCCGCCGGTCCGCGTGGCGAACATGGTGCTCGCCGGCCGCACGCTCTACTTGCGGGGCGTGTTCGACTCCATCAACGGCAATGGCTTCAACGCCGCCGCGGCCGTCGACGCCTACAACGGCGGACTCCGGCAGTGGGCTTCCGGTTCTCCCTCGGCATTCACGCTGGTCGGGGCACGACTGCTGCTGGGCTACCTGACGTTCACCGGTCGCGGAGGTGCGGTGGCATGGATCGACACGACGGCCGACGCGACCAGGTCCAGCTTCGGTCCCGAGTACAACGAATCGGTGCTCGCACTGGCCGGCGATGCGAGCACGGTGCTCGTGGGTGGCCGCTTCAGCGGAACGAACTGGCCCGACCGGAACCGCCTCGCCGCGATCGATGTCGTGAGCGGCGCGCTGAGCGCGTGGACCGCGGACGTCGACAACAACATCATCGCGATGGCCGCGGGCGGTGGCCGCGTCTACTTCTCGGGGATCTTCGGCAACGTGAACGGCCAGGCTCATTACCTGGTCGCCGCCGTGGACGAGGCGACCGGCGCGCTGACGTCGTTCGATCCCCAGAACGACAACTACGTGATGAGCATGGCGAGCGACGGCTCGACGATCTTCATGGGCGGCACGTTCAGCCAGATGGCCGGACAGCCACGCCAGCGGCTGGCGGCGTTCGATGCGGCGACGGGGGCCCTGCTGCCCTGGACCGCGAGCGCGGACAACGAGGTGGATGCGCTCGCGATCCACGGCAGCACGTTCTACGTGGGCGGTTATTTCGCGCAGCTCGATGGGGAGGCTTGCCCGGGAATCGGCGCGCTCGATCTCGCGACCGGAGCGAGACGCGCGTGGACGCCGGGGATCGCCATCGACCTGGTCGGCCCCGCTCCGAACGTGAGGGCGATCGCCGCGGCAGACGGGCATGTGTTCGCGGGCGGCATGTTCGACACCATCGGCGGCGCACGTCGTCGGAACGTGGTGGCGCTCGACTCTGTCTCCGCGAGCGCGCTGACGTGGGGCTCCGCGGGGGCGAACGGACCTGTTTTCGCGATCGGCCTCGACTCCGCGGCGGTCTATGTGGGCGGCGAGTTCGACAGCGTCGGGACCCAGTCGCGCTCCGGCCTCGCGGCATTCGATCGCGCGACCGGCGCATGCCTGGATTGGGACCCGCATCCCGATCGCCGGGTCTTCGCGATCCTGCCCGTGGACACGACGATCTGGGTCGGCGGCGACTTCGCCATCATCGGAGGCACCCTGCACTCCGGGCTCGCGGGGCTCGCGCGCGCCACGGCCGGCGGCTCGTCACCGACGCCGCCCCCGGTGAGCAGTGCCGTGTGGCTCAGCAAGGCGCGTCCGCTGCCCGCTGCCCAACGGGTGACATGGGACTACTCGCTGCCCACCGCGATGCACGTGAAGGCGGAGGTCCACGACATCCTGGGCCGCCGCATCGTGACCCTGCTCGACGGCACGGACGTCGCCGGAGCCCACACGTTGCGCTGGGACGGCATCGGGTCCCATGGCAAGGTCGAGAGCGGGATCTACGTGCTCACGCTCACCACCCCGAGCGGCCGCGTCAGCTCGCAGGTCGTGCTGATCCGGTGACGGTGGGACGCGGAGTACGCGGCCTGCTGCTGGCGTTCGTTCTCTGGGCCGCAGGCGCCGGCCCGCTCGCCCGCGCCGCCGGGCCCGCGACCGGCTACGACCCGCCGGTGGACCGACAAGCGCTCGCCGACAGCGTGCGCCAGGAGCTGCTCCATTGCTGGCACGCCTACGTGCGCTACGCATGGGGGCACGACGAGGTGCGGCCGCTCAGCAAGGAGTTCCGCGACTGGTACAAGCAGCCGGTCCTCATGACGCCGGTCGATGCGCTGGACGCCCTGCTCCTGATGGGCTGCACGCCGCAGGCGGACAGCGCCCGGGAGCTGATCGTGGAGCGGCTCTCGTTCGACCGTGACGATCGGGTCCAGGTGTTCGAGGTCACGATCCGGCTGCTCGGCGGGCTGCTCTCGGGCTACCAGATGACCGGCGATCGGCGGCTGCTGGATCTCGCCGACAGCCTGGGCATGCGGCTCCTGCCGGCATTCCACTCGGCGACTGGCATGCCCTACCGGTTCGTGAACCTGCGCACCGGCGAGACGAGCGATCCACGCTCCAACCCGGCCGAGATCGGAACGCTGCTGCTCGAGTTCGGCACGCTGGCGAAGCTCACGAACAAGGCGATCTACTACGAGCACGCCAAGCGCGCGGTGATGCAGCTCTACGAGCGACGCTCGAGGATCGGCCTCGTGGGCGAGGAGATCGACGTCGAGACCGGCAAGTGGCTGAGCCCCGCGAGCCACGTCGGGGGCGGGATCGACTCCTACTACGAGTACCTGCTCAAGTGCTGGAAGCTCTTCGGCGACAAGGACTGCGAGCGCATGTGGCGCACCAGCATCGCCGCGCTCGACCGGTATGTCGCCGACCGTTCCAGCGGGCAGCTCTGGTACGGCGAGGTGGACATGAACACCGGCCGGCGCACCGCGAGCACGTTCGGCGCCCTGCACGCGTTCCTGCCGGGCGTGCTGGCGCTCTCCGGCGACGTCCAGAGGGCGCGCCAGCTCGAGAGCTCGTGCTTCACGATGTGGACGCTGAACTCGATCGAGCCCGAGTTGATCGACTACCGGACGATGAAGGTGCTGGACGCGAGGTATGCGCTGCGTCCCGAGATCGTCGAGTCGGCGTACGTGCTGCACCGCGTCTCCGGCGATCCGGCGGGCCTGTTCATGGGCCGACGGTTCTTCCGAGACCTGGTGACGTACTGCCGCACCGACGACGGCTACACGACGCTCAAGAGCGTGGTGACCAAGGAGAAGGGCGATCTCCAGCACAGCTTCTTCCTCGCCGAGACGCTCAAGTACCTCTATCTCCTGTTCAGTCCCTCTCCCGTGCTTGCCGGCAACGACGTGGTGTTCAACACCGAGGCCCACCCGCTCCGGCGTACCTGGTAGGCACTCGACGCCTCTCGCATCACTTCTTCGGCAGCTTCGACAGCAACACCTCGACCGCCTTCTCCAGCTGCTGGTCGTGCCCGGACGCCTCGAGTGCCGGATCGGGGATGACTTCGTAGTTCGGCTCGAGCTGCTTGTTCTCCATGATGTCGCCGGCGACGTCGTAGATCGCCACCTCGGGGATGCCGAACACCAGGTCGCGGTTCTGGAGCCGCTCCCACCACACCGAGCTGCACGTGCCCGGCACCGGCATGCCCACGGTCTCGCCGATGCCGAGCTGCGTGTACGCCATCGGGAAGCAGTGGGCGTCCGAGTAGTTGCCCTCGTTCATCACCACGATCGACGGCTTGTTCCAGCGCATCGACGGCTCCGAACCCAGGTACTGCCCGCGCGGCACGTTCTTCTCGAACACGCGTCCGCTCAGGAACACGGTGAGCGCCTCGTCCAGGTTGCCGCCGCCGTTGAACCGCGTGTCGAGGACGATGGCGTCCTTCTCGGTGTCGCGGCCGAAGATGTCGTTGAAGATCTCGCGGTAGGGGCCGTCGCTCATGCCGCGGATGTGCGCGTAGCCGAGCCGGCCGCCGGAGAGCTTCACCACCTCGTCGTGGTTGGCGCGCGACCAGCGCAGGTAGAGGAGCTGCGACTGGTCGTTCCACGAGATCGGCTTCACGGTCTCATCCCAGCGCGTGCCGCCATCCTGCAGGGACAGCCGCACCGGCGTGTCCGCCTTGCGATTCAGGAGCCGGTACCAGTTGTCGTTCGCGGCGATCGTGGTGCCGTCGATGGCGGTGATCACGGTCCCCGCCTTCACCTTGGTCCCCGCCTTCTTCAGCGGTCCGCCGTCCAGCACCTCGAGCACGCGGACGCCGGGTCCGGTGTGCTTGAGGTCGGGGAAGAAGCCGAGCGCCGCGGTGTTGTCACCGTCGGGGCGCGTGGGCCGGAAGCGGCAGCCGGTGTGCGAGGCGTTCAGCTCGCCCTGCATCTCCGAGCACAACTCGGCGAAGTCCCGATCGTTGCCGATGTAGGGCAGGAATCGCCCGTACTCGGTCTTGAGCGCCTGCCAGTCCGTGCCATGCATCTTCACGTCGAGGAACTTCTTCAGCGTCTGCCGCCAGATGTGCTCGAACATGTAGGCGCGCTCCTGCGCCACGTCGAGGTCCATCTTCGCCGACAGATCGACGCCCGACGCCTTTTCCGAGTCGAGATCCACCACCGACAGCTTGCCGTCGTGGAGCACGTACGCCTTCTTGCCCTTGTTCCCGAGCTTCAGGTCCGCGCTCTGGGCGCCGAACTTGGAGACCAGCTTGATGTCCTTCTTCCGCGGCACGTACTTCCACAGGTCGTAACCCTTGTCGTAGCGGGCGAGGAAGTAGAGGTTCTCGCCGTCGTCGGAGAGACCGGCCGCGCCGAGATCGCTGGAGCTGAACGACAAGCGCGCGATGCGGTCTTCGATGTGGTCGAAGTCCATCGCCACGGGCTCGGCGACCTTGGGCCCCTCCTTCGCCGGCTTCGCGTCCTTGTCCTTCGCCGCGTCCTTCCCCTTGTCCTTGTCCCCGTCCTTCTCCTTGGCGGTCAACTGGTCGTAGGCGGCCTCGTCGAGCTTGTAGCGGTCCCACGCCGCGCGTGTCAGGTAGGCGGCGTAGACGTCGCTCTGGCGGCCGTTGTTCGACTGCGTGCGCAGGCCCTGGCGGTCGGAGTCCCAATAGAGCACTTCACCCTTGCGCGACCAGTGCGGCAGCTCGTCCTCGTACCCGCTCTTCGAGATGTCGATGACCTTGTTGTCGCCCGAAGCGGAAACCAGGCCGACCTCGCTCGACCACCGGCCCGCGCTCAGGAACTGCACCGCCAGCCAGCGGCCGTCGGGCGACCACTCGTAGGCCTGGTCGCCATCGGAGTACGAATAGTTCTTGTCGCCGGGGAGCACGATCCGCGATTTGCCGCTCTTCACGTCCAGCACTTTGAGCGTGGTGCGCTCCTCGAGGTAGGCGATCTGGCTGCCGTCGGGCGAGAAGCTCGGCTGGAACGCCTCGGCCGTGCCCTCGATCACCGGCGTCTCCTTGAAACCGGTGGCGTTGAAGAAGTTCGGCTCGTTCTTGTCGGTGAGATCGGTGCGGTAGATCTTCCAGCTCTGCCCGCGCTCCGAGGCGTAGAGCAGGCTCCGGCCGTCGGGCGAGAAGCTCACCGAGCGCTCCTGCTCGGGCGTGTTCGTGATGCGCCGGGTGTCGCCGTGCTCGGTCGAGGCGACGAAGATCTCGCCGCGCGACACGAACGCGATCTCGCTGCCGTCGGGCGACACGTCGAACTCGGTGATCTGCGAGGACACGTCGGTCGGCTTCACCGTGCGGCCGGCGTCGTCCGCGGCCGTCGTGATCGTGAGCCGGCGGCTGTCGCCCGCGCCCGCGGGCCGCAGCCACAGCTCGCCGTCATAGGCATAACAGAGGTCGCCCGCGCGCGACGCGGACAGGAAGCGGACCGGGCCGCCGGTATGCGACGTCACCTGCGTCGGGTGCCCGGGGTCGGAGAGCTTCATCGCCCACACGTTGAAGGTGCCGCTCTTCTCCGACAGATAGAAGATCGACTGCTCGTCGGGCCCCCACACCGGCTGGCGGTCGTCGTAACCGTAGCCCGTGAGCCGCGTGAACTTGTTCGCGGGCACGTCCTCGATCCACACGTCGCGTGCGAACGCGGAGTGGTCGTGCTTGCGCCACTCCATCTCGTAGCCGCGCTGATCCGAGAAGATCATGCGCTTCATCGCCCGGTCGTAGGTCGCGTAGAGCGCCGTCGTCGTGAGCAGCTGCTGCGGCATGTGCCCGTCGAGATCGACGCGATAGAGCTCGGGGCGGGCGCCCGTGGGGAACTCCGCGTTGGTCGCCGCGTCGAGGATGGCCGCCGAGAACAGCACGGATTTGCCATCGGGCGTGAAGCTGCTCGGCGTCTCGTCGGCGGAGTGATACGTGAGCCGCGTGGCGCGACCGCCTTCGGCCGGCATCACGTACACGTCGAGGTTGCCGTTCCGATCCGACGCGAACGCGATCTTGCTGCCGTCCGGCGACCACACGGGCATGGAGTTGTAGGACTCGCCCACCGTGAGCGGGCTCGCCACGCCGCCCTCGGCGGCGACCTTCCACAGGTTGCCGCGGTACTCGAACGCGATCGTCTTGCCGTCGGGCGAGAGCGCGGGATAGCGCAGCCACATCGCGCGATCGGCGGTGAGGGCGCGCTGCGCGGGCGCGAAGAGGAGCGCGAGGAATGCGGCGACGCCGAGCCATGGGGCGAACCGGAGAGCAGGCTTCACAGGGGGCTCCCGACCCATCGGTCGTGAAGGAGGTGGGCGTTGAAGTCCGCGGATAGGCGCGTAGGCTGCGGGCGATCCGCCCCCGCGTCAATGGGGACGGGCGCGGCGCGCCGTCGATGGGGCGACGAGCGTCGGAGGGAGTCCGACCAACGCGACGACGAGCGTCGTCCCCGTCACACTCACATCCACGAGAGGTCGACATGGAACATGCGAAGATGGTCCTCGCCCCCGGCCGGCTCGGCCTCCAGTCCATGTACTTCGACCTGGGAGACACCGTGTGACCACACTCGATCTCGACCCCAAGGCCACGGCGCTCGTCGTCATCGACCTGCAGCGCGGGATCGTCGCCCGCGACGTCGCGCCGCACGTCTCGCGCGACGTGGTCGCGCGCTCGGCGCGCCTCGCTGAGGCGGTGCACCGCGCCGGCGGGCGGGTGGTGCTGGTGCGCGTCGCCTACGCCGCCGACGAGGGTGACCGGCTGCGCGTCCCGGTCGACGCGGCGATGCCGGGCGGACCGATGCCGCCCGACTGGGCCGACCTCGTGCCCGAGGTCGGTCGCGACGGTGACCTGGTCATCACCAAGCACCAGTGGGGCGCCTTCTACGGCACCGAGTTGGAGCTGCAGCTCCGGCGCCGCGGCATCACCACGCTCCTCATGTGCGGCATCTCCACCAACTTCGGCGTCGAGTCCACCGCCCGCGACGGCTGGGAGCGCGGCTTCCGAATCATCTTCGTCGAGGACGCGATGGCGGGAATGAGTGGCGAAGCACACACGTTCGCGGTGACCACGATCTTCCCGAGGATCGGGCGGGTGCGGAGCAGTGCGGAGGTGCTGGGCGCGCTCGGGGCGTGAGTGGTCCAGTACTTCCCAATTTGAGATACTCTTCAAGGCTGGAGTTCTTGCGCGCGTAAGAGAATCCCCCGAAGTTCCGGCTCAGCGCGCACCTGCTCGAGTCGCGCACGATGTCCTTGTTTGATTCCGCTCGCGGCCAGGACGCGTGCCGCGAGCAGAGGCGGCCGCGAGAAGGGAATCAGAACGGGTCCGTCGGGGGAGGTCCTGGATGGCAAAGCCGCCGTATGAGTCCGACTCTGTCCTCGAAGCGGAATATCGGCTCGGACAATGCCTCGTGGCGCTCGGTTCGGGTGCGGGTCCCATTCGCGTGCGTCGGGCGGCCGTGCGCTGGTTTCTCACAACCCTGCGCAAGCCCTTCGAAGAGCAGGCAAAGAATCACCCCTGCCACTGGCTCGATCTCCACGACTACACGGAGGACGCGCCGTTTCCCAAGAGCGAGTATCTGAACGACGCAACCCAGATCACGGACCTGTGTCGGGCGGTGGGCCGGCTGGCCGCACAGAAGGCAACGGAGCGTGGCTCCTTCGCCATTTCCGAAGACGACCTCGAATTCGCCTTCAATAAGGTGAAGGGCGTGCTCCCGGGGGAGAGCATTCGCGGCGCCTATTGCACGAACGGGGGCCGAGGTTGAAGAAGAAGTAGACCATGCCGCGCTGGATGCGCTGGCTCCTGGTGATGGCCGGGCTTCGCGTGCTCGCGGGGCTCGGCGTCGCTCTGACCCAACCGCTGCGACACGCGGCCACGGCGCCGGGCTTCCCGTTGTGGATCTTCGTCCTGCAGGTCGCCGTCTTCGGCAGCGTGGGGATCTGGCTGATCCTTGGAGGACACGCGGATCGGCGTTCGCAGGTGCTCGGGGGGTTCTATCTCCTCGTCGCCAACGCATTCTCCGGAGTGCTTCTCCGCATCGGCCTGCGATCGATCGAAGGGCCGGCGCGCTGGGCCCTTGACGCGCTCTCGGCACTCGCGCTGGAGAGCTTCCTGCCGGCATTCCTGTGGCTGTTTCTCAACTCATTTCCCTACGTCCAGCTCTACAATGCCGGCCGCTGGATCCCTCGCGTCCTCGCTCGGGTGAGCGCGCTGGCCGGCAGCTGCCTGCTCGTGCTGAACCTGGTCCTCGGACTGGTCCCGACGCTGAGCCCGGGAACTCGCCTTGCTCTGGCTCACTTCTCCCGCAACGCGTCGGTGAGCGAGTACTGGACCGTCCTCTTCGCGCTGCTCGTGCCTGGAATCCCTTTCATGATCTGGAAGGCCCGTCGCGCGGACACGAGTGAGAGACGGCGTGTTCGGTTGTTCGTGACCGGCTTCGCGATCGGGACCGGCCCGCTCTTCCTTCAGGTTTTCCTGGAGAACGTGGTCCCGGCCATCGGCGCTGCAATGAACAACCCCGCTGCACGCCGCGTCGCAGGCGCGGTGCTGTTCCCGGCGATGCTGACGGTTCCATTCACGACTGCGTACGCCGTACGCGTTCATCATGCGCTCGATGTCCGGCTGATCGTCCGCAGGGCCCTACAGTATCTGCTCGCACGCTATTCGATTGCGATCGCCACCGCGCTGCCCTTCGTGGCCTTTGTGTCGTACGTGTACTCCCAACGGGACCAACGCGTCGAGGACCTCGTTCGCGGCCGAGCAGCGATCGCGGCCGCTGCGTTCACTGGCGCCGGCTTGCTCATGTTCTGGTTGCGGAAGCGTGTGCTCCGGACGCTGGATCGGCGCTTCTTCCGCGAGCAGCACGATGCCGGCCGAATCCTCTCGGAACTTGCGGACGGCTATCAAGCATCCAGGACTGCCGGTGAACTTGCCGAGCGGCTTGGCGACGTACTGGTTCGCGCCCTCCATGTTGAATCGTTCGCCGTTCTCTTGTTCCCGCCGTCTCAGCGGATGTCATGGGTGGCGGCCGGGAAGGCACGCCCATTGCCGCGCTCTGCATCGCTGGTGGCGTGGCTGTTCTCGGATGGCACGACGGTGGACGTCGACTGGACTCGCCCCTCACCGGGACTGCGGGCAATGTCACCCGAGGATCGGGATTGGCTCGTCGATGGAGCGTTCCGCCTGCTCGTTCCACTCGTTCCCTCCGGTGCAGCGCCCATCGGTTTCATCGCGCTCGGCGAGAAGCAGAGCGAGTTGCCGTTTTCCCTCGAAGACCGGCTGTTGCTCAAGTCGATGACGGCATCCGCCGCGCTCGAGCTCGAGCATCGATTCCTCGGTGGTTCTGCGGAAGGCCATGCCCGCGTCGAATCCAACGCCCGCGCCGACGACGAGCAGGCCTTCGAGTGCCGCGCATGCGGCTGGCTCGAAGATGCCGGCGTGTACAGTTGTTCGCACTGCGGCGGCCCGCTCGACCTGTCGCCACTTCCTCGGATCATCGGGGACAAGTTCGAGGTGCAGTGTCGGGTCGGAGCGGGCGGCATGGGCGTTGTCTACCGGGCCGTCGACCTTTCGCTCGATCGTCTCGTTGCCCTCAAGTGCCTTCCGCGTCGGGAGCCAGCGCATGCCTCCTGGTTGCGGCGGGAGGCCAAGGCGATGGCGGCTGTGTCGCATCCGAACCTGGCCTTGATCCACGGTTCGGAGAGCTGGCACGGCCAGCCCATTCTGATCCTCGAGTTCATGGACGGGGGTACGCTGTCCGATCGGCTTCGCTTCGAGACTCTGACCATCGACCAAGTGCTGGAACTCGGCCTCGTGCTGTCGGGTGCGCTCCGATATCTCCACGAACGCGGCATCATTCATTGCGATATAAAGCCATCGAACCTGGGGTTCACGCACGACCGCGTACCGAAGCTGTTGGACTTCGGAATCGCGCGCATGCTCATGGATCACCGGCGGCCTTCCTGGGTCTCACCGCGGCCGGGAAAGATGGTGATGGCCTCGGCGCAGGACCCAACGGCCTCCACTCAGGCGGGCGTGCGCTCCGGTCTCTCGACGGTAAACGGAATCGTGGGGACGCCCCTGTACATGTCGCCGGAAGCCCTGGGTGGGCTTGCTCCCGAGCCCATGTTCGATCTGTGGTCGCTCAGTCTCGTGCTCTACGAGCTGATCGCTGGCCGACATCCGTTCGCAGGGTCGTCGAGGTGGGGAGCGTGGCCCCCCGTTCCGGCTCTCAACAGCATGTCCGGACTTTGCCCTGCGCGTGTGAGCGACTTCTTCGCAGCTGCGCTCGCAGAGGATCGATCCCGCCGGCCCGCACGCGCCGCGGACCTGCATGCAGGGCTCGAGCGCCTGCGAGTGCAGATGCGAAGTCAGGGCGCGATGGACTCGCCACCCATCGCGAGCTGACGCCGCGCCGGGTCCCGCCACCGCGCTCGTCGCTTCCTCCCCGCTCTCGGCGGTCCCTCGGAAAATAACCTGGACCCTTCCCCGTATTCCAGGCGTCGTATAGGAGAACGGCCGAGCGCGAGGAGGGACCCTGCCCATGAGCGAGCTGCGCGCCGCGGTGCCTGCCCACCCATTCGATGATGTGAGACGGAACGGACGTGGCACGCTCACGTCCGATACGCGCTACCGCCTGCTGCTCGAGGTCTTCCACAGCACGCGCGGCACACTCGACCTGCACGAGACGCTCGACCGATTGCTGGATGCGCTCCAGCTCCTCGTGCCGTTCGACGCCGCGGGCATCTTCGTCCTGCGCGACGAGGTCGCGCCGCCGCGCGTGGGCGCGCTCGTCGAACAGATCGCCGGCGTGAGCTGGCGGGGATTCCCGCCGCGCTCGCCGCTCACGGACCCGATGCTGCGCGACGGCAAGGGCATCGTCGGCCACGTCATCCGCACCGGAGAGGTGGTGTGCGCCGCCGACGTGCGCCTCGATCCGCGCTACATCGAGGGGCGCGAAGCGACGCGCTCCGAGGTCGCGGTCCCGATCCAGCTCGACGGCCGCACCATCGGCGCCTTCAACCTGGAGAGCGACGTGCCCGCCGCGTTCCGCTCCAAGGACGTCGAGGTGCTGAGCTTCTTCGCCGAGGCCACGGCGATGGCCGTGGAGAAGGCGATGCTGCACCAGCGGCTGACGTCCGCCGACGAGCTCGACCGGCAGATCCGCACCGCGCAGCGCGTGCAGGAGCGCCTGCTCCCCACCGAGCTGCCCGACGTGCCGGGCCACGAGCTGGCGGGGATCTGCCTCCCCAGCACGCGCGTGGGCGGAGACTACTTCGACTTCGTGCCCATTCCCGGCGGACAGATGGGGCTCATCGTCGCCGACGTCTCGGGCCACGGGCTCTCGGCCGCGATCATCATGTCGGCGTTCCGAGCACTCGCCCGAACCTGCCTGCGCGCCGGCCAGCCGCTGGACAAGGTCGCGGAGACGCTCGATCGGGAGCTGCCCGACACCACGGCGGGCGGGGCGTTCGTGACCGCGGTGCTGGCGATGTACGACCCCGAGAGCGGGCTATTGCGCTACGTGAACTGCGGGCACCACCCGCCGCTCCTGGACCGTGCCGGCCAGCCTCCGCGCTGGCTCACCGAGGGCGGCCCGCTGCTCGGGCTCATCGAGGGCGCGAGCTTCGAGATCGGCGAGGTCCAGTTGGTCCCCGACGACCAGCTCGTCATCTTCACCGACGGGATCGTCGAGGCGCGCAGCAGCGCTGGCGTGTGGTTCGGCAAGGAGCGGCTCGCCGAGGCCGTCGCTGCGAACCGCGACCAGCGCGGCCGCGAGCTGGTCGAGCGCGTGGTGCTCGAGGCGCGTGCGCTCTCTGGCGGCCACGGGCTCGAGGACGACGCCACCATGCTGCTGCTGCGGCGGACGTCCCCTCGCGCGCGCTGAGCGGCCCAGCTCACTCCGACGCCGCTCCGTTGCTCTTCACGTCCTGTTCCTGGCCCGGCAGTGGGACACCGGCTTCCCTCAGTTGCCCGGCGAGTCGCGCGACATCCTCTTCGAGAATGAGGACGTGGTCGAGCAGCTCCTGCACGCGGGTCGCGAGCAGACGGATCAGGCCGATGCCGATCTCCGGGTTGTCCGAGATGCTCTCGAACAGCTCCTCGACCGTGACCCAGATCAGGTGCGTGTGCTCGAGGGCGAGGACGCTGACCGTGGTCGGATCTCCTTCCCGGACCTCGAGCTGGCCGAACCCCTCCCCCGTGTCGACGATGCGGAAGAACTTGTCCCGCTTCCTGACCTCCAGCTTGCCCTCCACCACGAGGATCGTGGCGCGGTTGGGATCGCCCTCGCGCCAGACGTAGGTGCCGGCGTCGAAGTGCCGCTCCTGCGTCCTCGCGGCCAGCACCGCCAGCGCCTCCGTGGGCACGGCCCCGAAGACGGGGTAGGCCTTCAACATCGCCGTCTTCTCCACGAGCGTCAGCACCGCTTCCATGGCCGTCACACTCCGGCGAGCGCGAGGTGCGCCCAGCGTGCCGCATCGCGCACGCGCGGATCGGTCATGCCCAGGTTGGAGTCCACCAGCGGTTCCATCCCCCGCTCGTGCCGTGTGCCGACGACGTAGAGGGCCACGGCGCGGAGCCAGGCATCGTCCCCCTGGAGGATCGCGGCGAGCGAGTCTGCGAACGGCATCGGACCCAGCTTGTAATGAGTGGACACGAACTTGAGCCGCGCGTCCTCGCTCGCCTCGACCAGCGGCAACACGACGCTGCGATGTTCGGAACGGAGGACGTTCTCCAGGTACTCGACCGCGTTGCCTCGCTGCTTCGCGGTATCCGACGTCACCCCGCGATACGCGGCGAGGATGTCGGTGGGCGGGTAGAGCAGGCCCAGGCGCCGGAAGACGCGGACGAGTGCCTGGTCCATGCGCTCTCGGAGCGCGATGCCGAACAGCCGCTCCGCCGCCGAAGCGGATTCGAGCCGGCCCGAGTGGTGGTGGACCAGCGCGCGCGCGTATTCGCGCGCGTCGCGCTCCAGGTCCTCCGTGACCAGCGCCGCCGGAAACTGGACGCTCGCGCTTGCGGAACGGATCCGGTTCGAGGCCTTGAGGATCCGGTAGGTGAGCCGCACGTCCGAGCGATCGCGCGTGCGGAACAGCGCGCTCACCGCTTCCGGCGTGCCCACGTCGCTCAGCACGTAGGGGATCTCCCAGCGCAGCGCGAGGTCCACGCTCGAGTCGCTCAGGTAGTCCCCCAGCGTGCCCACCACGCGCTCGCCGAACGCGGCCAGACCGGCGCGTGCGGCGCAGCTCGTCTCCTTCCGCCCGAGCGCATCGATGAGCCGGAGCACGTGCTCGCGGCGGCGCGCCGCGCCCGCCGACCGCAACGCCGCGCGGCGCACGCGCAGGTCGGCATCGTCGAGCAGGGGCGAGAGCAGCTGGAATAGCGCGTCGGAACGGGCGCGGGCCCCGAGACCCTCGGCGACGCACACGCGATCCTGCGGTGGCGAGTTCCGGAGTACGTCCTCCAGCACCTCGCGGGCGCGATCCGCCTCGCTCGGCCCCACGTACTGGGTCACACAGCGGATCGCCGCGCCGCGAAGCCCCGCGTCGTCCGAGCGCAGCATCTGCTCGAGCCGATCGAGGATGCCCACGCGCCGCAGCGCGCACCAGGTGACGAGGGTCTCCCCGCGCACGCCGGGATCGGGATCCTGCATCAGCGGCAGGACCAGCTCGATAGGGGCGTCCGGACGATGAGCGCGGATCCACTGCAGCGTGCGGATCCGCACCGCCGTGGAACGATGGCGGAGCAGCCCGGGCAGGTGCGCATCGAGCACGTCGGGCGCGTTCTCCTCCAGCATCTCCACGCTCTGCAGCACGACGCGCTCGTACGGGCTCTGGAGCTGGCGCGAGACCTCCCGGATCACACCCGCCTCGCGCAGCGACACGCGCATGCGCTCGTGGCCCAGGCTCAGACGCCGCACGTTGCGTCCCAGCTCCACCAGGTATCCGCGGCGGACGCCCATCCACGCCGCCACCCAGGCGACGAGGATCACCGCGGCCGCGATGCCGAGCGTGCGCGTGGTCACGCCCGCGAACATCCCGATCCCGAGGATGAGCAGGCCGGCGACGCCTTCGCCGAGGCGCTCGACCGCCGCCTCGATGAACGACTTCACGCGCCGCCTGAGCCCCGGCTCCAGCGGGAAGAAGGAGATCTCCTGGCCGACCTTGGCGATGGAAAGCCCCATGGCCTGGTCCCAGAGCCGGGTCGCGGTGGCGGCTGCGAGCCCCGGCAGCGCGATCGCGAACGCGGTTCCGACCGCGAGCCCCGCCGGCAGCAGCGCGACCGAGCCCGCGGAGCCCAAGTGCGTCATCAGCCATCGCGCCACGAACAGCTGCAGGATCAGCGCCACCACGTTCACCATCGAGTGGAACATGCCGAGGTAGGTGGCGAGCTGGCCGCGATCGCTGAAGCGGCGCTGGATCTCGAGCTTGAACTGGTAGTCGACGAGCGCGCTCACCATCACCGAGCACAGCGCCGCGAGCACGAGCCAGCGCACGTACGTCCGGCTGAAGAGCGGCGTGTCTTCACCCGGCTGTTCGCCCTCGGGCTCGGGCTGGCCGACGATCCCCTTCCCCACCGACAGCCGCAACAGCGGCACCGCGGCAATGAGGAGGATCGCCGCGGCCATGACCAGCGCGCTCAAGCTCCACATGCGGGCGAGCGGCGCGGCGATGAGACCGCCGAACAGGCCGCCCAAGAGCCCGCCGACGCCGATCACGCCGAACGTGCGGCGTGCTTCACGCGGGTCGGAGAGGCTCGCCGCGAACGCCCAGAACTGCGACATGAGGATGAGGCCGTAGACGTTCGCCCACAGGTAGAAGGCGATCGTCACCCATCGCGCATGCAGGCGGAACAGCCACGCGAACACGAGCAGCGACAGCCCGCAGCTCACCGCTCCGGCCGCGAGCGCCTGCCAGTTCGCGAGGCGCTGGGTGAGGCGGCCGAACACGAGCGTCGCACCCAGGGTGAGGAGCCCGACCACGACGAGCACGTAGGGCAGCACGCTCACGGGCAGCTCGGCGAGGAAGTCCGCGTCGCGCGCGGTCTTGACCAGGGTGTAGGAGCCGACGAGCGCGAACAGGATCGCGCCGAGGGCGTGCGCACGCCGCGCCTCGTCGGGGTCGAGCTGGAAGCGTCGCGCAAGCCCGCGGCTCATCAGGGACCCCCAAGGTGATCGTCGCCGGACTATAGAGCATCCCCGACCGCGGCCAAGCGGTCAGAGACTGTCGTTGACGCTGACCCGGGCAGCGGCGGATAGTCCCGGCCCTTGATGACTTCCGGCCGTGCCGTTCTCGTGCGCATGCTCATCGCGACGGCCTGCATGGCGGCGGGCGCGTCGGGCTTGGCGCGCGCGCAGCAGGCGACTCCTGCGCCGGCAGCCGCCCCGCCCGTCGACTCCTCGCTGGCATCGACTTCGAGCGACCTCGCGCCCTCGACCGCGCCGCCGTGGAACCCGCCCGAGCCCGAGTCGGGCAAGCGGCTCTGGGAGTCGTTGCTCGAGCTGCCGGGGCGTGTCGTCACGCTGCCGCTCTCGGCGCTCGGCTACGGCGCGCGCAACTACCTGCTGTTCGCCGAGGCGAACAGCGTGGTGCCGCGCGCGAAGGCGATCCTCGCATCGTCCCCGCGGTTCGGCGTCTACGCCATCCCCGCGAGCCTCGGGGATCACACCGGTACGGGCGTCGCGCTCGAAGTGCGTCCGCCGCGGCTCCGCGAATTCCTCACCGGTGAGCTGAGTGCATCCACGCAGCACTACCACCGCACGCGGGTGGAGCTGGCGCTCGGGCCGCTCGGCGCCGAATACCAGTACGAGTGGCGGCCGCGCGACCAGTTCTACGGTCTCGGCCCCGGCTCCAGCCTCGATGACCTTTCCGAGTACGCGGTGCAGGGCCAGGCCATCCGCGCGCAGCTGGCGTTCCCGTGGCAGCGACGCAAGCAGAAGGCGCCGCCCGCACAGGTGAGCGCGTACGTGGGAACGCGCCAGCTGGTGATGCGGAACAGCCGCGGCCGGGAGCGCTCGTTCGAGCAGGCCTTCCCCGTGATCGGCGCGTCGCAGCTGAACGAGCAGGTGGAGAACCTGCTCACCGGCGTCCGTGGCTACTTCGACACCCGCGGCGGCAAGCCACATTGGACGCAGGGCGTGCGCGTGGAAGGGCAGCTCGATCACTTCGGCAGCTCGAGCGAGAAGGTGCTCGCGTTCCAGGACGCCAGCACCGACGCGCCCGAGTTCACGCGCTACTCCGGCGCCGTCACCACCGGCTTCTCGTTCATGCGCGACCCGAGGACTATCCGGCTGTCGCTGCGCGGGGCGCACCAGGATGTCGCCCATCGTTCCGAGGCCATGCGCATCTACGACCTCTCGGGACTGGGCGGCGGGCGCGGCCTCTACGGGTTCGAGCCCGGCCGCTTCAAGGACCTCGACATGGTCGTGGGCCAAGTCTCCTACATCTTCCCGCTCGCGCAGCATTTCGAGATGGACGTCCACACCGAGCTCGGCAATGTCTATCGCGACGTGTTCGAGGCGCCGACGTGGAGCTCGCTGCGCCAGTCGTACGGCGTCAACCTGCGGCCGCGCAACAAGAACTCGCCGCTCGGTTTCGTCGGCGTGGACTGGAGCAACGAGGGCATCCGCTTCCGGTTCTCGATCGGGAGCGTCGAATGAGCCGCCGGTGCGCGCTGCTGCTGCTCGTGGCGCTGCTCGCCGCGCCTTCGTGGGCGGGCGATGCGACGCCCCCCAAGGAGACCGACATCTCCTATTTCTACGACATCTTCGAGCACTCGCTCGTACGCCCGATGACGCGCATGCTGGACCCGGCGCTGTGGGTGCGCAAAGCGACCGGGAATCCGCGCGAGGCGATGAACGTCGACGAGCGCGATGACGTCCGGCTGCCGAGCACGTGGTGGCAGCCGCGCGCCGGCTTCCACCCGCTCGCTGCGGCGCAGATGCTGCGCGGGCCGGGCCCGGGCGGACCGATGCCCGGGCGGTGGACCGTGACGCGGGCCAAGACGCAGGGCGTCACCCCCGGCTTCTTCGTCAAGGACCCCGCGGGGACGCGCTTCATCATCAAGTTCGACCCGCCCGCCTGCCCCGAGATGGCCACCGGCGCCGACGTCGTCTCCAGTTACCTGTTCTGGGCGGCCGGATACAACGTGCCTTCCAACTCGATCGTCCGCTTCCGGGCGGAGTCGCTGCTCGTCGCCACCGACGCCGTCGTGGTCGACAAGCGCGGGCGCAAGGTACCGATGACGGACGCGTTCCTGAAGCAGCTGCTGTCGCGCGTGCGGCGCGAGCCCGACGGCACCTACCGGGCGATGGCGAGTCGGCTGCTCGTCGGCAAGCCGCTGGGGCCGTTCGAGTACGACGGCCGCCGCAAGGACGATCCCGAGGATCGCATCCCGCACCAGCACCGCCGCGAGTTGCGCGGGCTGTGGACGTTGTGCGCGTGGCTCGGGCATGCCGACTCGCGCGGCCCCAACTCGCTCGACATGTGGGTCGAGGACGGCGGCCGGACGTTCGTGCGCCACCACCTGATCGACTTCGGCTCGTGCCTGGGCTCGGGCGCGGTGACGAAGCGCTCGTACCAGACCGGCCACGAGTACTTCGTCGACTACGGCACGATGACGCGCTCGGCGCTCACGCTGGGCCTCGTGCCCGCGAGGTGGGAAGCGTCCGAGGATCCGGAGCTTCCGGCGATCGGCTTCATCGATTCCAAGACGTTCGACCCCAAGGGCTGGCGCCCGGACTACCCGAACCCGGCGTTCGACGAGCGCACCGGTCGCGACATCCGCTGGGGGGCGCGCATCGTGGCCGCGATGAGCGACAGCCTGATCCGCGCGGCCGTCGAGCAGGGACAGTTCGAGGACCCGCGCGCCACCGAGTACCTGACGCGGGTGTTGATCGAGCGTCGCGACAAGATCGTCCAGGCGTGGCTCGCCGGCGACACGCAGGTCTCGGAGCGGCAACGGTGAGGCGTGCCGCGCGCCTCGTTCCCCTGACGCTGCTCGTGATCGGCGCCTGCGCGCCCGTCGCCTCTTATCGCGGGCCGGCCCCGGCGCCGGGGAGCCAGGCCACGGTGCTCGAGGCCACGGCCGAGCGCGCGGAGCCCGGCGTCACGCCGCGGCGGAAGCTCGTCGGTGCCGGTAGGACGGCGGACCCTGCGCCGGCGCGCGACTCGGTCACGGTGCTGCTCTATGGCGACAACCGCGGCGGCTTCCGCATGCAGTACCACACCACCGAGTACCGCGCCGTCACGCGCATGTTCCAGACCGGCATCAACGGGTTCGTGAAGGGGCTGTTGTTCACGCCGGTCCTCCTGGTCGAGGCGTTCATCCCCGCACTCGACGGCCCGCGCGACGTGGTCACGATGTTCACGCGCAACACGCGGGCGGGCGGCGAGGCGCGCGTGGTGGAGGCGATGCAGCCGTACCTGCCCGCCGACCTCGTGATCTCGACCGGGGACATCGTCACCGACGGACGGCGCGGCCGGCTCTGGGAGCAATTCGAGGCGCGCCACCGCGCACTGCGCACGCAGAACCTCTACCTCGCAGCACCCGGCAATCACGAGCACCTCTACGACCCCGACGCGGCCCGGAGCTGGGACGCAGCGATCGGTACGCCGCCCGCTCCCGGCCGCCACTGGTACCGCGCCGACCTGCCCGATCTCGGGGCGCGCTTCGTGATCCTCGACTCGGACCTGCTCTCCGACGTCCACGGGAACTACGGGGACTCGACGTGGATGGCGCGCGCGAACGCGCAGCTCGAGTTCGCGGACGCCTCGCTGGCCTCGCCAATGAAGTGGAAGTTCGTCGTGCTCCATCATCCACCGGTGACGAGCGGCCACTATGAAGAAGACTGGCTCCCCGACCGGCCGGGCGATCCCGTGCCCGCCCGCCGCACGCGCCTGCTCGAGATGTGCGCGCGCCACCGCGTCACCGCCGTCCTCGCCGGGCACGAGCACCTCTATCAGCGCTTGTACATCGCGGACACGACCGGGGCCGGCTTCTGGGAGGTGATCTCGGGCGGGGGCGGAGCGCCGCTCTACCCGATCGAGAAGGCGGCGCTCGAGCGCTCCCTGCTCGAAGCGTTGCCGGGCGGGTTGCGCGTGGTGCCGGGCTCGGCACACGGTCGCTCGACCTTCCACTTCTGCCGCATCACATTCCCCGGCTCGGGGAACGGCCCGCTGCGCATGGAGGTCTTCCGCGCGCTGCCGGGCGGGAGGTCCGAGCGCATCGACGACGTCGACCTCGCCTCTCCGCCTGCCACCATGGGATCCGGCTCGTGAGCACGACCACCGCCCTGCCCGCCCCCACGCGCAACCCGCTCGAGCGTTTCCTCGGGCTGTTCGCCGACGTGCGCCCCGGGGAGGGCACCACGGTCGTGCTGCTCATGCTCAACGTGTTCCTGCTGCTGTGCTGCTATTACATCATCAAGCCCGTGCGCGAGGCGCTCATCCTCGGCGGCGAGAGCGCCGAGGTGAAGAGCTATACCTCGGCGGCGATGGCGGCCGTGCTGGTCGTGCTGGTGCCGGCCTACGGAAACTTCGCCAGCCGTGTCAATCGCATGCGACTCATCACCGTGGTGTCCATGTTCTTCGTCGTGAACCTGGTGCTGTTCTATGTCCTCGGACGAATGAACATTCCGCACCTTGGGATCGCGTTCTTCGTCTGGGTGGGCGTCTACAACCTCATGATCATGGCCCAGTTCTGGTCATTCGCGAACGACATCTACACGCGGGAAGAGGGCGAGAGGCTGTTCGGAGTGGTGGCCTTCGGCGCGAGTCTGGGTGCGGTCCTCGGGGGACGCGTGGCGAAGGTCCTGTTCCACGCGCTCGGCGCCTACAACCTGCTGCTGATCGCGGCGGCGCTGCTCGCCGCGTCGGTGCTCATCACCGCGGCGGTGAACCGGAGCGAGGCCAGGGCGCACGATGCCCGCAGCCGCGAGGCCGCGCAGGCGCCGCTCGGGCGCGAGGGCGGGTTCGGCCTCGTGCTCTCCAGCCGCTACCTCCTCTACATCGCGCTGCTCGCGCTCGTGCTCAACATCGTCAACACGAACGGCGAGTACATCCTCGGCAGGACGCTCTCCGAGGCGGCGGACAGGATGATCGCGCGGGACGCGATCCGCGACGCCGCCGAGTTCAAGCGCAACTTCATCGGCACCTACTATGCCGGGTTCTTCACTTGGGTGAACACGGTGGGCGCCGTGGTGCAGCTGTTCGTGGTCTCACGCCTGATCCAGAAGATCGGCGTGCGCGCCGCACTGTTCGTGATGCCGTGCATCGCGCTGGGCGGCTACGCGTTGCTCGCCGTGGCGCCGGTGATCGGCTACATCCGCGCGGTCAAGATCGCGGAGAACTCCACCGACTACTCGCTCCAGAACACGGCGCGGCAGGCGCTGTTCCTGCCCACGTCGCGCGAGGCGAAGTACAAGGCCAAGGCGGCGATCGACACGTTCTTCGTGCGCGCCGGCGACGTGCTTTCCGCCGCTGTCGTGTTCGCGGTCACCGCGCTCGCGCTCACCACGCGCACGGTGGCGGCGATCAACATCGTCCTCGTGCTCGTGTGGCTGGTGCTCGTGGCCGCGATCGGCCGCCAGCACAAGAAGCTCACCGCGGGACCGGGAACGGCAGGCTGAGCCCGGCCGGCGCGCGCCACCGCTACCGCAGCACCGGCTCCTCGATCGGGCCCTGCGACTGCGCCTGCCGCTGCACCAT
>Ga0209811_10000208_pt1 | contig 27769 bp, 23 predicted proteins | sample Coa_R1_6_FD_187161 | JGI IMG/M metagenome (GOLD analysis project Ga0209811, IMG submission 187161) | Surface soil microbial communities from Centralia Pennsylvania, which are recovering from an underground coalmine fire. - Coalmine... | ecosystem: Environmental > Terrestrial > Soil >... | reverse complement strand
TTGATCTCAGCTTTGTCACTAGGTTTACTAGCATCGTATATAAGTTCACATAGTAATGTGGTATCTAACGCACAGACAGATCCTTATCGCTTATCAAGTGCTCAAGAAAAAGATGCCTATATAGTCTATGTCAAACAAAAACTAAAACAAGATTCAGAATGTCAGCCCGGATTAGCATTAGGACAGCTGAAAAAACAGAAAATTGTCCCATCTGAGAATTTCTTGTGCAATCCTGGATTAGAGAACATGAAAAACAAACTACAAACCGAACAGGCTAATGGTGTGACTAACGATAAGAAGACAAGTAAATTAGAAAGTAATATTGAGAAGAAACAGAACAAATTAAATGCTAAATTTGACAAAATAAGGGAAAAGTTGGAAAAAGCGATATCAGAAAATGAAGGAGAAAAACCAATCCCACAGGAGGAAAAGAATAAGGTTGATGAACAAGATAAGAAGGATGTTCAACAACACGAGTCCCAGACAGGTGATAATTGTAGAAGTGGTAATGTTCTAGACGGAGCATCAAATCAACCAGACCTTAAGGTCTTGGCAGACTGTCAGGAAGCAACTGGAGAGGTGATGCATACTAAAAAAATGAATGATGGAGATTACAAATTCTTTCTGAATGTTGATGACAAGTATAAGGATCTAGTAAATGACAAAAATAATGAAAAAACTGAAGGATTTCTCGTTGTTGAAGTTGTTCCTAAAGATCAGGATATAAGTACTGTAGAGCTTCCCAAAGAGGGCGACAAAGTAGATATCCATGGCGCATGGGTCACTGATGAAAAGAAAGGATGGCATGAAATACATCCAACCTGGGTGGTAACAAAACAATAACCTAACTTAATTTAATAACCTGATCTCACTATTTTTAGATGCAAGTCTAAGACGTTCTGCGAACTAGAGACTAAAACTGGTACACAATATACCGATAATTAATAGTGAGTGTAAAATTGCTTTGAACCAAATTAAAAGTTTGAGGTGAAAACTATATTATTAGGTATTTCGAACTGATAATACGTGTTTAACGGGAACCTGCGGGTAATTGTTACACTTGGCTTGTTCCTAATTTTGGACTTGGCAATTCCGTACTACTATGTTTTTGCAGTGAATCAAACCGTGGAAAAAACACCGGTACCATATAACAATACGACTGCCGGCACTCCACCTAATTCTACGGGAATAATGCAGAATACTTCAGGAATTATTGATGATGCAATTGACGCAATTAAAAATTCGGTAAGCTCATTTTTTAAAAAATAGCTAAATACCAAAGTCATTCAGAGGAGTGAGCGAAGAGAATCTATCAGTCTACAATTGAGTATTTTTACAAATAAACTTTGGATTATAAATAACAAGGTTGAGCAAATTGTCTTGAGATGGAATCATAGTGCTTCGGTACTGATACCTGAAATGGTCCAGTAGCCTAGTCAAATTACAGATTAGTTTTACTTATCTCTACGGACTATTGGAATGCCTAATAATGATAGTAGTAGAAACCATCGACATATTTGGTGCAAGTATGATATGACCATCGTCATTTCTTAGTCTAGTGTATAATAATCCAATATCAAAAATTATACCTGTATTACCAAATACTGTAGCCTTGTCACCAATCCTAAAGGGCCTTGTAATGGCAAGGTACAATCCGGAAATTAGATTTCCTATGACATTTTGGCTTGCAAACCCTATTACAATACCAGTAATTGTTCCAATTGATGCTGCGATTATGGGATCCTCACTCAAGTAAGAAATTATGATGGATATGACAATAATTGCTCCAACTATTCTAATCAGAATCCGGATTATATCTGCATTTTTTTTCAGTGCGTCGTAGGACAGCTGGTAAAAGATGTTTGCAACAGAGTTTATTACAATATATCCAATGGTTGCAGCTACACCTACATTCAAAAATGTGCTGTAGCGAGGGTCAACCAGCTGTCCAATAAAACCGCTGGCTATAGCTATAATAGTTACCGCGACGATCGTGGTCGTCAATGATTTTAAAAGAATTATTCCTTTTTTCTCAGGACTGTTTTTATTCAAATTTGTATCGCGGTCCTGTTTATCTTCTTCCTTTTCCATGAGGAGTGATATGATACTATTCATATTTCAAATTTTCATGAAAAAGGTTATACATATGCCAACAACATCACATTGTTCATTTGTTATAAAACATTCTTCAAAATTTGCCGATTTGGGTATTATTGCCTATGCAAATATACGGACTAAATTTCACTTGAATTATAATCTGCAAAGATTTAAAGAGATGGAATCAGAATATACTCCAGATCTCGATGGTAAAGTGTGCAGAATGCGGAATAGAACTTCAACAGGATGCTAGATTCTGTCCAAATTGTGGAACGCAGGCAGGCCTAAAAAAAGATGTTTATGATGTCTCTGCCGGTGGCTTGGTCGGAAAAGTGAAAGAGATTCTGCAAGACGCAAAAGTTAAGCGGATAGTTGTAAAAGATCAAAAAGGTAAAGTTCTTCTGTCAATCCCTGTCACATGGGGTGCAGCAGGAGCAGTTGCAATGATTACTCTGGCACCTTGGCTCGCGGCATTGGGTGTTATTACAGGCGTAGTCACTAGATGCAAAGTAGAAGTGGAAAGATCTAAAGAGCCCTAGATTTGATGATTTGGGTTAATTGAGGACAAGTTGTACCTGCTAGCCTGGCAATAACTATATTTAGAATATGTTCATTAGACGTTACAATAATCTCTACATATGTCTCAAAAACAAGACAGGCTTCTGGCACTTTCAATATAATTGCCCAAAGTGGATATATACGTGATAATAATCTAGACTTGTGTACAGTGAGTCTTAATATTTATTTTACCAAATCAATCCTAATAGCTCTTTCAATAACTTCGGTCTTAATAGGTTCAAATATAATTGGAGAGATGTCAATTCTATTCGCCCAAACAAATGATGCTGTAAACTGTATCAGATATGATTCTGTACAAAAGTTAATCTACGTTAGCTGCAAATCTATCCATCTTAATGATATTTACAGGAATATAAAGAATACAAGCATTTTGGCTATGGAAATTAGCACTGTAGGAAACGCTACTTCAAAAGGTAAAGTATGGATTTTAAATGCTGGCATCACGATAGAAAAAGCTGGAGAGCTTGTTATTGACTCAACTGATACTTCCTGGCTAAAATTAGTGCCAACCACTACAATTCAGAAAAATGGACAAACAGGGCTATCAGCTAATGAAAATGATGATGATACTAACGATGACGATCAGGACGTGGATGCTATTTCTTATCCAATTCAGTATACCAAAGGAAATGTTGGTAACAATTCCAACACCAAGGAGCAAAAACCGGTTATTGTGAACAGAAACAATGGCGATAGTCCAAATGGGATTCACGTGTTTGGTTCCCTAAAAATAGATTCCGTAAAAATAACATCATGGAATCCTGAGAAAAAAGAAGTTATTACTTTTGACTTAGGAAAAAAACCAGGAGAGGAACTTACCAAATCAAGATATGACACAGTTGTGCCAAGACCATTTATTCGAATATCAAATGAGGCAACGGGAATGACCAATATTACAAATTCTGAAATTGCTTACCTTGGCTACTCATGTAGTAGATGCTCAGGAATTAGCTACTATGGCGGTGTAGGTAGTGTAGTTAAGGGGAACAATATTCATCACCTTTTGAAAGGATTTTATTCTAAAGGTATGGGGACCATGGTAGTTGAAAATAACACAATTCATGATAACTACCTTTATGGTATTGACCCGCACACAGGAACACATGATATGATAATACGTAACAACAAGGTTTATCGCAACAATGCATCAGCAATTATATGCTCAAAACATTGCTACGATTTATTGTTTGAAGGCAATGAGGTTTACAAGAATGGCGGAGCCAATCGTGGTATTGCTTTGAGCATCAATACAACTCATTCTATAGTACGCAATAATTATGTCCATGACCAAATATCGTGTATTGGATCTAACAGAGGGTCAAACTATAACACTATAGAGAATAATTTTTTGTCTAATTGTAAAATAGGCGTGAATTTAGCTGATACGTCAGATAATATTATAAATAATAACAAGATATCTGGTGCGCGTGATGCGATTGTTTTAAGTAATTCTACCAACAATATTTTCCATAATAAAATAGATAATTCCACCAACGGAATAGTATTACTAAATTCGTCAACTGCAAGTCAGACAAATATTGACAAGGACCGCGAGATAGAACCAGTCAATTATACCGCCTTTTTAAACAATCTAACTTCAGTCAATCAGATGACAGGTGTGAAAAACCCCATTGTCGTTAGGCATACCCACTTTACCAGCCAATATGATAGTCAAAATTCCAAACACAATAATTTCACAAGTCAAAATTAGACTCAAGGTTGCAAATCAAATTCAATTACCTACAAAGATGGTCAATGGTTTTTATTACGGCTACTAGATTTGGAATTAAGATTCTCTAGTTTTGTCTTCTGAAAAAAAGGATATTAAAATTACAAATCACGTATATCAACCTAAACACGAAATTTTAACGAAAAAGCAGGCTGAAGAAATTTTAATCAAGTACAATACAAAGCCCAGTCAGCTCCCATACATATTAATTAACGATAAAGGATTAGAAGATCTAGATGTGAGACCGGGAGATATTATAAAAATAACTAGAACCTCGTCTACTGCCGGTGAAAGTGTCTATTACCGCTATGTAGTGGAGGATTAATCGATGTCACAAGAAACACTAGATATGTGGGCGATAATCCACAACATTTTACAGAAGGAAGGCGTTGCTAGGCAACATCTTAATTCATATGGAGAATTTATTGAACGTGGTTTACAAAGTATAATTGACGAAGTTGGTGAAATAGAAATTGAAACTGCAGAGTATCCCTATAGAATAAGACTGGGCAAGATAAAATTACAACAACCAAGAATCATGGAATTAGACGGTTCGGTAACTCATGTAGCACCCGTCGAAGCCAGGCTGCGTAATCTGACATATGGATCACCGATAATGCTTGAATGCAGTATTGTGGAAGATGAAAAAATTCTAGAGTCAAGATTTATCCACATAGGCGATATTCCTGTTATGGTAAAGTCGAATGCTTGTGTATTACACAATCTACCCGATACAAAGCTTATAGAACTTGGAGAGGACCCAAAAGATCCGGGAGGCTATTTTGTAATTAATGGCTCAGAACGAGTAATCATTGGCTTAGAGGACCTGTCATACAACAAGATAATTGTAGATACGGAAGAAACAACTGGTAATTTGGTTTACAAGGCAAAAGTATATTCTTCAATAGTTGGTTATCGTGCAAAGCTGGAACTAATAATGAGACCAGATGGATCAATTGTCGCAAAGATTCCGGGGTCCCCAGTAGATATACCACTTATTACATTAATAAGGGCCTTAGGCCTTGAGTCCGATAAGGATATAGCAGACGGCGTATCTCTGAATTCAATTATACAGGACGAATTAGAGCCTTCATTTGAGAAGGCAGGAGAAATTGAAACTAGCAGAGACGCAATAGTCTACATAAGCAAGCGAATTGCTCCAGGTATGTTGGAAGAATTCCAGATTAAGCGAGCTGAAACCTTACTTGATTGGGGATTGCTTCCGCATCTTGGAAAGAATCCTGAAAATAGAAACGAAAAGGCACTCTTTCTAGGCGAAGCGACATGCAAGCTCGTTGAATTGAGGCTTAATTTGGTAGCATCTGATGATAAAGATCATTATGGAAATAAAGTTATAAAATTTGCTGGTCAGATGCTGGCAGATCTTTTCAGAACAGCATTTAGAAATCTTGTCAGAGACATGAAATATCAACTTGAAAGATCTGGTCAAAAGAGAGGAATAAATGCAGTTGCTGCAGCGGTAAGACCGGGAATCATCTCCGATAAATTGAATAATGCTATTGCGACTGGAAATTGGGGTAGGGGAAGAGTTGGTGTTACCCAACTACTGGATAGAACCAATTATATATCAACAATTAGCCATCTTCGCAGGATTCAATCACCGCTAAGCAGGAGTCAACCTAACTTTGAAGCAAGGGATCTTCACTCTACTCATTTCGGCAGAATATGTCCGGCTGAGACTCCCGAAGGATCAAACTGCGGCTTGGTAAAAAATATTGCTTTATCTTCTATAATTTCTGTAAGTGTATCGGCTTCTGAGATAATTGAAAAGTTATATGAACTAGGAGCTCATCCTGTCGAGGAGGCTTCCGATCTATTAAGAAAAAACGGTGCTAGGATATTTGTAGATGGACGTCTAATAGGGTATTACGATAATGGGCAGCACTTGACGGATACACTGAGAAGTTTGAGAAGGTCAGGCAAAATACACGCCCATGTTGGAATTTACTATTATTCAAACGACAATGAAAATGCAACAAAACGCCTTTACGTAAGTTGCAATTCGGGAAGAATACTCAGACCACTAGCTATCGTAAGAGATGGAAAGCCAGTAATAAATTTGGATGTTCTTGATTTGATAAGGAGGAATATGAAATCCTGGTCCGATCTATTGTGGATGGGTATGATCGAACTCATAGATGCAAATGAGGAGGAAAATTGTTATGTGGCAATGGACTATGGTAGTTTGCAATCAAGTCACACTCACTTGGAAATTTATCCACCTTCGATTTTGGGTGTTGGAGCATCTATAATTCCTTATCCGGAGCACAACCAGTCTCCAAGAAATACATACGAAAGCGCGATGGCAAAACAGAGTTTGGGATTTTCAACGCCATTAATGAATGCAAGTACCTATGTAAGACAGCATTTCATGCTGTATCCGCAAATCCCAGTGGTTACAACAAAAGCGATAAATCTTCTTGGATTAGAAGAGCGCCCTACCGGTCAAAATTGTATTGTCACAGTATTACCATTTGAAGGATATAATATAGAAGACGCTGTAGTATTCAATAAATCATCAGTTGATAGAGGTCTTGGCAGAACTTTCTTTTACAGAGTGTACGAGGCCGAAGCAAAACAGTACCCTGGGGGGATGAAGGATAAGTTTGAGATACCGTCATCGGATGCAAATATTAGAGGTTACCGAGGGGAGAAATCTTATAGGCTACTCGAAGATGACGGGGCTATAATGCATGAGTCAATAGTAAATGGAGGTGATATATTGATCGGTAGAACTTCTCCGCCTAGATTCATGGAAGAGTACAAAGAGTTTGAGGTAAAAGGTCCTTACAGAAGGGATACATCAATAGGAGTGAGGCCTTCTGAGAACGGAGTAATTGATTCAGTTGTAATGACTCAATCTGTAGATGGAGGCAAGATGTACAAAATCAGAGTGAGGGACATGAGAATTCCGGAAATCGGTGACAAATTTGCTTCAAGACACGGACAAAAAGGAGTGATTGGGATGTTAGTCCCACAAGAAGACCTTCCATATACAGAAGATGGTATAGTTCCAGATGTTATGATTAATCCGCATGCATTCCCGTCAAGAATGACCGTGGGTCAATTCATGGAATCTATTGCAGGAAAATCTGCTGCCCTACGTGGCAAAGTAGTAGATGGCTCAGCCTTTGTAGGTGAAAAAGTAAATGACCTTAAGGAAATTTTGGAAAAATATGGATTCAAGTCAACGGGTAAAGAGGTAATGTATGATGGACGTACTGGCAAGAAATTCAAAGCTGAAGTATACATTGGAGTAGTGTATTACCAAAAGCTTCACCATATGGTTGCTGATAAAATCCATAGTAGAGCAAGAGGACAGGTTCAGATGCTCACAAAACAGCCAACAGAAGGCCGCGCTAGAGGAGGTGGTCTAAGATTTGGTGAGATGGAACGAGATTGTTTGATTGCATATGGTGCCTCTATGATGCTAAAAGATAGGCTTTTAGAAGAGTCAGACAAAGCAGAAGTTAACATTTGTGAGCGATGTGGTCTGCTCGCCTACTATGACGTCAAACAAAGACGATACGTCTGTAGAGTTGACGGCGACAGAGCCAGAATTTCATCAGTGGCTATTGCCTATGCGTTTAAACTATTGTTGCAAGAAATGATCAGCCTTAATATAGCTCCCAGATTGGTTCCAAAGGAGAAGGTGTAAAAATCACGGAAGTTGAAGATACTCTTAAAATTTTAGGTGGTATTAGATTCAGCGTACTATCGCCTGTTGAAATTCGAAAATTCAGTGTAGTAGAAATCACTGCGCCAGAAACCTATGACGAGGATGGGATGTCTGTGCAGGGAGGCCTTATGGATAACAGGCTTGGGACATTAGAACCCGGACAGAAGTGTGGAACTTGTGGGAATACATCAGCTAATTGTCCTGGACACTTTGGTCACATCGAATTGGCTGAAGCCGTTTTGCACATAGCGTTTGTAGACGATATCCACAAGTTGTTGCTTGTTTCATGCAGATCTTGCAGTAGGATAAAACTTTCAACTGAAGAGTTGGCAAAATATAAGGATCTCAGAGACACAAAGGCTGCGTACGCGGTAATTACTCTCGAAAACATTAAAGAAGATATAATTGAAAAAGCAAAAAAAGTAAAGATATGTCCACACTGTCAAAAGGAACAATACGACTTGGTTTTTACAAAACCAACGATATTTGTTGAAAAAACGGAGATAGGTGAAAACAGACTTCTTCCTATTACAATCAGGGAACGATTGATGAATATCCCTAACGAAGATCTAGTTTTATTAGGATATGACCCCGAGACAGCTAGACCAGAATGGTTTGTGCTACAAGTCCTTCCAGTTCCTCCCGTTACAGTTAGGCCATCGATTATTTTAGAAACTGGGATCAGATCAGAAGACGATCTCACTCATAAATTGGTTGATATTATTAGAGTTAATCAGAGGCTTAAAGAGAGTAAGGAAGCAGGTACACCTCCCCTGATAGTCCAAGATTTGGTTGATCTTCTTCAGTACCATGTAACCACTTACTTTGACAACGAGGTATCGGGTATTCCGCAAGCACATCATAGATCCGGTAGACCATTAAAGACCCTAACACAAAGATTAAAGGGAAAAGAAGGAAGATTCAGAGGATCCTTATCAGGGAAGAGAGTAGACTTTTCCAGTAGGACTGTTATATCCCCCGATCCCAATTTGACCATTTCAGATGTTGGTGTTCCAGTGGATGTTGCAAAAAAGCTTACTATCCCGGAAACAGTTAGCGAGTGGAACATCGAAGAATTAAAGAAAATGATAATTAAGGGACCAAATGAGTATCCTGGAGCAAATTATATTATAAGAACCGATGGAGTAAAAATTCGACTTGATTACGTTACCGATAGAACAGTACTGGCCGATTCAATAAGCCCTGGATTTATTGTAGAAAGACATTTACGAGATGGGGACGCAGTAATATTTAACAGACAACCCTCACTTCACAGGATGTCAATTATGGCACATTACGTAAAGGTATTGCCATACAGAACGTTTAGGTTACATCCAGCAGTCTGTCCTCCCTACAACGCTGATTTTGATGGAGATGAAATGAATCTTCATGTACCTCAGAGTGAAGAAGCACGTGCAGAAGCCGCTCTTCTGATGAGAGTTCAAGATCAGTTAATTTCGCCAAGGTATGGTGGACCAATTATTGGCGCGATAAGAGATTTCATAACAGGTGCATTTATACTTACACAGGATAAGACATTTTTGAAAGAAGAAGAATTTGCTAACCTTGCTTTGCTGGGGGGATATTCAAAGGAACTTCCTGAACCAAAACATCACGAAAACGGTAGAAAAATCTATACTGGTAAACAGCTTTTTTCACTCTTTTTGCCGAAGGATTTTAATTTTGTAATCACTTCAAAATGGAATAAAGCATCAAAAGGTGAGGGCAAAGATGTTGTCATAAAGAATGGTGAGTTGATAAGTGGCGTTATTGACAAAGCCTCAATTGGTGCAGAGGAACCAGATAGTGTTTTACACAGAATTGCTAAAGATTATGGAAACGAGGCTGCGAAACGGTTCTTGGATTCTATTCTTATTGTTCTAAAATCATATATAACACAGAATGGATTTTCGTACGGCTATTCTGACCTATGGTTGTCAGATGAAACCAGAACTGAAATTAGTAACGTTATTCTCAAGGCATATGAGAAAGTATATGAACTAATAAAACAACACGACGAGGAGACGTTACCATTGACGAGAGGTTTATCACCCGCAGAAGCATTAGAGCTATATGTTGTAAATGAACTTTCAAGGGCTCGGGATCGAGCTGGCAAAACCGCAGACCGTGCTTTTCCTGATGACAATTCTGGTGTAATAATGGCATCGACTGGAGCAAGGGGTTCTACTCTAAACATTGGACAGATGACAGCGGCACTAGGACAACAGTCCATAAGAGGGAGAAGAATCACCAAAGGATATAGAGATAGATCGCTTCCACATTTTAAAGCCAATGATGCTAATCCTGATTCGAAAGGATTTGTAAAATCAAATTATAGGGACGGCTTAAGTCCGCTCGAATTTTTCTTCCATGCCATGGGTGGCAGAGAAGGGCTTGTTGATACTGCAGTTAGAACTCAACAATCTGGTTACATGCAAAGAAGGCTGATTAATGCACTTGAACATATGAAGATAGAATACGATCAAACTGTGAGAGACCCACATGGCAACATAATACAATTTGTTTATGGAGAGGATGGAATAGATCCAGCAAAAAGTGATCATGGAGAAGCTGTAAATATTTCTAGGTTAATTGAAGGCGAATTACTAATCGATGAAGGTAAAAAGGCCACTGAAAAGGAAATTTCAGAAATAGTTCATAAGCACGCAAAGACCCTTAATCCAAGATTAAGAGAGAAATTGTTAGTATCACTGCATCAAAGCAAAATAAGTAAAGATGGCGCTAACAAGGTAATAAAGAAAGCACTTGATCTTATAAAGAAGGCAATGGTTGAGCCAGGAGAGGCAGTAGGAGTAGTTACTGCACAGTCGATTGGTGAACCAGGAACTCAGATGACTCTTAGGACATTCCATTTTGCCGGAGTTAAGGAGCGGAACGTTACCTTGGGATTACCTAGGTTAATAGAACTTGTAGATGCAAGAAAAAAGCCTGTTACCCCTACTATGGATGTATATCTAGATGAAGAACATAAGGTATCGAGGGAAAAGGCTCTTAATGTAGCTAGAGAAATAATATTTACTAAAGTCGCCGATTTACTCGATAGAACGGAGACTGACTATTCAGGAATACTGACATTCCATATTTCAGATTCAAAGCTATTAGAACGTGGATGTTCGATAGAAGATATCATGGAAGTTCTAAAAGGCCCCAAGAAAAAATACGATGTCACTTTGCAGGAATCCGAAAAAGTAATTAAAATTACTATTGCAGGAGAACCTGACGCACAAACGCTGTTGACAATGAAGAACAAATTAATGAATGCAAGAGTAAAGGGAGTGCAGGATATAGAACGTGTAACAATAGTAAAACAACATGAAGAATGGGTTATCCAAACTGCAGGTTCCAATCTATCAAAGATAATTGCAATAGATGGTATCGACACTTCAAGAATTATTACAAACAATGTTTATGAAGTTTGGCAGACTCTGGGAATAGAAGCAGCAAGAAATGCATTAATTAAAGAAGTTACCAATACTCTTGAGGAACAAGGATTAGAAGTCGACATCAGACATATTATGCTCGTTGCAGATCTTATGACATCAAAAGGACATTTACAACAAATCGGAAGGCATGGAATTGCCGGAACTAAAACATCCGTGCTTGCCCGTGCGGCATTTGAAATTACTGTACCTACGATTGCAAAAGCTTCTCTGGAAGGACAAATCGAATCACTCAAAGGTGTAACAGAAAACGTTATAGTAGGCGCTACTGTACCAATTGGTACAGGAATGGTTGAACTTTACATGAGCGTGAAGGATGAAAATGAAAAACCTCGAAAAAACAATTAAAGAAGCAATAAGTTCTAATAAGTGCAAAATAGGAACTAGACAAGTTATGGGTTCTATTAAAGGTTCAAAACTCATAGTTCTTTCAGACTCATTGATTTCAGGAGATAAATCCAAAATCCTGGAGGAGGCTAGAAACGCACAGGTTCCGACATTACCATTCAACGGTAATTCTGTTCAATTAGGAAAATTATGTAATAAGCCCTTTAGGATAAGTGCCTTGTCTCTAAGAATTGGTAAAGATAACGAAATACAAGAGTTAGTTAACGAATTTGCGAATAAGTGATGCGAATGGGGATATCTATTAAAGTAAATTGTCATAAATTGGAGATCTAAAAAATGATTACAAAAAGAGCAATCAAATTTCGAACGAATCAAACAAATTAACAATATAGGTAAACAGCCAAATTGACTGAAAAAATCAAACTAACTTCTGATGAATTAAGACTAATGTCATTATTTCAAAATATAACAGGAGCTGTTGCTCGTGACTGCGTGGTCGACGAAAAAATGGACAGAGTAATTTTTATCGTAAATAAAGGGCAGATGGGGCTGGCCATTGGGAAAGGGGGTGCAACAATAAGGCAGCTACAAGGAATTGTAACAAAGAAAGTTGAACTAGTCGAATATTCAGAAGATCCAGCGGCTTTTTTGGGAAATGTCCTTAATTCTGAAATGATAAATGAGATAAAGATTAATAATAGATTTGATGGTTCAAAACAAGCTGTTGTGGTTGTGGATCCAAAAAAGAAAGGCATAGTAGTGGGTAAGGAAGGACGTAATGCGGAGAAGGCTAGAATTTTGGCAAAAAGGTATTTTCAGATTTCAAATGTTATGATAGTGAGTGAGGATAATGCACAGAGTATTTGAGGTTACTAGTTAATTGGCAAAATCTCCTTTGGGTCTTTTTTCTGGAAGAGTCTTAAAATCAAAGAGAAAGAGGATGAGGTGGTCAAACAAGTACTATAAGAGACGGATGTTATTGCTTGATAAGAAAGCAAATCCTTTGGAGGGAGCTCCACAAGCAAGAGGCATTGTACTTGAAAAAGTTGGAATTGAATCAAAACAGCCTAATTCCGCCGTGCGGAAGTGTGTCAGGGTGCAATTAATCAAGAACGGGAAATCTATTACTGCCTTTCTGCCACGGGACGGTGCGCTAAATTATATAGATGAACATGATGAAGTTTTGCTAGAAGGAATCGGCGGTTCAATGGGTGGTGCAATGGGAGATATTCCAGGAGTCAGATGGCAGGTATTTAAGGTAAATGGGGTATCACTTATAGAATTAGTTTATGGACGTAAAGAAAAACCAAGGAGATGATTTGAATGGTTTCAAAAGAAAATACAATGTTATTATTTAACAAGTGGAGTCCAAACGACATCGAAATCCAAGATTCTGGCTTAAAAAATGTCATTGCCTTGGATGCTGCAATAATTCCAATTAGCTTTGGAAGACATGAACATCAGAGGTTAAAGAAAGCTGAAGTGCACATTATTGAAAGGCTAGTGAACAAACTCATGCACTTTGGCAAGAAATATGCAAAAAATACTGGCAGAATGGGAGGAAAGAAGGGAAGAATGATAAAAACTGTCAAGACTGCCCTTGAACTAATATACTACGAAACTGGCAAGAATCCAATAGAGTTGCTGATTAGGGCAATTGAGAATGCAGCACCTAATGAGGATACTACAAGAATCGTCTACGGGGGAGTTGTATATCACGTTTCTGTTGATGTAGCACCATTAAGACGGGTTGATTTGGCACTAAGGTTTATAGCTGAAGGCGTGAGAGAAACGACTTATTCAAATCCAAAGACTATTGAAGAGGCACTTGCAAGGGAGATCGTACTAGCCTCAAATAATTCCATGGAAAGTCATTCTGTAAAGAAAAAGAATGAACAAGAAAGAATCGCAATGTCATCAAGGTAATTGCACTTCGCTGATGTAAAAACTCATTTTTATTATTGAAATCTAAGAGAACATTTAATCTTAAGGTTAAATAACAATAGAATATTCTGAAAAATTGTAAATGAGCGCTAAAGAAAATAAGGTATTTTCAAAGTTTTCACTATTGGGCACTGGGTCTGGCCGGAAAATAATAAAACAACTAGTTTTACAGGAAAAAGGGTATAAACAATTCCACAAATACAAAGCCCAGACTGAAAAAGAATTTCCAGAATTCACAAAGAGATTTCTATTGTCTCTTCATGAAAAATTGATTTCGGATCCTAATCCAAAAGAGACAATGAAAAAATTTGCCGATGAGATGGAATTAAGCCAAATATCTTTAGATGATTCTAAGATTGAGTCAGTACGAGAAAGGCTCTCAAAGCCTGATATTTTAGCTGACAGGGTACAACGTATACTTAATTCAAATTTTGTAAAAATGACTTTCCCTGTTCTGAACGCTCTTATTGACAGTGCCGCTGACTATTATAAGGAACCTATTTCAAAGGAGACACGGAATTCTATAGTTGATGGCCATGTGATAGCGATAGATCTTAGTGAACCAATGGATAGGATTATGGATGCTGATGAAGATATTGAATTTCTCGATGATTACAAACTCATGAACCCTTACATCCTAGAAATAGCAAGACAGAAGATTTCGGTCGGCGGAGAGGTAGTATTAAAGGCCTTTGAAGACGGTTTTAAAGATGCTAGAATAGGACAATATATCGATGCCAGGCTGAAGCTAAACCCCGAATCTATTAGTGATGAAAATATGATTGGATGTTACAAGAAATATCGTGCTGTCATGGGTACGGCGGGTAGAAACATGGCTCTAAATATGCCTCCTCTCAACGACATATTCCATCTTGGGATGGCAAAGGCGTCAGAGTGTGTTGGTTGTGGTAATGAAATGGAAGATGCAATTGTAAATGGGGGTATTAAAATTCCATCATGGCCATTATATTATTCTGTGGTTACTAAAGATGTTAAAAAGGCATTTGAATTGACTTTGGATAAGAGTGAAATTTATCTGGAGGAAGCAAAAATTGCACTAGAAATGCTACCAGATAACCTGAATATAAGGCCATTCTTGAAATTTTTGTTTCTTACTGTAAGTCACTATAACCACTACTGGTTTAAAGAAATGAAACGAAGAGACTTGTTTCCATATTTCCAAAAGAATCTCTCAATAAGTATGAAAAATTCAAAGTTAAAGTAGCTTTAGTAGTTAATGGGACTATGTGATAGAACCTAAAATATCAGATTTTGTTGGAAATGAAAATTCACGTAAAAAAATAATAGAGTGGTTTGTTAAATGGGAAAATGGATCAAAGCCTATATTACTTGTAGGACCTCCGGGCGTTGGCAAAACTTCATTTGTCCATGCATTATCCCGGGAATTTAATATAGATCTTGTTGAATTAAACGCGAGCGATACTCGCAATAAGAATATGCTTGCTCAAATAGTTTTTCCAATTTTTTCTAATGCGAGCCTCACTGGAAAAAACTATGTACTTTTTCTAGATGAAATAGATGGAATATCAAAAAGAGAAGATTCAGGCGGACTTGACTTCTTGGTAGAATTATTCAAAGAGCCAACAATCAGGGTTATTATGGCTGCAAACAAATCAAATGAAGCTGTAAAGAAAATTTCAAAAGTATCAAAAACGGTAACATTCGCCCCAATTCCTCCCAGGCTTTCAATGCTTTATTTAGACAAGATTCTTAAAATCCAAAATTCTTCATTGAAGGTCAATAACAAACTAGAACTAGTCAGAAATAGTATTGGTGATATTAGATCACTTTTGAATGCAGCGCAGGTTATGACGGCAGGATATTCAACTGCCAAAAGACCCGTTGTAGAAATCGACATTGAAAATATGATAAACCAGTTTTTTTCATTCAACACCTTCGATGAAGCATTGGAAATCGTTCGGGGAGCTGATGTATCATATTCGGACCCAAGGTTTGGTCAATCATCTGAGGATAGGCGCAAAGATGTCCTTGCCGCCTTCTTCGCTAGCATAGTCATGTCTAAGATTGAAATGGCTACACTTTCGACACTCTTGGACAGATTGTCTGAATTAGATGTAATCTTGAGCAGGTCATTGGTTATGCGGAACTGGAAAATTTTGAGATATTTTCCATTAATCCTTACCAAATCACTGTTTTATGAATCTCGGAGTAAGTATATTCGCTACAATAGATATAGCATAGGCTTTGAAAACATGGGAATCCTTTCAAGGGCCATGGGTTTGAAAAAGGCAATGAGAATGTTAGCACAATACTTCCACACTTCAAGTAGCAGTTTTGGTTGTTTTTACTTCGAACCACTAAAGCAAATTCTATCTCGTATAAAAAAGTATGAAGACTTGATTCGTAGTGCTATTCCATCAGAAAAGGAAGCCGACGCAATAGTGAGGGAGGTTTCAAGAGTAGTAGGTGGCTCATGAATATTTGAGCAAGGCACACGATGCAATCTGGTAATGAGGAATAGTAATTCAAACTATTTGCGTTACCCCAGTACGAGAAATTGTAATACTTATGAATTAATAAAGTACAAGAATTGGATTTGGAAAATAGAAAGACATTAAACTCTGCAAAATTTTATATTTCTTGTGTCTAGCGAGTACGAGCAGAACGTTGGAAAACTTTTGGCTGAAAAAACTGAAAAATACGAATCAATGAAAAAAGATCCAAACGTTACAAAATTGGAACTTGAAACTATTCTGGCTGAAATAGAATCTCTAGAATCATTGTATGATAATTATAATCTAGGGATGAACTACTTTAGACGAGCCAGAGGCGGAAGGGCAGGTCTGAGAGAATAGTATCTGCCAAAGTTAAGAATTCTAAGAATTATCTAAAATAAATTCTTCAGTAATCTTAGCTAGATCGGAATTTAGCTATAATGAATTTATATACGAATATATGCTGTGTTAAATTGCTATGCATGATGAAAAGATAAGCCGTCTGCATGAAATGAAAAAAAAAGCGGAGCTAGGAGGAGGTCAAGATAGAATTGAAGCTCAACACAATAAGGGCAAATTAACTGCGAGGGAAAGACTGGATTTACTTCTAGACAGTAATTCTTTTATTGAAATTGACAAATATGTTGTCCACAGATCCACTGATTCTGATACGACAAAATATTATGGCGACGGTGTCATTACTGGTTTTGGTACAATCAATGGGCGAAAAGTCTTCGTATATGCATATGATTTTACAATTCTTGGTGGCTCGCTGGGTGAAATGGCTGGTAAAAAAATCGTAAAGTTAATGGACCATGCAATTAAGACGGGTGCACCTGTTATCGGCATTTTGGATTCAGGTGGGGCGAGAATCCAAGAAGGTGTAATGAGTCTTGATGGATATGGTGATATATTTTATAGAAATACAATGGCTTCAGGCGTCATTCCTCAAATAACAGCAAGTATTGGACCATGTGCGGGTGGTGCAGTATACTCACCAGCAATGACAGACTTTGTTATCATGGTAGAAAATATTGGTCAAATGTTCGTCACAGGTCCAGAAGTGGTAAAAGAGGTTCTAAGTCAGGAAGTATCTTTTGAGGACTTGGGCGGAGCTAGAACACATTCAACAAAATCTGGTGTCGCTCATTTTGTAGCAGAAAATGAATACGAATGTATGGATAAAATTAAGAAACTAATTTCCTATATACCTCAGAATAATCTTGAAATTTCACCTGTATCCGAATCTCTGGAAGATCCAAATACACTAGAACCAGGATTTTCAAAAATACTACCAGAAAATCCATATGAACAATACGATATGAAACAAATAATAAAATTACTTGTTGATAGCGGAGATTTTCTAGAAGTACATGAACACTTTGCTGAAAATATAATCGTGGGGTTTGCAAGAATTGAGGGAAAAGCAGTTGGAATAATTGCGAATCAGCCTATGTATCTTGCTGGCGCCCTGGATATTAACTCTTCAACAAAAGCAGCACGTTTTATTCGTTTTTGTGATTGTTTCAACATTCCAATAATTACATTGGTTGACACTCCAGGTTACTTGCCAGGCGCTGATCAGGAACATAATGGGATAATACGACACGGAAGTAAATTGCTCTATGCTTACTGCGAAGCTACAGTTCCAAAAATAACATGCATAATTGGAAAAGCATATGGAGGCGCGTATATTGCTATGGGGAGCAAGAATCTAAGAGCGGACATAAACTACGCATGGCCAACTGCAGAAATTGCAGTATTGGGGCCAGAAGCAGCAATAACCATAGTACACAGAAAAAGTCTAAAGAATTCTAAAAATCCAATCGAAATTAAGAAGAAACTAGCAGCAGAATATCGGGAGAAATTTGCTAATCCCTACATTGCAGCGGAAAAAGGAATAATCGATCTTGTTATCGATCCTATTGAAACTAGAATAATGATAGTCAAGGCCCTAAATATAATGCAAAACAAGAGGCAATCAAGACCGGTTAGAAAACATGGTAACATTAACCTATAGAGGAGATTTGAAATGGGGAAATTAATTTCAAGTATAATGATAGCAAACAGAGGCGAAATAGCCCTCAGGGTAATTAGAGCCTGCAAGGAATTGCAAATAAAATCCATCGCATTATATTCTGATGAAGATTTAAAATCGAAACATGTAAAGAGCGCTGATGAAGCGTACTATATTGGTCCCGCAGCACCTACAAAGAGTTATCTTAACATTGACAAGATCATTGAAATAGCTGAAAACGCAGGGGCTGAAGCAGTTCATCCGGGCTATGGATTTCTTTCTGAAAACGAAACGTTTGCAGCCAAATGTGAAGAAAAAGGCATTATTTTTATTGGCCCCACAAGTGAGGCAATGGCTCTAACCGGTGATAAAATGAAATGTAAAGAAATAATGAAAAAGGCAGAGGTTCCAACGATACCAGGGAGTGACGATATTTTAGAAGAGGTAGATAAGGCAGTAGAAATAGCAGAAGAGGCAGGTTATCCGGTATTACTTAAATCGGCATTTGGAGGCGGCGGTAGAGGAATACGTTTTGCTGACAACGAAAAGCAGCTTAGAGAGGAGTTTGAAATGGCATCTGCAGAATCAAGAGCAGCTTTTGGTAAATCTGGATTGTATGTTGAAAAATTCCTAAAGGGTATCCGACACATAGAGTTCCAACTTGCCAGGGACTCGAATGGAAATGGTGTCCATCTGTTTGAACGAGAATGCTCCGTACAAAGACGTCATCAAAAACTAATAGAATTTTCACCATCTTCGGTAGTAGACAAGAAAACTAGATCTAAGATAGGTGATATCGCTGTTAGAGCAGCTGAGTCCGTGGATTATCTCAACGCAGGGACCGCCGAATTCCTGAGGGATGAAAAAGGCAACTTTTATTTTATTGAGGTTAACTCTCGACTTCAGGTTGAGCACCCTGTCACAGAATTAATTACAGGTATTGATCTTGTTAAATTGCAGATCAAAATCGCATGTGGTGACGAGATACCTTTTAAACAATCGGATCTTAATTTTAATGGCTCTGCAGTAGAGTGTAGGATAAATGCCGAAGATCCATTCCATGATTTTGTTCCCTCAAACGGATATGTACCAGATTGTAATCTGCCGTATGGTCCTGGTGTTAGAGTAGATACATATTTGTATCCGGGATGTAACGTATCAGGATATTATGATTCTTTGGTGGCAAAATTGATAACATGGGGCGCAGATTTTGATGAAGCAAGGATCAGAATGTCAAATGCATTAGACGAATTTATGATCGAGGGAATTCACACAACTATTCCTCTATATCGAACCATTATGAAAGAGAAGAACTTTATTAAGGGCAATATTTCCACGGATTACTTGGAGAAATACGATTTGATAAACTTAATGAAGACTCAATCAAAGGAAAAAAGTCTAAAGACATCTGATGCCTCTATTGCTGCAGCTTTAGTTTACTCTGAATACTTGAAGGGACAAAATTCCCCCTCTAATTCATCAAAAGAACTTTCATTATCTAATTGGGTACAAACAGGAAATATCAAAAATGGAATTTAAAATTAATAATCTAGATGAGATTAATACAGGCTCAATTTCACAGTCCAGCGGGAATGGTAAGATTATTGCTACTATCAATGGTAAACAACATTCTATCCAGATAATCAGTCTTAAAAACAGTATTCTAGAATTTATTTTAGACAATTCATATAAGACTGCAAAAATATTGGAATATGGTAGTGCGAACATTAAAATCCTGATTGACGGAGAAGAAATTGACATCAAGAAGCATTCGAAATTGACTGAAGTTTTGGAAAAATCTACTGCATTAGGTGGTGCCTCTTTAGGAGAAAACAAACTCTTAAGTCAAATTCCAGGTCGAGTAGTTTCTATAATGTTAAAGGTTGGTGATCAAGTAAAAAAAGGAGATTCGATAATTGTTCTTGAATCTATGAAAATGCAGGTAGCCGTAAAATCTCACAAAGAAGGGAAAATTAGAGATATAAAAGTTAAAGTGGGAGATACTGTTTCAAGAAACGATATAGTTGCACTAATAGAATAGTGGATTAATTTTCACAGCTTGTTATGCGAGTAATCTGACTTTCAGTTGTTGAGTTCATTTAGTTTATTTTTAATCTCGCTGTAATTTGGCTCAACGAGTGGATTATCTGAGATCCAAATATATTTAATTATTCCGTTCTTGTCTAACAGAAAGACGGATCTTTTTGCAGCATTGTAATCTTTCAGAGGACCGAGATCTTTCATTACTATACCGTAGTCACCTATTGTCTCTTTCTTGTAATCACTCAGCAGCGGGAAATTCAGATGTCTATTTGCTTTGAAAATCTTATTTGCAAAGGGACCATCTACTGAAACACCCACTACTGCAGTATTGCTATTTTCAAATTCCTCAAGAGAGTCCCTGAAAACACACATTTCAGTTGTGCAAACTGGAGATTCAGCAGCAGGAAAGAACGCCAGTAATAAGTTCTTTCCTCTAAACTCACTTAGTTTACGATTGTTCATGTCAATATCGGGTAATTCAAAATCAGGAGCTTTATCTCCTTCCTTAAGTTGTACCATATTTTCAGTTCTAAATTGTTCAATGTTAATCTTTCTATCGCTCTATGTCCGGTAATCAATATGTATGGACAAGATTAATTTCTAATCTTATTATCGCATTCAGTAGTGTTGGTGAAATTTTCTTTGCTCTTGTATCCCGATAAATCTAGTGTAACGTACTTGAAGCCGAGGCTTTTTAATTTTGAATCAATCTCAATAAGTTTCCGAGTGTCAAACATTTCCTTGATCTCATGTTGTCCTACTTCAATTCTTGCGATCTCCTGATGATCCCTGATCCTTACTTGTCTAACATTGAAAACAGATTTAACTAATGATTCTGCAGTTTCAATTCTCCTTAGCTTTTCAAATGTTACCGGAATTCCATGCGGTATTCTAGAAGCCAAACATGAATTTGATGGTTTATCAAATACCGATAAATTGTTTGATTTAGCAATATTCCTGATATTTTGTTTACCGATGTGCAATTCTACTAGTGGACTTTTGATACCATTTTCTCTTAATGCCTTGATTCCCGGACGATAATCATTCAAATCATCAATATTTGTGCCATCCACTATCAACGACACATCTATTTTTTTTGCTTCTAGTAACAAATACGATGCCAATTCAGTCCTACAATGATAACACCTGAATGAATCATTCTTGACAAATTCTTCATTGTCTAATTCGTTGTATCTTATTATCCGATGATCAATGTCTATTTCGTTTGCAACTTTTCTTGCTGATTTTAGTTCGTCAGCAGAAAGTGTGTTATAGTCTGCAGTAACTGCCGTTGCCATTTTGTTTAATGCCTTCTTTGCAGCAAGTGCTACAACTGCACTATCAACCCCACCAGATAACGCAACTATCACTTTTTGGTTCTTGTCTTTAAACCATGAAATTAACGCTTGGAAAACTTTATCTTCTGAATTAATCATTAAATGTATTTCCTCGTTAATTCAGAATATGCAATATCAAAAACTCTCTTGTATGGAACTTTTACTTTTGCTGAAATAGACCTGATGTCATCGTACTCGGGCTTTATCGTTCTTATTGCTCCACCACTATCCTTTGAAATCTTGACCTTGATTTCGAATTTTTGACCCTCTATTGTAATTGGCAGAGTTATGAAAGATCTAGAAGTTATTACCCTGCTAACTTCGTTAATTCTGCAGCCAAGCGACCCCGTTTCAATTAAGAGAAGGTGAATAAGTGAATCTTTATGTCTTTTATCTGCCAAGACCTTTATTACAAACGACGGCCTATTTTTTTTAGATAGGCCCTGTAGCACTGTTACGTCCTTCGCATTATTTTCATAAAGAACGTCTATCATATTCCCTATCATCTCCCCTGTAGCATCATCAACGTTTGTTTCAAGCTCGTAAACACTTTCGCAAGTGTAATCTATCTTCAAATTTGATTCTGCGATGACTACTCTGAGTATATTTGCAACATCTTTTCCCTCCTTTTGACCGCCTCCATTTCCTATATTTTCGGGCATAAATGGAGGGTATTGGTGGATGTGTTCAGGATTTAAATTTACCAACATCGCTGCCCCGGTTGGAGTAGTGAGCTCACCATCTATCTTTCCTGATACCAATAATATTTGATTGTTCCTGAAAATTTCTATTATTGCATTACCTGGATTGGGAACAGTACCGTGAGAAAATTTTAACATGCCGTTACCAACCGCTACATCAGTAGTATAGAATTTTTTTGAAAATAGGTCTAGATCCTCCAAGGCAACAGCAGTGCCGATCAAGTCAGCGGCAGTGTCCACTGTACCAGCCTCGTGCAATCGTACATTGCTGAAACTACTTCGATGAACTATAGATTCAGCTGAAATAATTTTTTTGAGTGAATTAAGAGCAAACGATTTTGCGATACTTGATAAGTTTAGTGAATCACAACAAGCTGCAATTGCTCTATACACCACAACTCCTAATCTGGAATGCAACGAATCACTATAATCAAATAGAAATCGAGTGCATGAAATCCCATGAGAACTAGTTTTTACAAATTTAACTTTGCGGATTTTAGATCCCTTAAAATAATCTTCGGCAGAGTAAATAGAATCTATCACTTTTTTTTCATTTGCGCCAAGATCTATTAAACTGCTTAACAGCATGTCACCAGAAATTCCAGCAACTTGTGAATCAATAATTACTATGCTTGTCATGTAAGTAAAAAATCTCTCTTCTATATCATATATATTTAATTTAAAGATTGTTGTTCGTATCGGTTGATCGACGATCTCAAATTACTAAATAGTCGATTGGGTGTCACGAGGGTCATAAACTATCAATTATGTATGTTGCAGTTTTCTATGTTAATATCTGTCAGGCAAAAACAAATTTTGATACCTGCTTTTGTAATATTTTTGATTATTCTTTCCATTGATGTTCATTACCAATATCGAGTTATGGCTTATCTTTCTTTAACCTGAATTACTTATTAATAAAATCTATTAAATTTGTAATAGACTTAAAGTTCCCTATTTCATCCAAATTATGAGCATCACTTCCTAAATGAAAATTTACATTATTTTCTTTAAATATCCGCAACCATTTCATTGGAGGCCTACGATATTTAGCGTTAATTTCCACAGTCTTATCATATGATTTCACTAATTGAGATAATTCAATTAATTCATTATCTGTTAAATCAAACGATGTTTCAGGGGCCAAGTGACCTATGACCCTTACAAAGGGTAAAGTGATTGTAGATTTCAGGGCAGACAGCCATTCTTGTTTGTCACGGAAGATTGTGTGGAAACTTGCGATTAAGAAAAAGCCTTCATATTCTGAGGGAAAATCAACGGTACCATCCTTTAAGATTTTGGCTTCAAAGCCCGAGATTATAGTGATCTTAATGCCTGACGATATAATTCTGTCTATTTCCTCCAGATATCTTGGTATCCAATCAGATGACTTTCTAACATGTTCTGTAATGGCCAAAGTCTTCAAGTTTATTTCTTCTGCATAAGTTGTCACTTTTTCAATCGATAACTCTTGAGGAGAGTGGTCATTATAGTTGCTATGGACATGGTAGTCTTTTTTTAGATCGAGCAATCTTTTATTCTTCAGTCAATTCCGTATTTAATTTGTATTGAAATGATCAAAGAAAATACGAATCTAATAGCTCTCGAAATTTTTATATGATATTAAATTTGATTTTAACTCGGATAAGTAATACCCCTTGAAAGGAGCCTCAAATTCCACTATTTTAGTTCCAAGTGCGTCAGCTCCTGCAGGAATTAATACAATAAAATCTCTGAAGATGGTAAATTACCCAGTAAGAATAGTTGCTTCAGACTCAAACCCGTTTTCTGCGGGTTTCTTTATGTCAGATGCATATGAAGTGTTACCAGAAATTGATAGCAAATTATACATTACTCGACTCCTTGAAATAGTTACAAAACACAAAATTAACGTTCTAATGCCATCTTCAGGATATGATATCTATCAATATAGTGCAAATAAAGAAAAATTACTGAAATTAGGGGCGCTGCCAGTTGTAAGTGATATTAAGACTATGAAAATATGCAGAGACAAAATTCAGACGTTTAACTATCTTTCAAAAAAATTTGAACTTCCTTTCACAACATTAGATTATAAAAAAGTAAAAGGATTTCCCTTAATTGCTAAACCACGTTATGGTAAGGGCAGCAAGGGTATTGTAAAAATAAATAATGAAAATGAATTAAAGTATGTTAGATTTAATTCGGAAAATTTGATTTTTCAAGAATACTTGCCAGGCACTGAATATACTATAGATGTACTCTCAGACATGGAATGCGAACCTATCCTTGCGGTCCCTAGGATCAGAGTCGAAACGAGAGCAGGGATTTCGACTGTCGGGACAATTGTTAAGGATGAAAATATTTCCGAGACATGCAAATCTATTGCAAAATATCTAAAAATAAGAGGACCATGTTGCATTCAGATGAAAGAATCTAATGATGGAATTCTCAAAATCGTTGAAGTTAATCCTAGGATGGGAGGAGGTACTATTTTTGCCGCACTGGCGGGCGCAAACTTTCCTGCTATGATCTTGGATATGGTGAACGGTAAAAAGCTCAAGATACCAAAAATATCTGAAGTTACTGTTGTCAGATACTTTGAAGAGATAGTAGTGAAAAATGGAAGGGCAATGAAATATGACTTGAATTTAATAAGACATTAAAATTATCTTTAAAATTCTTGTTGCACGCAATGCCTTTCAGCTCAAGCAATTCGCCAATCTTACAAGGCCAGTACCCGGTGAATTTCATCATAATTATTGAAAATCCTAAGATCATCATTAAGGCAACAAGTACAGCGCTAAAATATCCCAATTTTAATTCTCACTTATTAGACTTATTTTCTGAATTATAGCTATACCCGAACATTTTTCAATGATTATCTCCAACTCTTATTTCGTATAGTTATAGCAGAATAAATCAGAAGCCATGTATATACAAATGTATTAATGAATGTGAACGGCGGTCTATACAACCAGAGACCGTCATCGGGATTTCTTAACCTATACTCTACAGCATAAATCATTCCTGTAAACATAATACCTGCAACCCAAAATAGGATTGAAACAAAATCTCCCTTTAATGGCAAGATTACTATAGTGTAAAATAAAATATATGGTCTAATAAGCTTCATTGCAGTCTGAATATAGTATAAAAGTGCAATGAGTGGCGGTCTTTTCCAAAATATTCCACCTGTTGCGAACAGACTCCTAATAAAACTTTTTTTCCATCGTATCTGTTGCTTTGCTAATGATCCAAATGTCTTGGGTACTCCTACATTGACTTTAATGCTGTTTGAATATTCTACTTTCCACTTTATGGGGCGACTAGAAAATTCAGAATCGGGATCCAATGATTTTTTCATTGTGTCGATATCATCATCACCTGTTTGTAGGATAGGCATGTGCTCATATCGTTTCCCTTCTGTAGAACCATCAAGGTGTGAACGATCGCCCAAAATATGTGCGGTCATTCTTCTATCAGTACAAAATTTAAAATCAATTCCCAAAAATCTATCATTTGCCCATTCATGGATAAAGTCCTGAATTGCAACTCTCCTGTAAAAACTCAGCGAGCCAGAACAACATGATACTGAATCACAGGAACTCTCAGAACCTTTAATCGCTCTGCATGATATATCTATGTACACCTGTTGAAACTTTTCCATTGTATTTCCATTTTCTGCATTTCTTACTCTGCCATGACATGTCAATGCACCTAATGTTCTATCATTATGAAAAATCTTTGCTGCTTTTTCTAAGGCGTCATATGCCATGTCACAATCACTATCCATAAATGCATAAACTTCACCCCGAGCTATCTCACTTGCTGCTTCCACTGCTTTTTTCTTTCCGACACTCTTTGATAAATGCAATATGTGTAAATTTCTTGCTCCATTTTCCTTACGGATTTCGTCAAGAATTTCTCCAGTACGATCTGTACTCCCGTCATTTACAATGAAGATTTCTTTATTTCTATAGGTTTGATTTAGGCAAGACTGAACGCAATTACGTATATTGTTTTCTTCATTTTTCGCAGGTACTACTATACTAAACAAAGGACCATTTGAAACATTTATGTTTTTGGCATCCAGATATGGATCCTTGTACTTAAAATAGGAAAGAATTAAAACACAAAGCAATACAAAACTTGTGAGTATACTGTATATCCCTACCCATGGATCTACGATTGAGATAGTAAAATAAATCTTGGCTACTAGAACACATCCAACGGCGATTACCATTAGTACTCTTATGAGCCATTTCTTTCTTTGAATTTCCGAATATCTTGATGTTTGTTCTTGTAAAGTCATTCATAGGCACCGATTTGAATATATTTTAAACCAAGTATTAGTATCATAAAATATACCTCATTACATATACGGATTATTTTTCTTATTAATTTTGTTATTATGAAGGCTAGAGTCATGATAAAAAGGACTAGCTTAGAGCTGCGGGACAATTTCTCTAACACTAAAATCCTTGATATCCACATCTGTTGCGCCATCCCATCTAAAAGCTGCGATTGGTCCACCCCATGTTATTATCTGATCAGGTTCGCCCCCGCATTCCCTTCCATTATTTCCCCAACCGCCTTTGTCGATCCTTTCTGTGGCCTTTATCCATTTATTGTTGTTATCTTTATCTACCCAAAGCTCTAATTTTACAGCAGTCTTATCGTTTTGTATAATGTTGTACATTATTACCTTCAATCCTACCCATTTCCCATTAATAGATCCAATGTTCTTTCCAAGTTGTCCAAAAACATAGCCTCCCGTGTGCCATTGTTCCTTCTCCCATCTGGTAGAGCCGTCATAAAACAAACCGCCCTTGTAAGCGACCCCTTCACAGCCTTGTGGCGCTCCGTATCCTGTGTGCCTAGCTCCTCGGGCGTACCATACAAAATTATCATTACTGCCGCTGATAAGCTTGACATATCCTGTAATCTCTACGTTTTTCCAATCATTTGCAGATTGCATGTATCCTACCAATGCAATTTTATGGTGATCTAGTGTACTAATCTGCTCAGGATGGAAACCGGAGGATGTAAATACCCCCATTCTTACTTTAGTTGATTTTACTTTAAAAGAACCATCAGAATTCTTTGTTAAGGTAGTTTGTGGCGAAAATTGAGGATCATCGTTTGGATTAGATTTTAGATACCATTGTTCTCCGTTTCCCTTTGTTGGATATATTTTCAGTACTCCAAATTTGTCAAAGTTTTTTTTTTCATCACTTAGTTGTGTGTTATCTTGTGGACTATTATTTGGACTATTACCTACACTACAATTTTCGTCAACCTGTCCATTTCCATCATTGTCCTGCCCATCTCCACAAATCTCCTGCTCAGGTTCT
>Ga0209811_10000206_pt1 | contig 27837 bp, 25 predicted proteins | sample Coa_R1_6_FD_187161 | JGI IMG/M metagenome (GOLD analysis project Ga0209811, IMG submission 187161) | Surface soil microbial communities from Centralia Pennsylvania, which are recovering from an underground coalmine fire. - Coalmine... | ecosystem: Environmental > Terrestrial > Soil >... | reverse complement strand
CTTTTTTGTCGCGAACTTGGCCTGCGCTTCTTCGTCAAATCCGGGCGCCGCAATTACTTCCAGGAAAAGCTTGGCCATCTCTTCGGCGGCTGCCCCGTCGATCGCGCGATTCACGCCGATCACCCCACCGAATGCGGAAACCGGATCGCACTCCAGCGCTTTTTTGTAGGCTTCGAGCAGAGTCTTCCCGGTCGCCGTCCCGCATGGATTCGTGTGCTTGATGATCGCGACCACCGGCTCATCGAATTCCTGCGCCAGGTCCCACGCAGCCTGCAGGTCCACGATGTTGTTATAGGAAAGTTCCTTGCCTTGCAGTTGCTTGCCGTTTGCGACTCCCGACCCGGAGCCGTCGGAGTACATTGCCGCCTTCTGGTGCGGATTTTCTCCATAGCGCAGGTTCATGACTTTCTGAAACGACATCCGCAGGTTCGCCGGGAATCCGCCGGCGGGTTTCAGCTCGAAATGTCCATTCGAACTGACGCGTTCGAGCGTCGAAGCGATCGCCGTGTCGTAAGCGGCTGTCGTGGCGAAGGCCTTCTGTGCCAGTTGCCATTTCGTTGACGAAGAAAGCTCTCCGCCCGACTTCGCCATCTCGTCGGCCAGTGCGCCGTAGTCGGCAGGCGAAGTCACAACTGCAACATCCTGGAAGTTCTTGGCAGCCGAGCGAATCATCGATGGCCCGCCAATGTCGATATTCTCTACCAGGTCCTCGAAGGGGACGCCCGGCTTAGCGGCCGTCTTCTCGAACGCGTAGAGATTCACGACCACCATATCGATAGGCTGAATCCCGTGTTCCGCCACTGCCGAGCGGTGCAGCGGATTCTCGCGCCGATGCAGTATCCCGCCATGCACCTTGGGATGCAACGTCTTCACGCGCCCGTCAAGCATCTCGGGGAAGCCCGTGAGATCGGAGATGTCCTTCACGAGGACGCCGGAATCGCGCAGCAGTTTGGCCGTTCCGCCAGTCGAAATCAGTTCCACCCCCATCCCGGAAAGCTTATGTGCAAAGTCCACCAGTCCGGTTTTGTCGGTCACACTCAGAATGGCACGCTGAATTTTCGCCATCGGAACGCCTCACTGGAGAAGGGATGCTTGCTGCAGAATAAGAAATTCTACATCAGGGATCAGCCTTCAGTCGCCAGTCATCAGTCGTCAGCAACGCTTTCCAACGAGATGGGAAGTAGTGAATGTCGGGTGAAGAAGCTCATGCCGGTGACGGTCTGGAGGCTTGCAAGATGTTCGGAGAATCTGGAGAGTTTCTTGAGAACTGAGAACTGAGAACTGAGGAGCTGCCAGCTCTCAGCTTCTAAGCTTTGGCTTTCGCCTTCAATTTGACGTGCCCGTTCTGCAGTTCCACCGAATATTCCACTTTTTCGCAAGAGTACTGCTTGCGAATCTCATCTGTCTTTTTCTTCACGAAGGTCGAGAACGATTTGAGATCGCCACTGACCGCCTCGCCCGACTTCTTCTTCGCCGCGAGCAAAGCGTTATAGAGCCGTTCCACATCGTCCTTGGGACAGGCTGCGGAGCATTCCAGCGTGAAGCCATGACTCTCTGCGGCTGCCGCTGCGCCCCGTGCCTTGTGTGCCGGCGTCGGCTCATCCATAGTGCGCACGCCCTGCACCGACAGCAACGCATCCTGCGGACGCCGGTAGCCTTCTTCGCGAATTCGCATTTTCTTGCGCCACAGGTCGCTGTAGATCGCGTAGCGCTGCGCCATCTCGTTGTAGCGAAAGCGTTGCGTGAAGTTCATACGCCCGCCGTCCGAATGTTTGCGGATGAGGGCGACCGCTTTCCATTCCAGATCGGCAGGAGGGCGCTTGGTCGGATTGTTGAAATACACCTCGTACTCGATCTTTAGCCGCCGTAACAGCGAGTCGAGATGCGTCAATTCCTCATCAATGGTCAAAGCGAGCGCCCCTCGAGGACCAGTGTAGGCAGACTCAAAAGATTGTGGGAGATACCGAGCGGACACGAAAGGCGAGGTACAAAAGTAATCGTGAAGCCACGAGCTTCGATCTGCGAGCTATGTGCTTCGAGCAGGCAACTGCATTGGGCGCCCGCCGCTGCTAGGACGACACGAAAGTCGAGTCCTAACTCGGGCCTATTCGCTATTTGGGGTGGTCGGCTCGTAGCTCGAGTCTCGAAGCTTATCTGGCCGCGCTCGACGCCATCTTCTTCACCATTGCCAGCACCAGTTTGCGATCGCTGTCGTTCAGGCTGGTGGAGTAGCGGCGAATCTGGCTGAGAAAGCGCACTTCATCTTCAGAAAGCTGCGGCAGGCCTTTCGATCCGTTGGTGTGGCCCGAGTCGGAGAAGAATTGCGAGAGCGGAAGTTCCATCGCGGTGGCAATTTTCGCCAACGTATCGAGCGACGGAATCGTATGCCCGTTTTCCACCCGTGATAAGTAGCAGCGAAGCAGTCCAGTGCGCTTTTCGATATCGCCCTGCGACATACCTTTCTGCAGCCGGTAATTTCGGATGGTCTCGCCGATGTTCATAGAGCGGTAAAAACAACATCAAACAGCGTGACTGAGTTGGACTGCATAGTAACCAGAGTAGTACGGTCTGGCAAGTAGAAAGTAGTTAGGAGTGAAAACCATTCGCGCTGATAAGTTTGTACGCCTCGCGCACGCGATCTACCGGGATTTTCCACGGATCGCTTTCCTAGCGCAGGTTTGCAGTGCGGCGAACCTCGCTTTGTCGCCGGTTGCATTATGATAGTAGTTAATCGAACTTGTTCCGGGCCTCTACCCGGAACTGGCGCTCCACTTCGTCGGACCGCTCGCCATACTTGAACTCAAGAAGGAGTCACTCTCATGTCTGACACGGTGCAAGTTGCGCTCTGGGTTCGGCTCGAAGCCAAGCCTGGAAAAGAAAAAGCAGTCGCCGATTTCCTCCGTAGCGGCCTTCCCCTGGTGCAGCAGGAACCGGCCACCGTCGCCTGGTTCGGAATTCAGATGGGCCCCTCGACTTTTGGGATCTTCGACGCATTTCCCAACGAAGCCGGGAGGCAGGCTCATCTCGCGGGAGCCGTAGCTTCCGCGCTGATGGCGAACGCGCAGGAGCTGTTGTCGCAGCCGCCCGAGATCAAACGGGTCGACGTGATCGCTTCGAAGTTGCCCTCGCAAACGGTCGGAAAAGCCGCCTAGTCAACGCAAAAGGCCAGCCGTGGTCTCGCGGCTGGCCTGGATCACTCACTCTTGTCTTCCTGTTTTTTACTTCTTCAGCGTTTCATTCAGAAACTTCACGGTACGCTGCCATGCATCCGCCGCATCCTCGGCTCGATAGCCGCCCTTATTGTTCGGATTTTCGAACGCGTGCCCCGCGTCCGGGTAAATCTTGATATCCGCCTGCTTGCCGTCTTTCTTTAGAGCTTCTTCGAACTTCTTAACGTCCTCAGGCGGGATTCCCTGATCCTTCCCGCCGAAATTGCCAAGAATCGCAGCGTTGATCTTATGAAGCGCTGCGGGATCCGTTGCGAGATGCCCATAGTTGATGACGGTTGCCGCCAGAGTCGGCTCGGCGAGCGCCACATTCAGCGAGTAGCCGCCGCCCATGCACCAGCCGATCGAGCCGATGCGGTCTTTCTTCACGTTAGACTGCGATTTCAAATACTCCACGGCCGCATGCAAATCGCGCGCCGCCCGATCCTCGGGCACACCGCGCATCAGTTCATGAGCGGTGTTCGGATTGTCGGCCACCTTGCCGCGATATAGGTCGACGGCGAGAGCCACGTACCCTTGGTCCGCGAGTTTCGACGCCTGCTCCTTGACCCAGTCGTTTAGTCCCCACCACTCGTGAATGACGACGATGCCGGGAAACGGTCCGCTACCTGAGGGCGTGTAGAGCAAGCCCGTGACGGTTTCATCGCCGCTTTTGTAGGAGACTTCTTTGCCGGTGGCGGCGAACGAAGCCGCAGCCAGCGCAAACACGCAGAGGGAAAGAATCAAAACCTTGCTCAAAGTAAGTTTCATCATTTTTTCCTGTCTTGGAATTGCCAACTCATTTTTCGACGCGCTCCCAGATGATCTGGTAGTCGCTTGGTTCGTCGCCTGGCGCAGTTTCGTGCCCCGAGAGAATCAACCGGTTCCCCTCGAGCCGGTATGGCCGGATCTGGTCGGTCCCCACATAGTCGGACCACGAGGCCATCTCCGGACGATGGATCACACGATGTTCTTTTTCCTGAATTTCGTAAGTCCCGCAATACGCAAACATCACCCGAAAGGATTCGATCTTTTCGGCGTCGGTGGGCTGGCCGGCGTTGGCCCAACGCGGATGATTGGGATTGGCAAGCGATACGCACATGTGTCCGGTGATGTCGTACATCAGGTAGCCGATCGGATGCGGTCCATATTCTGCGAACGGTTCGAATCGTCCGTCCTTGTGAATGTTGCCCGCGGAGACCAAGCGCCACGTTCCGATGAGCGGACTGGCAGCGCCGGTTGCATGAGGCATCGACGGCGATGCCTGCGCGGAAGCCCCAACCGAAGCCAGCACAAGAGACAGGCTGAGAAGAATTCTCGTCATGACCCTAGCCTTTATTTCGGAGATGAAGACCCGTGATCGGCCGATCAAAGCGCAGCGCCACCAACAAACGCGCATAGCGAAGAGCTGGGAAATACAGAATCTCGAGAACTACTTCGCCGGCAAGCTGTATTCGAAGTCGTAGGAGTGCTTGCCGTTGTCGATCTTGATATTCATTGTCCCCGTAAGTCCCTGCAACTCATCCGTGCCTGAATCGGGGACCACGGTAATCTTCAATTCCGGCTTGCCTCGATTCATGACGCCGCTGTGATACATCGCGAAACCACCGCGCTTGCCCTTCAGAGTGCCCGTTACCCGCTCGACTGCGACATATACGCCGGAGTCTTTGATCTCGCTCTGTGCAGTCAGCATTTCACCTTTCGCCGCCGCCTCAAGATCGCCGTGATATTGCTTTTCGATCGCCATCCGTCCCAGTTTCGGATCGGCGCTCTGATCGGAGAGCGTTAACGGCGAAATCTTCACATCAAAAGCTCCGGTTGCGTGCGCGGACAACGTCTTCTCCTTCGAATTGTCGCTGCTCTGCGGCTGACTTTGCGTGAATAACAGCAACGAAGAGCACAGGAAGGCCAGTCCTACGCTCAGCCATCGAGTCCCCAGACTAACCAAGCTCCAACTCCATGTAGAGCGCACCCTCAACCGGATTCGCGCAGTACGGGGCGATCTCGCGGAACCCAATGCGGCGATACATCGCGACTGCACTCTTCATCAACGGCTCGATCGTGTCGAGCCGCAAATGTAGGTATCCGATCGCACGCGCCTCGGCGACGATCGCAGCCACCATCGCGTTCCCCAGGCCTTTGCCCCGGAACGCTGGCCGCAAGTACAGGCGCTTCATCTCACCAATCGTCGGCTCCAGAGCATGAAGCGCCACGCAGCCCGCGATTGCACCCTCGTACATGCCAAGCAGCAGCCGCCCGGAAGGCGGTGCATATTTACCTGGCAAGCCCGCCAACTCCTGTTCGAATCCCTGAAAGCACAGACTGATGCCAAGTGCCTTCTCGTATTCGAGAAATAGCTCGCGAGCCAGTGCGATTTGGGACGGCGATTCGGCCTGCGACAGAGCGAAACCCTTAACCACAGCGGGCACAGGGGGCACGGAGGTTGAACCAAGAGCTCTCTCTACGGGGTTTTGCATTCTCCGTGACCCTCTGTGTCCTCTGTGGTTTAAAAAGCGTTACCCCATCAACATGCCGCCGTTGATATTCAACACATGCCCTGTGATGTACGAAGCTTCATCCGAGGCCAGAAAGCGCACCGCTCCGGCCACATCCTGCGGCGTGCCGATCCTGCCCAGCGGGACCATCTTCAACCCGGCCTCTTTCAACTCTGCCGGCAGCACGTCCGTCATAGCTGTAGCGATGAAACCAGGTGCCACGGCGTTGCAAGTAATGTTGCGCGAACCCACTTCGCGTGCGATGGCCATCGTCAGCCCGATCAGCCCCGCCTTCGACGCAGAGTAGTTTGCCTGCCCGGCCTGTCCGCTCTGCCCGAAGATACTCGTCACGTTGATGATCCGGCCCCAGCGCTGCTTCAGCATGGAACTGATCACTTGCTGAATACACAAGTAAGCAGAGGTGAGATTGGTATTGATCACCGCGTCCCAGTCAGCGCGCTTCATGCGCATCACCAGTTGATCGCGCGTGATACCAGCGTTGTTGACCAGGATGTCGATCTTCCCGAACTGCGCGATGGCCGCTTTGAATGTGGACTTGATCTGCTCTTCATCAGCGACGTCGAGGGCAAACGCAGCAGCCTTGCCGCCGGCCGCGGTGATCTGCGCAACCAGTTCATCAAGCTTGGCCTGATTGCGTGCAGCCACGGCCACTGCAGCGCCCGCCTCGGCCAACTTGAGCGCGCAGGCGTGGCCAATACCTTGCGAAGCGCCTGTAACCAGCGCAACGCGTCCGGAAAGGGTCATTTTCATCAGCTCCCAGATCAGAACAATCGCATGAACAGAATCAGAAATTATACCTGCCACGCCCAGAATCAGTGCTTTGGCGCACTCAGCCTTGTACACCACAAACCAGAAGGAGAACTGCGCGGTAGAGAACATCCTGTCTGCTTCGCGGTCAGATGCGCCGCAAAGGCCAGATCAGTACGTCCAGCCTTTTCGCGAAGTGCAGCAGAGGTTGGGTATCCGGCAGGCCGATGCGGGCGGCTGGGGCCATCGTATTCACTCGGATATCTGCCTCCGCATCTTGCAAAGGCCAGGGCTCGTGATGGATCTCGCCCCGGTAAACATTGCCGTTGGCGGTCGCATAGAGGCAGTACCGCTCCGTCAGCCAATGATCGAGCGTGGCGGATGAGCGGCGTTTCACCGCTCCCAGCGGCCGGTATCGTCCTTCGAATTCGGCTTCGTTCTGGCGTCGCTTCGAACGGTAGACAATCTCCTCCCCCGTGTCGTCGGATCGCATGTCCGCAAAGAAGTAAGGCAAGTGATAGAGCAGACGCGCAGCTTTTACGGCCAGTCGGTTTGCCGCATCGAGGCTGAAGAAATAGACGCCGGGCTTGCCGCCACAAACAACGTAGGTCCTCACGTTCAGTTCTGGGAAGCAAGACGTTCCTGCGATGGCCGGAAGCCACCGTGCCCGCACTCCGCTCATGCGAAACGGCACAACGCTCACCCAGCATTGCTTGTCGAAGGTCTGCAACTCAAGTTGCGGCGGAATAAGCGGGCGCAATGCTTCAGGAGCGATCGGCCAATGTGCAAACAACAAATCATGCCAACTCTGCGTCATCACCCATGGGCCGGGAGACAAGGGCCAAGGCCGGTGCGCAAGCGATCGAAGCGCCGGATGCATGCCCAGATTATAGGGAACGAAACTTCAGAGGACGGGCTGAGGGACTCAACTGCGTGGCGAAGCGTTAGAACCCGGAGCGGATTCCCAAATGCGCAGGCGCGCCTACGCGCGCGGTGATGGCAGGCACAGCTTGATAGTCGCGGTGCACGATATCGACAATGGTCCGACCCACGATGCGGGCCTTGGCCACTGTGTGAATATGCGCGGGCAAGGTAAACGACTGCACGTTGGTGTAGTCCTGCCAGAAGTCGATGTGCTTCACAAAAAATGACGGCGACTTCACCACGCTGCCTTCCACCCGCACCAGTGACCCGTTATGCGCGTCCAGATACACGCGGCCCTTGAATAGCCCAGGACGCTTCTTGTGCGGCTTTACCTGGTAGACATGCACCGTTCGATCGTTCACTCGGCTCAATCCGCGATAGCTGAACTTATAGTTCGTCAGGCTGATCGCCGTCTGCGACGGATCATCTTTCTGAACATGGTCCACTTCCGTCTGCAGAAGTCGTGTGATGACGTTGTTCTTCACGAAGCCGTCGCCGGTGTAATGCACAGGCGTGAATTGCAGGCTGTGCGGAGCCTCGAACTTTCGTTGCAGTTCGAACTCTCCCTGCTGCGAACTATCAGGCAATTCGGCGCGAACAATCGTCACCGCCGAATACGATGCCAGGGCCGCGGCCTGTTGCGCAGCGCGATTCTGGTAAGTGGCGAGCGCCAACTCCGGCGCCATCAGCGGCAACTCCGCCGTAGGTCCTAGCGTGGGAACGGGTTGCGAGTCCGCCAGAATGAGCGGGAAGGGCGGCAACACTCCCTTGGCAGACGGCAATACTGCCGCCTCGCCCGCGGGAAACATTGCCTGTGCAAAAACTCCTCCCGGAGCCCAAAGCCCACAAAGGAGGACTATGAGAAAAGTGCGCTTCATCAATAATAGTAGGGTCTACTCGGTTATATATGATTCATCGGGCCACTGAAAAGACACAAAAGCTTCCCCGGACCATAGGCGCCACGCCCGCATCGCCTGTGTCAAAAGCCCCAAATCTCCACAGGCAGTCGCATTGCGCATCGGCACCCGTACAGATAACATTCGAGGACTCCCATGTCTGAAGTGATGACTAAGCCAGAGCCAGCTCACCAAACTCCTTCTGCCACAAACACTCCCGCCGTCGAAGTCTTCGCCGTGTACGGTGTCGAACCTGAAGTGCAAGCGTACGCGATGGCGAAGTATTCGCGCTCGGCGCTCTCCATGAAAGAGTCGCTGAAGGAGATCACGGCCCAGAAAGCCGAAAAGTTCCTCAACACTTTCTACTTTCAGTACGGGCACCGTTCGATTGCGGATTTGGCGCACATCGCTCTCGCCATCGAAAAGCTCTCCATCCTGGCGGCCATCGCGGTGGCCGATGAGCAGCGTTGGGATGGGCAGGAGCGCTCGACGCGGTATCAGGACTTTAAGAAGAGCGGCTATTACGTGCCCGACTTCGGAGGCGACGATCAGGCGCAGGCTTTGTACCGCAATACGATGGACGGCCTGTTCGAAGTGTACGAGGCCCTGTCGCAGCGTACCTACGAATACCTGGCCGAAATCACTCCACGTCCCGAAGACATGAAGCCCGAGGCCTACGAGCGCACCTTGCGGGCTCGGGCGTTCGACATCTCGCGCTATCTCTTGCCGCTCGGCACTAATACTTCCCTGGGAGAAATCGTAAACGCGCGCACGTTAGAAACCCAGGTCGCACACTTGTTATCGCAACCGCATGCGGAAATCCGAAATCTCGGCGAGTTGCTCAAGAAAGCGGCGCTTTCGCCTGCCTACAACGTAAATCAGGAAGCCCTGGAAGATCTGGTCAACGAAATACGTGAGGTTTCTCCTGAGCTGGCATTGAAAGCCGAAGAGCAGTTGCTGAAAGAAGTGAGAGTCGCGCCAACCCTCGTCAAGTACGCCAATCCGAATCCCTACGAGATGGAGACCCGCCGCGCGCTTCAGCAAGCAGCGGTCGAAGTGATTGGCAGAACGCAGATCGCGCCATCGAAGCTTGTCGATCTGCTGGACGAAGAGCCACTCGAAGTCGAACTGGCCTCAACGCTGTTGTACGAGCACTGCCACTATTCCTACCGCCAGGTGAGGCAGGCGGTGCAGGCCGCGGGGGAAAAGATGCGGCGCGAGATCATCGATCTCGGACTGCGTGGGCGCGGTGCGCACGACGAATTGCTGCGCCCCTTCTGCGCCGGACAGCAATTCCGCTTCGACATCCTCATGGACATCGGCGGCTTCCGTGACATGCATCGCCATCGTCGCTGCATCCAGATCGGCCAGGGATTCACGACGCGCCACGGCTACGACACGCCGCAGGAAATCGACGCTGCAGGGGTGCGAGGAGGATACGACGCCGCCATGAAGAACGCCGCGCTTGCCGCCGATCAGATCGCGCGTCGCCCCGGCGAAGAAACCGTGGAGAACGCGCAGTACGTCATCCCGCTCGGCTACCGCAAGCGCACGCTCTTCAAAATGGACTTCGCCGAGGTCGTGTACATCTCCGAACTAAGAACCGGCCCAGCAGGACACATGTCCTACCGCAGCGTGGCATACGCGATGTATGAGGCCGTAGCAAGAAAACACCCCGCCCTGGCGAATTACTTTCGCGTGCACGACGTAAAAGAGCCGATTGATTTGTTAAATAGGTAAGGTGGCGGGTTGGACAGTTTCGCAGTTGTCCGATTCGGCAAGCGAATTCGATTGCAGTCCACCGAGTAGCTGGCCAGAACAATAGCAGGGACCGGCCACCGGAAAGGCAAAGGCGCCATCCGCCGAGTAGTCGCGGAGCGGCGAAATTCATTAGCCCAGCGCGTAAGCGCTGGGTAGGCATCCGACACGCGACGAAGCCCCGGAGGGGCGAAATCAACCGAACACGTACTTCTCCTCGAACGAAATCCCCGACCTTCGCAACAAATCCACAAACTCGTCTTCGAAATTTCTTTTCTTATGATGTTCGGCCTGGTTCCGGATATAACGCTGCCCATCTACGATCCTTGAGGGACTTACGCTGAACGCGCCTTATCCTTCCTGCCATGCAAACCGCACACCTTTTCATTCATCCATTTCGAGGAATTGGCCTTTAGGTCGCACACGACCTTCGACAGATTCATCTTCGGCGGCAAGGCAATCAGGAGATGCATATGATCCGCGACTCCGCCAATGGCAAGCATCCTGATTTTTTCATTGCGCGCGATGCCGAGCATGTACGCCCACAGATCCTCGCGGCGTTCGGGATCAATCATTGCCATTCGTCCTTTGGTGCTGAAAACGCAATGCACAAAGTTCGCAGAATATGTGTGGCTCATGTGCTGTCGCCCCTCCGGGGCTTTCCTCCGGCTTTGGCCTTCCCAGCGCTCACGCGCTGGGCTAATGAATTTCGCCCTTTCGGGCTTGCGATGGACCGATTGAACGGCCCAGTCGCAACTCGCTATGTCTATCCGGAGATTGTTCCCTACAGGTGAAGGGAGGTCAGGGTCAGCAGTCCCAGGGCGAAAGTGTCAGCGATCACAAGTTGCTTCCGATGGTTCCGCCAACAATGATGATTCGCTTTTTCTTCGCTCTATGGTATAGTGGCCGAAATCGTTGGTAAATTGACCAAATTTGCTGTGACGATCAGCACTACGACCCGCCAGCCCGTGGGTATACCCTACGAGGGTCTTCATAAAGCCTACCTTTGAGGAGCCATCATGGCCGACGAACGTACCAAAGCAATTGATCTCGCGCTCTCCCAGATTGAAAAGCAGTTTGGCAAGGGCTCGATTATGCGGCTGGGATCGAAAGAAGCCATCGTGCCGATTTCCGTGATTCCGACCGGCGCTATCTCTTTCGACGCAGCTCTGGGCGTGGGCGGCTTCCCGCGCGGACGCGTGGTCGAAATCTTCGGGCCGGAATCGTCGGGCAAAACGACCATCGCCCTGCAGGTCATTGCCGAGGCGCAAAAGACCGGCGGCATGGCCGCATTCGTCGACGCCGAGCACGCGCTCGATCCGCAGTACGCGAAGAAGCTGGGTGTGGATGTCGAGAACCTGCTGGTCTCGCAGCCGGACTACGGCGAGCAGGCGCTCGAAATCGCCGAAGCGCTGGTGCGCTCGAATGCGATTGACGTCTTGGTGGTGGACTCAGTGGCCGCATTGGTCCCCAAGGCCGAACTCGATGGCGAAATGGGCGACAGCCACATGGGACTGCAGGCTCGCCTGATGTCGCAGGCTCTGCGCAAACTGACGGGCATCGTGTCCAAATCGCGCACCTGCCTGATCTTCATCAACCAGATCCGCGAAAAGATCGGCGTCATGTTCGGCAATCCGGAAACCACCACCGGCGGACGCGCCTTGAAGTTCTACTCGTCGGTGCGCATCGACATCCGCCGCATCGCGGCCATCAAGGAAGGCGACGTGGTCACCGGCTCCCGCACGCGCGTCAAGGTCGTGAAGAACAAGGTCGCCGCGCCGTTCCGCGAGGCTGAGTTCGACATCCTCTACGGCGAAGGCATCTCGCGCGAAGGTGACTTGCTCGACCTGGCCGTCAATAACAATATCCTGGAGAAGTCCGGTTCCTGGTTCAGCTACAAGACGGAGCGCATCGGCCAGGGCCGCGAAAATGCCCGCGCATTCCTGAAGGAAAACAAGGACACGTTGGCCAAACTGGAAGCGGAAGTCCGGAAAGCACTAGGCCTGGTTCCGGCGAGTCCTGCGGCGGCCGCGCCCACCAACGGCGCAACACCTGCGGCGCAGCAAACGGCCAAAGTGGCGACCATGCCCACCGGAACCGATGCGAAGGTACCGGCAGGTGCGAGACGATAGAAGGGCGGGAAGCTTAGCTTCCCCAAAACGAACGAGTCACTTGGCGGCTGGCGAGCTCAATCTCTCCAGCCGCTTTTGCGCTTCTGCCAACTGCTCTTGCGTCATTCTTGATTCGAGTTCGCTGATCTTTGCCTCGCTCGCGGCATACCCGCCGCGCTGTGAGCGCCCATACCAGACATAAGCTTCGACGTAGTTCGCGGAAATCGTTCCGTCGCCGTAGGTGCGTTCAGCCAGCTCAAACTGGGCTGGCGGAAGTCCACCCTCCGCGGCTCGCTCTAGGAGCGCCAGTCCCTGGCTCTCATCCTTGGGGATATCGCGTCCCGCAAAGAATGCATTCGCCAGTTCCAGTTCCGCCGCTGGGTCGCCTTCCCGCGCTTTCTCCGATAGCTCGATGAACTTATCGCTTCTGCCGCCGAACAAGCTGAAACTGATGTTCAGAATCAGCACGCTAGGGATCGGGCGTCCATTCCTCCGCGCGGGCTCGAATTGCCATTGACGAACCGCTTCGACAGCTTTCTGATCCAGTCCCATCCCGAGCTTTTTGGTGACAGTGATGTTCGACGGCTTGCCGTCGACGCCCACGACTAAGGACAGTGTGCATGTGCCTTGGCGCTTTGCGTTCCGGGCCTCTTCGGTGTACTCGGCCTGCACAGTATGGACAGCGCGCGCCATGGTTACACCTGGCGATTTCGACTGCGTGCCAACCGGAGAGATCGGAACGGTAGCAGCCTTCTTTTGTAATCGCGAGCGTTCCGCTAGGTAGCGCTGCGAAGTCTGCAGGATATTTTCCACCGTCGCAACTTCTTCAGGGGTGTGAGCGAGCTTCAAGGCGAACTCGAGTTTCTCGATGGCCTCCGCATTCCGGTCCATGCGCACCAGCAGATTCGCTTCGTTCACCCGGATCGCCACATCCCCGGGTTCAAGCTGCACCGCCTTCTCCATCCACATGCGCGCTTCGCCAAAGTTCTTGCCGCGCATTCCTATGACTGTTCCTAGAGCGTCGTATCCAGCAGCGAAATTGGGATTCAGGCGAATCACCGCGCGCAGGTCCCTTTCCAACTGTGCCTGGGCGGGTGCATCAGTGACGCCTTTCCTTAGCCAACTCACGGCCGAGCAGAAATGTGCGATGAAATTGTTCTCGTCGAGTTCGACCGCTTGTTGGCACCATTTGTGAGCTTCATCGAACTTGCGGTCACGAAACGCGAGTAGGCCCATCGTGACATGTGCGTGCACATTCCCCGGATCATCACGCAATATCGGCTCGAGCAAGGTGCGGGCGTCATCGCCACGTCCCACATATGCCATGAACTCCGCCCGGACGGCATCGCTCTCGATCTTCGTGAGTTTTCTCGCAGAAAAAGTCGAATCATCTACCTGGTTGGAAGTGGGCAAGCTGGCGTACCCGTACCCGGTGTTCACAATGTACTTTTGCAGGTTGCTCTGCAACTCTGCGAGGTCGCCAAGAGCTCGGGTCGCTGCCGTAAGGCTGTCTACTCCCTTGTGCATCAGTTCCAGGTAATCGTCGACGCGGTGCGTGTTCTCCTCGTTGTCTTTGGTCTTGAGGTAGTGCGCGAGGGCCCATGCCTCGGAGTAGAACATCGAACCCTTGTCTTCTTCGTGGTAATACGGTGAATGCGTGTCTACGGCAAGCAGCGTGGTCAACGGGAGAAGTGGTTTTTGTTGAAGAAAGTCGACCGTGTATGCGTCAACCTTGCCGATCCTGATTTCGTCGTCGTAAATTTCCGTGTTCTGGTAATACTCCGCTAGGCCTTCGTTGAGCCACAGCGGCATCCAGTCTCCCGTCCGGTTCATCACGAAGTGCGTGTACTCGTGGTACACGGCGGCGTATGGGTGGATGCCGGGAGAATTGCTATGAATCAGAATGAAACTCTTCTCGGGTGCCCGCACGAACAAGCCCGCGATAGTGATCTTCCCGTTGCCCAGGTAGGCCGGTGGCTCGAGGGCCACCAGGTTCGGCTTGTCCTCAACCGCGATCACTGTGATCGGCGTGGACGTATCGAGATTGGCTTCGGGGAATATCTTCTGGAAGGCCGACCGCATTCGTTCGAATTGCCGGGCGGTCCGGCGAGCGTCCGGCTCTGCGGAATTGCTGATGATTCGGAAATGCGGGCTGGAAATCTCAAGCCACTCGTCGGTGCGCTCAGCTGCGGGCGCGGCTAGCGAGACCAGCACAGTCAGGCATAGAAGAAGTCGTTGAGACATCGGGCGCGCTAAACAGATACACCCACCGCCCCGGTCCGTCAATATGGGGCGACCGAATCGTTTGCCATCCCTGTTCCCGCCCCACTAAAATCAAGGCTCGCCAGTTTGCACCGGCTTTTCCGTGAGGACCGTTGCACAAAACCATCGCCATTTATCCCGGGTCGTTTGATCCCCCCACGAATGGTCACTTGGACCTGATCGAGCGGGGCAGCAAAATTTTTGACGAGCTGATCGTGGCAATTCTCCGGAATCCGGATAAGGACCCTCTGTTCAACGTGAGCGAGCGCGTGGCCATGCTGGAGGCGCTCACGGGACATTACAGCAATGTGCGGGTGGATACATTTGACGGGCTCACGGTTGACTACGCGGACAAGGTAGGCGCGAGTTCTGTGTTACGCGGTATTCGCGCCTTGAGCGATTATGAGTACGAATTGCAGATGGCGTTGATGAACCGCAAGCTGCGCCCTGAGCTTGAGACGGTGTTCATGATGCCAGCCGAGAAATATTCGTACCTGAGCTCGCGCTTGGTGCGCGAAGTGGCGCAACTGGGCGGATCGGTAAAGGGATTAGTGCCCGAGTTGGTCGAGCAGCACCTGCGCGGCAAGCTCGACCCAGCTTTCAAGCTGGAAGAATTTCGTGCGCAAGATGCAAAATCGGAAAGCCGTAAATCCAGAGCAAGGAAAAAAGCATGACACCCACGACTGCGGAAACCGCCCACGCCGTTAAGTTGACCGATCGCATCAACCGCATCGAGCCTTCCGCCACGATGGCGGTGGTCGCGGAGGCTGACAAACTCCGCACGCAGGGCGTGGATGTGGTCGACTTCGGCGCAGGCGAACCGCATTTCGCCACGCCGCAACACATCAAAGACGCGGCCATCGCGGCCATTCAGGGCAACTTCACGAAGTACACGGCCGTCGCCGGCACGGCCGAGTTGCGCGATGCGATCGTGCAACGCCACGCCGCGGATTTTGCTTCCGGCTACAAGCGTGAGGAAGTCATCGCCTCCACTGGCGGCAAGCACGCGCTCTTCAATGCTCTGCAGGTGCTGGTCGATCACGGCGACGAAGTCATTCTGCCCGTGCCGTACTGGGTGTCGTTTAAAGACATCATTCGCTACGCCGGTGGCAAACCCGTGCTGGTGGAGACCGACGAGTCACGCAACTTCGGCCTCACCGCCGAGATGGTGCTGAAGAACGTCACCGACCGCACGAAGATGATCATCCTCAACTCGCCGTCGAACCCATCGGGCGCGGTGATGAAGCCCGAGCACATGACGGAGATCATCCAGATGGCGCATGAGCGTGGCATCTGGGTTGTGTCGGACGAGTGCTATGTTTATCTCAATTACACCGCCCGCAATTTCTCGGCGGGATCGCTGCAGGAATATCGTGAGCGCCTAGTGATCCTCGGCTCGCTTTCGAAAACGTATGCGATGACAGGCTGGCGTTTGGGCTACGCACTAGCACCGGCTGCGGTTGTAAGTGCAATGGCTAAGCTGCAGAGCCAATCGACCTCCAACCCGACGTCAATCGTACAGAAGGCCGCAGTGGCCGCGCTGAAGGGACGCCAGGAGTGCGTCGAAGAAATGCGCCGCGAGTATATCAAGCTGCGCGATCACGTGGTCAACGGCCTGCGCGCGATTCCCGGCGTGAAGTGCACCATGCCCGAGGGCGCGTTCTACGCCTATCCGAACATTTCGTCCTTCTTCGGAAAGGGCGGCGTGAAGTCGGCGTCCGACGTTGCGGGGCGCCTGTTGCGCGAGGCGCATGTGGCCGCGGTGCCGGGCGAAGGTTTCGGCACCACCGATCACATTCGCGTTTCGTACGCGACCTCAGTCGGAGAACTGGATCGCGGACTCGAGCGCATGCGTAAGTTTTTTGCCGCGCTCTGATACGCGGACAAGAAAGCATTTCCGCACACATAAAGCTGGATCACCGACCCGCCGAGGAAGTCACTTTCGTGTGCGTGGAGGTTCTCGTTGAATACTGTTGCCTGGCGTTGGCTGCTCTGTGCGGCCGCTCTGGTCGCACAGCTGTCCGCTCAAACGAAAGCTCCCGCGCCCGCGAGCGACCAACTGATCGGAGCCTGGCGACTCGTGAGCATCGAAACCATCCGCCCCAATGGCGAGGTCATCTATCCTTACTACGGCAAGCATCCCCAAGGATTGATCATGTACGACCGTGGCGGCTGGATGAGTGTGCAAATCGTTTCCGATCCGGCGCCGACCGTTCCGTCCGCGAGTTCACGGGAAAGCGTATTGGGCGCGACTCCAGCCGAAAAAAGCAAAGCTTTTGACGGCTACTATGCTTACAACGGCACTTGGACCCTTGACGCCGCCGCCTCAACCGTCACCCATCACATCCAGCAATCACTCACGCCCGGCGAACGCGGCGAAGATGCCGTTCGGCATTTTGTACTCGACGGCGATCGCCTGATCCTCACCGCCAAGACGCACGAAATGGGCGAGGACCACGAGCGAAAGGTAGTCTGGCAGCGGGTCGCGAGCCCGCAGCCTTGATCAAAAGAAATGTTCGGCGTGGGCTACAAATGCATCTGAGTTTCGGAGCATGACCTACCTTTACCCACTGAGAATGCTGCCTGCGTTCGACCCGCGCCCTTGGGGGACGACCGATCTTTCTCCCATCTATCCGGATCACAAGTTCGAAGAGAAGATCGGCGAAGCGTGGCTGACCGGTGATCACTGCAAGGTGGCCAACGGTCCGCTGGCGGGGCGAACGCTCTCCGATCTCAGCGAGACTTGTGGCCGGCTGCTGGTAGGCGAAGCTGCTCGCGATGACAAGCGTTTCCCCCTGCTGCTCAAGTTCCTTTTCCCGCACGAAAAGCTGTCAGTACAGGTGCATCCCGACGACGCACAGGCACAGCGCACCGGGCAGCCTTGGGGAAAGACCGAATGCTGGTACGTGGCTTCCGCCAAGCCGGGGGCGCAAATCGCTTTGGGACTGAAACCCGGCGTTAGCAGCTCTTGTCTGCGACCGGCCATCGAAGAAAATCGCGCTGAAGCGCTTCTCAACTGGATCAACGTCTATCCCGGCGAGATGATCTACGTGGCGGGTGGCACGGTGCACACGCTGGGCCCGGGATCCATCATCGTTGAGACGCAGCAGCAGTCCGACACAACCTACCGGCTCTACGATTATGGACGCCCGCGCGAGTTGCATTTGAAGGAAGGCCTTGCAGCAGTGAAAGAAAAAGTCGCGTCCGGCAAGGTGGTGAGGCCCGCGCCGTCGCCGATCGGGCGCACGAAGAATACAATCGCGCCCATGATCCGCGCCCCCTATTTTGTTGTCGATCAGTACGACTTGAAGGAACCTCAGTCGTTCGGAACTAGCGACGATTCCGGCAAAGGTTCGGTGCAGATTCTGGTTGCGGTCGAGGGCTGCGGCGTAGTCCAGGCCCCGGGAATGGAGCCGGTCACGCTAGCCAAGGGTGACGCAGCGGTGATTCCCGCGTCACTCGAGGCATTCGGCGTGCGGCCGCAGTGGGGCGTCACATTTTTGAAAGCGTACGTGCCGGGGACAACGTTGTCTGAACCAGAGACTCGGCTCTGAATCTGAAATGTAAGCGCAAATGAATCTGCGTGGCTAAACCATCGAACTTCTATCCCGTGATCCTTGCCGGCGGTCGTGGTACGCGTTTCTGGCCCCTGAGCCGCAAACGCTGCGCGAAGCAGTTGCTTCCGCTCGACGGCAAGAAAACCATGATCCAGCAGACGGTCGATCGGCTGCTGCCGCTTTCTCCAGCGAAGCAGGTCTGGATTATTACCAATGACGACTCACGTACCGCCATCGTTCGACAGCTCCCGAAGCTAGACAGACGCCAGATCGTCGCTGAACCGATCGGGCGGAACACGGCTCCAGCGGTGGGTCTCGCAGCGTTTCTGCTGTTGCGCAGCGATCCGAACGCCGTCATCGGATTGTTCCCCTCCGATCACGTGATCAGCGACGAGCAGAGCTATCGCAAGAACGTCGAGCGCGCCATCGGGATTGCATCTGCCGGAGAGAATATCGTAGTTCTCGGCATCAAGCCGACACGCCCCGAAACGGGCTACGGCTACATCGAAGCAGGCGCGTCGGCTGACGGAGGTCCGCTGCGCGTCCGCCGCTTCACAGAGAAGCCCGACATCATGCGTGCCACGGAATTCGTTGCCGCCGGGAACTATTACTGGAACAGCGGAATGTTCCTGTGGAGTGCGCAAACTCTTGCCAAAGCCTTGCGCGAGCACTTGCCCAACACCGCAACAATTCTCGAGAAAATTGCTGCCACCTATGGCACGCGGAAATTCGAGGCCACCTTCCGCAAGCTCTACGCCAAGTGCGACAACATCAGCGTAGACTACGCGCTGCTCGAACCGCGCTCGGCAAAAGGCGAAGGCGTTTCGAGCATTTATTGCATTCCGTCGGAATTCGGATGGAACGATCTAGGCTCGTGGACCGCGCTTCACGAGCATCGCACCGCGAAAGAAAAGATCGTGAACGCGAACGTCCTGGTCGACGACGGCTCATTCACGCTCGATGCCTCCGGCAATTACGTGCACGCGCCGGGGAAGTTTGTAGCCGCGGTGGGGGTGAAAGACTTAGTCGTCGTCGACACCGGGGATGCCCTGTTGATCACCACTCGCGATCGCGCGCAGGATGTAAGCAAAGTAGTGAAGTACCTGGACGAAAAAAAGCTGTCGAAGTTGACCTAAAAGCTACGACCCGCGAGCTCTGAGCAATCATGCTTATCCTGCTCAGTATGGTGCTTTTGCTCGCTCGTAGCTCACAGCTCGAAGCTCGCAGCCATTCCTATGACTGACATCAAATTCGGTACCGACGGTTGGCGCGGCATCATCGCCGACGATTACACCTACGAAAATGTGCGCCGCGTGGCGGGCGCGATCGCCGCGTATGTCCTGAAGCATGAAGAGGCCTCCCGCGGCGTCATGATCGGCTACGACACGCGCTTTGGATCGGCTCGCTTTGCTCGTCTGATCGCCGATGTCATCGCGGGTGCCGGCATTCCTGTTCAGCTCGCGAACGACTACACCCCCACTCCCGCCGTCTCTCTCGCCGTGAAGCAGCAGGGTGCTGCCGGCGGCGTCATGGTCACCTCCAGCCACAATCCCTGGAACTGGAATGGCGTCAAATTCAAAGGCAAGTTCGGCGGCTCAGCCACTCCGGCCATCATGAGCAAGATCGAGGAAGAACTGGCCGCCAACGCGATGCCCACTGGCAATCAAGCCGACATTACGGAAGTCGACTTCAAGCCGGCGCACATCGCCGCGATGTGCAAGTTCGCCGACCTAGACTTGATCGCGAAAGCCAATCTCAAGTTCGCGATCGATGCCATGTACGGCTCCGGCCGCGGCGTCATGGCCGGCATCTTCTCCGCGCGCGGCATCAACCACGTCGCCATCCGCCAGGACGTCAACCCGCTCTTCCCGGGAATCAATCCCGAGCCGATCGAGCCGCACATCGACCAACTCAAGCAAACCGTCGCCAAGGAAAAATGCCACGCGGGCCTGGCCACTGACGGTGACGCCGACCGCATTGGCGCCGTCGCCGAGGATGGCAGCTTCGTCGATTCGCACAAGTGCTTCGCGGTCCTGCTGCGCTGGCTGCTCGAGCGCAAGAAGTGGACGGGAGACGTTGTCCGCGCCTTCAACACCACCAGTATGGTCGACCGCATTGCCGCCAAGCACGGGCGCAAACTGCACGAGTGCTCCATCGGCTTCAAGCACATTGCCGACATCATGATGGATCACGAAGTTGTCATTGGCGGTGAGGAATCAGGTGGCATCGGCTACTCGCGCTATCTGCCCGAACGTGACGGCTTGCTGAACTCCCTGCTGCTGGCCAATGTGATGGCCGAAGAAAAGAAGCCGCTGGGAGTGCTGGTGGCCGATCTGCAGCGCGAATTCGGTGCGCACTTTTACGGACGGCGCGACCTCCACATCCCCGACAACGTGAAGCAAGCTGCAATCCAGCGCGCGCGTGCTGACCAAACCACAACCCTCGGCAAGTACAAAGTCGTCAAGAAAGAGAACATGGACGGCGTCAAATTCTTTCTCAGCGCGTCAGCCGACAACAACGGCGCCACGCCCTGGATCCTGTTCCGTGCCTCCGGTACCGAGCCTCTGTTGCGACTCTATTCCGAAGCCGCGAAGCCGGAACTGGTCTCGGAAATCCTTGACCTGGCAAAGACTTTCGTTTCGGCCAGCGGGTAAGTTGTTCTTTCGACAAGCGACTCCACTGTCCGGTAGACACTGAACTTTTGGGCATGCGCGACCAAGCCGCGATGCGTCCTGAATAGTGGATAATTATCGAGCGCAGCCACTCATGAGATTTGCAGAAGACAGTCCAGCCATCGCCGCCGATACGCCCGAGGCGCGGCGCTATAACCGCATCCATCGCTGGCTAGAATTCAGCGATTTTGCGTTGGGCCTCGCCTTCTTGGTGATTCTTCTTCTTTCCGGATGGAACGCAGTGTTGCGCGATTGGGCCTACCGGTTCGCGTTTCAGAACTACACGTTCTCGGTCTTCATCTACGTCTTCATGCTGCTGCTGGGCGGCAAACTGCTCGGCATTGGCCTCGACTACTACGGGCTTCGCCTGGAACGTCGCTTTCAACTGACTACCCAGAAGACGCGCTCATGGATCTGGGATGAGACCAAGGGCTTCCTGGTCGGGCTTCTGTTTGCCAGCATCATCGCCGAGTTGCTCTATTTCACGATCCGCCAATCGCCGCAGCACTGGTGGATCATTTCCTGGGCCATGTTCATGGGCCTGTTCGTCTTGCTGGCCCAAATCGCGCCTCTGATTCTCTTTCCAATTTTCTACAAGTTCGAGCCGCTGGAGAACGACGATCTGAAGCAGAGATTGGTCAGGCTGAGCGAGAGCGCCGGCACAAAAGTCCGCGGGATCTACAAGTGGCATCTTTCAGAAAAGAGCCGCAAGGCGAATGCAGCGCTGACGGGCTTGGGCGCCACCCGCCGCATTATCTTGGCCGACACGCTGCTCGACCACTATTCTCCGGAAGAAATCGAAGCGGTGCTGGCGCACGAGCTCGGGCATCACGTGCACAAGCACATTCTGAAAAGCATTTTCGTGCAGGCGGGGGTAACCCTGCTCGGCTTCTGGGCGGCGAACTACGTGCTGCACTTGTCCATTGAACAGTGGTCTATGTTCGACACGATGTCGGATTTCTCCAATTTACCGCTGCTGGTACTGATTTCGACCGTGCTGTCGGTCGTGCTGATGCCGGCCATGAACGCCTACTCGCGCTTCAACGAGCGCCAGGCGGACCGATACGCTTTCAAGACGATTCGCAGCGTGCAGCCTTTCATCACGTCGATGAACAAACTGGCCGCGCAGAACCTGGCCGAGCGTACTCCTTCTCGTTGGGTTGAGTGGCTCTTTCACTCGCATCCGGCAATTTCACGCCGCGTAGCAGCAGCCGAGGCGTGGAAGATGCGCCTGGCTGCCGATTCCCGCTCTTAAATTCCTGTCATCACCCGCACCCCTTGGACCGTCACCCCCGCCGCTCTTAAACTGGCACATCTGACTGGCACAACTGCTAAAGAGTGGCACATTTATAGACTGGCACCTCTAGGGAAGGGCCCGACTTCAGTCGGGCCGAACAATGACTGATCATCGGGCGGCTTTAGCCGCTGAGGTCCGCTCTTTCGACTGTCGGCGGCACGAAGACACTCATCACAGGCGCTGAAGCACGAAATCATTCAAGCCGCTGCGGTACGACTGAGGTCGTGCCCTTCCCATGGCTTCAGCGGCCGCTCTTCGCCAACAACTCCGTCACACGCCGCAAATCCTCCGCTGTATCCACCCCAACCGTGTCAAAGGGCGTTTCTCCGACATGAATCGAAATGCCATTCTCAAGAAAACGCAACTGCTCCAACCGCTCCGCTTTTTCCAGCGACGATTCAGGCAGCTTCACGAAGCGATCCAATGCCGCTTTCCGGTACGCATAAAATCCGAGATGCTTAAAATACGCCGGCCCGGTCTTGTCGCGATCATAAGGAATCGTAGCCCGCGAAAAATAAAGCGCCCGTCCGCCTCCGTCCGTCACCACCTTCACCGCATTCGGATTCTCAACATCTTCCGTGCCGCAAGGAGTCTTCAATGTCCCGACAGGCACATCCGGATCATCCATCACAGCAAGCAGGGACGCGATATGTTCCGGCCGCGTGAGCGGTTCGTCCCCCTGCACATTCAGGTAGACATCGGCGGCCGCGAAGTTCGACACTTCATGAACCCGCTCCGTCCCGCTACGATGCTCGGCCGAGGTCATCCGCGCATGCCAGCCCTGTCGGTTGCAGACCTCGACAATCTCCAGCGAATCGGTCGCGATGATCACGCCGTCCAGCAGAGGCGAGGCGCAGACGCCTCGGTAGACGTGGCCGATCATGGGCATCCCGGCAATATCGCAGAGAGCTTTCCGCTCCAGCCGGGTAGACGCAAGGCGCGCAGGAATGACGGCAATGGCTTTCATGGGTCTGAGTAGTTTCTTAGGAAGTTGCACGACTTGCAACTCGCGCGGTATGACGATGCAGACAACCGCCATGCTCGAAATCCTCGCGAGCCCGCAATTACGCGGGTTTGACACCCCGCGAGCGCGCCTCTTAGAATCGAAATGCTGACCGTAGCGGGCCGAGCCACTCCGGTGCTGCACCCGTCAGCATCAGCCGATATCATCTCTCCTGATTTGTTTCCAGCAATGGCGGTGTAGCTCAGGTGGCTAGAGCGAGGGTCTCATAATCCCTAGGTCGTTGGTTCGAGTCCAACCGCCGCCACCAACCTTAAGTAGCAATAAAATCAGCACAATGTGGCCGGCATCACAGACGCTGTGCTAATTTTGCGCTAACGTCGGGTCGAAGGAAAGTGAGGCCTGCGATGACGACGCCACTCATCACAATCTTTGTCCGTCACGCAGCAGACTGCAAATACGCCGGAGACGAATTCTGCAAGCGGTGCAACTGCCGCAAGCATCTCCGCTGGACGCAAGAAGGCAAGCAGTACCGCCGCAAGGCCGGGACACGCTCTTGGCAGGAAGCCGAAGAGCAGAAGCGGCAGCTTGAAGATGAGCTAACGGGCCGCGCTCCGTCAGAAACCAAAGACGCCCGGATGCCCGTGTCTACCGCCATTGAAAAATTTATGCAGGCCAAGCGCAATGACGGCTTGGAAGAGCCAACGCTTCAGAAGCTGCAGAAGACGTGCGACCGCATCCGCGAATTTGCCGAAGCGGACGGGCTGTTTGTCCTGGACAGCATCACGCTGGTCCATATCACGAATTGGGAATGGGACCGCTACTTCGACACGGTCAACTCGCTCCGGGCAAATCAAGAGCGCGTAAAATCTTTTTTTCGGTACTTCCACAACGCGGGCACGATAGCCAAGAATCCTGCCGCTCCGTGGAAGCGTATCAAGGGCAAGGTGGAGCAGGTTTCCGGCTTCACCGCCGAAGAGTACAAGAAGATTGCGGAGGCGGCCAAGAAGTCCGGCAGTCAGAAACTCTTCGCCCTAATTCGGCTGATGCGCTTCGGCGGGCTCGCCATCCTTGACGCGGCCTGTCTTGAGCGGGAGCAAATCATCCGCAGCGGCGAGTCGTATCGGGTCCAGCTCACGTCCCGGCAGAAGACAAGCAAGAAATTGCAGCCGCAGATGATTGACAACGCCATCCCGCCCGACTTGGGCCGGGACCTCGTTTCCGTCCTCAATGGAAATCCTCGCTATGTCTTCTGGAACAGGCCGGGCCAGGATGCTGCTAAGTCTGAAGAAAAGCGGGATGCGGTTAAGTTTTGGCAAAAGCAGGTTCGAGCCTTGCTAGATTCGGCGGGCTTTCCGAGCGCCACAAGCCACAAATTCCGACATACCCTGGCTATCGAGATGATCCGTCACGGCGGGACGTTTGAGGACGTGGCCGCCGCGTTAGGAAACACCGTTGCAGTAGTCGCTAAGTTTTATTCACACGAATGGAGCAAGGTCAGGCAGGGCAGGACTGATGCAGCAATCAAGGCAGCATGGTAAGCATGGGTGCCACCACACACGCACATTTACTATAGCGTGGTGTGGCGGCGGCCCTCCCGCGCGGGTGGGGCTAACTGTTAAATTTTTCAACACTGTTGCGAAATTCAATAATTACTCGTTCATGTAAAGTTGCCAGACTGCGGGCCTTTTATGATTCTCGACACCAACATTTGACGTGCCCCCCACTTCCTTCCAAATAAAAGCAATACGTAAAGTGCCCTCAATAACTGATTTTCCGTGCGATTCCGACAAGTTTCTCGGACGTCTGCACCTTTTCGCTGCCCCGACTCCACAACCCAATGGAACCGTTTGCGAGAGCGTCACGCATTTGGAGGCGGGCTCGCGAAAGTCTTGTCTTCACGTTCGCTTCTGACAGGCCTAGGACCTGGGCGGTTTCCGTGATACTGAGATGGTTCACGTCGCGGAGGATCAATATCGTCCGGTATTTCTCGGGGAGGGATTCAAGTGCCTTCGTCAGTGCGTTGCGAAGCTCGCGACGCTCCAAAGCCTGCGAGGGAATCTCCCGCCAGTCTGCGAAATCCCGTGGGATGTAGTCGCCGTCATCACTCTGCTGTCCCTGCTCGATGGACTCGTACAAGTGCCGCCGGTCTTTTCGAAGCTTCATTTTCGCTTCGTTGATGGCGATTTGAATGAGCCACGTGCTGAACTTGGATTCCTGGCGGAACCGACCCAGGGCTTTGAATGCCTTCAGTACCGCTTCTTGAGCGACCTCTTCGGCGTCGGCTTCGTTCTTAACAATCGCTACAGCGGCAAGAAATACGGCGCGCTCGTAGGGCCGGACCAATTCATAGAAAGCTTCCGCGTCTCCGGCTTGAACGCGGCGGATGAGAGCCTGCTCGAACACGTTGCCCTGCGCCTGGGGGGTAGTCTGCGTGTCGTTTTGAATCGTCGGGCTGCTCAACATCATGATGCTTTCAGCCAATGCGCTCGTCATAGGTTTTCTCCTCCAGTTGCTGACTGATGAACTGGGAACAATTGAGCTGGGCGACCTTCTGCTTCGCCAAGTCTCTGAGCAGGGCGATCCCCTGCGAATCCACGAACCAGACCTTCTCGAGGTCGAGGCTCACCGCTTCGCTTCTGGCCAAAGCCGCATCGCTCAGGCGCCGAAGCTCATCGACCCAGGGGCCTACGAGCTTGCCCTCCAGCTGAAAACTGGTTGCTTCGCTCGACTGACTCGTCACTGAAATCTTGAGCACCGCTTGGGTTCCTCCGAAAGACATACTGACTAAAGCACTCGCCCGACCAATTGCACCGCGGACGCCAGCGAAATCTAACTGTATGAACTCCAGCGGGTTAGCAACTCAGAGCGGAGAGCTTAGATACCGGAACCCACGATGGTTCGTGGTTTGGCATCTCTGGTGTTTCGTGGCCACGAAATTTCGTGGGGAGCCGGTTGCAGAGGGATGTCGTGGGAACTTCCAGATTAGCCCGGGAATGTCTCGGGAAACTACGACTGGGCAGGTTGGGCGGAAGATGAGCCCTTCATCGAATTGCGGTGCAGGCCTAACTTCTTCATGCGGCTTCGGAGGGTGTTCGGGTGCAGGTCGAGGATTTTGGCCGCACCATTGGCACCTTCAATCACCCACTTGGTCTGGGTCAAGACCTCGAGAATGTGTTGCTTCTCTATTTGCTCCAGCGAATGCGATTCGCCATTCGCAAGCTGGCCGGATGTGGCCACGATATCGTCGTCAATCGCCGCTTCGGCGGTCAATGGAAGGAGATCTCGACCTAGCCGCAGGACCGATCCCCGCGAGAGCACCACTGCCCGTTCGATTACGTTCTGCAACTCTCGGATGTTTCCGGGCCAATCGTATTGGCTAAGAATATCCATAGTGTCCTGCGCCACGCCTGTAATTTGCTTACCGAGTTGCCGGGAGTACCGCTCGACAAAGAAGGACGTCAACAGCGGAATGTCTGACCGCCGTTGGCGCAGTGGCGGCAGGATCATGGGCAGCACGTTCAATCGGTAGTACAAGTCGGCGCGAAATCGACCTTCTTGAATTGCTTTGTTTAAGTCACGATTGCTCGCCGCAATAATGCGAACGTTGACGCGCATTGTCCTGCTGCTGCCGAGAGGTTCAAACTCATGCTCCTGCAAAACCCGCAATAACTTGACCTGCGTGTCGAGCGGCAGCTCGCTGATCTCGTCGAGGAATAAGGTGCCGCCGTCCGCCAGTTCGAAGCGACCAACGCGGCGCTCGAGCGCGCCCGTGAATGCGCCTTTCATGTGACCGAACAGTTCGCTCTCGACCAGGCCGGTCGGAATCGCGCCGCAGTTGAGCTTAACCAACGGACGGTGCTTCCGTTGACTGCGACTGTGGATGGCACGGGCAATCAGCTCTTTGCCGCAACCCGTCTCACCCATAATCAGGACGGTCGAATCGGTGGGCGCCACGGTTTCGACGCTGCGTAGAACTTCCAAGAGAACGCGGCTATTGCCGACAATCTCCTCGAAATTGTGTTCTTTGCTGATTTCCTCCTGCAGGTAGACGTTCTCTTCCTGCAGGCGCGCTTTGAGGGTAGCAATCTCTTCATACGCCTGCATGTTCGCGACTGACATCGCGATCTGATTGGCAACCTCCTGAAAGAACTCGAGGTCGTCGGCAGAATATGCTCCAAGACTCGTGCTACCGAAACCCATCACGCCGATGACTTTCCCTTGCACGACAAGCGGGACTGCACATTGAGATCGAATGCCGGCGGAGTGTAGCCCGTGTTCATAGGAATACTGCTTTTCCGTCTCCAGATCCGTGCGCAGGACAGGGCGACTGAAATCCCAGCGTTGTCCGGACTTTTTCCCTTCGCAATCGAGCAACTGCCCAACCGATAGCTGGCCGCGTTGAAATCCACCCTCAAGGGCGAAGACCCGCAGGTCGCGTGCTTCCTGGTCGTAAATGGCGAGGCCAGCGAAGTCGAACGTAGCAACGTCCTTCAGTACCTGGCAGATTCCGCTGAGCAGTTCTTCACGTCGCAGGCTGGTGATGAGGGTGTTCGTAATCTCAAGCAGAGTGCGGTTCTTCTGCTCAAGCTTTTGGACCCGCGCAAGAGCCGACTGTAACCCCACCTCGGCCTTCTGTCGTTTTAGTTCGGCTGCGGCTCTCGCAGCAAAAATCTTGACCAGGTCTATGGCATGGGGATCGCGCTCCATCGGCTTATCGTCAAGGATGGCGATGTGACCGATCACGCGGCTTTCGCTATCGAGCATGGGGACACCGAGATAGCTCTGTGCTCCCCAATCCACGAGTCCGGTGTCGAGCGGAAATAGAGCCTGCAAGTCGTCTTTGTAATGACATACTTCGCCGTTCAGCACCTTCATGCACGGAGTGTCAGCGATATCAAATTCGAAGAGGTCGCCGAAGCTGTCCCCC
>Ga0209811_10000205_pt1 | contig 27877 bp, 29 predicted proteins | sample Coa_R1_6_FD_187161 | JGI IMG/M metagenome (GOLD analysis project Ga0209811, IMG submission 187161) | Surface soil microbial communities from Centralia Pennsylvania, which are recovering from an underground coalmine fire. - Coalmine... | ecosystem: Environmental > Terrestrial > Soil >... | reverse complement strand
TGCTCCCGCTGTGGTGAACCCGGTGGTCAATCTTGTTGGTTTCGGATTTCGCAAGCCTGAGCCCGCTGGGTTTATTCCTTGCGGTGTGGTCGCGGGGTGTTTTTCGTGCTGCAGCACGCGGAATTCATCCTCAAAAACACAATAGCAAAAAGCTAACTTATTGATTACGGAGAGAGATGTCTTCTTCCGGAGTCACGATCGGCGGGAAGGTGCGGGAAAATGGCTGATAGCTGATAGCCGCCATCTGATGGCTCCAAGCCCCAAGCTCGCGGCTCGAAGCTTCCTACTTCTTGTTCAATTCATCCACTTCCCGGTTGAGCTCGGAGTACCGCTGGAACACCGTGATGAGATACACGATATGGATCGCCCAGGTTGCGCCGTAGGCGGCATAGAGGAAATTCATCGGGCCAAGCTCTCCTTTAGCTCCTACAGGGATTGAAGCGCCTGCGCCTCTTCGACTTCGCGCTTCATGATTTCGAGGCGGTAGCGCGACCAGCACACCAGGTACGCGAAGCACAGAAACGCGAGCCAGTTCATCAGCAGCACGTGCAGCATGCGCGGATCGATCGAACCGCCTCCGCCCACAACCGGCTGCGGATGCTGGGTGCGGAAAATCCAGATCGAGAAGTACACCAGCGGCACGTCGAGTGCGCCGAAGACGGCAAGCGAAGCCGCCATCACCGGCGTCTGACCACTCGACGAGTAGCGTCGCAAAATCAGGTAGCTCACATAGATCAGCCACAGCACGAGCGTCGAGGTGAGGCGCACATCCCACGTCCACCAAATGCCCCACACTGGCCGCGCCCACAACGGTCCGGTCACGAGCACAACCGTGCAGAACACCACGCCCACTTCAGCGGTTGTCACCGCCAGCGCATCAACGGCCTCAACGCTAAAGAATTTGCGGATCACGAAGTAGGCTGCCGCAATGATGACGCCGGTCGTGCCGATTGCCGAGGGCTCAACATCCTTCGGCATGGCCTCCTTCAGCGACGGCACTAGGGCGATCACCACGCTTGCAATGCAGGTTACCACTGCGACGGTGATGAGGATCCAGTTCGCCACTTTGTCAGTGGAAGGATTCCGGCGCACCAAATACTGCACCGAGGCTAGGAAGTTGATGAAGAACAGCAGGAAGGCGGTCCAGGCCGAGGGCACGTGGTAGTAGAAAATGCGCTGGACGTCGCCCATGGTCTGCTCGCGGGGAGCCACCACCAGCGCGAGATAGAGCGCGTAGCTCAGGAAGATCGCTGTCAGTACGCCGAGGATGGGAAACGCTTTTCTCATTCTGCGTGTAACACCGTTTCAAATAGCGCCAGACAGGCGATGGTGAACATGACGTCGTAGGTGGCGAGCAGCACGATCCAGAATTTGGCCGAGGTCGCCGGGTCGCCGACCAGAATGACGGTCGTCGCTTCCACGGTCGATATTAACGCGGGAATCGTAATTGGGAATAGCAAGAGGGGCAACATGATCTCGCGGCTGCGTGTACGCAAGGACATAGCCGCGAAAAACGTGCCGTTCACCACGATCGCCCACGTTCCCAGCACGGTAACCGGAACCAACTGCCACGCCGGGCCGAGGACGCGCAGTTTGTAAAAAACTACGAACAACGGGACCATTACCGCTTCCAAAACGGAAACGAAAATGAAATTGCCCATCGCCTTGGCGAGGAACAACGAGTTGGCCGGGGCGGGAGAGACCCGATAAGCGTCGAGCACCTGGTTGCGCAGTTCGCGCGCCCAGGTCTGGTTCAACGCGACCACGGCGGCAAATAGAAACGCTACCCACACCAGGCCGCCGGCGATCAGGCGGGACTCTTCGGCATTCGGATCGAACGAAAAACTGAAGACCACCACTACGAGGAGCGCGAAGAACAGCATCGAGTTAATGGCGTCTTTCGATCGCCACTCTAGGCGGATATCTTTCCTCAGCGTTTCAAGCGTGACGCCCGGGGGCGCGCTCATGCGGTCTCCATGAACTTCAGGTCAGGCGTACGGTTGATGATCTGGCCGGAATCCATCCAGATGAATTCGTTGGCGGTGCCGTCGAGTAGCGAGGCCTGGTGCGTGACGACGAAGATGGTCTTGCCTCCGTCGCGCATGTGGCCGAGCAACTTGACCATCTCACGTGCGGAACGGATGTCGACATTGGAGAACGGTTCGTCGAGTAGCAGAATCTTCGGATCGTGCAGCAACGCGCGAGCGAGCGACATGCGCTGCCGCATGCCCTGCGAATACTGTCCCACGGGCCGCACGAGGGTTGGATCGAGCCCGACGGCGGAGATGATTTCGACACAGCGCTGGTCGTCATGCAATCCGTAAAGGCGCGCGAAGTAGCGGAGATTCTCCATGCCGCTCATCTCGTCGTACAGTAGCGAGGGGTGGGCCATGTAGCCAAACTCGCGGCAGATCTTGCGGGGTTGGATGCTTCCGAGAATCGTGACTGTGCCGCGCGTGGGCGTGACGAGCCCGGCGAGCATCCGCAAAAGAGTGGTCTTGCCGGCGCCGTTGTCGCCCAGAATGCCGTAAAGGCGCCCGGAGGGGAACGATGCGGTTACGCCGCGCAAGGCGGCAAAGCGCCCGAACTGCTTGACCAGGTTTGTGACGGTAATGATCGCGTCAGCTTGGGGATGCGGCGCTTGAGGATCGTTCACAGTCGAATTGGTTTCGTCAGAGAAGCCAACCGCGTGTTATAGAGTCACACCTTTGGAAACACCATCCCGCTCGGTCATGCTCTTGGGCGGCTCGGTATTCGGAGCACCCGACGCCGGATCGCCCGGCTTCGCGGGTGCGTACTTCGAAGCGCACTTTGCTTGCAAGGCCTTGGCGTGGAAGACGCCGTCTTTGCCAAAGCTGCCTTCGGCGAGCGCCTGCGAGTTGTCTTTGAACGTGTCGGGTGGCGGCTCGGTGCCGGCGTAGCTGACGGGCAAGGTCAGGTCCTGCTCGACCAGAATGAAGTCCACATGCGTACCGCTGCGCTTGATGGATCCAGGCTGCACGTTGCCGGCAACGCGCAGGCGCTTGGTGAAAGCGCCGTCGCCGAGGCCATGCAACTCCTTGATGGTGACATAGTAGCTCTTGCTTTCCTGGACGCCCGTGTAAGCGAGATAGCCCAGCATCAGGAGGATGAGTACAGTCGCGCCGCCAAACTTCAGATACTTGCTGGTTTCACTTGACATAAGGAATTTCCCCGAGCCCCTATGCTCAAACTCTAACCGTATGCCGGGACGGGGTCAAGACGCAAACGGGCATCCCGGAAGGGCCGCTTGGCCTGCGTAACAGGCTGATTTTACGGGATTAATTTGAGCAACGCGAGGGCTAGAAAGCGCTGGGTTGGTAAAATCCGGGATTACAAACGAAAAGGGGCGCCACCATCCATGATCCATCCCTGGCACGACGTGACACCCGGCGACAAGCTGCCGGCCGAGTTCAACACGGTCATCGAGATTCCGTTCGGCTCGAGCGTGAAGTACGAACTCGACAAGACCAGTGGCCTGATCAAGCTCGACCGGGTGCTCTACTCCGCGGTCTACTATCCAGCGAACTACGGATTCATTCCGCAGACGTTGGCCGAAGACGATGACCCGCTCGACGTGCTGGTGTTGTGCCAGGAGACGGTCGTGCCGCTGACGATCATCCACGCGCGGGCGATCGGGCTGATGACGATGATCGACTCGGGCAAAAAAGATCACAAGATCATAGCGGTGGCGACGGAAGATCCCGAGTTCAACAGCTATCACGAGGCGAACGAAATGCCTCCCCATCGGCTGATCATGCTGCGACGATTTTTTCAGGACTACAAACAGCTGGAAGGCAAAGCGGTGGAGGTGGACGAGATTCGTCCGGCGGCCGAAGCGTTTCCGATCATCATGAGCGCGCTGCACGGGTATAGCGAGCAGAGGAGAAAAGGGTTTAAGGGACAGGTCGTGGATCACAGTTGACAGATCAGGGCAGACCTCACGTGCAAGGTCTCAGGTGCTAGAACTGTTGGCGGGTAGGTGCCTTTTACGTAGGAAGACTGAAGACTTTGGTAGCACTGGTATCTTGCCGGCAGTCGCGAGGACGTCGCTCCCTCTTTGTGACAAAGAATACGTATTGGACTTGAGTAGCACCGGCTCTCGAGGTCAACAGTGTCGAAAACGAAGTTCGTGGAGTTCGCGGGCAATGGCTTCTGGGCGTATGACGTTGCATTGGGTGTTTTTCTGAAGTATGTGATCGACATTGCAGAGGCCAGCCCGAAAGCCGGCTCAGTATGGTTGTCAAAAAGGATTCCGGGATGGCGTGTCGTCGCGTGTATTAGCGATTTCGGACTTCGGCTGGATGAGAACCGAACGGCGACCCAGCGCCAATTTTTCATCGCTTTTGCTGAAGAAGCGTGCGCAAGGCTAGCGCTGCGCGAATCAATCCCTGCCGAAGAAATGTTGGCTTGGAACGTGCTTAACGGTAAAGGCATCTTCCCTCGTGGCGCGAAAGAGGTTCAAACCGGGCCCGTGATCGAACTCGGTCGAGCCATCATCGCGCTGATATTAGGAGAGTTGCCCGAGCCACCGGAGGACACGGCCTGGCTTTACGGCTGGCCGGAGGGGCGCTCCACAATTGGAATGATCCATGGTTGGCGCGGCTAGTCGGCACCCGCCAGAGATGCGACGGCCACGAGCGGGTTCGAAGCAAGCACGAACAGCTTGTTCTGTATTTCCCCCAACCCCCTGACGCCACAATCCCCTTAAATCTGAGCGCTTTATCGCGCTCTGGTCGGAACTCGTTCCTCTTGCATCTTTCCACCCTGCTCGTCCGTATACCTCGATAGGATGAACGCTGCAGCACATTACTTCGTGAATCTCATGGAGTCTGAGGCCAGCGTAATTGCTCGCGGTCTTCGCCGGCGTGATCCGGACTTGCTGGACCGTCTCATCGAGCAGTACCAGCACCGGCTGCTTCGATACCTGGTCTACCTGTCGGGGAATCGTGAACTGGCGGAAGACCTCTTCCAGGAGACATGGATTCGCGTGCTGGAACGCGGCCATCAGTACGACGGGAAACATGAATTCAGCACGTGGCTTTACGCGGTGGCGAGGAATTTGACGATTGACTATCTGCGAAAGAAGAGTCCGCTCAGCCTGGATGGATTGATGGAGGGCGAAGAACACGCGCCACTCGAACCGGCCGATCCACGGCCCATGGCTTGGGAACTCATGCAGCAACACCAGCAGGCCGAACGCATCAGCGCCGCCTTGCTCAGGATACCGGCTGAATATCGCGAGACCGTGATGTTGCGCTTCCAGGAAGGATTGGCGCTGGGCGAAATTTCCACGATAACCCGGTCTCCATTAGGCACGGTGAAGTCGCGACTGTATCGCGGACTCAACTTGTTGATGGCACTGCTCGAGGGAGCACAGGCATGACGCGGGAAACACATGATGAGGCGCGGACGCTGATCGCCTTGGGTGAGAGTCTCTCGGACACGCAACAGGCGTGGTTGCGGGCTCACCTCGAGGACTGCGAAGCGTGCCGTCACTATGCGGAAGCAACCGACGGCGTGGTGCGTAGTCTGCGGTCAATGCCCCTCGCCGCGGATGCGCGGCTGGTTCGAGCCACGCAGATGCGGGTGCGCTTCCATGCCAGGAGGCTCCGCGAAACGCGGGAACGCATGTGGCTGGTGGCGGTTGCCTGCCTAGGCGTGGGTCTTTCTGCAACCCTGACCATCCCGCTTTTGTGGCGACTGTTTGCATGGATGGGCGAATGGGCTGGAGTCTCGACCCTGGCTTGGCAAGCGGGCTTCGTGTTTTTCTTTTTCGCTCCGGCGCTGGTGGTGGGCGTTTTGTTGGTGGCCCGGGGTACGCACCTGGCGAACGACAGCGAGCGCCTTCGGTAATGAGAAAGCGGACAAATTTATGCTGGTAAGAGACGAAACTCAAACTGGACTGGCGGCGGAAATCAAAATCGTTCCCTCGTGGGCGTGGGTGCTGGCGGGGATCGTATTCGTTGCCACGCAATGGTTCTTCAATATCGCTGTTGCCCGTCGCGCGGACGCCCCCCCGGTATGGACCCGGCCACTGCTGGGCCTGCTGGCCGGCATTGCCGCAGGGTGTTACCTGCTGTTCATCGGATACATCAACCGCGACGCGAAGCGCCGCGGGATGAGCCCGATCCTTTGGACGCTGGTGTCCATTATTATTCCTAATGGACTGGGGATTCTTCTCTACTTCGTTCTGAGACAACCGCGCCAGACTGCCTGCCCGCACTGCGCGAATCCGGTACAGCCAGGATTCAACTTTTGCCCTCGTTGTAACCATAAATTAAGCGCGAGTTGTCCGCAGTGCCAGCGCCTGGTTGGCGTAAACGATCTTTATTGTCCGTACTGCGGGACGGCGCTGCGCGACCAAACGGCCGCGCCCAAGGGACAACCTGAGAACGCTCCTGGCTAGGTCAGGAATTGCCAGCGGGGGCTGAGCCGGAAATTTTTGGGGCGTAGTCAAGATGGGGATGTCGGGGACGGTGACTTCCCTGGCGCCAGAACACGATCACTGTGGATCCTTCAGCAAGATTCGTTTATGTGACCGATTATTCTCAGAACGAAATCCGGTCCTTCTCCATCAACTCCAATGGAGCCCTAAGCTCCATTCAAGGCTCTCCCTTCGGCCCGACCGGCGAAGAGCCTTCGTCGATTATCGTGCTTGGAGCGCTTGAGTAAGCGCGGTGGGCCAACACAGCCCCATTGTCCCGAGACTAGGGAAAAGGCGAAACGCTTCTTCCGTTACCAGACCCTACACGCATTCTCCGCCACCATCGGTTGCCCGGCCTTGCAGCTCCAGGCTTTCTGGAACTCTGGCATGTTCTGCACCACGCCGTTGATGCGGTATTTGCCCGGCGAGTGCGGATCGATCGTGACCAGGGTGCGCGAGAATTCCGGGCGGCGCTTTTCGCACCAGACTCGGCCAAAGCCCAGGAAGAAGCGCTGTTCGGGGGTGTAGCCGTCGATCTTCTCGGCTGCTTTGCCGGTTTTGTCTTGCGCGATCATTTGCTCTAGCGCGGCCAGGGCCACGCGGGCGCCGCCGTTGTCGGCCGTGTTCTCGCCTAGTGTCAGGCGGCCGTTCAGCTTCAGGTCGTCGACCGCGATGAAGTTCCCGTATTCGTTGGCGACGCAACTAACGCGCGTCTCGAATTCCTTGCCGTCTTTCTCCGTCCACCAATCGCGCAGGTTGCCTTGTGGATCGAACTTGCGGCCCTGGTCGTCGAAGCCGTGCGTGAGTTCGTGGCCGATGACGACGCCAATGCCGCCCATGTTTACAGCGTCGTCCATTTTCTTGTCGAAGAACGGCGGCTGGAGGATTCCGGCGGGGAAAACGATTTCGTTGCGTGAGCCGCTGTAATAGGCATTCACCGTGGGCGGCGTCATACCCCACTCTTTGCGATCGAGCGGCTTGCCGATCTTTGCGATCTGGCGCTTGGATTCGAAATCGTTCGCGCGCAAGTAGTTTCCGATCAGATCGCCGGGCTTGATTTCGAGGGAGCTGTAGTCGCGCCACACGTCGGGATAACCAATCTTGTTGCGGATGGCTTCGAGTTTGACCTTGGCTTGCTTCTTGGTGTCGTCGGTCATCCAGGGGAGGGCCCTGATGTCCTGATCGAGCGACACTTCGAGCGCGTCAACCATCTTCAGCATGCGTGCTTTGCCGTCGGCGCCGAAAGTTTCGTCGACGTACTTCTGTCCGAGGGCCTCGCCGAGCGCACCGTCTGTGGCGTCAACGCAGCGCTTCCAGCGGGCCTGGATTTCCGATTGTCCCGTGAGTTGCTGTTGCATTTTGAAGTTGGCGTCGACGAAGGGCTTGGAGAGCCAGGGCGCGGTTGAGTCGAGCAGATGCCAGCTCACGTAAGTTTTGAGCGCGTCGAGCGGCTCGGAGTCGATGACCGAATTGACCTGCTTAAAGAATTCGGGATTGGAGACGTTGAGTTCGGTGAACTGGGGCGCGTTCACGGCGGTGAAGTAGCGGTTCAGGGCGAAGTTGGGGGCTGAGGCTACGATTTCGTCGCGCTTCGTTTTGTGGTCGCGGTTCTTGGGATCGCGGCGAAGAGTGCGGTCCATTTCGGCCTTGGCGAGCGCGGTTTCGATGCGGAGCACGGTTTGGGCGGCGTCGGCGGCCTCGGCAGGTGACTTGCCTGCGAGCGTGAACATCTGGGTTACGTATTCGACCAGGTGCTGACGGATTTCTTTGTGCTTGTCGTCGTCCTTGATGTAGTAGTCGCGGTCGGGGAGCGTGAGGCCTCCCTGATCGAGGTAGGCAATAACCGTGTCGGCGTTGTGGAGATCGGACGAAGAGTAAAACGCGAACAGCGCATTGGCGCCGATCATGTGCTCGTGCGCAACGACGTCGATGAGATCGGCCTTGTTCTTGATCGCGGCGATGCGGTCGAGTTCCGGCTTGAGTGGATCGAGACCCTTGGCATCGGCGGACTTCTCGTCCATGCAAGCGCCGTAGTAGTCGCCGATCTTCTGGTCGATGGCGCTGCGGTTCGTGCTGCTGGCAGATGATTTCTCCAAAATTCCGCGCAGCGTGACGAGGTTGCGTTCGTAGAGTTCGGAAAAGCTGACCCACTCGGTCTGGTCGGCGGGGATTTCCGTGTTCTTGAGCCAGTTGCCACATGCGTACTGGTAGAAATCCACGCAGGGGTCGGCGGATTTGTCGATCGCCTCGATGCCGAAACCTTCGGGCATCTTGGCAGTGGCCGGAGCTTGGGCAAGGGCGGCGGCGGAAAGAAGGAGCAGGGCGCAGGAAAGTCTGAATCGTTGCACAATAGCCTCACGCGTGAACAGAGGATTGTAGGTGCAGATGTGTTAGACGGACAAGTTGGGGGAAGGAAAGCTTTTAACCGCAAAGGGCGCTAAGAGAAACCGCTAAGGACGCGAAGGAGGACCTGCGAAGATCGTCTTTGCAGTCTTTGCGACTACTTTGCGAACTTTGCGGTCAAGAGCTTTTCTTCGAGTCCATCTTCGCGATAGTTGTTTACCATTCGCCGGATTCCGTTCTTGAGAAGGACGACGTGAAAATTTATAAGGAGACCGACTGGGATGTTCGGTAGGCGTAGATGAGATAGGAGCTGCGCTTCGTCCACTGGGTGCAAGGCGTCTTTACATTTCAGTTCGACCACGACCCGGCCCTCTACCACCAAATCTGCTCTGAACCCGCAATCGAGTTTGACGGTGTCGTAGAACAACGGCACGGGCTTCTGGCGTTCGATTCGCATTCCGGCTAGTTGGAGTTCGTGGGCCAGACAGGCCTCGTACGCAGACTCAAGTAGTCCAGGCCCCACCCTGCGATGCACCTTGATGGCGGCGCAGATAATCTGCGGCGTTAGGTCGACGGATCTCATGCGATCCAAAATAAAGCGCAGACGCGGTGGCAGGTGGTGACTGTGGGCACACTATCGTGTGAGCGACAGGAGAAAGTCTTAAAACGCAAAGTTCGCAAAAGAATCGCCGAGTTCGCAAAGAAGACCTCTCGAAATGCTTTGCGATCTTCGCGGCTGTTCTTCGCGACCTTTGCGGTTAAACGCGCGGTTTGGGCCGGATTACACCTCTCGCGCAGCGTATAATCGGGCAATCCATACTTTGAGAGGTTGCGCAGTTCATGACCCCCACGAATGGCACGCCCGCAAACGGTTCTCCCAGTAACGGCAATAATGGCAACACCCAGGTTGTGAAGCCTCGCGCGGAATGGTTGACCCGCCGCAAGGCCGAGAATCGGGACGGCAACTTCTCGCAGATGCACTACGCCCGCCAGGGTCTCGTCACCGAAGAGATGGTGTACATCGCGGAGCGTGAAAAGCTGACTCCGGAACTGGTGCGCGACGAGGTTGCGCGGGGTCGCATGATCATTCCCGCGAACATTAACCATCCGGAACTGGAACCGATGTGCATCGGCGTTGCCTCGCTGTGCAAGATCAATTCGAACATCGGAAATTCGGCGGTCACATCGAATATTGACGAGGAACTGAAGAAGCTCCACACCTCTGTTCACTACGGCGCCGACACTGTGATGGATCTTTCTACCGGCGGCAATATTCACGAGATCCGAGAGGCGATTCTGCGGCATTCGCCGGTGCCAATCGGGACCGTGCCGATCTATGAAGCGATTTCGCGTGTGAAGCGCGTGGAAGATTTGAACGCGAGCGTAATGCTGGAAGTGATCGAGGAGCAGGCCGCGCAGGGCGTGGATTACATGACCATCCACGCGGGCGTGCTGATCCAGTACCTGCCGATGGTTTCGAAACGGATTACAGGGATCGTGAGTCGGGGCGGCGCGATCCTGGCGCAATGGATGGCGTATCACCACAAGCAGAATTTCCTGTACGAGTGCTTTGAAGATATCTGCAAGATTTTCAAAAGGTATGACGTGAGCTTTTCTTTGGGTGATGGGCTCCGTCCGGGATGCATTGCCGATGCCAGCGATGAGGCACAATTTGCCGAGTTGAAGACCTTGGGCGAGTTGACCAAGGTTGCTTGGAAAGACGATGTGCAGGTGATGATCGAGGGACCCGGCCACATCCCGATCGACAAGATTAAGGAGCAGGTCGAAAAGGAAAACGAGCTTTGCTATGAGGCTCCGTTCTACACTCTGGGGCCTCTGGTAACTGATATCGCGCCTGGGTATGACCACATCACGTCGGCGATTGGTGCGGCGATGATCGGTTGGTACGGAGCGGCGATGTTGTGCTACGTGACGCCGAAAGAGCACCTTGGGCTGCCGAACGAGAAAGACGTGAAGGACGGCATCATCGCGTACAAGATTGCGGCGCATGCGGCCGATGTGGCTCGGCATCGTCCGGGGGCGCGGGATCGCGATGACGCGCTCAGCTATGCGCGCTACAAGTTCGATTGGGAGAAGCAGTTTGCGTTGTCTTTGGATCCGGAGACGGCGCGGTCGATGCATGACGAGACCTTGCCCGATGACTATTACAAAGAGGCGGCGTTCTGCTCGATGTGCGGTCCGAAATTCTGCTCGATGAATTATTCGTCGAAGGTGGACGAGTACAACAAGCAGGTGCACGGGCTAGAGAAGAAGGATTATTCGGAGTTGGTGGATAAGTTGGTGACCTTGAAGTAACGCGGAATTTAAGAAAGAATCTACGAGCGACGGGCGCCTTGGCCCGTCGTTTTTTGTTTAAAGCTCACCCCAGTGGCTGAAGCGACGATGTTTTAAGTCTGCGTGGCACGGCTGAAGCCGTTCCCTTCCCAAAGCGCGGCGATCGATGCTGGGCTAGACAGCCCCAGAAGGGGCCTTTAGCGCAGCGCTTTTATGGCGCGCCTGAAGCCGCGCCCTGATACGACCCATCGCCTTTCTTCTCTGTGACTCTGCGGTAAAGCCGCACTTTCGCTTGATTTCTATTTGAACTCGGCCATGCCGTCCCACACTAGCTGGACTGCGATCGCCAGGATGAGAAATCCGAAGATGCGGTTGATAGCGCCTACAGCTGTGGGACCCAGGCGTTCGACGAGCGGGCCGCCCAGGCGCAGGAAGAGGTACACCGTCACGGCGAGGGCAGCTATGCCTATGACCATGCCAAGGTAGCCGGTCATGCTTTCGTAGGTGCTTCCGCCCACGATGTGGGCCGCGAGTCCCATGACGACTCCGATGGAGCCTGGGCCGGAGAGCATGGGCATCGCCATCGGGGTGAGGGAAATGTCTTCTTTCGTGTTGGCTTCGTTGCTTTCTTCCGCCGTGATGCGGGTGCCGCCGGTGACCATGCCCCACGCCGTGTTGGCGACGATAAGGCCTCCTGCAATCTGCAGAACTGGGAGAGAGATGCCAAAAAAGTTCAGGACGAAGCGTCCGAAGAACATGAACGTGACGAGGATGAGGAACACGTAGAAACCGGTTTTGAGCGCGGCGCGGTAGCGATCTTGCGGGGTGAAGCCGGAGGTGATTGAAAAAAAGAGCGGGATGCCTCCGAAGGGGTTCACGATCGGGAAAAGGGCGAGGTAGGTGGCGGTGGCGCCGGCCGGGATCGTGAGCAGCAGGTGCTGGACGGCGTTGGTCGATCTCATTGGGTCAGGCGTTCTCGGTTCTCAGTTCTCAGCAAATCGGGCGGCTCTCGCTTTACGGTGAATGATCCTACGTAGGGTTCAGCGTTTACGTTTCCGAGTTGGTCATCATATTGGGCTGCCCGTGTGAGCGTCAAATCGACCACTGCGTGGCAAGCTGTTGAAGAAATTGTATTTACGGAAGTCTCGCACTCCCAATTCTGCACACCACAAAAAGCTTGCATCGTCATTAGTTGACGTGTCATCTATTCTTGCATGGCCCAGAGCGATGCATCCCGGAAAGCTAAGGGGTTGCGGGACGAGATCCGGCAGTCGAAGCCGTTCGAGTCTCCGGCGCAGGAGGCGATCCTGGCGCTTTACCGCACCAGCGACATGCTGCGGCGTCGTTTCACGCAGATCGTGGAGCCGCACGGAATTTCGTTGCAGCAGTACAACGTGTTGCGCATCCTGCGCGGGGCGGGCAAAACGGGAACGCCGACGCTCGATATCGCGGACCGCATGATCGAGATGACGCCCGGAGTCACTCGCCTGCTCGACAAACTTGAGGCCAAGCGATTGGTGCGGCGCGAGCGCTGTCCGGAAGACCGGCGTCAGGTTCTTTGCTGGATCACCGAATCTGGATTACGACTGCTGGCGGAACTCGACAAGCCGCTGGCGGCGGCGGGCGTTAAATCGATGGAGCCGCTGCCAGGCGCCGAGCAGCAGGCTTTGATTCGGACTTTAGAAAAGATTCGAGAGAAGCTGGGCTAATTTTTTTGGAGGGATACATGACTAATCAAGTAATGGAAGTAGAAGTACGGGACCAGCAACAAGAACAAAGCACGCTGCGCGTGCCTGACACCAACTTGAGGAGGGATTCCATGTTTCGCAAACTGCTGGCAACTTCGAACGACTGGACGCTGACCGTGCTCCGCCTAGTGATGGGCGCTACGTTCTTCATGCATGGCGCGCAGAAAATGCTGGGCTGGTTCGGAGGCTACGGCTTTTCGGGCACCATGGGCTTTTTCACGAACATGATGCACATCCCGGCGCCGTTCGCAGTGCTCGCCATCCTGGCGGAGTTTCTGGGAGGGATTGGTCTGATCGTGGGGGCGCTGACCCGCATTGCCGCGTTCGGCATCGCGACGAATATGGTGGTGGCGGTTCTCATGGTTCACGCCCAGGTCGGTTTCTTCATGAACTGGACTGGGCAACAGAAGGGCGAGGGCTTTGAGTATCACTTGCTCGCATTAGCGATTGCACTCGCTTTGATGGTGCGCGGCGGGGGAGCGTTGTCGGTGGATCGCGCGCTCAGTTCACAAGCGCGGTGAGCGTTCAGTTGGCGTCGGAGTAATGCTTCACGCCTGAGGCCGGAGGCGGAGGCAGTTTGGCTTGGCGCGCAGGTGGCTTGTCTTCCCGTGCTGGCGGCGGTGAAGGTTTGCGGTTGTAGAAGACGACCGTGTCCTTCGCAATCAGGCCGTCGTCAGAGGCAGAGCGGCGATGAGATCCAGATTGGATCGAGTTGGTCTTGGGAACACCGTTCGCGGCCGTCGTGGAGGCCCGGCCAGTTGACTGTGGGGCAGAGACCTGCGTTAAGGGCAGGAAAACCGCTGGGTTGGGAACTGTAGTTCCCTTCTTCGGCACGGATGGGCGCACAGCCACGACGGTCGCCACCAGACCCACGAGTACCAGTAGCGCGAATGTGACGGAAGCGGCGCGCCACAACTTCGGTCCAGTCTGAAACGCAACCTTGTAGGACTTCAACGGGCCGCGCCGCTTGGGCTTGGGTGGAGCGGGCTTGTACAAAACGATCTTGGGCTCGACTCGTTGCGGTACCGCGGGAATCTGCGAGACGGCCTGCTGGACAACGGCAAGCCTCTTGATTCGTTCGAGAGATGGCTTGGGCGACGCTTTCTGTCTCGCTTCTACCGGAACCGGAGATTTGACTTCGACCGGCGCCGGCGATGCACTCTGCTTCACTTCGACCGGCAACGGAGCGGCGTCCGCCAATTTGATTTTCGCTGGAACCACGATTGCCGGCTCCGCGATCACTATGGGAACTGGCGTCGAAATCTCTTCCACTTTTGAAGCGACCCGATCAGTGGTCGCGACACTTGCCTTCGCTTCGATCTCGCATAACAGCGGCTCGTCTTCCGGCACCGGCGCCAGCACCACTTCCTTCACTACCACTGCCGGGACTTGAACCTCGACTAACGGAGTCTTCTTCTCCGTCTCGGGAAGTTTTACTTCGACAGCCGCGACTTCAACTTGCGACACGAGCGCGGCGACCGCAGCATCATGTTCGCGCGCGCTAATTTCGACAACGTGGGGAGTGAGCGGGATGACGCGCATGGGGCGCGACCGCTCGTCGAGCGCTCCCGGCGCGACGAAGACCCAGAGATCTTCGCTTTCCTGCACGATTGCGGCTTTCGTCAGAACATCTTCCGGCGCGCATTCTTCCAGACAAACTTCAAGATCGGCAGGAGCGCTTGGAATCTGATCGGGCGCGACGGTCTCGACGCGGAAGCCGCGCGACCGCAACTGCATGGAAAGTTCCAGGGAGTCGTCGACAGACGTCGTGATGATGCGAGCCAAGGGCATTGCAGGCCTTCGGTGTGGCGCTACCCATCAACAAGCTGAAAAAATAGAAGGGCAGACGTTCGTTAAGAAGCGGGAAGACAGATCCGGAGAGAGATTGCCATCCTCCCCGGCCAGCACCGTGAAGGAAGTTTAGCGCAAGTTGACCCCAGGTTCCACGGCAAACGCGTATGTGCAAAAACTTGCAGACTTCAGTGGTAACTCTCTAGAACGTGAGCGGCTTTCTGCAGTGCCTGAGCGAGCACCGCGATCTGTTTTTTGGTTCGCTCAAGGTCGCCGGCCTCGATGCCTTCATTGACGCCCGGAATCACCACTGCGGCGTATCCGGTGTACTGACCGGGAGCATAGATGGCGTGCTTGTACCAGGGACGGTTGGGCAGGCCTTCGGGGAGGAGCAGGGCGCGTTCGGCATCCCGGAGCGCGTGGTTCAGCTTCGTGGTGTCCTCGGGTGGCTTGCGTTCTTTGGCGAGAACTTTTGCGCCCGCTTCCTCGAAATGCTTGGCCGCGTCGCCGGCAGGACCGAAGTCGGGCGACTGCGTGCCGAACTTGGCCTCGGCTTTCTTCTTTGCAGCGTCGAGATACGCGAGGATTTCTTTGCCATACTCTTCGTAATCGAACGGCAACACGTCGACGTTGGCCATGCGCAGGGCTTCGAGGCCATAGACGCGCGCCATCTCCTGCTCGTAGAGGAAATTCGGGTCGCCAAATTTCTTGAACCAGTTGAAATTGTCGAACACGGAGTGATAGACGCCGTACGATCCGGTCGAACCAACGTCGGTAGAAGGCACGCCCAGGTGCTGGAGGAAGACGGTGTAGTCGGAGCCGCTGCCGAGATCGCCGACGGAGACATCGGTGTGCGCCTGTGCGGCAGGCGGACGGAATGTGCTGCCGGAAGTTTCCTGCGGATTGAACGTATCGCTGCCCGATTGCGTGGCCTTGCGCCAGACTTCGTAGACGGTGCCGCCTTGCGGGCTGGGCACGGACTTGGTGACGTCGCGTAGAAACTGTTTGAGGCTGGGAACCGAGGACGCGCCGAATTTCGGTCCTGAAACGGCGACGTCGACATTGAAATAAGCGGCCGCTTGCGAAAGCTCTTCGGCGTGCTGCTCGCCCCACTCCGTGGAACCGATCAGGCCTTCCTCTTCCGCGTCCCAGCTTGCAAAGACCATTGTGCGCTTAGGTTTCCATCCGGACTTCAGGAGATCGCCGATGCCATGTACGGTCTCTAGCATCGCAGTGGTGCCACTATTGGGATCGACGGCGCCGTAGACCCAGGCATCGCGATGATTGCCAGAAACGACCCACTCATCTGGCAAGTCGGTGCCGCGAACTTTTCCGATGACATCCCAGATGGTGCGGAACTGGAAGTCCTGCTTCACATGAAGCTTGACTTTCACTGGGCCGGGGCCGACGTGGTAGGTGAATGGCAACGCGCCTTGCCAGTCACGTGGCGTTTCGGGGCCACCGAGGTGCTCGAGCAGCGGCCAGGCATCGCCGTAGGAGATAGGGGTCGAAGGAATTTTCGGAAGCTGCGCCGATTGGTCTAAGGAGATGCGTTTGGATTCGGGCAGGTTCGGGACCGAGGCCACTCCCGGTGTGGTTGGATCTCCCGGGAATTGAAACATGTAGCCGACTGAGCCGCGCTGCGCGCCGGTGTCGGGACGCCACGGGCCTTGCGGATATTTATCGCCACGCTTCCATCCGTCGTCGGCGGGATCAGAAAAAATGATGACGCCGGCGGCACCGTGTTCCTGCGCGACGAAGACTTTCACGCCGCGAAAATTCTGTCCGTAGCGGACGAGAACAATTTTGCCGCGCACATCGATCTTCATCTGCGCCAGCTTCTGCAAATCTTCCGGCGAACCATAGTTCGCGTAGACAACTTCGGCTTCCACGTCACCGGAAGGTGACATGCCATTGTAGGGCGGGACGACACGGGCGTCGTCCTGAAAGGGATCACCGTCGACGTGCTCGCGGGTCGGACCGTGCATGGTGAGGCCTGCGGGCGCGGTGGCATCGACACTGAGCTCGGTTGGGTAGTTGAACCAGACGCGGTATTCGACGATCTCGGTATCGAGCCCGGCGTCGCGGAATTTTGAGGCGACGTACTCGGCCGTAGCTTTGTCTTCGGGCGATCCGGCGATGTGCGGGACTTGAGTCAGGATGCGGAGATGCTCTTCGGCAAGTTTCGGATCGGGCACGGCGAGGAAGCGCGTTTCAGCCTTGAGTTCCTGGGACGCATCGCGGAAGCCGAAGAGAGTGGAGTCGGACTTGCTGCCATCGGGCGTCGTCGCGCCGCTCAGATGAAACAGAAATAGTGCACACGCCAGACCGCCGGCCGGGAAAATTTTCATGATGCTCCTGGAAGATGAAGGCAGTGGCTGAGGCAATGAGCGTGTCGGTCGAGCCGTGGCATGATCAAATTTTTCGCAGCGCCTCGAGTGTCTCTGAGAATGGTGGAAGGTCTTCGAGTCCGTAGACCTTGCTGAATGCGATTCGTCCCGCACAATCGATGACGAAAATGGCGCGCTCGCTTGTTCCGGCAAGTGGGTTTCTGTCGCGGAACACGCCGTAGCTTCGGCTCACTTCGCCGTGTGGCCAGAAATCGCTGCACAGTGGGTATTCGAGCGGGCCGATCTCACGCTCCCAGACCGTTGTGTTCATTATGGAGTCAACACCAAGGCCGACGATCTCGCTGGCGGGGAAGTAGCGTTCACGCTGGGCTTGGTATTCACTCAACTGGCGGGCGCTGATGGACTCCCAGTTCGCGGGATAGAAGGCCAGGACGACGCAACTTTTCTCCAGTTGCTCCTGCAAGTGGAAGCGTTTCTTCACGCCTCCGACGAGCACCGGCAGGTCGAAGTCGGGCGCGACTTCGCCGGGAGAAAGGACGGCTCGAGTTGTATCCGGAGTGACCCCTCTCACGACGGCCCCTAGGAAACGAATTATGGATTGTACCGCGAACGTTTTGGGAATGCGGATCGGGAACTCGACTAACCTCTGCTGCTTTGACAAGGCGGGCGGGACGCCCGCCTGACTGCCGGCGAGACGCGGGCGCTACAAACAGCGTGCGGCTTCGTCGTCTTCTATTCTCGAACCTGGCCTGTACCGAAGACTTCATACTTCGAGGAGGTCAACTCGGCCAAGGCGAAGGGGCCGCGGCAGTGCAGCTTCTGGGTACTGATGCCCATCTCGGCGCCGAAGCCGAATTCGCCGCCATCGGAGAAGCGCGTGGAGGCGTTCCAATAAACGGTGGCCGAATCGACCCCGCGCAGGAAGCGGCGAGCGTTGGCTTCGTTTTCGGTGACGATGGCGTCGGAATTTTTCGTCGAGTAGCGGTTTATGTGACGGATCGCCTCATCAACGCTCGACACCACACAAATCGCGATGCAGAGGCGCAAATACTCCTCGCTCCAATCTTCCTCTTTCGCGGGACCAATGGAGGGGACGAGTTTCCGGGCAGCTTCGTCTCCGCGAAGCTCGACGCCCAGGTCGATCAACTTCTTCGCGATTCGCGGGATGTAGTCGCCGGCAATCTTCTCGTGCACCAGCAACTTTTCGGCGGCATTGCAGACCGAGGGCCGCTGGGTCTTGGCATTGAGGACGATGCGGTCAGCCATGTCGAGGTTAGCGGACTCGTCGACGAAGACGTGGCAGTTCCCTGCCCCGGTCTCGATGACCGGGACGATGGAGTTTTCTACGACGAAGTTGATCAAGCCGGCGCCACCGCGGGGAATGATGACGTCGACCAAGCCGCGAGCCTGAATTAACTCCTGCACCGAATCACGCGTGGTGGAATCGAGTAGTTGAATGGCACCCGAAGGCAGGCCAGGAACCGCGCTCAGGATTTCCACCAGGCGCTCGTTACTGTGGATGGCCTCCTTCCCTCCACGCAGAACAATGGCATTGCCGGTCTTCAGGGCGAGCGCAACCGTGTCGACCGTTACGTTGGGGCGCGACTCGTAGATGATGCCGATCACGCCCAGAGGAACGCGCACCTTGCGGATGAGCAGCCCGTTGGGGCGCTTCCATTCAGTCACTACTTCGCCGATGGGATCGGGCAGAGAGGCAATCGCGCGCAGACCGGCAGCCATCGCGGCGATTCTGTCGGGCGTCAGCAGCAGGCGGTCGCGCATCGCACCCATGGCTCCGCCTGAGTCGAGATCCTTCTGATTGGCTTCGAGAATATGCGGCACCTGCGCTTCGAGCGCATTCGCCATCGCCTGCAGCAGGCGATTCTTCTCGTCGGTGAATAGCTGGGCCACACGAGGCGCGGCGGCGCGGGCGAATTCGAGCTTCTCTCGAGTCGTGATGGTGGGATTGACGCCGGTCGCCATTTCAGCCACGAGCTTTCTGAGCCGGGAAATATGTGCCGATCTTTTTGGCGAGCGCCCACTCGATCGCGTGGGGATGGCGCCCGTTGACGATAGCGACGTGCACGCCCGATTCGCTGGCGCTGCGTGCGGCGCGGAGTTTCGAACGCATGCCTCCGGTTCCGAGCTTCCCCTTGCCGTCGCAGAGGTCCTCCATGGCAGGAGTCAGCTTGCGCACCGTGCGCACGAGCTTGGTCGCTTTGCGGCCGTTGGGGACGTAGAAACCGTCGACGTCAGTAAGCAGCAGGAGCCAGTCGGCTTTGACGGCGGTGGCGAGCAGGGCGCTCAGTTCGTCGTTATCACCGAAAGCGCCGACCAGTTCGCGGACCGAAACGCTGTCGTTCTCGTTGACGATGGGGACGACGCCGAGCTTCACGAGTTCGTGCAGCGCGTTCTGAAGATTCTTGTAGCGGATCGGGGAAGTGAAATCGTCGCTGGAGAGCAGAAGCTGGGCCACGACTTTCTTTCCAAAAAAAAGTTGTTCGTAGGTGTGCATCAGCAGGCTCTGGCCGACGGCGGCGCAGGCCTGCATGCGCGGGACACTGGATGGGCGGTCGTTGAGACGCAGGTTCGACATGCCGGAGGCGATCGCGCCCGAGCTGACAATCAGGTATTCGTGGCGGTTGAGGTCGAGTTGATCGACGAGCGCGCGCATACGCTCTTTGTCGATGCGGCCGCCCGGAGCGATTAGGCTGGTTCCGACTTTGATGACCATGCGCATGTTTGGACTGCGGCTAAAGCCGCGTTATTTCTCCGGTGCTTTCGGCACGCCTGAAGGCGCGCTCTGATCGAAACTTTCCGAGTTGCTTCCCGTCCGCTTCGGCTTCGGAGGTCTGTTCCCTAAGAGAGGCTTCCGGTTCCTGAAAGGTTTCTCAGGATTACAGTTTAGCAAGGAGTTCTGGTTCGTCCGCGCAAACAGCCTTCACAATTTCGATAAACTGGGTATATGCCTACGACAGACTCCACCCAGCGTTTTTCTGATCGCGTTGAAAACTACATTCGCTACCGGCCGAGTTATCCGCCGCAGGTGCTGGAGACGTTGCGCGTTGAATGCGGCTTAACTCCGGATTCTACGGTTGCCGACATTGCCAGCGGGACTGGCATCTTCTCGCGCCTGTTGCTCGAAAACGGTAATCGCGTGTATGGCGTGGAACCCAACCGTGACATGCGCGAGGCCGCCGAGCGATTGCTGGTTAAGTTCCCGCGTTTCACCAGCGTCGACGGAACCGCAGAAGCGACGACCCTGGCCGACGACAGCATTGACTTTGCCACTGCGGCTCAGGCCGCGCACTGGTTTGATCTGCCCAAGGCGCGGAAGGAATTCGAGCGCATCCTGAAACCGGGGGGATGGGCGGTGCTGGTGTGGAACGAGCGCTGCACCGACACGACGCCTTTTCTGCGCGGATATGAAGAATTGCTTCTGCAGTACGGCACCGACTACGAGAAGGTACGGCACGAGCACACGACCAACAACATTGGAAGTTTCTTTGAGCCCACTGCTTATGAGCAGCGTGTCTTTGATATGCGGCAAGACTTCGACTATGAGCAGCTTGAGGGCCGTCTGCTGTCTTCGTCTTACGCGCCCGGAGAAGTACATCCGCGACACGCACCGATGCTGCGCGAACTGCGGCGGCTTTTTGATGCGCATCAGCGGGACGGACAGATTGGCATGGACTACGTAACGCGCCTGTACTATGGGCGACTGTCGTAGCCGCCAACGGCGATGACATCACAAGCGGAGCAGAATTGTTTTGTGACCGCGCGGGAATGAATCGTTTCTGCAAGCCGATGAATCTTGGCAGAAGACTCTAGCGAGCCACTTCTTATGAAATCCGACGATGCTGCACTTGCAACTTCCACAAAATCTTTTCACATGACGCCCGACGAATTTCGCCGGAACGGGCATGCGGTGGTGGACTGGATCGCCGACTACTACACGCGGATCGAGTCGTTCCCGGTCTTATCGAAAGCTAAGCCTGGCGAGATACGGAGGTCGTTGCCCGCCTCCGCTCCCCTGGAAGGCGAGGAGTTTTCGGCGATGCTAGCCGATATCGACAAGTTAATTTTGCCGGGAATCACGCACTGGCAGTCGCCGAATTTCTATGCCTACTTCCCCTGCAATGCGTCAGGGCCGGCTATCTTGGGTGATCTCCTCTCGTCCGGGCTCGGCGTCCAAGGCATGCTCTGGGCGACCAGTCCGGCGTGCACCGAACTTGAGACACACGTGCTCGACTGGCTGGTACCGCTGCTCGGGCTTCCTGAGAAATTTCTTTCCACCAGCACCGGCGGCGGAGTGATTCAGGACACGGCTTCGAGTGCCTCGTTGTGTGCGCTACTCGCCGGGCGTGAGCGCGCCACCCGATACGCCAGCAACGCTACCGGGTGCACTGGGAAACTGGTCGCCTACTGCTCGACACAGACGCATTCGTCGGTGGAGAAGGCCGCGAAGATCTCCGGACTCGGCGCTGCAAATTTGCGAGTCATTGCGGTGGATGAGAGGTTCGCACTGCGTCCCGAGGAACTGGCGCGTCAGATTGCCGCCGACAAGGCCGCCGGCCTGCTTCCCTGCTTCGTATGCGCGACTGTCGGGACGACGTCGTCGAATGCGATCGATCCGGTGCCGGCGATTGCGGATATCTGTCGCGAACACGGAATCTGGTTGCATGTGGACGCCGCCATGTCAGGAACAGCGGCGCTCTGTCCGGAGTTTCGCTACATTCATGCCGGAGTCGAACACGCCGACAGCTACTGCTTCAATCCGCACAAATGGATGTTCACGAGTTTCGATTGCGATGTGTTTTACGTGGCCGACCGAAAAGCGCTCATTCAGACACTCAGCGTTTTACCGGAATACTTGCGGAACCAAGCGACGGAGTCGGGAGCGGTCATCGATTACCGGGACTGGCAGATTCCGCTGGGTCGTCGCTTCCGCGCGCTGAAGCTGTGGTTCGTGTTGCGGCATTACGGAGTTGAGGGACTGCAGCACCATATCCGCGAGCAAGTAGCCCTGGCGCAGGAGTTCGCCGAATGGGTACGCGACGATGAGCACTTCGAGATTGCTGCCCCGGCGCCGCTGAACCTCGTGTGCTTCCGGTTGAAGTCAGGAGACGCGGCGAACCAGGCGCTGCTGGAGCGGCTGAATCGTTCGGGGGAGTTGTACCTCACGCATACGAAATTGAATGACCGGTTCACGCTGCGATTGTGCGTTGGACAGACGAATACGCTGAGGCAACACGTGGAACGGGCTTGGAAACGAATCCGGGAAGAGGCTCGGGCTACGTAGTGTGTCTTGGGAAGAGCTCTAGGGCGATAGAATTGTGGAATCCCACGTTAGCGCATAGTACGCGCGAACGTGGGGCACCCGGCAATGCATTTATAGCTAGCCTTGCAGAATCAAAGGCCGCGGGCGAGGGCGCCCGCGCTACAAAGAAACGGCCCCACGCTTATTACTCGCGCAACGTGGGGCAAACTACCAAGTGGCGCTTCAGTTACTTCTTCAATTCCACCAAAATCAGTTCCATGTCTTTGTCCCCGGTATTTTCCGGCAAGTGCGTGCCGGCTGCGGTGTACATCGACTCGCCAGCCTTGACACTCATGTCTTGCGTCTTGCCGTCGGGAAGGGTGAAGTGCGCCTTGGAATCCGTCAGGAACACCGCAACCGACTTGGGATGGCTATGCATAACGGACTTATCGTGCGGGCCGTAGTGCACTCGGAGAATTCTGACGTCGTCGTTCTCGCTGACGACGGTGTAGTGCTTGGGGTCCGTCTTTACTGCGTCTTGCGCTGAGACGATGGGGGCGATACAAGCACACATCAAGACGCTACAAAGCGCAACCGGCACTCGCATTTTTTGCTCCTTCGAATTTCGTGAATTTGTTGTTGGGGAAGGCGACTCAACCTACTCCTGTGAGGGAAGGGTGTCAATGGAATGTTGAGGTTGAAATAGTTCTCGAATTGGGAGGGAGTTCACGGTCGCACGGACTACCCTGGGTGCGGGGGGATCCGAGGTGCCAATATTTTTCATGAGGACGCGCAACTTCCCGGGCGAAGCGGGGTTCCCGACTGGGTTCGACCCGCTGAGCGTGGTCCCATCCCCGCACTACTCACGATCTAGCCGGGAGACTCATCCATAAAGGAGCATCTCCATGCCCCGTCTGACCCTAGCCGCGCTCCTCGCGGTACTGTTTCTTCCAGGTTGCAACAACACATTGAATCCATTCTGTGGAAGCGCTCGCCCGGTGCCCATGATCGGGTCGCTCACGCCCAGCACGGTGGATTTCACACAGGTTGAGCAAGGAGTGGTTTTGACCGTGAAAGGCGCCAAGTTCGTGGCGGCCTCGCAAGTGGAGATCAACGGGAAGCCATTAGCAACGAGTGTGCTCAGCGATTCGCAGTTGAAAGTAACGCTGTCCACCGGCGTGATTTCGGGTTCGGGAGCGGTGAACGTCGTGGTGCACACGCCCAGCGGTGGCTCGGGCGACGTCGGATGTTCCAGCGGCGGCAATAGCAGCACTCTCGTCTTAACGGTGAATTGAGAGCGGCTGAATCCGCAAGGGGCGCCGGAGAGCGGTGGCATCAGCTTTCTTCGGCGTGTCTTGCGGATTTTTGTTTCGGAGGAAAGCCCATAACCGCAAAGAGCGCTAAGGCTGCGCGAAGTTCGCGAAGAAAGCATGTGGAGCAAGTGGACCTAATGGCTGAAGACTAACGACTTGCGACTGCTTCAATCGGCCGGCATGGTTGCGGCTTGGATCAGCGTGCGCGCGGCCTTGGCTTGCGTTGCGGCGTCGTTTTGCTGGAGCCACTTCCTCAGCGCCGGCACAGCGGCTCGCGTAGCAGTTTCTCCCGCCTTGATGAGAGCGGCGGTTTGCACGAAGGCATCGTACTCGAAGCCGCTTACATCGGGCTCCACCACGAGATCCGCAGCTTCTTTCCAGTGGCTGGCGCACATGTCCTGTGCGATGGCGAAGCATTGCCCGATGACGTCGAACAGATGGCGCGGGGCGGTTCCGTTCGACCAGCGTCCCTTCAAATGGACCGCGAGCACTCGCTTGGCACCCATTTCCACGAGCGGGCGGGTGGGAACGGCGTGTGCGAGCATTCCGTCCACCAGCCAGCGGCCACGGATATTCACGGGCAGAAACATCCCCGGATAGGCGCAACTGGCGCGCACCGGTTCGACCAGCGGGCCGGAATGAAATACCACGCCTTCGCCGGTGCTGAGGTCGGTTGCAGTCACGGCGAGGGGAATATGCAACTGCTCGAACGACTTCACTTTCAGGATGCTTTGGAGGAAACCGATCATGCGCTGGTTGGTCGCGAAGCCGTGGCGCGAGAGCGTCCAGCGCGCAAAGGTCTTGAAGCGCACGCGGCGCGCGATGACTTCCAGCTCGGCCGTCGAGACTCCGCTGCAATAGGCCGCGCCGATAAGCGCGCCCACGCTGGTTCCAGCGATGAAACTGATAGGAATGTTTTCTTCTTCGAGGACCTTGAGAACGCCGATGTGGGCGATGCCTCGCGCGAATCCGCCGCCCAGTGCGATTCCGATCCCTGGAGTGGCGGGCGCGGTTTCGGGACCAGCCGATAAACGCGAGAGTTCGCGCCCAAAGGCCTGAACCGACCGAATGATCCGTTTGACCGACTTCAAGCGAGCCCCACATCCCGGTTTCCCGGGCAGAAAAGCATCCTCAGCTAGTTAGTAAGATGCCATTTTCAGGGGGAGTGGTGCAGACCACTTTAGTGTTACCTTTTGTAACTCTTTTGTCTCAAAACCCGCGCCGGACGGGCTAAGTGGCAGAAGGCTCGCCTTTACGGGCAGTTAGCGGTTGCCTAAGCTGGAGGGTCTGGCCTTGCAGAATGAGAAGGCCTAGAGCCTTCGGGAGGCAGTCAGGGGACTTTTATTAGCTGGACGGTCGCCGACGCCTCGGCTGCCGCGTGTGCTGTCCCGTAAACCCTCCGCATGACGAACTGCTTTATTCCTGTTAACTTGTCAGCGCATGGTACGCGAGTTTTCGGCGGGCGGCGTGGTGCTCCGGCGCATGTCCGGCGAATGGCAGATCGCGGCCATTGAGCCTCAGAAAGAAGGGTCCGAACCCGCACCCGGCAAGCGTCGAGTGTCCCGAAAGGTCATCCTCGCCCTGCCCAAGGGGCTGGTGGACGCCGGCGAAAAGCCCGACCAGACAGCGATTCGCGAAGTTTTTGAAGAAACCGGTATCACCGCCAGCCTGATCACGAAACTTGCCGACATCCGCTACGTCTACGTGCGCTCCTGGGGGGACCGGGAACGGGTCTTCAAGATCGTAAGCTTTTACCTGCTGCGCTATGTTTCCGGGCGGATTGACGATGTCACGCCGGAAATGCGCGTCGAGGTGCGGCGAGCGCTGTGGCTGCCGCTCGAAGAAGCGCCCCGCAAGCTCGCCTACAACGGCGAGCGGCAGGTGGTGCGCAAGGCGCAGGAATATCTCAAATCTCATCCGGAGGACTGACCTCACAATGCCCACCACGCCACACGTCGAGAAACACTTCACGGCCGGTCTGTTCGTTCGCGATGTTGTCATCGGCATGGCCGATGGATTAACGGTGCCGTTTGCGCTGGCCGCGGGGCTTTCCGGAGCAGTGAGTTCCACCCGGCTCATCGTGATTGGCGGGCTCGCGGAGATCGCGGCCGGCTCAATCGCCATGGGCTTGGGCGGATATCTGGCCGCCAAGGGTGACGCCGAACATTACGAGCAGGAGAAGTTGCGCGAGGAGCGCGAGATCGTTGAGATTCCGGAAGCGGAGAAGGCCGAGGTCGAAGAGTTGTTCGAGCAGTACGGCTTGACGGAAGCTGAAGCCAAACCGGTGGTGGAGGCGCTGAGCCAGCGGCCGAAGTCGTGGGTGGATTTCATGATGCGTTTCGAGTTGGGACTTGAGGAGCCGGAGCCTAAGCGCGCAGTGACGAGCGCGGCGACGATTGCGCTGTCGTATGTGGCGGGCGGATTCATTCCGCTGTCGCCGTACATGATTCTTGGGAACGCATGGCACGGACTGCTGTGGTCGGCGGTGGTCACGCTGGCAGCGTTGGGAGTGTTCGGATACATGAAGGCGCGGTTTACGGGGACGGCGCCGCTTCGAGGCGCGTCACAGACAATGGTGATCGGTGGACTTGCGGCGGGAACCGCATTTGTGATTGCGAAAATCATTTCATAAGCCCCTAGTAAAACGATTTTGCTTGACATCTTCGGGCGCGGGCGTAGACTGGATTCAACTTAATAGGGCGCGTACCGATGCCATCCTCACCCCACATCTAATTCGGTACGCGCCTGTCGGATTTCTGGGTAGAAGCGGACCTCAGCGGCTAAAGCCGCTTTTCTTTTTGGGCCTCAGGGCCCGACTGAAGTCGGGCCCTTTCCTTTTTTACGATCCTTTTTTCGCAGATCCCCTTTTGCACATCCCTTCTTGTGCAGATTTTTGAGGTTGATTCCCTCTCGGGAAAACTGTCGAGCCCGCAGGAGTTTATTGGTAGGCGACGCTGCCTGGGCATCTCTCTTGGCATTCCTTTGGCCCGCCCGATCGTGCTAACTACAACAGTGCATTTCATGCGTCCTCTTATTTCCGTCATAGTCTGTCTGGAGCTGGCGCTGGGTTTCGTGGCGCCATTGGCTTCGGCGAAATCCAAAACCAATTTATCGGTAGATTCCGAATACGTTCTGGCGTTGGGTACGGCCAATGATTTTCTGCGGGCTTGGCAAACGCAGGACCGGGAAGCCGGGATTCTTCTGCTCACGGACCGGCTCAAGCAGCACACATCCGAAGATGCGCTGGAGAACTTTTTCTCTTGCCTGGGCGGCAAGTCGCACAGTTTTGAGATTGCACGCGGAAAGAAAGTGGCGCCGGGACGGTACCGATTTCCGGTTTCGCTCTTTCAGAAGCCGCAAAGTCCGGGGACCAGGTGGCTGCGGCCGCAGAGTTCCAGTTTAGTGGTCGTCAGGACTGGCGGCACCGAGTGGTCGATTGACAAGCTGCCTTGAAGGATCGTCGCTCCCTCCTCGGCCAACGCGTTTCCAGCCCCTTGAGAATCCCCACAAACGGGGCATCCCTTATCACAGTCCTTGGCGGGTCGAATCCTTTAGAATGATCCCCTTCGTGTCCACACATATTCTCCGAAAGCAACTCATGGTTGGCTCATAGAGTTGCATGGCATGCGCGGCGGGTGGCCGCGCGGGAGTCATAACTCATGAAACGCATTCATAAAGTCGCCATCCTCGGCGCCGGAACCATGGGCGCGCGGATTGCAGCGCACTTTGCCAATGCCGGCGTGCCTAGCTACTTGTTCGATATCGTGCCGCCGGATGCGGACGGGCCGGCACGCAACAAAATCGCCGCTGCCGGACTGGAGGGCGCCAGAAAATCGAAGCCGGCTGCCTTCTTCGAGCCATCGCTGGCGAAATTGATCACTGTAGGAAATTTCGAAGATGATCTGAAGAAGCTGGGCGAGGTGGACTTCTATATCGAACAGGGTCTGATCGACGAGGCTCGTCAGGTTCTTTTTCAGTTGCGCAAGCAGCATCCCGAGAGCAAGGCGGTCACGGAGCGCTTGGCGCGCCTGGACCGGCCCGAGCCCGCCGAACCCCCGAAGCGGCCGAAAGGGAAAAAGGCGACGGACGCTGCGCCGGAGGACGTCGATTTCGAGGTCGAGCAGGCGCTCACCGGGAAATCACGGCAAGCCGAGCCGGCCAAACCTGCGCCGCAGGCCTCGCGCCCCCGCCCCGTCTTCCGCGTGGAGAAACAGGAGCCCGCAGCCGGCGGCGATTTCTTCGATCTGGCCGCCGAGCTCGATGCGAGCCTTGCTGAGGAGCAGGAACGGGAACATGTCCGGGACAAGGATGCGCTCGACGGACAGGCCCAT
>Ga0209811_10000204_pt1 | contig 28049 bp, 27 predicted proteins | sample Coa_R1_6_FD_187161 | JGI IMG/M metagenome (GOLD analysis project Ga0209811, IMG submission 187161) | Surface soil microbial communities from Centralia Pennsylvania, which are recovering from an underground coalmine fire. - Coalmine... | ecosystem: Environmental > Terrestrial > Soil >... | reverse complement strand
GGACTACATCAGCACCGGAGCCTGGGCCAAAGCCCTGAACAAGACGGTCACCGCCTCCGGCTACAAGATCCCCAACCCCCCCACCGTCGGGAGCTGACCCAGATCGACCTGTCGGATCCGTTGCACCCCGTGCAACGGATCCGATAACGTCTCATTCGTGCGGCGCAGGTCACAGGCGACGGCCCCCACCGTCCACGCGGCGGAGGCCCGGACTCCAGGGCGGTCCATGGGGACCAGTGATGAGGAATGCCATGACTCTGGCGTTGCAGTCGGGCATGGAGCCGGGACAGAGCGTGCGCCCCGACGCACTCGGCGCCTTCCGCACGGCTCGGCGCGCGTTTCTCCAGGGCCGTCGGATCGAGATGCAGGAGCTGGCCGTCGAGGTCGGCGTGAGCCGGGCAACGCTGTTCCGTTGGGTCGGCGGCAAGGACCAGCTGGTCTCCGAGATCATCTGGTCGATAGCCCAGCCGACGTTCCGGCAGGCCGTCCAGGACGTCGGACGGAGGCGAGGCGGGCAGCGGATCGCCGCCGTCCTGGGCAACTTCGCGGCAGCGGTGATCGCTTCGGCGCCGTTCATGGGCTTCGTGCAGCGCGAACCCGAGCGGGCGCTCCGACTGCTGACCACCAGGGCCGGCGTGTTCCAGGGCCGTTTCCTCGACCTGGTCGAGCAGCTGCTGCAGGAGCAGATTCACAAGGGGCAGCTGGAGCCGCCCTTACCGCTGCACGACCTGGCCTACCTGACCGTGCGGATCACCGAGACCTTCGTCTACGCCGATGCGATCGCGGGGGAGACTCCGGATCCGGGAAGGGTGCGCCAGGCTATCGAGGCGCTCCTGCGCGACTGAGGTCATGATGGGCCTCCCCAGTCTGCGCCAGCTCTACAACCAGGTCGAGCAGGTCGCCACCCCGTTGGTGAACGGCATCTCCCACTCCGAGGAGTTCGCCCAGGTCGCCGCGACCGTCGGTGGCGCCCGCCGGCTCGTGCGCGACGAGGTGGACAAGCTGGCCGCCCGCGCCTGGCACGTCGTCAACCTGCCGGCGGGCACGGACGTCCAGCGGCTCAAGGTCCAGCTGGGTGCCCTGGACCGCGAGATCCGGCTGCTCGCCATGGAGATCGAGCGTTCGCGCGCCGAGGGCAAGGACTGACCGGCCGTGGTCTCCGTTCCCGGACTGGGCACGCTCGACCGGGTCCGCCGCGAGGTCGAGCGCAACGCGTTGCGTGCGCGCAACGGCATCCGGATGGCGACCGGCATACAGCGCACCGACGTCGGACTGAGCCCCAAGGACGTGGTCTGGCAACGCGGGCGGTGCGAGCTGTGGCACTACCGCAGCGACCAGGTCAGCCTGAAGCCTCCGCTGCTGATCATCTACAGCCTGTTCAACCGCAGCTACATCCTCGACCTGCGCCCGGGCAACAGCGTGATCGAGCACCTGCTCGCCGCCGGCTTCGACGTGTACATGCTCGACTGGGGCGTTCCCGACGAGCGGGACGCGGCCAACCAGCTCGAGGACTACGTCGACTTCTACCTGCCGGCCGCCATCCAGCGCGTCTGCGAGGTCTCCGGATCGGACACGATCAACCTGTTCGGCTACTGCTTCGGCGGCCTGATGTCGGTGCTCCACGCCGCACACCACCCCGAGTCGCCGCTGCGCAGCCTGACCGTGCTGACCACGCCCGCCGACCTCACCCAGCTCGGCCCGATGAGCGACATCATCGGCAGGTCGGACCTTGAGGACGTCATCGACGACGATGGCATGGTCCCGGCGTCGGTTGTGCTGCAGGGCTTCCGCACGCTGGCACCGGTCGGCGAGGTCACGGCCAAGGTCGACCTCTTCGAGAAGATGTGGAACGACGAGTTCGTCACGGCATACCAGGCAATGACCGGCTGGGCCACCGAACAGGTGCCCCTCCCCGGGGGTGTCGCCCGGCAGCTCAAGCGGATGATCGCCGACAACGCCGTGGTCAACGACCGGGTGTTCCTCGGCGGCGACCACGTGCACCTGTCGGACATCCGGCTGCCGTTCCTGCACGTCCTCGGTGAGCGCGACCACATCATCCCCGAGGCGGCGGCAGCGCCGCTGATCGGCCTCGTCGGCTCGCCGGACAAGACCGAGCTGCGCCTCGACGCCGGCCATGTCGGCCTCATGGTCGGCCGGACGGCGGCCAAGCGCACCATCCCCACCATCATCGAGTTCCTGCGCAAGCGAAGTGAGGTCATCTCGTGAGCATCGCCGATCTGGGTCCTGGCCACGTTCCGGGACTCGTCGACCTCTTCGCCGGCCTGCCCCCGAGCGACCTCACCTTCGTCAAGGAGGACGTGACGCCTGACGCCGTCGCCGGCTGGCTCGACCAACCGGGCCGACGGTGGGTCAGTGTCTCCGGCGACGGCGCGGTCACCGGCTTCGCGGCCCTCGTGCTGCTCCCCGGCTGGTCCGACCATGTCGCAGAGCTCCGGCTCGTGACCGACCCGGCAGTCCGGGGCCAGGGTCTCGGCCGCCGGCTCGCGCTGCACGCCCTCACCTCCGCCGTTCGCGACGGTCTGGTGAAGGTCGTCGTCGAGCTCCCGGCCACCCAGGAACGCACCATCGACATGTTCCTCGCCCTGGGCTTCACCGGCGAGGCCCTCCTGCGGGACCACTTCCGGGACCGGAGTGGTCAGCTGCAGGACCTGGTCATGCTCGCGTACTTCGCCGAGCAGAACTTCGACGCCATGAGCGTGGTCGGACTCGCCGACGCGCTCGAAGGGAGCTGACATGGCAGTGCTCGACCTGTTCCGTCTGGACGGCAAGGTGGCCGTGGTCACCGGTGCCTCGAGCGGGCTGGGGGTGACCTTCGCCCAGGCCCTCGCCGAGGCGGGGGCCGACGTCGCCCTCGGCGCACGTCGCGCCGACAAGCTCGCCGACACCGCGGCCATGGTCGAAGGGCTGGGCCGCCGGGCGATCGCGGTCGCGACCGACGTGACCGACCCGCAGGCCTGCCAGCACCTCGTGGACGAGACGATGGCGGCATACGGACGGGTCGACATCCTGGTCAACAACGCAGGTGTCGGGACGGCGGTCCCGGCCACTCGCGAGACGCCGGAGCAGTTCCGCTCGGTCATCGAGCTGAACCTCAACGCCTGCTACTGGATGGCCCAGGCCTGCGGGAAGGTGATGCAGCCGGGCAGCTCGATCGTCAACATCAGCAGCATCCTGGGCCTGACCACGATGGGGCTGCCACAGGCGGCGTATGCCGCGAGCAAGGCAGGGCTGATCGGCCTGACCCGCGACCTGGCCCAGCAGTGGACCCCACGCAAGGGCATCCGGGTCAACGCCCTGGCTCCGGGATACTTCGCCTCGGAGATGACCGACAAGTTCCCGAGTGGCTACTTCGAGAACGTGGTCGTGCCGCGCACCCTGATGGCTCGCCTGGGTGAGGCGCACGAGATCGGTGCCGCGCTGATCTTCCTCGCCAGCGACGCCAGCGGCTACGTCACCGGCCTGACCCTGCCCGTCGACGGCGGAGCTCTCGCGACCTGACGCGCCCCACTTCACCCGTTCAGCGCAGAGCAAGAGGAGAAGCAGTATGACCAGTCTCGCCCAGAACCTCACCGACAGTGCCGAGAGGTTCCCGGACCGGCCGGCGTTGCGCCTGCACGACACGACCCTCACGTATGCCGAGCTCGGCGACCTCGTCGGCCGCGCCGCCGGCCGGATGGCCGAGCTGGGGGTCACGGCGGGCGACCGGGTCGGGCTGATGCTGCCCAACGTCCTGGAGTTCCCGGTGCTGTTCTACGGCGCCCAGCGGCTCGGCGCCATCGTCGTCCCGATGAACCCGCTGCTCAAGGGCCGGGAGATCGCGCACTACGCCGGCGACTCGGGCATGTCCGTGCTCTGGGCGCACGACTCGGTGGCCGAGCAAGACCTGGCCCAGGCGCCCGAGGAGGTCTCGGTCCAGCGGGTCGACGCCTCGACGCTGTCGGGCCTGGCCGACACCCCGGTCGGAGACGCCGTCGAGCGAGCGGACTCCGACACGGCGGTGATCCTCTACACCTCCGGGACAACCGGCGCGCCCAAGGGCGCCGAGCTCACCCACGGCGGGCTGAACCGCAACCTGCGGGTCTGCATCGAGGACCTCATGGACATCGACGAGAACGACGTGATCATGGGCTGCCTGCCCCTGTTCCACGTCTTCGGGCTCACCTGCGCCCTCAACGCCGCCGTCGCGGCCGGTGCCCTGCTCGTCCTCATTCCCCGGTTCGACGCGCAGGTGGTGCTGTCCTCCATCGAGCAGAACGGGGCCACGATCTTCGAGGGCGTCCCGACGATGTACACCGCGCTCGCCGGCCTGCCCGGGGTCGGCCCTGAGGCGGTGGCCACCCTGCGACTGTGCTCCTCCGGAGGTGCGGCCCTGCCGGCCGAGGTGGTGCGGGCCTTCGAGGCGGCATACGGAGCAAAGATCCTGGAGGGCTACGGCCTGTCCGAGACCTCACCGGTCGCCAGCTTCAACCGGGTCGAACAGGCCAAGATCGGGTCGATCGGGACGCCGATCCCGGGCGTGGAGTTCAAGCTCACCGATCTCGCGGGCCAGCCCACGCCGGTGGGGGAGGTCGGCGAGATCTGCATCCGCGGCCACAACGTGATGAAGGGCTACTGGAACCGGCCCGAGGCGACTGCGGAGGCGATCGACGCCGACGGCTGGTTCCACACCGGCGACCTGGCCCGCGCCGACGAGGACGGCTTCTACTTCATCGTCGACCGCAAGAAGGAGCTGATCATCCGCGGCGGCTTCAACGTCTACCCGCGCGAGATCGAAGAGGTCCTCTACGAGCACCCCGCCGTCCGGGAGGCAGCGGTCATCGGCTTGCCACACCCGACCCACGGCGAGGAGGTCGCCGCCGCCGTCTCGCTGCGCCCGGGAGCCCAGGTCACGCCCGAGGAGCTCCGCGACTGGGTCAAGGCGCGCGTCGCCCCCTACAAGTACCCCCGGCTGGTCTGGTTCCTCGACGAGCTCCCCAAGGGAGCCACCGGCAAGATCCTCAAGCGGGCGATCGAGGCACCTGGCTCGGCCACGTCGTGAGCCCCCTCCTCGGCTGAAGGAGGATCCGTGCCCACGGTGGCCGTCGGAGCCGACTCGTTCCTGATCGACGGATCCGCGACGAGGGTCATCTCCGGCGCGATCCACTACTGGCGGGTCCACCCGGACCAGTGGGAGTCGCGTGTCGCGTGGGCCAAGCATCTGGGGCTCAACACCGTCGAGACCTACGTCCCGTGGCACCTGCACGAGCCGGTTCGCGGTCAGCGCCGCTTCGAGGGGGCGCTCGACCTGGTCCGGTTCCTCGAAGTGGTGCACAGGGCCGGCCTGTACGCCATCGTGCGACCCGGGCCGTACATCTGCGCCGAGACCGACCTGGGAGGGCTGCCGGCTTGGCTCCTCGCGGGTGAGGAGGTTCGACTCCGCTCGACCGACTCGGGGTTTCTCGCTCCGGTGGAGGAGTGGTTCGACGCGCTCGTCCCCGTCCTCGCGCCTCTCCAGCTCCCGCGCGGCGGACCGGTCATCCTCGTGCAGATCGAGAACGAGTTGGGCGCGCACCTCAGTCTCGCCGACGAGGAGCTCCGCGCCGACGGCCCGGACTACCTCGACTGGCTGGCCCGCAGCCTCGTCGCCCGCGGGGTGGAGGTGCCCCTCGTGACCTCCGACCAGCCATTGGGGGACATGCTCAGACTCGGCGGACACCCGAGCGCTCTGAGGACCGTCAACTTCGGGGAGCAGGCCAAGGCGGGCTTGGCGGCCTTGCGCGCGATCCAGCCCGACGGGCCACTGATGGTCATGGAGCTCTGGGACGGGTGGTACTCGTTCTGGAAGGGCAGTCACCAGTCTCGACCAGCGCACACGATGGCCACCGAGCTCGACGACGTCCTCGCGGCCGGAGCCTCGGTCAACCTCTACATGTTCCACGGTGGCACAAACTTCGGCTTCACCAACGGTGCCAACCACGACGGCCCCCGGCACGACGGTGAGTACCGGGCCATCGTCACCTCATACGACTACGACGCACCGTTGAGCGAAGACGGGCGTCCGACGGACAAGTTCTGGGCCTTTCGCGAGGTCATCGAACGGTATGCCGAGGTCCCTGCGGCCGATGCGGCACCGCCCTTGCCGCCGCGGATGGACCCGGCAACCATCGTCTGCGCCGCGGGCGCCCGGCTCACCGAGCAGCTCCCCGGGCAGGCGTCGCTGGCGTCCCTGCCCGTGCGTTTCGAGGGCTTCGTGCACCCGTACGGACTGCTCGCGTTCGTGACCCAGCTAGACGAGCCCGGTGAGCACATGGTGGCCCTGGAAGGTCTGCGGGATCGTGCCATCCTCCTCGTCGACGACGAGGAAGCCGCCGTCCTGGAGCGGGATGCACCAGAGCAGGTCGTCACGGTCAGCAGCCGACGGGCGAGGGCGCAGCTCACCGTGATCCTGGAGAACCTCGGCAGGGTGAACTACGGGCCGCTCTTGCGTGACCACAAGGGACTGGCAGGTCTGGTCATCGACGGTCGCGAGATCCAGCACGTGAGCGCCTGGTCGGTCCCCCTGGACGAGCTCGCCGCCTCAGTCAAGGCGCAGGACGAGGGCGTGTCCGGCGAGCCAGCCGGCCCGCGCTGGTACAGCGGGGTCCTCGATGTCGAGCACCCGGGCGACACCTTCGTCGCCGTCGAGGCGGGGACCAAGGGCGCGATCTGGGTGAACGGCTTCAACCTGGGTCGCTACTGGTCGCGCGGTCCGCAGCGGCGGCTCTTCGCTCCGGGCCCGCTCCTCAAGCCCGGGGCGAACTCGGTCGTGGTCCTCGAGCTCCACGCACCAGCCGACACCTCCTCGTTCACCGTGTCCTTCGCCGACGCACCCGACCTGGGCTGAGGCCTGGGTCCGGGCGAGCCCGACGTCTTTACCGGTTCCGATCGCGGGAGGAGACTGGTCCCATCGGTTCCGCATCTGCAGGAGGCGAATGATGAACCAGGAAGTCACACAGGAAGTCAGCGACCAGGGCACCGAGAGTCAGCCCCGAAGCCTGGTCGTCTGCGCGGTCGACGGCAGTGCCGCATCGCAGACCGCGCTGGCCTGGGCGGTCGACGACGCCACGCGACGCGGCGCCGTCCTCCGGGTGGTCGGCGCGTGGAGCTGGGTCCCCGGCGGGGACCAGCAGGCCTACGTCGGGATGGACGAGGCCCGCACGGTGGCCGAGGCGCACACGAGGAATGCCGTGCAAGCGGTGATGGGTCAAGGTGCGTCCGACGTGGAGGTCGTCGTCCGCGAGGGCCAGACGAGTGAGGTGCTGCTCGCTGCCTCGATCGACGCCGACCTGCTCGTGCTGGGCAGCCATGCCCACAGCGCGGTGCACGACGCCCTCGTCGGGTCGACCAGCTCACGGGTGCTCCGGCACGCCACCTGCCCGGTGGTGATCCTGCCCAGCCCGGCGCGCCGCGAGCGTGACGTCCGGCGGGTCGAGGAGCGCGCGGCAGCCTTCTGACGACGCAGCCCCGGCCTGATCAGAAGGGTGGGAGCTCGCCCTCGCCGGGTGTGACCCGCAGGTCCGCCTCGTCGATCGGGACGTCGTTGATGCTCGCCTCGCGGCGAGCCATGTAGCCGTCGGCGTCGAACTGCCAGTTCTCGTTGCCGTAGGCGCGGTACCACTGACCCTGGTCGTCATGCCACTCGTACTGGAAGCGGACCGCGATCCGGTCGTCGGTGAACGCCCACAGGTTCTTGCGGAGCCGGTAGTCCTGCTCGCGCTCCCACTTGCGCTCGAGGAAGGCCTTCACCTGCTCGCGGCCGACGAGCTGCTCGTCGCGGTTCCGCCACACGGTGTCGACCGTATAGGCGCCCGCGACCCGCGAAGCGTCCTTGGTGTTCCAGGCGTCCTCGGCCGCCTGCACCTTCTGGCGTGCCGTCTCAGCGGTGAACGGGGGGACCGGGTTCCTCGGCTCCATGGACTTCCTTCCGGTGCTAGTGCCGGCTCAGGCCAGCAGGTCGATGCGCTGGTCGTGACCCAGCCAGCTGAAGGTGTCGCCGAGGCGCAGGCCGGCGATCGCCGCATAGATGGGGGAGTCGGTCGAGATCCCCTCGTAGGCCGCGCCCTCGCTCTCGAAGGAGTCCGCCACGACGCCGATGACGTAGCGGTTGCCGCCGAACTCGACGATGGCCCCTGGGGCGACCGCGTCCTTGGGTCCGAAGTCGAGGCCCTCGATGTGGTCCAGCTCGGCCTGCTGGTGTGCGGCCACGCCCTCGAACAGTCCGGTCAGGTCGCCGGCCTCGTCGGACTGGGAGAGGTCGTCGACGCCGTAGGACGAGTCCTGGTCCACCCCGGCAGCCGACTCCTCCGAGCCCACGTTGGTCTTCGACGACGCCAGCTCGGCACTCACCCGGCGGGTCAGCTCCTCGATCACGTGCTGCTTGGTCGTGCCGTCCAGTGTGCTCTCACTCATCGTGAGTCCTTCCGCAGGGGAGTCGAGGTCCTGCCTAGCATGTCAGGTCGCCGGGTCGCCCCTCGTGGAACCTTTGGTGCAGTGCCCGGAGGCGGTCGGCCAGCCCGGGCGCAGGACCATCGACTCGTATGCCGGGCGCGACCTCCTGGATCGAGAACGGCGTGACCGGGCCGGCCGGAACCCCGATCTCGCGGAGCCAGCCGCCCAGCTGGGCCGAGGACGCGGCATACGCGATCCGGCCCAGTCCGACCCAGGCGTGGGCAGCAGAGCACATGGGGCAGTGCTCGCCGGAGGTGTAGACCGTTGCGGCAGAACGCTCCTCGGGTGTGAGGTGCTGTGCCGCCCAGCGGGCGATGGCGAACTCGGGATGCTGGGTGCCGTCGCCGCCGCCCTCATGGTTGTGGTCCTCGAACCGCACCACTCCGGCGGAGTCGACGAGCAGCGACCCGAACGGCTGGTCGCCCGCGTCGACCGCCTGCTCGGCGAGCTCGACGCATCGGTTCAGGTGGGTCAGATCCTCGGAGGTGAGCGGCATACGAACAGGATGCCCGCTCAGGTGGGGAAGGCGCTCCAGCGGGCCGCGGCCGCGACCCCGCCGATAAGGAGCACGATCCCGAGCGCGACGAGGCCGGCGCTGATCTCGACCGGCCGGGTCACCCGGTCCACGTTGTTGGGCAGGTCCTTGAGCACGCCCTGGAGCTGACCGGCGTCGGTGGCCTTGTAGTAGGTGCCGCCGGTCGTCGCGGCCACCTGCTTGAGGGTCGGCTCGTCGGCGACGAGGTACTGGCTGCCCCGGCCGCCGAAACCTCCGCCACCGAACCCACCGCCGCCGAAGCCCTGGAACATGTCGCCGCCGAGCTGGTCGCTGGAGCACACCATGGGTGCGGGGTTGGTGGTGCCGAAGCCGATCGGGTAGACCCGTACCCCGCGGGCGGCGGCCTGGGCGGCGGCCTCCTGCGGGGTGACGCCGCGGGTGTTGGCCCCGTCGGTGAGCAGGACGACGATCTCCGGTGCGTAGCCGCCCTTCGGGGGCGCTGTCGGAGTGGACGGAGCCGTTGGCGTCGGGTCGGGTGTGGGGGTGGTGTCGGTTCCCGGGTCGCCCGGGCCGGTGTCCGTCGTCGTGTCCGCCGCCTTGACCTTCGGGTCGATCTGGGAGATGGCGTCGATGGACGCGAGGATCGCGGCCCCGATCGTCGTCCCCCGACCGGTCGTCACCGAGTTGATGGCGTCGACGAGCGGCTGCCGGTCGGTCGTCGGCGCGACGGCGACCTGGGCGAAGCCGGAGAAGATGACCAGCCCGATCTTGGTGCTGCGGTCCTGGGCCTTGACGAAGGTCCGGACGGCGTTTTGCGCGGCGGTGAGCCGGTTCGGGTCGACGTCGGTCGAGCACATCGAGCCGGACACGTCCAGTGCCAGGATCACCGCACTGCCGGACTGGGGGACGGTCGCCTCCACCCGCGGCCGGGCGGCGGCCGCCACCATCACCGCGAGGGCCGCGACGACCAGGGCGACGGGCAGGTGCCGCTTCCAGCCCGGCATACGAGGTGCAGCGGATCGGACGAGCGCGACGTTGGAGTGCCGGACGACCGACCGCCGTCGGCGCCGGGAGATCCAGACGTATGCCGCGACGAGGGCGAGCGGTGCGAGAAGACCGAGCAGGGCGAGCGGCCAGGCGAAGCCCATGTCAGATCACCCGGCCGTACCAGTGGAGGGACAGCCCGACACCGAGGAGCAGCAGCAGGGCCGCCGCGGCGGCGAAGAGCCCGGTGACCTCGATGAGCTCGGGGTGGGCGACCCACTTGAGGTCGATGTGGGAGTAGATCGAGGTGAGCGAGGCGGCGTCGTCGGCGGCGTAGTACGTGCCGCCGGTGTCGCTGGCGACCTGCTTGAGGAGAGGCTCGTTGAGGGTTGTCGCGAGGGTGTAGCCGTCGATCTTCACCGTCGTGCCGGTGGGGCTGCCGAGGCCGATCGGGTAGATCTTGACGCCGGCGAGGGCAGCCGTCTGGGCGGCGACCTCGGGGTCGGAGGTCGTGGTGTCCTCGCCGTCGGAGAGCAGGATCACGGCGGCGTTGGAGTAGTAGCCGATGTCGCTGCCCGGCGCGGGGCTGCCGTCCTCGCTCGGGGCGTTGATCGCCACCGGCTTGCCCGCGATCGCGGTGAGCGAGGACTGGATGCCATGGCTCAGCGACGTCGAGCCCTGCGCGGTGAGCCGGTCGACGGCGGCGAGCACGTCGGCCTTGTTGTCGGTGGGCTGCTGGGTGACCAGCCCGTTGTCGCTGAAGGCGACGACCCCGATCCGCACGGTCGAGGGCTGCCGGTCGACGAAGGCGTGCGCCGCCTTCTGGGCGGCCACCAGCCGGGTCGGGGCGAGGTCGGTGGCGGTCATGCTGTTGGAGACGTCGAAGGCGAGGATGACCGTCCCCTCCCGGCGCGGCTCGGCGACCGTCGCCTGCGGCCGGGCGAGGGCGACGAGGAGCAGCGCCAGGGCAGCGAGGAAGAGGGCGGGGGCGACGAACCGTCGCCGACCACTTCTGGCTGGAGCTGACGCGGCCACCAGCCCTTGGGCGGCAAGACTTTTCGCCCGCTCCGCACGACGGCGGAGGAGATGCCTGTATGCCGCGACGGCCGCCGGCAGGAGGAGCAGGCCGAGCATCAGCCAGGGCGAGTCGAACGTCATCGGCGAAGCCGCCGTCGTAGCTCGGAGATCCGGACGAGCGCACGCACGAGGTCCTCGTCGGTCGTCACGGTATGAAGCTCGGTCCCGGCCAGCCGGACGGCCTCGCGCAGGTCGGCCTGGCGTTGCTCGGCGGCCGCCGACAGCCGGCTGCGGAAGCCCTCGTCGTCGCTGTCGACGAAGATCTGCTCGCCGGTCTCGGCGTCCTCTATCCAGATCATCCCGGCTCGCGGCAGCTCGCCCTCGCGCCGGTCGAGGACCTGGATGGCGACGACGTCGTGGCGCTGGGCGAGGATGCCGAGCGGCTGCTCCCACCCCGGCTCGCTGATGAAGTCGCTCACGACGACGACGAGGCTGCGGCGCCGGATCACACCGAGTGCGGCCCGGAGCAGCACGGCCAGGTCGGTGGGGGCGGTGCCGTCGGGGTGGGCCGGGGGCTTGAGCAGCTCGCTGGCGATCCGGAGCACCTGGCCGCGACCATGGCCGGGGCGGATGGTCTTCTCGACGTCGTGGTCGAAGAGCATGGCGCCGACCTGGTTGCCGCTGCGGGCCAGGACCTGGGCCAAGGTGGTGGCGACCTCGGCCATGACGAGGTCCTTCTGGCGGTCCGCCGGCCCGAACGCCATCGACGCGGACCGGTCCAGGAGCAGCCAGCCGGTGACCTCGCGGTCCTCGACGTACTCCCGGACGAACGGCTCGTCCATCCGGGCCGTGACGTTCCAGTCGATGTGGCGCAGGTCGTCGCCGGGCGCGTACTCGCGCAGGTCGGTGAAGTCCAGACCCGCCCCGCGGAAGAAGGTCCGGTAGTCACCCTGGAGCCGGCCGTCGAGGCGACGGATGACCCGCCACTCCAGGCGGCGCAGCACCCGCTCGGGTGTCAGCTGGTCGGCGCCGGCCATGACTCTCCACCGGTGGACTGGGGGGCTGGAGCGGGAGCCGGTGCCGATCCCGTATGCCGGTCGGCGACCACCTCTGGCAGCGGCACCGCCGCGATGATCGGGCCGAGGAGGTCGTCGGCCGAGACGTCGTCGGCGAGCGCCTCGTAGGACAGGACCAGCCGGTGCCGGATCACGTCGCGGGCCAGGTCGCGGACGTCGACCGGCAGGGCGTAGGTGCGGCCCCGCAGGTAGGCCAGTGCCTTGGCCGCCCGGACCAGGTTGATCGAGGCGCGCGGACTGGCGCCGAACGACACGTAGCGGGCCAGGCCGGGCTGGCCCACGGTGGCCGGCGCCCGGGTCGCGGTCGCGAGCTGCACGGCATACGAGATGACGCCGGGGTCGACGTAGACGCCGTCGACGGCCTGCTGGAACTGCGCGAGCTGCTCGGGTGAGAGGACCCGCTGGGTCTGCGGCAGGGGCTGGGTCATCCGCTCGACGACGACGAACTCCTCTGTGACAGAGGGGTATCCGATGAGAACCTTGAGCATGAACCGGTCGACCTGGGCCTCGGGCAGGGCATAGGTTCCCTCGCTCTCGATGGGGTTCTGGGTGGCCATGACGAGGAACGGGTCGGGCGCTGCATACGTCTGCCGACCGATGGTGACCTGCCGCTCCTGCATGACCTCCAGGAGGGCGCTCTGGACCTTGGCAGGCGCCCGGTTGATCTCGTCGGCGAGGACGAGGTTGGCCATGACCGGGCCGAGCGAGACTTGGAACTCGCCGTCCTTCTGGTTGTAGATGCGGGTGCCGATCAGGTCGGCGGGGACGAGGTCGGGGGTGAACTGGATGCGCTGGAACTGGCCGCCGATGGCGTCGGCGAGGGTCTTGATGGCCATCGTCTTGGCCAGCCCGGGGACACCCTCGACAAGGAGGTGGCCGCGCGAGAGGAGGGCGACGAACATCCGCTCGAGCAGCTGGTCCTGGCCGACGATCGTCTTCTTCACCTCGTAGAGCGCCTGCTGGAGCGGGTGCTGGGGGCGGGTCTCGTCCATGGGTTCTCCTTGGGCTCGGGCAGGCTACTGGGGTGGGATGTTGCCGCCGCCGCCGGCGGAGGTGATGGGGACGGCGAAGCCGATGCCGACGAAGAAGGCCTGGTCGGAAGGGTTGGCCAGGCCGGTGACGATGCCGATGACCTGGCCGGCGCTGTTGACGAGCGGGCCGCCGGAGTTGCCGGGGTTGACGGCGGCGTCGAACTGGATGAGGCCCTTGAGCGAGCGCGTCGCGTCGACCTTGATCGTCCGGTCGAGGGCCGAGACGACCCCGGCGGTGAACGAGCTGCGCAGCCCGAGCGGGTTGCCCAGCGCATAGACGGTGTCACCGACACGTGCGCCGCCGCCGAGGGTGGCGGGGACGACGACGGTCGGCAGGTCTGCGACGGACAAGGTGGCGGTGTCGGTCGCCTTGTCGGCCTTGGCCACCCGGGCGGTGCTCGTCGTGCCGTCGGCGAAGGTCACCCGGACCGACGTCGCCCCGTCGACCACGTGGTCGGCCGTGAGGATCGAGCCGTCGGCGTTGACGACCACACCTGAGCCGAGGCGCTCGCTGGAGGTTCCGCCGGCGCTCACGATGGTCACGAGGGAAGGGGCGAGGATGCCGTATGCCGTGACCGCGTCCGGTGGCTTCTCGGCGGCCGCGCGCTGCTGGGCCTTGAGCGCCGCGTCGACCTGCTTGGCGACGTCGGCGCTGGTCAGGGCGGGTGGGCCGTGGTCGGCGGCGCTCCACCAGACCAGCCCTGCGATGAGGAGGACCACCAGCGTGGCGGCGACGGCCCAGGTCCGCCGGGTGACCCCCCGGAGCCGCCGAGCCCCGCGACGCACCGGGCCGCCCGGCGAGGCGGCCGGGTCGAGCGGCTGTGTGCTCCCAGCCGGCGGGGTCACTGCCAGCGTCATCTCTCGAATCTACGTCGCGTTCGGCGAAGTCGGACCTCCTGGGACCTGATCTCATACTCGATTCACAGGCTCGCCGAGCCGGGTGGAGGTATTCCGGCGCATGATCAGGTCATGACGTTCGCGCAGCTGGCGCTCATCTGCGCTGTCGCGTTGCTCGGGCCGCTCCTCGCCGTCCAGCGACTGGCCCGGATCCCGGTCGTCATCGGCGAGCTGGTCGTCGGGATCGCCCTTGGCGCAACGGGGTTCAGGGTCCTCGACAGCTCCAACGCGACGTTCGGCTTCCTCGCCCAGATCGGCTTCGCCCTCGTCATGCTCGTCGCCGGGTCACAGGTGCCGGTCCGGGACCCCGCCCTTCGGGTCGGGGCGGTCAAGGGCATCGCCCGGGCGGTGGCGATCGGCGTCGTGTCGGTTCCGGTCGCGTTGCTCCTCGCCCATGCCTTCGGCACGGGCCATGCCGCGCTGTATGCCGTGCTCCTCACCTCGTCCTCGGCCTCGCTCATCATGCCGTCGCTCGCGGGAGTCCCGTTGTCGGGCAAGGCGATCGTGGAGATGCTGCCGCAGATCGCCGTCGCCGACGCGGCGTGCATCGTCCTGCTGCCCCTCGTCATCGACCCGGCGCACGTCGGTCGGGCCGCCATCGGGTCGGTGCTGGTGCTCGCGGCCGGCGCCGTCGTGTTCGTCGTGCTGCGGACCCTGAAGCGCCGCGGGCTCCGGCGCCGGGTCCACGACGTGTCCGAGGACCGAGGCTTGGCCGTCGAGCTGCGGTCCACCTTGGCGATCCTCTTCGGGTTGGCCGCGATCGCTGCTGTCACGCGCGTCTCGATCATGTTGGCGGGCTTCGTCCTCGGTCTGGGCATCGCCGGGATCGGGGAGCCGCGCCGGTTGACCAACCAGGTGTTCGCCCTCACCGAGGGGTTCTTCGCGCCGATCTTCTTCGTCTGGTTGGGAGCCTCGCTCGACCTGCGTCAGCTGGGACAGCACCCCTCCGCGGTCGTCCTCGGGTGCGCCCTGGGTGTGTCCGCCGCCGTGGTGCACGGGCTGATGGCGTTCACCGGTCAGCCCTGGCCGGTGGCCGTGATCACCGCTGCCCAGCTGGGGGTGCCGGTGGCTGCCGCGACCCTGGGCACGACCTTGGGGGTTCTCCGTGCGGGCGAGAACACCGCGCTGCTCCTCAGTGCGCTGGTCACCGTCGCCCTCACGGCCCTGCTCAGTCGCCGGGTGGCCGCGCTCGCGGCTGCGGCGTCGGTCAGAGCTGGAGGTTCTCCAGCCGGAAGCTGAGCAGTCCGGTCGTCCCGTCGTCCGGACCGATCCGGATCGAGTCCTCCGCCACCGCACCCGGAGCGAGGACGCCGGTCCGCATATCCTGCCCTTTGACCTCGCTGCCGAACAGGTCGGGGATGAACCCGAAGCTGAGGAAGTCGACCCCGTCGGTCAGGGCGTGCGCCACCTTGTCGGCGAGCGCCGAGTCCTGGCAGACGCTCCAGTTGACCGCCCACTGCACGGTCCCGCCGGCCAGCCAGTTGAACAGGAACGAGGAGACCCCGAAGATCCCGTGGAAGTCGCTGCCCGTGTAGGCAGTGGTTCGCATCGAGTCCGGTACCGGTGTCACGCCCCGGGTGAACCCGAAGGGGTATGCCGGGTCGGTTCGGGGATTGCGCCCGACGACGTAGTACTTCATGTAGTAGTGCGACCCGGTGATGGACATCAGCCGGTTCGCCTCACGTGGCTGGACGAGGCCGAAGTCGACGACCTGGTCGACCTGCTCGAGGTCGATGGTCTGCGACCCGTTGTAGAGAGCGCCGTCGCCCCGGTCGAACTGGGCCTTGACCTCGTAGCGACCGAACGGCACCTTGGGCAGGCTGTAGCTCCCGTCTGCACCGGTGTGGGTGGTACCCCAGGCCGAGTCGTTGACCTGCACGAGGGCTCCGCGCTTCGGGGCGCCATCCGCACGGACGGTGCCGTGCACGGTGCCCTTGGTCGGCGCGAAGTGCCACGCGTACCTCGGCCCCTGCTCGACCGTCGGTGGTGCGTAGACGGCCGGCACGGCATACCCGAAGAGACCGCCGGTGTCCGGGCCGTCCCAGCGCATCGTGTCGTCGGGGCTGACGGCGATCCCGGTGCCGGGCGAGGACCAGCGGTCGGAGTCCTTGGCGTCGGTGTCGCACCAGTCCGAGGCGAAGGCGTTGCACATCTGGTTGGCCACGTCGTCCGCCATGTCCGAGAGGAGGTTGATGAGGCCACCCAACAGCTCGTCGAACGCGCCGATGTTGCCGATCTTGTCCTTGACCTTGCCCTTGACGTTGTCCATCACCTCGGTGTGCAGCCGCTCGTGGAACCACTTGGCCGCCTGGGTCCGCTCGTCCTCCGTGTAGAGGTACAGGCCGTCCGGTGTGCCGTCGCCGACCTCGACCGCCGGGGAGTCGGCCGGCTCGAGGTCCTGGGGACGGGCCAGGCCGCCGGGTCCCTCCAGCTGCAGACCGAGGCGCCGCGCGGTGGCCCAGATGAACGACGAGCAGACGGCCGGATAGGTGCCCTCGTGCCAGGCCCCCGCCACCGTGGACGTGTCGGTGAGCGCCTTGCGGGCGTCGGAGTAGGCGAAGAAGCTGTAGTGGGTCTTCCCGGTGTCCTGGCGGCACGCGTCGGCGAGCCGGTGCAGGGCCTGGCGGACCTCGGTCGTCTCCAACGCCGGGTTCGGCTTGATGACGAGCGGCGGGATGACCTGCCAGGACTCCCCGGAGAACGAGACCTTGGGGTACCGGTCGAACGGGGCCAGCTTGTAGACCCTGCCGTTGGGGTCGACCGCGTCGACCTCGGCGACGTCGGCACCCGGCGCGACCGAGGTGGGGTCGGCCACGGCGGCGGGATCAGCGAGCCGGCCGGTGTCCGTGGCCCCGCCGATCCACTGGGTGATCGTGCCGGGCCAGCCGTAGCGAAGGACGTCGGGCTCGAAACCCTGCGTCGGGGCCGGCTCCGAGCCGAACGGGCCGAGGTCGATGGCCCCGTTGGGGTGGTCCTTGAGCCGCTCGTCGGCGAACGTGCAGTGGGTGATCATGTCGTAGTTGCGGCTCATGATCCCCATGTGCGCGTAGCGCTGCGGTGGCGTGACCTGGCCGAGCAGCCCGCCGATGAAGCCGGCCGGTCCACCGGGCGCGAGGACGAGGTCGCCCTTGCGGGCGTTGAGGAAGCGAGCCGGCCGGTGCCACTCCACCATCTCGGGCGTGCCGTCACCCTTGGGCACGATCTGGCAGGCCCAGTCCTCGCCGGCGTCGTCGGGCAGGTTGTCCGGGTCGCACACCCGTCCCTCGTCAGGACCGCTCAGGTCGAGCTGGATCGCCTTGGCCCAACCGCCGAGGTCGACCAGCGACTGCGAGAGGGACACCCGACCGACGGCACCCGGTTGCTCGACGGCCTCCGAGCCCCGAGTCAGCACCGTCGCGAGGGAGTCGTTGTCGAAGAGCTCGGCCAACGAGCCGACGATGGTGGCGTTGATGCCCACCGGGGCCTCCGCCACGGCCACGGCGTTGAGCGCCGCGAGGTCGACGCCGGAGCGCAGCGCGATCGCCTCCAGCCCGTCAGCGGCCACCGCCGGAGCGGCCTGCGCCTGCGCGGGGACTTGCTCGGCCGGTGCCTCCCGGACCGCGTCCTGCAGACCGCCGTGGCCGACCTGTACGCCTTGCGCGCGCAGCTTGCCGAACCCGCCCAGGCCCACCGGCCTCACCCGGTGGGCGATTCCGCCGAGCCCGCCTCGCTCGACCCGGACGTGGCCGAAACCCTCACGGACGCCGCCCAGGCCGCCCTCGACGCCCTCGTGCTGGACGAGCAGGTCGCCGATGCCGCCGCGCTCCCGCAACCTGGTGACCGAGTCGACGATGTCGGTGTCATGCCCGGGGTCCTCGACCGCGTCCACACCGGCATACCGGGCGACGTCGTCGAGCCCGTGGGCGAGCATCCGGGTCATGGCGATCTGGCCCCAGCGGGCGCCGAGGGTCCGGTGGTCGGGGAGCGGCACGTCGAAGGTCGTCTCGATGTGCACGATCCGGCCGCTGTCGTCGTGGCCGAGCCACAGGACGTTGAACGAGTGCACGTCGGCCGGCACGACGTCGAAGCCGACGCTGACCGAGAGCGTGACGCTGGCCCCCTCCGGGATGACGACCGGGGCGTCGAGGGGGGTCAGCGCGGTCGTCCGCTCCGACTGCGCCTCGCCCCACTGGAACCGGCGGGACGTGAGCGTGACCGGGAAGGACTCGGGGTTCCGGACCACCGCGTTGGCCTGGTAGGCCTTGAACACCTTCTTGGCCGGCGAGACGGCCGTCACGGGAGGGGCGAGGACCCCACGTGCCCGGCACACGGCATACGCGTTGACGACCGAGAGGGTCCGGGTCACCGTCGAGGTCGAGCCGTCGGCCATGGTGAGCTCGCAGCCCACGTCGAAGAGCTGGTGCTCCTGGTCGACGGCCAGATGGGCCTCGAAGTCGTACTCGACCTCCGGAGAGGTGGTATGGACCGTCTCCCCGGTCCCGAAGTCCCACACCCACGACGTGACCGTGCTCGCCGGGGTCAACGCGGCCGGGTCCGCGCCGTCGTCGCCGAAGGCGCGGGCCAGACCGACCGTGTAGGCGTCGGTGTCCTGGGCGTTGAAGGCGATGGAGTATGCCGTGCGCGCCGCGGCCGGGCGCCGGGCCTGGAGGATGGGAAACCGAGCCGGGAGCAGCGCAGCCGCCACGTCGTCGTGGGCCACGGTGACCGACGCGCTCTGTGCCGACATCGCGCCCGGGTCTCCGGCCACAGCCCGGACCTCGTAGTCGCCGATGCTGTCGAACTGGACGAACTGGCGGGCGCCGCGGACGCCGTTGATGACGACGTCGGTGGCCTGGACCGGCTCCCCGTCGGCGTCGAGGGCCTCGACGAGAACGGACTCGCCGGGGCGCGCCTGCGCCGGGGTGAGACGAAGGCTGGCGATCTGTTGTCCGGGCACGGCGGGACCCCTCTCGCGGCTGAATCTTTCGATTGGAGCAACGATCGGTGTTCCGCGGCAAGGTACCTGGGCGGAGCCCGCCCGAAGTGACTACTGACCGGGGCGGACCTGGGGCTGGGGGCTCACGGTCCGGGCCGGCCGAGGGGCAAGGTCAGAGTGACCTCCAGCCCCGACCCGGCGTGGCGGTCGCCGAGGCTGACCGACCCGCCGGCCCTGGTCACCAGCTGACGGGTGATCGGCAGCCCGAGCCCGGTGCCGCCGCTGTCGCGGTCGCGCGCCTCGTCGAGCCGGGTGAACCGGTCGAAGACCCGATCCCGGTCGGCTGCCGGGATCCCGGAGCCGTCGTCGGCCACCACGATGTGGACGAGTCTGCCTGCGAGAGAAGCGGAGACGTCGACCCTTGAACCGGCGTGGCGCACTGCGTTGTCGACGAGGTTGGCGAGGGCACGGGTGAGGTCTGCCAGGTCCATCGTCACGACGACACCCTCGCCGACGGTGCCCACGCCGGCCCCGAGGGCGAGGCGGACCGGGACTGGAGCGGCGGCATACCGGCCGACGACGGTCCGGAGTGTCTCGGCCAGTGGCGCCGATGCGGAGGACGCAACCGAGGGGGTGTCCCCGGAGCGCGCGAGGAGGAGGAGGTCCTCGACGAGGGTGCTGAGCCGCTCGACCTCGGCGAGCAGTCCGCTCGTGAGGTCGCTGCGGTCACCGAGGTGCTGAGCGACCTCGAGCTGGGTGCGCATGCTCGCCAACGGGCTGCGCAGCTCGTGGGCGGCGTCGGCGACGAACGCACGCTGGGTGCGCCGGGCGCCGGCGACCCGGGCCAGCATCTCGTTGAGGGTCGTCGCGAGGGCGGCGATCTCGTCCCGGGTCGGCGGGACAGGGAGGCGTTCGTCGTCGGCCGAGGACTCGTCGATCCGCTCCGCCCCCTGCCGCAGTGCCTCCACCGGACGGAGCGCCGCGCCGATGACCCGCCAGGCGACCAGACCGAGGACGAGGAGCATGACCGGTAGGAGCGCGAGGAGCAGGAGGCGCAGGGTCCGACCACTCTGCTGGACCGTCGACGTCGACGTCCCCGCGACGACGGTGACCCGAGCGGTCGAGGGGCCGGCCGCGACGGCCGCCACCTGGAGCTCCCCGGAGAGCCCGGCCCGGTTGCCCGGCACGGTGACGATGCGGCCGGCGAGGGCCGCCTGCCGCTCGTCATCGGTGACAAGTGGGGTGAGCCGGTCGGCGGTCACCGAGCCGCCCACGACGTGCCCTCCGGCATCGATGACCTGCACGATCTCGGCCCCGGCCACAGGGACGGGATCTGGGAGCCGGCCGGCATCCACCAGGGCAGCGACCTCCGAGGCGCTGGCCCGGACCTCGCTGTGGACGGTGCGCGACAGGGACGTGACGAGCACGGCATCGAGGGCGACGCCACCGATGACGAGCGCTCCCGCGACGCCGAGCAGGCCGATCGCCATCAGCCGGGCACGCAGACTGACCCGCTGCCACCACCGGACCAGCGCTGGGCCCGCGGAGGTCATGGTGCGAGCCGGTAGCCGCGACCGCGCAGGGTCACCACCTGCTCACGGCCCAGCTTGCGCCGCAGGTAGCCGACGTAGACCTCGACGAGGTTGACGTCCTGCCCCTCGCCCCACACGGAGTCGAGCAGCTCCTCCTTGGATCGGACGGCGGGATGCGCGCGGGCGAGCGCCTCGAGGAGGCGGAACTCGGTGGCCGACAGGGCCACCTCGGCTCCGTTGCGAGTCACCCGCTGGGCGCTCGGGTCGACGACCAGGCCGCCGACGGTGAGGGCCACCGGCCGCGGAACGGGGTCCCGTCGCAGCAGAGCGCGGAGCCGGGCTACGAGCACGACGAAGGAGAACGGCTTGGTGAGATAGTCGTCGGCCCCGCAGTCGAGCCCGTCGGCCTGGTCGTACTCCCCGTCCTTGGCCGACAGGATGAGGACAGGGACCCAGTTCCCTTCTGCACGAAGGGTTCTCACGATCTCGTACCCCGACAGGCGGGGTAGCATGATGTCGAGGACGACGACGTCGTGCCCCCCGAACCGGGCGGCCTCGAGGCCGTTGGGCCCGTCGCTGACGTGCTCGACGACGAACCCCTCGGCGCCCAGGCCCCGCACGAGGGCAGCGGCCATCCGGGCCTCGTCCTCGACCAGCAGCACCCGCACGGCCCTACCCTGCCACGGCCGGTCGGGTGACGACCGGAACAACTGGGACGGCGGGCGGCGCCGGTCTCAGGGTCCTCTCAGCGGCTCCGGGAGACGATGGCGTCATGAGTTTCTGGAGCACCCACCCCAAAGTTCGCTGGATGGCGCCCGTCGCCGCCGTGGCCGTCGTCGCCGTGACCCCGTATGCCGTGAGCGCGAGTGCCGACTCCGGCCTCCCATCGCGCACCGCGGCCCAGCTGCTCGCCGACGTGCAGAGGTCCGACGTCGCCACCATGTCGGGCACCATCGTCGAGTCCGCCAACCTCGGGCTGCCGTCGCTGCCGGGCATCGGTGGGAGCAACGGGAGCGCAGACCTGACCTCCCTGGTGTCGGGGTCGCACACGCTGCGGATCTGGGTCGACGGGCCGGACCGGCAGCGGCTCGCGGTCGTCGGCGACCGGGGTGAGTCCGACCTCATCCGCAACGGCACGACGCTGTGGACCTGGTCGAGCGCCACCAAGACCGCGACCAAGCGCACGATCGACGCGGGTGACAAGAAGGCGTCCACGCCCACCGCCCTCCCGACGACGCCGCAGGACGCGGCCGGCGAGGCGCTCAAGGCGATCGACCCGACGACCACGGTGACGACGTCCGGGACGGCCACGGTCGCCGGGCGCGCGGCATACGAGCTGGTCCTCACTCCCAAGACCAAGGCGACCCGCGTCGCCCAGGTGCGCATCGCCATCGACGGCGTCAAGCACGTTCCCCTGCGGGTGCAGGTCTACTCGACGCAGCTGGCCAAGCCGGCGTTCGAGGTGGGGTTCACGGCGGTCGACTTCGGCAAGCCCGACGCCCGGCAGTTCGCCTTCACCCCTGCCCCCGGAACCACGGTCAAGGACGGGAACGCACCGACCGCTGACTCGCCGAAGGCACCCGCGCCGACGACCAAGCCCCCGACCAAGCCCTCGACCAAGGAGCTGGCCGACAAGCCGACCGTCGTCGGGACCGGCTGGTCCACGGTCGTCGTCGCAAAGCTCCCCGCCGACGCGCTCGCCGGCCTCACCGGGGCAGCGGGCAAGGCTCCCACCGACAAGGGCAGCGACCAGAGCAGTGCCCAGATGGGCGCGATCCTCAAGCTGCTGCCCAAGGTCTCGGGCGCGTGGGGCAGCGGGCACCTGCTGTCGGGCACCCTGTTCTCCGCCGTCCTCACCGATGACGGCCGGGTCGCCATCGGGGCGGTCGCGCCGGCCCAGCTGTATGCCGCCCTGGCCGCCAGGTGAGCCCAGCTGACCTCGCCGTCGCGACGAGCGGGTTGACCAAGCGCTTCGGCACTCGGGCGGCTGTCGACGGGATCGACCTGGCCGTGCCGACGGGTGCGGTCTACGGGTTCCTCGGGCCCAACGGGTCCGGCAAGACGACGACGATCCGGATGCTGCTCGGCCTCATCGAGCCGACGGCCGGGTCCCGAACCCTGCTCGGGCAGCCGATGCCCGCTGGGGCCGGGGAGACCCTGCCCCGGGTGGGCTCGCTCGTCGAGGGACCGGCCTTCCATCCCTACCTGAGCGGACGGGCCAACCTCGCCCGGCTGGACGCGGCCGACCGCTACGCCGACCCGTGGAGCGCCCGCAGCCGCATCGACGCCGCCCTGGAGCGGGTCGGCCTCCTTGCGGCGGCGGGGAAGAAGTACCGGGCCTACTCCCTCGGCATGCGGCAGCGGCTCGCCATCGGAGCATCCCTGCTCATGCCGCGCGACCTGCTCGTGCTCGACGAGCCGACGAACGGCCTGGACCCGCAAGGGACCCGCGAGGTCCGGTCGCTCGTCGGCTCGCTCGCCGCCGACGGCGCCACCGTGCTCGTCTCCAGCCACCTGCTGACCGAGGTGGAGCAGGTCTGCACCCACCTGGGTGTCATGAGCGACGGGCACCTCGTCGCCCAGGGAACGGTGGCCGAGATTCGCTCCGGGGCGGTGGCCACGATCCGCCTCCAGACCGGCGAGCTCGATGCTGCCGCAACGGTTCTCACCGGACTCGGCGTCACCAACGTGCAGCGGGTGGGGCTCGAGGTCCACGGCCTCCCCGGCGACCTCGAGCCGGAGCGGATCGTCGCGGCCCTCGTTGGCGCGGGGGTCGGCGTGCGTGGGTTCGTCGTCGACGCGCCGAGCCTGGAGGACCTGTTCGTGACGATGACGGGGGAGGGCTTCGATGTCAGTGGCTGAGAAGGGTGTCGAGCAGGGAGAGGTGGGCACCCGGCATACCGGATCGACCGCAACCCGACCCCGGGCGGTCTCGACACGACTGCTCCGCTCCGAGCTGGGCCTCATCATGGGCCGCCGGCGCAACCAGATGGGCATGCTCGTCCTCGCCGCGCTGCCGGTCGTCCTCGCCGTCGCCGTCAAGCTGACCGCGCCGAACCGCGAGGGCCATGACGCCGGCGACTTCCTCGTCCAGGCGACCGCCAACGGGCTGTTCGTCCCGCTCGCCGCGCTCACGCTCGAGATGACCCTGTTCCTGCCGATGGCCATCGCCATGCTCTCCGGTGACGCGATCGCCGGCGAGGCAAACCTCGGCACGCTGCGCTACCTGCTCACCGTGCCGGTCAACCGCACCCGGCTGCTCGCCGTGAAGTACGCGTCGCTGGTCATCGGAGCCCTCATCGGGGTCACGATCGTCACCGTGGTCGGTGCTGTCGTGGGGATCGCGCTGTTCGGGGCCGGCCCGATGCTCACCCTCTCCGGCGTGCAGATCGGGGTCTGGAGCGCGGTCGGCCGGATGGCGCTCGTGGCGCTGTACTGCGCGGCCGGGATCGCGGCGCTCGGGGCGGTCGGGCTGTTCGTCTCCACCCTGACCGAGCAGCCGATGGCGGCCACGGTGACGGTCATGATCGTCACCATCGTGTCGTGGATTCTCCTCGGGGTGAACCAGCTCGCCTTCCTCCACCCGTGGCTCATCGTCGACCACTGGATGTCGTTCAGCGACCTGTTCCGCGAGCCGCCGCTGTGGTCCAACCTGCTCCAGGGCCTTGGTCAGGACCTTGCGTATGCCGTGGTCTTCTGGCTCGCGGCGTGGGCCCGGTTCACGAGCAAGGACATCACCAGCTGACCCTGCCGGCGTTGGTGGCTCTCGGCTGGCGCTCAGGTTGAGTTCAGCCGCTCCCCAGCCGTGGTTGGCAGGGTGGGGCAGCGTGACCGAAGCCCTTGCCACCGCCCATTCCACGCCGCGGGGACGCTATGTCGCGACCAAGGTCCCGCAGGTGACCGTCGCGTTCTGGGCGGTGAAGATCCTCACGACCGGGCTCGGCGAGGCCACCTCGGACTACCTCGCCGCGCACAACCGGGTGGTCGCGGTGCTGGCCACCGGCGCACTCCTGCTTGCTGCGCTCGGCTGGCAGCTCCGGACCTCGCGCTACCGGCCGCTCGCGTACTGGGTGACGGTGGCGATGGTCGCCATCTTCGGGACGATGGCCGCCGACGCCGCGCACGTCATCCTCGGGATCCCGTATGCCGTGACCACCGTCGGCTACTCGGTCGCCCTGGCAGTGGTGCTGGTCTGGTGGTGGCGGAGCGAGGGCACCTTGTCGATCCACTCGATCGTCACCCCGCGTCGCGAGCTCTTCTACTGGGCGACGGTTCTGGCGACGTTCGCCCTGGGGACAGCGGCCGGTGACCTCACGGCATACACGCTGGGTTGGGGCTACCTGCCGTCCGCGGTCTTCTTCGGTGTCGCGATCCTCGTGCCGCTCGTGGCATGGCGCCTCGGTGCTGCGGAGGTCGGGATGTTCTGGACGGCATACGTGCTGACCCGGCCGCTCGGTGCTTCGGTCGCCGACTGGCTGGGCAAGCCGTCGACGAAGGGTGGCGGACTGGGGTTCGGTGACGGGACGGTCACCCTCTGCGGCTTCGCGATCCTCGCGGTCGCGCTGGCGGGGTTGGTCAGAGCCAGTCGCGACGGCTGAAGGAGATGTAGAGCAGCGCGGACAGGCCGATGATCAGCCCGCTCGTCAGCCACACTCCCCACTCGTGCCCGAAGCCGGGATAGGGGACGTTCTGGCCGAACCAGCCGGTCACGGCCGTCGGGACGGCAATGATGGCGGCCCAGCCGGCCAGCTTCTTCATGACCGTGTTGAGGCGGGTGTCCTGCAGCGACAGGTTGGTCTCGAAGACCGTCGTCACCATGTCGCGGAGCGACTCGGTCCACTCGGCGGCGCGCAGGACGTGGTCGTAGAGGTCGTCGTACCAGCGACCGAGCTCGGTCGCCTCGTCCTCGGTCCGGTGCCGCAGGACGCCGTTGACGACCTCACGCATGGGCAGCACGACCCGGCGCAGCTGGACGAGGTCCTTGCGCAGTCCGTAGACCTGACGGAGGAAGACGGTGTTGGCGCCCCGGTTCTCGAAGAGCTCGGTCTCCAGGCCCTCGATGGCGTCGTCGAAGACCTGGATGCTGTCGAACTGGCTGTCCACGATGGTGTCGAGCAGGCCGTGCAGGAGGGCGCCGGAGCCGAACCGGAGCAGGTCGTTGTTGTCCTCCCAGCGCCGGACGACCTCCTCCATGTCGAAGCTGTCGTCCTGACGGATCGTCACCAGGGCGCCCTTGAAGACCAGACCGCTGACCTTGCTCAGCCGCAGCCGACTCGAACCGTCCGCGGCGATGTCGGCCGACATCTTCGTGGCGTACGCCATGAAGAACATGTGGTCGGCGTGCCGGGTCACCTTGGGGCGTTCGAGTGGGGCCAGGACGTCCTCGATGAGGGTCGGGCTCAGGCCGAGGTGGCCCGCCAGTGCCGTCATGTCGGCTGGGGTCGGCGAGGTCAGGTCGAGCCAGAGGAGCTGGGTGGGGTCCTTGGCCAGGTCGGCGATCTCGTCGAGGGTGACCGAGTCGTCGACGACCTGGCCGTCGCGCCAGGTCATCCCGCGCAGGGGGCAGGTCATCGTGGCTCGCTGGGCCGGGGTCGAGGTCACGATCGCGAGGGTAGTCCTGTCCGGTGGCAGGATCGCGTCATGACTGACGCCGCCATGCTCGTCGACCATCTCGGAGGTGCCCGCCGGCACGTGCTCGGGATTCTCGAGGGGCTGTCCGATGCCGACTGGCGCAGGTCGCTCGTGCCGTCCGGCTGGTCCCCGATCCAGGTCGTCTCGCACCTGGCGCTGGACGACGAGCGGTTCTGGTTCGGCGCCGTACTCGCCGGCGAGGAGGAGATCATCGACGAGCTGATCCACGACCCGTGGGACGCCTGGCAGGTTCGGCCCGAGGTCACGCCGGCGGAGGTCGTGGCGCGCTACCGGGCCGAGGCTGGCCGCAGCGACGCCCGGATCCTCGCCGCCGACCTCGAGGAGCCGGTCGCGTTCTGGCCGGACTTCATGGGGCCGTGCTGGATGGAGTCCAAGGGCGAGGTCGTGTTGCACGTGATCACCGAGACGTCGGCGCACGCCGGTCAGCTCGACATCGTCCGGGAGCTGGTGGACGGTCGGCAGTGGACGGTCGTCACCTGAGCGGGTTCCTCGGCCAGGTGGCGAGTCAGGTCGCGGGTCAGGGCCGGTCGGTGCTGAACGGGGACTGCGGGCGAGGCTCGAGGACCCCGTCCACCGTGATGTCGACGAGCTCGTTGTAGAAGGCGACCCGGTCCTTGATCCGCCCGACCGCCGGCGTCGGCTCGCGGTAGGACCAGGCGAAGTTGTCCAGCCCGGGGCGACTCCAGTAGCGGTCCGCGATGCCCTTGTAGGGGCAGCCGGTGACGTGCTCGACCGCGGTCAGCTCGTCGAAGCGGACGTCCTCGGGTGGGAAGTAGTAGCGCGTCGGGAGTCCGGTCTCGAAGAGGGTGACCGGCCGGTTGGTCTCCGCGAGGACGGTGCCGTCGAGGCTCACGACGACATGCCGGGACGACGGCAGCGCGTCGACGCGTTTGTGCGGGTCCCGAGGGTGGCCGAAGACGGGCTCGTCCTCCTCGGTCCAGTGCAGCGTCCCCGGCAGCCAGGTGAGGACGACGTGCCCGGCCAGTGCCGGGTCATCGCGTCGCCAGGCCACGGCAGGAATGAACAGGTCGCCGATCCTCAGGTCCCAGACCGCGCTCACCGGGCCGTGGGGACCGAAGAACGGGTGCCACCGTTCCGGCGCCGCGCTGTGGGTCAGGAGATCGAGGCGGACGTCCTCCTCGGGGATCGCGCAGGCGGGAACCGGGAACCGCTCCTCCCAGAACAGGAGCGACCGGCGGGAGTCGACGATCGGTGCGTCACCGGCATACGCACGAACCCAGCGAGCGCTGGGCTCGGTTCGCAGGGTCATGGGACTCATCGTCCGCCTGCTGCCCCCGCCGCCGCTGCGGAACAGCGGAATCGGCTGGTATGCCGGGTGGCCGGCTAGCCGTGTCGCGCGGACGTGGTCCTGGGTCTGGAGGCAGTGAGGTCGGTCAGCCGCACGAGCGACGCCCGCATGAGCTCGCCCAGCTCGGGCCCGTCGGCGCCTTCGGGGGCGGCCCGACCCGGGTGATCGCCGAGGCGATCGGCCGGGGTCTTGGGGCACCCGCGGTCTCGGTGCCGGCGCAGGAGGCGGTGGCGCACCTCGGTTGCCTCCTCGATGACCTGAACGCAGGTCTCTACACGAGCTGAGCGCGTCCGGGGCTCAGCCGGCGGCGAGGTGGGTGAGGTGGCCGTACTGGGTCCAGTCGGCGTCGTCGAAGTCCTCACCGCGGTCGAGCCGTGCTTGGAGGTGGTTCAGGCGCTGGTTCTCGGTGGCCATCAAGGGTCGGGTGGGTGGGTCGTCCTCGACCGGTTGGGTGCCCCAGCCGAGCAGGGGTGGCGCGGTCGACTCGTATGCCGTGCCGGCCGGGGTGCTGACCGTCATGGTGTGCGGGCCGGGGTCGTCGTCGTCGAAGTGGTGCAGGCCGGTGCGGGTGATGGTGAAGTCCCAGCCGGGTTCTTCCTTGACGTTGTTGTGCCGCACACACGTGCCGTCGGCCTGCTCGGCGTGGGTGGGTC
>Ga0209811_10000203_pt1 | contig 28203 bp, 29 predicted proteins | sample Coa_R1_6_FD_187161 | JGI IMG/M metagenome (GOLD analysis project Ga0209811, IMG submission 187161) | Surface soil microbial communities from Centralia Pennsylvania, which are recovering from an underground coalmine fire. - Coalmine... | ecosystem: Environmental > Terrestrial > Soil >... | reverse complement strand
GGCGCTTCTTCGGATACGTGCAAGGCCCGGGCGAGCCTGTCGCTGCGCTGGGCGACCTGTTCGCCTCGGTGCTGAACCAGAACATGACGGCGTGGCGCTCCTCCCCCTCGGGCATCACCATCGAGCGCACGGTGGTGCGCTGGCTCGCCGAAGCAGTCGGCTGCAAAGGCTTCTACGGGACGCTCACCGGCGGCGGATCTCCCGCGAACCTGATGGGCCTCGCCATGGCCCGCGAAGCGAAGACACCGGGAAACGAGCACGGTTTGTGGGGTGCGAGCGCCGGCGTGATCTACGCCTCCGAGCAGGTGCACATGGCTGTGCCGAAGGCCGTGGCCATGCTCGGAATCGGCCGCGATCATCTGCGCTACATTCCCTGCGACGCCGCCTACCGCATGATCCCCGCTGAGTTGAAACGGGCCGTCCGCGAGGACGAAGCCAAAGGACGAACGCCGATTGCCGTGGTTGCTTCGGCCGGAACCGTGAACACGGGCGCGATCGATCCGTTGCGCGAGATCGCCGCAATTGCCCGCGTGCACAAGATCTGGCTGCACGTCGACGGGGCTTACGGAGCATTGGCCGCCATCGCCGCTCCCGAGAAGTTCGACGGCATCGAACTGGTGGACTCGCTCTCGCTCGATCCGCACAAATGGCTCTATCAGCCTCTCGACTGTGGATGTCTTCTGTATCGCGATATCGACAACGCGCGCAAGACATTCATGTACACGGGATCGTACGCGAAGCAGCTCAGCAGCGATCCGATTGAAGGGTTCGCATTTTTCGAGGAGTCGATGGAGTTGTCGCGCCGCTGTCGGGCGCTGAAGCTGTGGCTTTCGTTGCGCTATCACGGCCTGGACAGTTTCAGGGCGGCGATTCAGCGGGATCTCGAGCATGCACAGCGCCTGGCGCAGGCTGTCGACGCCGCACCTGAATTAGAGCGCCTTGCTGAAGTTGCGTTAAGTGCGGTGTGTTTCCGGCACATCGTTCGCCCGGACGCATCCGAGGAAGAGCGCAACGCATTCAACCTGGCACTCCTCAAGCGCATGATCCGGCGCGGCAAGGTCTACCTGTCGAACGCAGAACTAAAAGGCAAGTTTTGCTTGCGCGCCTGCATCGTGAATCATCTGACGAAAGATTCCGACATAGACGCTGTGGTGAGCGAGGTCCTGGAGACGGCGCGGGAACTACAATCGTGATTCGCGTCGGGCGAATAACATTGCAGCCCAACAAGAGAAACGCCCGCAAGCCTAACAATATTTCGCCGGAGTCGTCGAAAGGCCTCTGTGCTCCTCCGTGTCTCTGTGGTTAAAGCTTTTGCCTCTTGCAGCGCTTTCCAATCTTCCGGCGTTACGCCCGTTCGCTTCGACGAAGCTAAGTGATGCTGCAGGCAATAGTGGCACTGGTTGATCATCGAGACGCGAATGTAGATCAGTTCATAGAGCTTGCGGTCGAGCGAGCGACCCGCGCTCGCATAAAAGCCCAAACAGTTCTTTAGCATGTCGGGACGCTGTGCAATCGCCTTCTGCGCATTGCCGGGCTTGCCTTTGAACTTCTGTCGTAGATTTCTTTCACTTCCGGGGGAGCCTGATCGGGCTCAATGAGTGCGATGCGTGCCATGAATTGGCCTCCGTTCGTTCGTTATAATACGCGGACGGGCTCTTTTCCTCGCGATCTGACTGGACTTTCCCGCTGACATGCTTCGCATTCGCGCCGCCACCGTTGAAGATGTGCCCGCGATCCGGCAGATGATCGTGGAGTTCGCGACCTTCGAGCGGCTGGCGCAGTACATCACCGTCACCGAAGAGTCGATTCGTCGCGACGGCTTCGGCTCCAATCCGCGCTTTCACACCTTGCTACCGGAATGGGATGGCAAGCTAGCTGGCTACGTCATCTACTTTCCGTTCTATAGCAGTTTCCAGGGTCCGGGATTGTTTCTGGAAGATATCTACGTGCGCGAAGAATTTCGCGGTAAAGGGATCGGCAAGCTTCTAATGGCTGAGGTCGCGGCCATTGCTCTGCGGGAGGGCTTCGGCGCGATGCGCTGGGAGGTGCTCGACTGGAACCAGCCAGCCATCGGTTTCTACAAAAAGCTGGGCGCAGAACTTTTTGATGACTGGAGAGAAATGATTCTCGACGGAGACGCCTTGCGCCGGCTGGCGGAAGGTGCGGCGCGATGACGGCAGTGCGCGTTATCGGTGCGGGATTAGCCGGCTCGGAAGCCGCGTGGCAGTGCGCGCGACGCGGAATCGCTGTCGAGTTATGCGAAATGCGGCCCGTGCGCTCCACCCCCGCGCATCAAACCGGAGAGTTCGCGGAATTGGTGTGCTCGAATTCGCTGAAGTCCGACAGCGAGAACACGGCGCCCTGGCTGCTGAAAGAAGAAATGCGCCGTGCGGGTTCGTTGTTGCTCGAGATCGCGCGCGCCAGCGCTGTGCCAGCCGGTCACGCGCTGGCGGTGGATCGCACTGTGTTTTCGGCGAATGTGACTGAAGCGGTATCACGAGAACCCCTCATCACCGTTCGGCGCGAGGAGATCGCGGCTGTCGACCCGAATCAGATCACCGTGATTGCCACCGGGCCTTTGACCTCCGATTCTCTGGCCGCCGAGATCGGGCGACTGGGCGACAGTGCCAACGATGCTGACGGTTCGCGGACAGGAGTGTTCGCGCCACACCGGCTCTTCTTCTACGATTCGATCAGTCCCATCGTTGAGGCCGACTCGATCGACATGGAAAAGGTCTACCTGGCCGCGCGCTACGACAAAGGGACAGCGGACTACATCAACTGCCCCATGTCGAAGGAAGAATACGACCGCTTCTACGACGCGCTAGTGGCGGCCGAGTCCGTCGAGGAACGCGATTGGGAGAAGCTGAACTACTTCGAAAGCTGCCTGCCTATCGAGGAGATCGCGCGCCGTGGGCGCGATACCTTACGCTTTGGTCCCATGAAGCCGGTGGGCCTGCGCGATCCACGAACTGGCAGGCAGCCGCACGCGGTGGTGCAGTTGCGCCAGGAAAACCTGCGTGCCGATTCCTACAACCTCGTCGGCTTTCAGAATCATTTGAAGTTCGGCGACCAGGCGCGCGTGCTGCGCATGATTCCTGGGCTCGAGAATGCGCGCTTCTTGCGCTACGGCCAGATTCACCGCAATACGTACATCAACGGTCCCACATTGCTGCGCGATACGCTGCAGATGAAAGCGCATCCGCGCGTTCTTTTTGCCGGACAGATTTGCGGAGTCGAGGGATACGTCGAGTCGATCGCCACAGGGTTGATGGCGGGCGTTCACGCTGCGTCGCTCGTAGCGGGAGCGGATCCGGTTGCCCCGCCACGGGCTTCGGCGTTCGGATCGTTGATGCATTATGTGACCCAGGCCGATCCTCGTAACTTCCAGCCAGCGAACATCACTTTCGATTTGCTGCCTGAGCTCGAGAAACGCATGCGCGATCGGAAGGAACGTCATCGCTTGCAGTGTGAGGCGGCTTTGCTGGCCTTTGATAGGTGGGTGGAAAAGATTAGCGCCGTGGCCGCATAGCGGCCGGCGAAGAGTCTTTAGCGCAGAGAACGCTAAGAGAATCAAATGCCCCCCCAAGCGGAGCTTGGACGGGGCACCCTCCTAATTTTCCAAGACGGCCAAATCGAGTTCCTGCAGGCGCGCAGAGTCGCCGATAATTTCAACCTCCCTGATCCGTCCTTCCTTGATCGTTAAGCGCAGTACGCGCGAGAGGTGTCCTTGGGGCGCGAGCACGGCGCCTACCGTTCCATCCACCAGCACTGGACGCACGAAGCGCGCACCGCGCGAAAACGCGATGGCATTCTTTGCCCAGCTGGCTGCGCCGCGGATTTCGCGTGCAGCACCGGGAGCGGCTGCCGCTTCATCGATGTGGACAAGGACATCTGGATCGAGCACCGCTACCAATCCTTCGAAGTCACCCGCGCGCAACGCGACTAAGAATTTGTCGACGACGTCTCTTTGTTGGTGCAGTTCTGCGTCCGGCACGCGCCCGCCACCTTGCACGCGCCGACGGGCGCGGCTGGCGAGCTGGCGCGTGGCTTCCTCTGTGCGACCGACGATGCGAGCGATTTCGTCGAATGGCACTGCGAACAGATCGTGCAGAACAAAGGCGAGTCGTTCGGCAGGCGAGAGACGATCGAGGACGACGAGAAGTGCGAGGCCGACCGAGTCGGCGAGCACGGCTTCCTGTTCCGGATCGGGCGTCGCGGTTTTCGCAGGGGGCTCGACGATTTCTGTGTCCAGAGATTCCTCGCGGCGCGAGGTCCGGGAACGCAGCATGTCGAGGCAAATGCGAGCCACAACCGTTGTCAGCCATCCTCCGAGATGGTCGATCGTGCTCGTGTCCGAGCGTCCGAGGCGCAGCCAGGTTTCCTGGATTGCGTCGTCCGCTTCGCTGAGCGAGCCCAGCATCCGGTACGCAACCGCACGCAGGTGTCCCCGGTTCTGTTCGAAACGTTCTGCCAGCCAGTCCTGATCGTTCATTGCAGATCGTGCCTCACTTCTCACAGGTATGACGAGTGGGACGCGCCTCCTGTGACGGATGCCTCCAACTATTTTTGATGACGGAACCCGCTCCCCGGCAGCATTTATGCGGCGAACGCACCAACTACGTTCGCCACCGCGCATGCCCTTAATGTCTTCGGAGATTACGGGGTTCGATAGTGCCCAAATTCCTTTGCAGAATTCTTTCCAGCCTGTCACACGCAGCCGCTCGCATACGTCATGGTAATGACGAACAAAACCAAATCGATTAAAGGAGATTCCTTGTGCAATCCAGACTAAAAAATCCCGCCCTCCTCAATCCTGAAGCGATGCAGGCGTTGTACGCGCTCGCCCAATCGGCGGAGAACAAAGGTGTGCCCGAGAAAACGATTGGGCTGGTGCATCTGCGCGCCAGCCAGATCAACGGCTGCGGCGTATGCGTTGACATGCATTGGCGGATGGTCCGCAAGCTGGGCGAAACAGATGAGCGCCTGTTTGCCGTGTCTGCGTGGCGAGAGACTCCGTACTTCACCGATGCGGAGCGAGCGGCGCTGGCACTGACCGAAGCCGTAACGCGAATGAGCGACCGCCCGGATCCGGTTCCGGACGATCTTTGGGAAGAAGCGGCCCGCCACTACGACGAGCGGGCGCTGGCAGCGCTGGTGATTGCCATTGCGACCATCAACGTTTGGAATCGTCTCAACGTCAGCACTCGCCAGATTGCCGGCGAGTGGATCAAGTCAGCGGAAGGGAAAGCAGCGCTGGAAAAGAGAAAAGAGGAAAGAGAACTGGTCGCGCCGTGATGACTAGGGCAGACGAGTGAGCGGCGGGTCGAGAGTGTGCATGTGGAGAGAGGTGTCGAGCGCGTCGCATCGAGCCTATTGCTCATACGGCTATGGGAAGGGCCCGACTTTAGTCGGGCCGAAAACTAGGAGAGACTCAACGGTTTTAGCCGCTGGGGTGAGCTGTTCTGGACCGTCGTGTCCTGAAAAAGCTCTCCTCAGGCGCTAAAGCGCATATCTCTTCGCGGCTGGTGGCACGACTGAAGTCGTGCCTTCCCTAGCTTCTTAGGCGGCGAGGGCGAGATGCCCTCGCGACCGCCGGCAGGATCCCGGCGGTACGAGACGAGTCTCTACTCCACGCTATTGGTCCCGATGGGCTGGTACCGGTACTGCTTGCCGTCCCAGAACACCACCGAGTCGCCCGCGCTCGCGTCAGCTTCCACGGCGAAGATCGCGTTCACCTGTCGCTTGCGCAGCTGCAGTTTCTTCACAGCGATCCGTTTCAGCGGCAGATTGATGATCACGTACTTCGCCTTCGGGGTGTCCGAGCGCCAGGCCTCCGCGCCGGCCCCATGAATTACGAGGATCACGAGATTTCTCTCCACGGGGTCTTCCGATCCAAAAGTCGCCGTAAGTTTCGGATCGCCGTAGCCGTAAAAGCTGTAGTAAGGATCGACCACTCGGTAGCCGTGCTCGGCTGCATCGAGCATCGGTTTCTTGCTGCGCGCCACCATAACCATGTCATCCACGCCATCGCCATCGATGTCTCGAACATAAGGCTGCGAGATCTCCGCCAGCGAGAACTCTTCCCCGAACTGTTTATGGACGAAGGCCAGGTCAACCGTGGGGGCGGGAGTGCTAATCGGCGGGGCCGGAGCGGCTGGCGAAGCGGAATTCTGTGCGTGCAGCGAGACGACAGCGAAGCCGAGGGTCACAACCGCGAAACAAGCGAACTTCTGAAAAGACGACATACCTCACTTTAGATGTGCGCCGCCGCCGGAACTAGATCACGGCTAGGTACGTCAGGACGTGTCCCTCCGGGTTACCCACGAAAATGCTCCCAACCTTGCGGCTTCAGAGCCTGGATCGCCCCGGTACTTCCCCGCAAGACGACTCGCTTTGCGCGCGTAATGCAGCCGATGGCCGTCACGGAAACGCCGGCGATACTGGCGGGAACGCGCTTACGGGCCGGTGCCGTGAAAAGCAACTCGTAGTCCTCGCCACCGTGGAGCGCGAGCGTCAGATCGACGCGTTCCCGCTCGCGTCCGACGCGTGCACGGGGAATATCGTCTGCCACAATCTCGGCCCCCACGCCCGACTCCTTGCAGATATGGCCGAGATCAGTCGACAGTCCGTCACTCAAATCGATCATGCCAGTCGCAATTTCGCGCGAGCGCAGAAACTCGCCCACGGCAAGACGCGGCACGGGATGAAAGTGGCGCGGAAAATCCTGGGCATGTGGTTTCCGGCCGGCAAAGAAATCCTTGAGCGCGGCGGCGCCCCCGCCCAACTCGCCCGTGACATAAACGCGGTCCCCCGGCCTGGCGCCTGAGCGCAGAACGGCTGTCCCCTTCGGAACCGTACCTAGCACCACGATGTCCGCCAGAATTCCCTGCGGCGATTGAGCAGTATCGCCTCCTGCCAGCGGCGCGCTGCACTCACGAGCCAAGGCCAGCAGGCCTCGCATGAAACCATCCACCCACTTCTGCGGAAGCTTGCCGGGCAACGCGACGGAAAGGAATACGGCGAGAGGCTCTCCCCCCATCGCGGCGATGTCACTCAGGCCGCGGGTCAGGCAGCGCCGGCCGACCACCTCCGGCGAATGCCACTCCCGCCGAAAGTGAATGCCCTCCAACGTGAAATCAGTGGTGACCAGGATTTCATGCCCCCGCGGCGGCCGGAGGACAGCACAGTCGTCGCCGATCCCGACCCGGACCGACTTTCCCGAGGCCCGTACAGCACGGCGAATGCCCTGAATCAAGCTTTTTTCTGGAAGAGGCATCGCGATCAATATATCCATTTCGCCGGAAAGCCGAAAAACGCTTACACAGGTCCTTCTCGGAACGTTCACAAACTGATTCGTGCGAAAGCCGGGCCAAACGGCCCGTTCCGACCAGTCCCGCACAAAACTAGTAACCCGTACCTCAGGCCATGCGGCCTACCCGGCCTTGGTAACCACTTCTAAGGGGTTTCCGCGTTGACACCGAGGAACCCAGTTTGTTAACGTTTGGAAGCTGTTTCCAACACCTTTGGCCGACCTAAGTGCTGTATCCGGTTTGGATTGCAGACACTGAAAGTCTAAGGCCTTACCCGGTTCCGGTAGGTAGTGAGCACGAATCAGCAACCCCGCGTGGGGCGTAGCTCGGGAATCGGGATGCTGCGCGGGCTCCTGTAACCGCAGGCCGCCCGAGCATGGTTCTTAGATTTCATCGACGGAAAGGAATTCTTGCGCAAACGCTTCTACATTCTGTTCGTGGCGCGTGACGACGACGGACAACTGCGCAAGATTCCCATCCCTGTCCACTATCTGTACATTTTCGTGGTAGGCGCTGCAATCGGCTTCCTGAGCTTGACCGGGATTGCGAGTTCGTACGCGCGGATGCTGCTGAAGGTTTCCAGCTACAACCAGCTGCGCACCGAAAAGGAAGACCTGAAGACGCGCTACTCGCGCCTGGAGCAGGTCGCGAAAGAACGCGATGTCCAGGTCGCCTCGCTGGGATCACTGGCAAGTGAAGTTTCCTCGCTCTACGGGTTGAAATCCGACCCGACGCTGGTCACCGGCGCCGATGAGCAACTGCGCACGTCAGAGGTGAATTCGTCCCTCGATCAGCTTTACGCTTTGAAGAATTCGGCTCTCTCGGGAGCGACCACCACCGGCCTGTCGCTGGGCCTTACACGTAACGCGACGACGGCTGATTGGCTGCGCGCCAACCAGGCGCCCAATCTGTGGCCGGTCGAAGGCCCGGTCACCGGATCGTTTGGCGAACGCATCGATCCGTTCAACGGTGAGGGCGCGTTTCACACCGGGGTGGACATCGCCGCGATCGTGGGCCAGCCAGTAGTGGCTCCGGCTGACGGCCAGGTGAATTTCGCCGACTTTATGGGCGGCTATGGCCGTGCCGTGATGATCGATCACGGGCATGGCATCATCACGCGCTACGGACACTTGTCGGGCTTTGCTGTGAGTTCCGGCCAGCACGTCCGCCGCGGAGACATCATCGGCTACGTTGGCTTGAGCGGACGCAGCACCGGTCCCCACCTCCACTACGAAGTCCGCATCAACGACACCCCGGTCAATCCCTACAAGTACCTGCGCATCACCGTGGCCCACACGGGTGGATGGGCGGCAGGGTCGTAGTCGTCAGTCTTCAGTGAATCCCTAGTGCTCTCCATTCGTCATCCCCGTCTCGGCACTCCTTCAACAAAAGCTGTTGCCAACATTTCGGGGCCAGGCTGTGCCGTCCGTAGGCAGTTGCCACGGGCATGGGGATTCATAGAGCATTTGGAAGAACGGAGAACTGAGAACTGAGAACTGAAAGCTGACACCGCTTCGCCGAAGACTGACGACTAGAGACTGGCGACTATTGTCTCAGCCCCATCCAGCGTTCGGAGACAACGAGGGAATTACCAGGGTTCTGCGGGTCGTATTTCACCGAAGTGGGCAGGCCCAGCCGGCAGGAGTGCAGGTTGACCCACTGGCGCAGGTAGGTGATGTCCTGCGAGGCCTCGTACGAGACGCCCGCGACGTCGTATTGGAAAATCAGCATGGTGGAGGTGTGGCGGCCGTCGAAGGGCAGTTCCTGCACGTCGATGACGGTGCCGTCCGTGATGCGGCCCACAGTGTCAAGCCACTCGCGGCGCTTACGCTCGAGTTCTTCGGGAGTCTTGGGCTTACGTCGCAACAAAAAATACATGCTGGACGCGATGGCCGCGCCGCCCAGAACCAGACTATAAATGCGAAAAGGATTCATGACTGAACGGAAGGGACTGCCGAACTTCCCGACAGAACAGGATAAGCCCGAAACGTAAATCGCGGAAGAGCCGCGCAGGTTACGAACGGGCAAGGCCGCGAGAAACCAAGTCGTCAGTCGCTAGTCTTCAGCAAAACACGACCATTCATCACCGCGAGCACAGAGAAGCACAGGCCAAGAACCTCTGGGCTCCTCTGCGTTCTCTGTGGTTAAAGGTTTTGGTTGCGTGCAGAGTGCTGCTTATTCATCGGCGATTGGGTTCCGCAGCGTGCCGATGCCTTCCACAGAGACCTCCACCTCGTCCCCAGCCACGACCGGCCCAACGCCCTTCGGCGTTCCCGTCGCAATCAGGTCGCCGGGCAGCAGCGTCATCACCTGCGAGATGTAGCGCATCACGACGTCGAGCGGGAAGATGAAGTCGCGCGTATTGCCATCCTGGCGCACCTCGCCGCCCACCGTGGTTTTCACCCCCACGCCCGCCCACGGATCGATCTCGTCGGTCACCACCGGGCCCACCGGGCAGAAGGTGTCGAAGCCCTTGGCGCGTGTCCACTGACCGTCTTTGTCCTGCAAGTCGCGCGCGGTGAAGTCGTTCACGCAGGTGTAGCCGAGAATGTACGGGCGCACGTCGTCGCTCTCGCCCAGTTTGTAGCAGGGCTTGCTGATCACGACGCCTAGTTCGCCCTCGTAGTCGGTGCGCTCGGAAATCCGCGGCCGTCGGATCGTGCCTCCCGGCGAGTTCAGCGCGGTAGTCGGCTTGAAAAAGATCAAAGGCTCGGTCGGGACGGCGTGGCCCAGTTCAGCAGCGTGTTCGCGATAGTTTCTTCCCACGCACACGATTTTCGACGGGCGAACCGGAACCGTGAGATCCGCTTCGGCCAGAGGAATATGGTCTGTACGCTTGGTGCGCAGGTCGTCCATGTCGCCGCCGACCTCCTCCGGAGGAGTCACGAGCAGGCGTGTGATTTCCTCGCGTCCCGCAACCGATTCGACCAGGCCGTACTGAGCGTCACCGTTCCACTGAAAGCGGCAATATTTCATAAGACATTTATCTAAACACAATCCGGGCGCAGGAAGTGCGAGGGAATTCGCGATCTGCATGGAAATATTACGTAAAGATATTAAGACTCAGGGCTGCGGGACGCTCTCGCTGGCCTCTTCGGAATGTGCGCTCTCGTTCCCCCGCTCATCCACGGCCGATACGGAATACTTGTAAGTCTTGCCGGCAGCCACGTTCGAGTCGCGGAACGCCGGCGTCTTCACAAGTTCGCTGTTGATTCGGGTGGGGTTGCCATCGTCTTCCCAGCGGTAGACGTTATATCCGGCCAGGTCCGCGTCGCTGTCCGGCGCCCAGAGCAAGTCAATGAACGGTGGCTGGCCCGGTCCGGAGAACACAGCCTGCAAGCCTGTGGGGACGGCGGGCGGGTAAACATCTTTGGTGAAGACTTTCTGTGCGGGAGAATCGTCGCCTTCGGCGCTGGCGACGTCCACGCATTCGATGCCTTTCGCGCTGTCGCTGCCAGGCGGCGTTTGGGGGCAGGGATGCATCTTCGGCTGAAGGTCAACTTGGCTGACAACCGAGATGCGGTATTCATACGGCTTCTGCCACTCGATGGTCTGGTCCAGGTAGCGATCGTCTGGGCAGGTCACGTCCGCGACTTTCACTTCCGCATTCGTGTCGGCCGACTTGCGATATATCCGGTTAACGTAACGCGCCCCATAGGTATTGGCCGGTGGCGTTGCGCAATCCCAACTGAGAACGACTCCCTTGGCGGCGACCTCCGCGCGGAAATTAGTAGGCGGCGGGAAGGTGGGCACCAGCGCGACCTGCACCTGGTTCGACAGTCCCGCGCTGCGCGCGTGGAGATTCATCGCTTCGACCGTGTAGCCGGCGAACCGGCTAGGGTTCTGTTCTTCCAGTTCCTGCGGCAAAGTGTCGACGAAGGTTGCTTCCTGGTTCGCAGCCGATGCGGTCTTCGGCGGTGCAGCAACATTCCCGACCGGGGATCCGCACGACTTCATGGGAGACTCAAGGCTGCGGCAAATCCGAGTGGGACCGGGCTTGCGTACATTCTGCCGATCCACCGTCTGGACGGGCACCGACCAGTAGAGATAAACGCGATCGCCTTTCCGCACAGCCCGCAAATCGTTGGGAGGCTTGGGCAATTCAAGCGAAGGGGGCAGGGGCGCCTGCATGGATGCGCAGCCCGCAAGCAGAGCGGCCAGCGCCACAGCAACACTCGTACCAGCCAGATTGCGGGGGAATCTCATGCAGCGAACGATCAGCGTAACACGGGGCGGTCGTTGCTAACCGCTGGTCGTCAGTCGCCAGTCGTCAGCAAAACGAGGCCAACGCCGGAAGCGTTTGCACCGTAGATATTGCTTTCAGTTTTTCTTTGTGTCTCTGTGGTGAAAGGATTTCGCCTTGTCATCCCACCAACTCCTTCGCCGCTTCCCGGAACACCTTCGTATGCTGGTCGATGTCCTCCTTCGACGTCATCGGCGACATCAGCGCCATATTGTGAAACGGCGTAAGCAGGATGCCGCGATTCATGGCGTAGAGATGCATAAAGCGCTCCAGTTCGAAATCCATCGCGTCGTGCGCTTCAGTGCCGTTGCGGGGTGTCTTCGACGCAAACAGATACTCGGCGCGGCAGCCGAGGCGCGTCACGTTCCAGGGAAGTTCGAATTCCGAAATCACCTTGGCTACGCCATCAGTCCAGCGCTCGGCCATCGGGATCATGCGATCGAAGGCGTCTTTGGTGAGAACCTTGTGCAGCGTCGCCTTCATCGCCGCAAGCGAGAGGGCGTTGCCCGCCAGCGTGCCGCCAATGCCGCCCGTGTCGCAGTCTTCCAGGTTCTGGCGATCGGCAATGCACTGCGCGACCTCGGCCGTGAACCCATACGCAGCGCCGGGCACGCCTCCGGCGATCGGCTTGCCAAACACCAGAAAATCCGGCTCCAGGTTCTCGGCGCGGGTATAACCGCCCGGCCCGGCGCAGATGGTATGAGTCTCGTCGATGATCAGTAGCGTTCCGTGCTTGCGCGTGATCTCCCGTAGGGCGGCGTCGTACCCGGGATCGGGCAACACGATACCGACGTTTGTCAGCGCAGGCTCGGCCAGCACGCAGGCGATGTCTTCGTTCTTGAGCGCACCCTCAAGCGCGCTGAGATCGTTAAACTCCACCACCGCAGTCGTGACCGCTGGATCGACAGGAGGCCCGACATTTCCCCGGCGCGCCTTGGCAACTCCGTCCTGCAGCGTGATGAATGTTTCGTCCACCGTGCCGTGATAGCACCAGTTAAATACGAGAATCTTAGGGCGGCCAGTGATGTGCCGGGCCAGGCGAATCGAGAACCGGTTCGCGTCGGTGGCGGTCAGCGCGAACTGCCAGAAGGGCAGTCCAAAGCGCTGCTGCAGTTCCTCTCCCACGACGATGGCGTCTTCGCTGGGCAGCATGAGCGTAATCCCGCGTCGCGCCTGCTGCTCCACGGCCGTCACAGTAGCCGACGGCGAGTGCCCCGTCATGGCTCCGGTATCGCCGAGGCAAAGATCAATGTAGCGGTGTCCATCGACGTCGAAGAATTCGGCGCCCCGCGCCTCGCGCACGAACGGCGGAAAGGCGCCGGCCCATTTCGCCATCCAGTTCATGGGCACGCCCCCCAGCAGCGACTTGCGCGCACGCTCAAATAGCGCGGCCGACTTCGGCCGGTCAGCGATGAACTTCTTCTGTTCTCGTTCCATCAAGGACTGCAGGCGGGTGCGCTCGAGAGTTCGCATGAGGCCTCTGGGGTGTGGAGAAGGCAGTGTAGAGATTCGGGTGGGCGGATGTCTATAACGGCTTCTCTTGCAAGAGGGAGACCGCGACCTCAGGGCAACGAGGCAAAGGGAGAGAAAGCAAGGTCAGGCGGATATACGGAGAGGACTTTCAGGTTCCCATCTGGTGCAGTGACATCCTTGAGTTCCGGTTGCAGCTCCTTGATGGGCGTCATTGTGGAGTCGAGCAAGAAAAGGGAGAAACTGCTGTCAGAGACGACCATGCCGTGAGCATCGCTTTGAGGAATGTGGCTGAAGTCCGGAAGTTCGACGGTGAACGTTTCGTCGTCGGCGGGTGTTACGGTGCCTACACGGAATCCAGGGACCATGCAGTCGCCAAGTCCGAAAAATCCACATACCCAGCTGGCACCATACGTGATCGCGATATGGTGGGGCTTCTTTCTGACGGAGTCGTTCAGATGGAGCCGCCCCGTGAGCACGACGCTTGAGGGGACGAGGCACTCGTAGGTGAGTTCACGCTCAGCGGAGTGGAGCAAATCAAGATCGTAGGTCCGGAGTTCGCACCCTTTGGCCCATATCACACCTTTCATTCGTGTGGCTGCCAACTCCTTTGTCGACATTGGAAGCGTGTACACAAGTTTGTCTTCCCGTGGCTGGACTTGTGCACTGTGGCCACCAAAGGGACCTCCCAGGAAGTACACAATAACGACGGACTTAGCTGGCACGCTGGCAGGCAGGTGAACGCGGATGCGTTTTGAGGGAGCTGTCTGTTGTGCTGCTGCGAGAGTCGCGATCACAAGGAGGACGCACGAAAGCCGAGTCATGAGTCGCTATCTTACGATGAGCAAGGAAGGATGCCTTCGCGGACTGCTGGGCGGCACTCTTCGATGAGGGGCTTACGAGTTCAGCGCTTCCTTGCGAAGCTTGCGGCTCTCGGCCAGCAACGACATGGAGTGCATCAGGTTCTGCAGCGTGATGATGCCGACCAGGCGCTGGTCCTCAACCACCGGAATGATGCTGAGATTCCGCGAGTTTAACTTGCGGAAGGCCGACGCCAGCGACTCCTGCTTCGACGACACTTCGAAAATCCGATTCATCACCGACTGTACGTAGCCGTTACCCTCCATGCGAAGAGCTTCGAGGATGTTGGCTTTCGAAATCACACCCACCATGTCCCCACCACGCACCACAGGAAAATCGTCCTGCAAAGTGTGCACGGCCTTGTCGAGTGCGTCTTCCAGCGTGTCGGCCGGAGAGAGCGTCGCGAAGTCGGTGAGCATGACGTCTTCGAGGTGAACGGTCTCCAGAACTTTCTGGAATACCGCGGAGCGTTCTTCCACCTGCGCACCGATCAGCAGGAAAAATCCCAGGGTCACCAGCAGATAAATGTCCGGATAGCCGCCTTGAATAAACAGCAGCATGCCCACCACGATGACAAGCATGGCGAGAGCGTGCGCGATCGAGATCGCGCGACGCGTTGCGCTGGCCAGGTCGGTGTGGCGCGAAAACAAAGCGCGCAGCACGTGGCCGCCGTCCATGGGATAGGCGGGCAGCAGGTTGAAGAGTCCGAGGTACAGGTTGGCCCAGACCAGGCTGCGCAACAGGTGATTCGAGTGAACGTGCGGTATGGCCCAAAGCTGTGCTTCCGGAAATTTGCTGAGGGCGATGGCGGCGCCCGCGAGGGCAACGACGATGTTGATCAGCGGCCCGGCGAGGGCTATACGAACGTCGCGCTTCCATGTCGCCTGCCCGGTCGGTGCGGCCGGCTGAGAATCCTCCAGCAGAGTAATGCCGCCGATCGGCAGCAGGATGATTGCCTTGGGGTGCAGGCCTTCGCGCATCGCGACCAGCGCATGCCCGAGTTCGTGTAGTACAACCGCGCCGAAGATGATGCCCACCAGTGCCAGCACGCGACCGGGCGTACTGTTCGGCGTGCCGGCGGGTTTCGGCATCGACGACTCGGCCATCCAGATGAACGCCAAGAGGAACACGAACGTGAAGTGCACGCGCACTTCTACGCCGAACAACTTGCCAATCGGAATGGACCAATTTCTCATTCGACTCCGTCGCTGATTCGGCGTGTCGTCTTCGCTAACGACTAACGACTAGAAACTGGCGACTACCTCTATTCTATATAGTTAGATTCGTTTCGTGAGGGTCGCGGTTCGAATTTGCCGTGACGGAAGGACACACACTCTGAGAGTGATTGCGGGCCAGTACCGGAGCCGTCCACTCCGCTCCTTGCCGGGGCTCGATATCCGTCCCTCCGCCGACCGCCTGCGCGAAACGCTATTCAATGTGCTCACCGCGGGAAATCCCACAGCGCTGGAAGGCTCAGCCTGGGCCGACCTTTACGCCGGGACAGGCGCCGTAGGCATCGAGGCGCTCAGCCGAGGGGCTGCCAGTGTCTTATTCGTAGAGTCGGGACGCCCGTCCGTCCAATTAATTCAGGAGAATCTTCAATCCCTGAAGATCGACGCGGGCTTCGAGGTCGTTCAAGGCGACGTGGGCAAAGTACTGCGGAGGTGGCAGGAGCAATCCGCGACGTTCGACTACATCTTCCTCGACCCGCCGTATCGCTTGGAGAACGAATACCAAGACACGCTGGAATTCCTGGGACAGTCGGCACTATTAAAGCCGACCACAACGGTGATCGCGGAACACGCGAAGCACTTCGATCCGATGGAAGGGGTAGGAGATTTAAAGAAGTACCGCAAGCTAAAGCAAGGCGACGCAGCCCTAAGTTTCTATCGCAAACAGTAAGACCGGGAACGGCTCACGGCCTTCCGATTACTGAGAATTGCTCTACTCCCTACATCAAAAATTCCTGCGCCCGCGCCACGATCGGATGCTGCAACTCCTGCAGTTCATTCTTAACGCGATTCAGTCCGTAAACGCACTCCTCGAAATTGCGCGACAGATTGGCGAACAGCGGAGCCACCTTCGCATACTCGAAGTGCTCGAACTTCGAAACGATGTAGTAGCTCTCTTTGCCCGCCTTCATCCAGTCCACCAGGCTCTCGAGCCGCTGGCGGCGCAGACGGTACTGATTCACGCTCTCGGGAAACATGCCCGCAAAGAACAAGGTGAAGTCGCCGATGTGCTTGCGCACCTGGCGCTCGCGATCGAAAGAAGGGGCGGGACCATATACCGGATCCGACTCCAGCAGCATTTCGCCCACATCGTTCAGTGGACGATTCGCGCCATTGCGGATCTTGAACAATTGCTCAGCATCGCAGAACTCGGTGAGCAGCTGCGAGACGTAAGCAACCAGCTGCGGATCGCGGATGCCGATCTCTTCCGCGTAGTGACGTCCGACCAGGTCCGTGAAAAACTGCCGCAACGGATGCGATTCCGGTATCACGCTCATTGGGCCCCCACCATTCGCGACTCGCGCGAAGGTCTTGCGCTTTGACTGACTAATTAACCGACTTCATTTTCGCGCGCAAGTAACTTTTGTAAGCCACTCAAAAAACCGATCACTACTATTTAGAAACACGCAGCCCAAATCAGAGTTGTACGGCCTTCTCTTGGCACTCGCGCCTCGCGACTGCTAGTAACCCTCGCCAGCAACAGCAAGCGCTGCATTAGAATCATCGGCGAGGAGGAATTTCGCCTTGCCTAGCGGACGGAAAAACATTTCCAGCGGTACTCCTTGGGAACCGGTGGTTGGTTACTGTAGGGCAGTGCGGGTTGGACCTTACGTGCATGTAGCAGGCACCACCGCTACCGCCGCTGACGGCAGCATCGTGGGGCCGGGTGACGCCTACGCGCAGGCCATGCAGGTCCTGAAGAACATTCAATCCGCTCTCGAAAAAGCCGGATCCACCATGAAAGACGTAGTCCGTACGCGCATGTTCGTGACGAACATCGCGGACTGGGAAAAAATCGGTCGCGCGCACGGGGAATTTTTTCGCGACGTCCGCCCCGCGGCCACCATGGTCCAAGTCACAGCGCTGATCGATCCCAAAATGCTGGTAGAAATCGAAGCCGACGCCTACGTCGGAGAGTAAGAGTCGCATCACCACGGTCTTCAGGCCCAAGGGCTTCGTATCTGGGCGCGCGGCGCGCCGAAAATGCCGGCAAAATTGTTGCGGCTTTAGCCGCCGTCACGGAGCGCGCAAACAGCCTCCGTCTCTCTCTCCCTGAACCCGCCACAAACCCCACGCAATGCCCTCGCACTCGTCGTACAATCCCCCTCCCGGGAGATTCCCTGATGAAATCTGGAATGGCCGTCATCGCAGTCCTCGTCGCCTCGCTCTTCGCGCAAGAAAAGTCCGCTTCTGCTCCATCCGTCACGGTCATCCGCGCTGGCACACTCCTCGACGGCAAATCCGACACGCCGCGCCACAACCAGGTCATCATCATCAAAGGCAATCGCATCGAGAGTGTCGGCGACGTCTCCGCGCAGATTCCTGCCGGCGCCACCGTCATCGATCTTTCCAAGGCGACCGTCCTTCCCGGCCTTATCGATTCGCACACGCACATCTTCCTGCAAGGCGAAGACCCCGCCGAGGGCGGATACGACGCGAACATCCTGAAATATCCCGCCTCGCTCCGCGCCGCCCGCGCGACCGTTTCCGTGCGCCGCGCCCTGGAGCAAGGCTTCACCACCTTGCGCGATGTGGAGACCGAAGGCGCCGGCTACGGCGATGTCGGCATCAAGCAGGCCATCGAAGGCGGATACATCCCCGGGCCGCGCCTGTTCGTGGCAACGCGAGCCATCTCGACCACTGGCGGATACAACCTCGAAGGCTACGCACCCGAATTGATCATGCCGAAAGGAGCCCAGATCATCGACGGCCCTGTCGAGGCCCGCAAGGCGGCGCGCGAGCAACTCGATCACGGAGCCGACTGGATCAAGGTCTACATGACGCATCGCTCCTGGGTCGGCAAGAACGGAGAATTAGTCTCGCAACCCACCCTTACGCTCGAAGAACTCAAGGCCATCGTCGACGAAGCGCACGGCTGGGGCAAGAAAGTTGCCTGTCACGCGTACAGCGGTATCGGCCTGCAGCGCGCACTCGACGGCGGCTGCGACTCGATCGAGCATGGCCTGCAGATCACCGACACCCAGATCGCGCAGATGGTGAAGCAGGGAACGTGGTATTGCCCGACCATCGCCGTCTACTACACCGACTGGGCCGCCCCCGACACCGACGCGGGCAAGCGCGATCGCCTGCGCGCCTCCGTGCATGAAGAGAGCTTCCGCAAAGCGATGAAGGGCGGCGTGAAGATCGTCTTTGGCACCGATATCGGCGGCATTCCGTGGAACCAGCCGATCGCACAGGAATTTCCGCAGATGACGAAACTCGGCATGACCCCGGCCGACGCGCTGCGCAGCGCCACGTCGCGCGCCGCTGAGATGCTCGACATGACCGGCCAGATCGGCGTGGTCGCGCCCGGAGCCTACGCCGACGTGATCGCTGTCACAGCTGATCCACTACAAAACATCGAAGAACTCGGCCGCGTGCAATTCGTAATGAAAGACGGGCAGGTATTCAAGAATGAGGTGAAGTGACTAGAGGCTGTGGCGAACCCATCTCCGCCGGTGATGGCCTGCGGGTCGGTGCACCGCGCCTGTAGGTGTCACCGATCAGCCATCAGCGCAGCCGTGGCGTTTGAAAATAGCCTGGCGTTTTAGCGCCGGGTAAGAGCCGCACAAATGGTGGCGTCCCGGAGGGACGTTTGAAAGGTCTTCTCCGAACTATCCCCAGACGTACACGGGATCGTACTCTACTCCGTGCTTTTTCAGGAACGCGACGAACTCCTGCTGAAAGTCCCTTCTGCGGTGGTGTTCGTGCTGACCCTGGATATAAGCCACGGTACCCGGCTTCTGTGAGATTCCGATCGTGAAGGCGCCGTACCCTTCCTGCCAGGCAAATTCGTTCTTTACGGTTTCATTCATCCAATGAGACGAGGCCCCCTTTAACAATTGCAGTGCCTTAGCGAGCGGGATCGTGGCAGGCAACGAGAGCAAGACGTGCATGTGATCTTCGGTTCCTCCCACCACAAGTGCTTTAAGGCCGTTTTTACGCGCGATTCCGCCGACATAGGACCATAGATTGGGTTGGATTTCGTGGGGAATCAGTTTTCGTCGGTTCTTTGTTGAGAACACGCAGTGAATGAGCAGCACAGTGTAGGTGTGCGACATATGGATCTGAGTTAACAGAATAATTAAAGGTTAACTGCCAATCCGTTTCTGTGACGGCTGAACATCGCCGCCTCGAACGAAAGCGGTGTGCGCACTTTCAAGCGTTTCTCCGGGACGCCTGAGATGAGGTGACGTCCACCCGGCGCTGAAGCGCCGGGCTACTATCAAACTCCCTTGCAGGGCACCCTCCACGTTGTTCCACGGGGCTGTTTCCCCTTATCTCGGATTTCCTTGACATCCCGAATCGAAGGTTCATAATGCCGGGAATCTTTCTCGCGCCATCTCGGTCAGAGGTTTCTATGAATCTTTTGCAACTCTGCGATCCCGAAGTCGCCGCCATCCCCGCGGAAGCGACCGTGGCCGACGCCATCCACAAAATGCTCGACTACCACGTGGGCGCCGTGGGTGTCGTCGATCAGGAAGGCCGCGTGGCCGGCATCTTCACCGAGCGCGACGTGCTCCGGAAATTCTCATTGACCGGCCGTGCTCCCGAGTCCACTCCCGTGCGCGAACTCATGACCACGCCGGTCGAAATGGCAACCGAGCAAACCGGCCCCGGCGAAGCCATGGCCACCATGATCGAACGCCATTTCCGCCATTTGCCCGTGGTCGACAAGAACGGCAAGCTTCTCGGGATGCTTTCCATCCGCAACCTGCTCGAATGGCGCATCGACGCACTAACCCAGGAACTGGACTCGCTCGAGCAATACGTCAGCAACGACGGCCCGGGCGGCTAACCCGCGAAGCGACATCGAATTCGCAGCACGTCGAATTTGTAGCGCCGGCGTCCCGCAGGCAGTCGGGAGGGCGTCTCGCCCTCCCCATCGCAACTCCCACCAATGCCCGATCAATCCACAGCGAACAAAATGATAGCCGTCACGCGCATCGCAACCGGATTTCTCTTTCTCCTCTTCGGCGAATACAAAGTGGCCGGCCCAGCGTTCGCGCACGGTGACTTCCAGAAATATCTCGACGGATTCATTCAGACCGAAGCCGTCTCCTTCTATCGCCCAGTGCTCGTCCACATCGTCGCCCCGCGCGCCGTCTTCTTCGGATACGCAGTCGGAATTCTCGAACTCTGGATCGCCGCCTCGCTCATCCTCGGCATCTTTGTGCGTCCCACTTCCATCGTCGGCGCACTCTTCATGCTGAACATCACGCTCTCGACCTGGTGGGGCGCCGGGCACGGCGTCGCGTTGTGGCGCTACTTCGGTGCTGAACTCGATACCATTCCGCTTATCCTGCTGTTCGTCATCTTCTTTGCCAGCGACGCAGGCCAAGGCTGGGGAATCGACGGCGCGCTGCGCAAGCGGCTTTGAAACTCGCATTGATCTGACATTTCCGTTATCCTTGCGCCCGCGTTTTTCCAGGAAAATAAAAACATGCTGCTCACGTCCAAGCCCATTCTTTCTCTGAAGTTCGCTTCCCTTCTGCTGAGCACATCGGCTGTCCTCACTTCGCTGAGCATCGCGCAGGTAAGTCCCACTGCACCGGCGCACCGCGTGGTCATTCGCGCTGGCCGCGTGCTCGACGTCAAATCGGGCAATATGCTGAACAATCAGGCTATCGTCATCGAGGGCGACAAGATCGTGAGCATCGGTGCCGCTTCCGACACCAAACCGGACCCAAGCACGCAGGTCATCGATCTTCCCAACGCCACCGTTCTTCCGGGCCTCATCGACGCGCACACCCATCTCACTTTCGATCCGAAGACTCTCGGATACGAAGGTCTGGGCATTTCCACACCTCGCGAAGCACTCGTTGGCGCCCGCAATGCGCGCGTGACGCTGGAGGCAGGATTCACCACCGTGCGCAACGTTGGCGCCGGAGGCTACAGCGATATCGCCTTGCGCGACGCCATCAATGACGGCGATGTCCCCGGCCCGCGCATCGTGGCCAGCGGTCCGGCCCTCGGAATCACGGGCGGTCACTGCGACAACAATCTGCTGTCGCCGGAGTATCACTGGAGCGAGATCGGAGTCGCCGACGGCGTCGATGCGGTGCGCCACAAAGTGCGCGAGAACATCAAGTACGGCGCTGACGTGATCAAGATCTGCGCCACCGGTGGTGTCATGTCGAAGGGGGACGACCCGAACGCCTCGCAATACACGCGCGAAGAAATGAAGGCCATCGTCGAAGAGGCGCACCGCCTCGGCCGCAAGGTGGCCGCGCACGCGCACGGTGCCGAAGGCGTCAGCTGGGCATCGGACGCCGGCGTGGATTCGATCGAGCACGGTCACCTGATGGACGACAACTCGATCGCGACCCTGAAGAAGAACGGCACCTACATCGTGCCCACGCTGTACCTGATGGACTGGAACCGCGAGAATCTCGGCAAGCGTAACGCTCCTGAGTACATGGTGAAGAAGATGCAAGCCGTGTCGGCCGTCGGGCAGGCGAATCTCAAGAAAGCCTTCGCCGCCGGATTGAAAGTAGCCTTCGGTACCGACGCCGCCGTCTATCCGCACGGCCTCAACGCGCACGAGTTCGCCGTCTACGTTCGCCTGGGCATGACGCCGCTGCAAGCCATCCAGACTGCGACCGTCAATGCGTCGGACTTGCTGGGATGGTCCGCCAAGGTCGGCACGATCGAAGCCGGCAAGTGGGCCGACATCATCGCGGTTGACGGCGATCCGCTGAAAGACGTGACGACCCTGGAGCAGGTGAAGTTCGTCATGAAGGGCGGAGCGGTGGTGAATAACGCTTACGCGAAGTAGGATAGTCTGACGTCGTCAATGGACGATGGAGGGACGGGCGCCTCGCCCGTCCGGCGGGCGGGGACGCCCACCGCTCCATCGAAGCAAATGCTCGGCGAAAACTCTAGCGCGGCGCGTGGCCGATCCCGCACTCCTTCCACAGTTTCTCCCACCACCACATTCCGGCTCTCGCCTTGATCGGCAGCGGATATCCCAGCTGATGCGCAAGCATGCAGATCTGGCCGCGGTGATGAGCGTCGTGCGTAATCATGTACGCAAACATTGCGGCCCCTGCAGGCCAGGGCTTTGCCCAACCGTCGCGGAGAAATTGCGGAACTCGGCTCTCCGGCCCGCTCAGGGCTTCTGCAAGCATTTCAGAGCAACGCAGGGCGCTTTCGGCTAGAGCCGCGGCTACCTGACGCTGCGTGCAGCGCGCGCGGTCGAGTTGCGTCGGCAACTTGATGTGCGGGGCTGACAGCCTCAGCCATTTGCGACGCATGTTGTGCATGTGGGAGAAGATCGCCGCAATCGTGCGCGCGTTCCGGCCCTCGGGCTTCGCTCGCCAGGCGCGCGGATCCAGATGCTCGAGGATGAGATGGTTCATCCGGTCGTTGACGGCATAGCTATCGAGCAGGCTCTCGCGAATCTCGGCAAGTCCATCATTGAATCGCTTCCGCATCGCAACTCCGCGAAGCCGCGGGCTCTCACTAAAGCGGCTTTCGTTCCGGAGAGATTGTCGGGTGCCCAGCTTGGAACGTCAATCAAGAGAGAGAGTTTTGTCCGACAGAAGTGTTCGACCCACATGGTGTGCTCCGAAACGATAAAGGCCGGCTGCGAAGCCGGCCTTCCAACAAATCTTTCACGCGAACAGAAACTACTTCTTGGGAGCGATCGCGTCCTTGGCAGCCTTGGCCAGATAAAACTTCGCAGTGGTCTTGGCCTTGATCTGGATCGGTTCGCCCGTCTGCGGGTTGCGTCCCACGCGAGCCTTGCGATGCACCTTCTTCAGGCGGCCCAGACCGGGTACTACGAACAGCCCGTTCTTCTTGGTTTCCTTGATTGCGGTGTCAGCAAGATGCTCCAAAAACGCCGCGGCGGTCTTGTTGGGCGTCTCGAGCTTCTCTGCGAGATGACGCACCAGTTGTGTCTTGGTCATACCTGCAGCCATGAATCCTCCTCAGTAGAACTACTTGGTTTGTTGCGATAGGCGCCATCTTATACCACTCGTCCTGTGGAAAAACAGCGTTTCAGCCGCATTTTACGCGGTTTTTATTGGGGGAGGGCCCAGAAAGGCACGGAAATCGCCTATTTCACGGATCTGGCTCTCCGAACCCCACCAGCCAAGCAGGTTTGCCGTGCCCGCGGGGAGGCAGGGCGAGCCCCGCTCACGCGTGTCCAAAATGCCATAATGGTGAAAGGGGATCATCTTCGTGAGCTGCGCCATCTGCGAAACCCGGAAAGAAAAGCGTTTCTGTCCAGCCATTCACGGGCGTATTTGCCCGCAATGCTGCGGCGAGCAGCGCGAAGTCACGCTCGATTGCCCGAGTGACTGTCCGTACCTGCTGCAAGCGCGCGAGCACGAGCGAGCACACTACGGCGAGAACGTAGACCCCGCCGCCCTGTTTCTGAAAGTTGAAATCGGAGACCAGTTTCTTTACGAGCACGAGCATCTGGTCATGGGATTGAGCTTCGCGCTGGCCCGTGCCGCCGACAAGGATCCCTTGCTCACCGACCGCGACGTGCTCGCCGGCATATCGACGATGGCGCGCAGCTACGAGCGGCTTGTCAATTCGGGACTGCATTACGACGAGCCGACGCAAAGCATCGCGCAACAGGCCGTGGCCGCGGAACTGCAGACCATGATCAAGGAATACCGCGAAGCCGAAATCAAGCACACCGGCTACTCGCGGCTTCGCGATTCCGACTTATTGAAGGCTTTGGTGTTCCTGGTCCGCATGGGGTACGGACGTACTCCGGGCCGTCCCAAATCCCGCGCGTTCATCGATTTCCTAAAAGCGCAATTCCCCGAGCGAGAGTCGGCGCTCAGCGCTGCGGGACAGCCCGCCAGCCGGATCATCACTCCTTAGTTTTCTCAGAACTCTCGAGTTTACGAACAGCTTGTCCGGCAGGTAGTGCCCCGAGCAGTTCGCGCACCGTCTTCTTGAGCACCGGGTGGATAGCTGCGGCTGCGATCTCCGCCAGCGGTTCGAGGACGAACCGCCGGGAGGTCACGCCGGGATGCGGAATCTTCAAACCCTTCTCGTCCACGACCTCGTCTTCGAAGAGCAGGATGTCGATGTCAATATTCCGTGGCCCTTTTTCCTGCGTACGCTTTCTACCCATCGCCTGTTCGATGGCGAGTACGGCCGGAAGAAGTTCGTTCGGCGTCTTATCAGCGTCGATCCCCGCAACGCAGTTCAGGAACCACGGCTGGCTGGTAAATTCCACAGGTTCGGTTTCGTAAAAGGAGGAAACGGCCACGATGTTTCCGACTTGGGACAGCCGAGCGATGGCTGCATGCAGGTTTGCTGCACGGTCCCCCGTATTTGATCCCAGCGATAAGTACGCCCGTTTCTTCATAGAACGAACAGTCTCGAGCTTACTCCACCGACCTCGCACAAAAATCCGAAGGTAGCTGCGTGGCCGGTCGGACGTCCCCTAATGGCAGGACAGACGAGAGAAGGGACAATTACCTTCGTGCCTTTAAGCGCGCGCTCGCGGCGTCTAAAGTAGAGAGCATGAACCTGGAGTCATTGTTGGTCTGTCGCGACGCCGAGGTTGTGCGAGTGCTCCGGCCCACGCTCGAGAAGCTGTCGATCGAGGTGGAAGTTTCCGCGGCAGCCCGCTCGGGTGCCGAGATACTTTCTTCGTCCAAGTTTGACGCGGTCATCGTCGACTGTGACGACTTGCAGGGCGGCGTCGATGTACTGCGCAGCCTGCGTGCCAACAACAGCAACAAAACGTCGGTGTCGTTCGCCATTCTGAATGGCAAGACCACGACCCAGCAGGCGTTTGAGATGGGCGCGAACTTCGTTTTGCAGAAGCCCATCACCACCGCGGGTACTTTGCGCTGTTTCAACACCGCCATGAGTTTCATGGTGCGTGAGAAGCGCCGCTATTTCCGCTGCCCGCTCGAAATGCCCGTGAAGCTTGTGTTCAAGCAGGGCGAGGAACTGAAGGCCACCGCCACCAATCTGAGCGAGGGCGGAATGGCAATTCATTTTGATGGCACCCTGGCCAAAAACGCAGTCGCCAAGGTGCAGTTCACGTTGCCCGGCACAAAACATCCGATGGAGCCCAAAGTCGAAGTCGCTTGGGCGGACGGTCTGGGCCGCGCCGGCATCCGGTTCCAGGACGTTCCCGACAGCTCGCGCGAGCAACTCGAGAAGTGGATCATGAAGCGGCTCGAATCGATCAGCCACCCCGGCCTCTAGAACCACAACGACTTCAACCACAGAGGAGCACTGAGACTGAGGATTCCTCTGTGTGCTGCCCTGGTCCTCTGGGGTAGAGATATTTGATTTTTTTGATGGTTCCTGGTTACCTCATCGAAAAAGTCTGTCTTCAAGGTACCAATCTAACGACTTGTCCGACGTGCCCTTCTTTCGCATGCTCTTGTATCCCTCAATTTCAGGAGTATGGCTGTGGCTACGTTTGCCTGTGACGTGAAAATTGCCCGCGTGCAGCGCACTTTGCGCTGGCTGGAAGAAGATGCGTCCCTGTTGTCGCTGCGGGTGCGCGACCTGTCGCCCGAGCGCCAGAAGGTCGCGAAGAGTTTTGCTGCCAGCATGATTGACCAGACGCGCGCGGAGCTGGACCGGCTGATCGAGGAACGAACGCAAGAGAGCGAAGAGGAAGATCTGCCCTGCGAGCCAGCAGACTAGAGATTGTGTTCGCAGGTCGAGAAGTTGGCGTTTGTTGTGAAACGACTGAACAGCCCGCAGCAATCGCTAAACCGGGTGCTCCACTAGGTCTGCGGCGGCCTGGCCCGCGCTCTCCACGGAGTCTTCGACGGAAGTTTCTTCCCAAAGAGTTTTGTCGCGAAGCAGTCGCGATACCAGGGCTGTATGCATCGCATGGCCCGCTCGGTCGGCCACGATGCTGCCCAGAATCTGCTTCCCCACCAGCGCCAGGTCCCCGATCAGGTCCAGAACCTTGTGCCGGACGAATTCGTCCGAGTAGCGCAACGGCGGATTCATCAACCCTTCAGGCGTGAGCACGATGGCATTCTCGGGCGAAGCCCCGCGAATCAGTCCCTGCTGGCGCATGGCGTCGGCTTCGTGCAGAAATCCGAAGGTGCGCGCCGGCGCAATCTCGCGCAGGTAGTTGCCGTCGGAAAGATCCACGCGGAAAGTCTCGCGGCCAATCAGCGCATGCGGGAAGTCGATGGTGTACGAGACCGAGTAAGTCTCCGCCGGATAGATGGCGATGAACTTATTGCCCTCGCGCAATTCCAGTTCTCGCCGGATGCGCAGGTACGAACGCGGCCGGCGCTGCTTGCGGATGCCGGCTTTCAGGATCATGTCGACAAACGGCCGGGCGCTGCCGTCGAGGATCGGCAGTTCCAGGTTGTCGAGTTCCACGATGGCGTTATCGATGCCTGTTCCGATGAAGGCGGACAGCAGGTGCTCGGTGGTCGAGATCAGCACGCCTTTTTTCATCAAGCTGGTGGCATAGCTGACGCGGGCCACGTTGCGGCCCGTAGCCTCCACTTCGAAGTCATCGAGGTCAGTGCGCCGGAAGATGATTCCTGAGCCGGAGGCGGCGGGTAGAATCCTGAGGTGAACGGGTGCGCCGCTGTGAAGTCCTACTCCAGTGCAATCAACGGCCGCACGAATTGTCTGTTCCTGTCTCAATCTGGAGGACTGAAAGTAATTGATCCGGTTCAGCTTACAGCCCGGGCCAGGTTTTTCGATGTGGTAAATCAGCCACACTCTGCGACCGGAAGGGGGTCCGTTGCGATCGGCCCTCAGCTATGTGATTGATGGGTGGGTGGATAGCCGGGAGCGCAACGTGGGCGCTCGCTGGAACGAAGTAGTACATGGCCTGACGAACAGCCGGGCCGTTTGACCCTGGGGTGCCGGGCTTATTTCTTTCTGGGCGGCAGGGTGTTCGGGTCGTAAGTCGTCTTTGCATCGAACAGCGAATCGTTCAACGGGTCGTTGTAGGTGACGTTGTTGAGAAAGCGCTGGTTCGACATTTCTCCGTTGTAGAAGCGGGTGATGCTGTAAGGCGTCATGATGCCTTGCGTGGGCCGGTAGGCATCGTAAAGTTCTTCCTCCGTGTTGCGGAGATTGTCGGTGGGATCGCGCCACGTAAAAGACTTCTTGAGCGGGAGGTGCGTGGTGGTGTCGAGGTACAACGTCACGCTATCGTTCTTGGCGTTCATGACGCTTACTTGATCGGCCGGCTTGTTGGCAGCGACCGCGGGGCCATCATAGAAGAAAGCGACGCCCGGTTCGTTGATCCACTTGCGAAGAACCAGTTCGAGCGAGTGATCGCGTCGGCGCAGGAATTCGTTCAGCGCCTTGTCGTCGAGTGCGGCCGTGCCCTTGAATGTGATTTCGAATCCCTTGTCGCCGCTGTAGACGTAGGCCACGTCGCGCTGCTTGGTGAGTTCGATGCGCTCGCGATCTGGAAATTTCACGAAGCGCCAGAAAAGCGTGCCGGCGCTAGTCGCCTCGCCGCGATGGAAGCTATAAGTGCGGCCCTGCTGGCTTATGTTCTGCGCGTTGAGATACGCCTGCCCGCCGAGGGCTTGGATCGCCTGGTCGATCAACGCCTTGGCCTTGGCGGAATTGTCCTGCGGGGCAGCAGCGCTCTGCGCAGTTGAACCGCCAGCGCTGTCCTGGGCGGCGGCTGAGGTGATCGCGCAAAGATTGAGAATCAATAGCGAGAGTAAGAGGCGCATGCTTCCTTTGATTAGACGCCAAAACGGGCGCGAATGCTGTACGGCGCCAGGCGGACGTTGTTCATCCTGCCAAAACCGCGCCTCCGTTGACGTTAAAGATTTCGCCGGTGATGAATGCGGCGTGTTCGGTGCACAAGAACAGGATGGGCGCTGCGATCTGCTCAGGCGTGGCCACCCGGCCCACCGGAATGGTCGCGAAAATCTTGTCGCGCGTTATCGGATCGTTTAACGCGGGTTCCGACATCTCGGTGCCCACCCATCCCGGTGCAACACAGTTGACCAGAATTCCATCCTTCGCAAGTTCCGTCGAGAGTCCTTTGACCATACTAATGAGAGCGCCCTTAGTGGCGGCGTAGTCCACGTGGTACGCCTCTCCGCGCTGTGCGGCGGTTGAGCTTACCAGCACGATGTGTCCG
>Ga0209811_10000199_pt1 | contig 28380 bp, 27 predicted proteins | sample Coa_R1_6_FD_187161 | JGI IMG/M metagenome (GOLD analysis project Ga0209811, IMG submission 187161) | Surface soil microbial communities from Centralia Pennsylvania, which are recovering from an underground coalmine fire. - Coalmine... | ecosystem: Environmental > Terrestrial > Soil >... | reverse complement strand
GCCAGTTTCTGCACGCGGAAATATTGAAGATCCAGACTAAAGGAAAGCTGCTAGAATGGACGGTGCCGCTGGCAACAGATTTGGGGGAAATTTTGCGATTGCTAGCGGCGCAGGACAACTGATGCTTACCGATCGACGAAGGCTCACAACTTCCGCACCAACATGATTCCATCCCTGACCGGCAACAGCACGTTCTCCACCCGGGGATCGTTGCGGATGCGTTTGTTGAGTGCGTCGACGGCTTGGCTCGGTCTATCCTGCGGATCGAGGACTCTCCCGCCGCGCAGCATATTGTCCAAAATGATTAGGCCGCGCGGACGAACCAGCTCCATGCAACGATCATAATAGGCGCCGTAGTTTTCTTTGTCGGCGTCGATGAAGCAGAGGTCGAAAATGCCGTGCATCAGTTTCAGCGAATCGAGCGCCGGACCAAGTCTTATTTCTATCTTGTGGCCGTGCGGGCTCTCGGCAAAGTAGCGCTTGGCAATTTCAGTCGTTTCGGGATTGATCTCGCAGGTAACGATGCGGCCGTCCTTCGGCAATGCCTCGGCCCATGCCAGCGTGCTGTAACCGGTGAACATGCCGATCTCGAGGATGCGCCGCGCCCCGGTCAAGGTGGCCAACATTTTCAAGAATTGCCCTTCGACCGGTCCCACCATCATGCCAGGACTGTGCGTTTTCGCATAGGTCTCCACCCATAGTTTGTCGTGCAATTCGGATAACGGCTTGCTGTAGCGCTCCGTATAATCTTCGATCCCTATCGGCCGTACGTCGAGCATCTCTCCATCCCTGCTTGGATCACCACGAAGCGCGCGAAGGACACGAAGATGTCATCGGGCTAATCCTTCGTGCTCGTCGTGGCCTTCGTGGTCAATTCAAAAACATCACTAACCTAATCCATTTGTCAAATAAGCAACTTTCAATCTCTACGGCCCCGTCAACCGCATGCCGCCGTCCACGGGAAGAATTGCCGCCGTGACCATCGAGGCTTCGTCCGAGGCGAGATACAATGCCGCGTATGCCACGTCTTCCGGCTCACCGATGCGGCCGATCGGCACTCTGGTTTTGTAGCGCGCTAGCTTTTCGGGGGTCGATGTATCCACCATTGGCGTTCGCGTCGGCCCGGGACAGATGCAATTGACGCGGATTTTATCCTTGGCGTGGTCCATCGCCATCGCTTCGGTCAAACGAACCATGCCGCCTTTCGAGGCGCAGTATGCCGCTCGTCCCGATTGACCGAGCATCCCTGAGCGCGCCGCAATGTGAAGAATCACGCCGCCGCCGCGTTTTTTCATCTCGGGGATCGCCAACCGGGATACGATAAACGCGCCTTTCAAGTTCACATCGAGCGTGCGGTCCCAATCGTCTTCGCTAATATCGACGATGCTGCCATTGGTGCGCACGCCGCCGCTGTTGACCACGATGTCGATACCGCCCAATTGCCGGACGGTTTCAGCGATCATGGTTTTCATTTGCGCCGAGTGGGAAACGTCGCCCGGCCAATAGAGCGCCCTACCGCCGACCTTTTCGACCATCGCAACTGTCTCGCGACCTTTCGCTTCGGTCGGCGATGTTCCTGCCACCACAGCACCCTCTTTGGCGAACATCACGGCGATCGCTTGTCCCAATCCGGACCCGAATCCCGTGATAAATGCGACTTTCCCTTTGAGCTTCATCACCAAGCCCCTTCCTCTAAAGCGAAATGACTAAAAAATGCAAAGTTGACTCGCTTCCGCCTCGTTGTTACCTTTAGAAAACAATCACGGAAGGATTTCAAGTGCATGGCCGAAACCAACGATCACAGAGTGCCCGTCACCGTTCTTACCGGTTTTCTCGGCGCCGGCAAGACGACGTTGCTTAACCGAATACTGACGGCCGACCACGGCCGGCGCGTCGCGGTGATCGTCAACGAGTTCGGCGAAGTCGGCATCGATCACCACCTGCTGATATCTTCCGACCAGGAAATCGTCGAGATGAGCAACGGCTGCATTTGCTGTACCGTGCGTGGCGACCTGCTGCGCAGCCTATTTCAGCTGCTCGAGCACCGGGACAAATTCGACACGTTAATGATCGAGACCACCGGTCTTGCCGATCCCGCACCGGTGGTGCAGAGCTTTTTCGTCGACGAGCGGATCAAGCACGAGTATCAGCTCAACGGCGTCGTGACCGTGGTCGATGCTAAACATATCTTTCAACAACTGGGCAACTCGCCGGAGGCGAAAGAGCAAATCGCTTTCGCCGACATGGTCTTGCTCAACAAAACCGATCTGATCAATCCAGAAGACCTGCCTGAGCTGGAATTTAAGCTGCGCAACTTGAACGGCGCCGCGCGCGTTTGCCAGACGCGCAATTCCGACGTCGACATCGCCACGGTCCTGGATCTACGCAGTCTCGATATCGAAGTCAGAGCGGAGAAACACGATCACAATCACAAACACACCGAAGATATCGAAACGGTGGCAATCTCCACGGCCGGAGATCTAGACGGTTTAAAGCTGAGCCATTGGTTTCGCGAGCTGCTCGCCGAATTCGGCGAGCGGATCATGCGCATGAAGGGAATTTTAAACCTGCGCAAAGACCCCGATCAGTTTGTCTTTCAAGGCGTGCACATGCTGTTCGAAGGTCGTCCAGGCCGCGCGTGGGCCGACGAAGAGGAACGCCTCAATCGCCTCGTGTTCATCGGCCGCAAGCTGGATAAAGAGAAAATCACTCAGGGTTTTATCAACTGCATCACGACCGAAAATGGTGCCTCGTCTTCGGACGAAGTCGACCCCTTCGGCCGCAAGCAAGACGTCTCCAATTTTACCCTCGATCAAATCCGCTACTGGGTGCAAACGATCTTAACTTTTCCGCCCGACGCACCGATCGTCGTCAAAGAAGTGCCGTGCGTGAAGGCCGGCTGCCCGCCGGTGGAAACGGCGATCATGGTATTTCTCAAGAACGAACCGCCGCGTACTTTCAAAATCCTGGCGCGGATCAACGAAGTCACCTTCGATCATGTCTACAATCTAATCGAGAACCCGCTGCCCTGCTGCTAGCAGAGTTTCGGGTTTTGGGTTTCCGCCCCGCGAATTTCATTGGCCGGCGGATTAGTCGTATCGCTCTGGATGTAACACTTAGGAGCGATACGGCTCCGCTTTCGATGCTTTCCAGTTGAATGTCGAATCTGCGCCGCAAGCCCGCGGTGAAAAATCAGCGAACAGCGGCAGCATAAGCATCACGAGTGTGACGGCGCGAATGACTACTTTCTAGAAACTCCATTGTCTTCCCGTCAAAGCGGACGCTCTAAAAACCGTCGCGCTGCGCTGAGAATCTCACCTTGTTGTTTTTCCGGATGAAACCAATGAATGTCCGTGTCGGCGCGATACCAGGTAAGCTGGCGCTTGGCGAGCCGTCGCGTTTCCTGTTTCATCTCCTCGAGCGCTTCAACAACGGTTTTTGCGCCCTGCAACACTTCGCCTATTTGACGGTAGCCGACACTGCGCAACTGTTTTAGCTCCAGGCTATAACCGCGCGAGATCAAGCCACGGACTTCATCCAGTAAGCCCGCTTCCAGCATTTGCTCGCTGCGCCGATTGATCAAATCGTAAAGCTCGGCGCGCTCGCGCAGCAAACCGATCTTCAACACTTCGAAGGGCTCTTCTTGAAACGCATGCTCTTTCTGCCAGGCGCTAATCGGCTTGCCGGTGATGCGATAGACTTCCAAGGCTCGAATGATACGCTGGCGGTCGTTCGGATGGATCGACGACAAGACGCTGGCATCGATCTCGACTAAACGCTGATACACCGCCGCCAAACCGTTTTCGTTGATCTCTTGCTCCAACCTTCGGCGCAGGTCCGGATCCTGACCGGGGCCTGTAAACAGACCGTGGGTCAATGCTTTGAGATAAAGCCCAGTGCCACCGCAGATCAGCGCGTTTTTGCCGCGCTTTTGAATGTCATCGATCGCCGCGGTTGCAAGCTGTCGATAAAATGCGGCGTTAAATTCTTCATCGGGATCCACGATATCGATCAAGTGATGGCGCACACGCTGCTGATCGTCCATCGACGGCTTGCCAGTGCCGATATCCATGTGACGATATACTTGCTGCGAATCGGCATTGACGATCTCGCTGTTGATGCTCTGCGCCAGCTGTAAGGCGACCTCGGATTTGCCCACAGCCGTCGGTCCGAGCACGATCACCAGCTTGGGCTTCATCGAATCTTGTGGAGAAAATCTTTTTTCAAAGTTAATGGGAACTCGGAAACCCTGCATGCAGCGACTTCACGTAGCTAGAAACTAAACCACGCGCTTGAACATTCGCTCCAGTTCGTCGCGGCTGATCTCGATCAGCACCGGTCGGCCGTGCGGGCACTGCGTGGCGAAATCGATTTGATCCAAATCGCTGAGCAGAGCCCGCATCTCGTCCATTTCGAGCATGCGATTGGCGCGGATCACGCTGTGACAAGCGATCGTCGCGAGACGGTCTTCGAGATGCTCGCGCAGTTTGCTCGAGGTATCGACTTCGGCAAGATCGGCGACCATTTGACGCACCACCTGACTGTAATCGCCCTCGGGTAACAAAGCGGGGACGCTATGAATCGCATAGGCGTCCGGGCCAAATGGTTCCAGATCGAAACCGAAGCGCCGGAGAACATCGAGTTTTTGCTCCAACAGCATCATTTCGCCGGCACTGAGCCGAACCGTCTGCGGGATCAGGAGGTTTTGCATGGCAACTTTTCCAGCATCCATCTGCCGGCGCAGCTTCTCGAAGGCGACCCTTTCGTGCGCGGCATGCTGATCGATCAGCGCTAACCCTTGCGAGGAGGCGCAGACCAGATAGCAACCGAGAATTTGCCCGAGCACGCGCATCGAAGAATAAAATCCCTCTTGAGCCGCGGCCCGCGGTGGTAGCGTAAAAACGTTGCCGTAAGTTGGTGCCGGATTGTCTGGCGCCGTTCTCGCGCTCAAGCCGTAAGGTAACGCCACTTCGCGCACCCCGGAAAACGAACTGGATGAGATCGCTCCACTGCGCGGTCCCGGCTCTTTCGCCTCTTGCCTGAGCGCCTGGCGAATCGCCCGTGCAACCGCTTCGTGAACATCGGACTGGCGGCGAAAACGAACCTCAAATTTCGCTGGATGAACGTTGACGTCGACTTCACCGAAGGGCACATTGAGAAACAACACAACCGCTGGATACTGCCCCTTCATTAGCAAAGTCTCATAGCCCTGGAGCACCGCATGAGTAAGCACTTTGTCGCGCACGTAGCGCCGATTGACAAAAGTGTAGAGATAACGGGCGTTGGGAAAGGATAGGGGCGCGGAGCTGAGAAATCCGTGCGCTGCAAGCTCCCCTTGCCGCCAATCAAAGGCCGCTAAACCCTTCGCAATCTCCCGGCCAAAAACCTGATACAAGCGGTCTTGGCCGTCGTTGACCGATACATAGTCGGCAACCGTGCGGCCATCGTGCTCAAGACGAAAATGCACGCCCGGATACGCCAAGGCCATGCGGTTGACCGCGTCGCAGATATGGCTCAATTCCGTCGCCGGCGCTTTGAGAAACTTCCGGCGCGCCGGGGTGTTAAAAAAAATGTCTTTGATCTCGATCGAAGTCCCGACCGCGGCCGCTGTCGGAAGCATCTCACCTTTCTTTCCGCCCTCGACGCACAGCTTCTGAGCAGTCGGTGCGTTCGGCGAACGGGAAACGACTTGCAACTTGGACACCGAGCCGATGCTCGGCAGAGCCTCGCCGCGAAATCCCAAGGTCGCGATGCGAAACAGATCTTCGTCTACTTTTAGCTTGCTCGTCGCGTGGCGCTCCACGGCAAGATTCAGATCCTCGGGCGCCATGCCTTCGCCATTATCCGACACCCGGATCGACGAGGTGCCGCTCTTTTCGACTGAAATAAAGATTTCCGTCGCACTCGCGTCGAGCGAATTTTCGATTAGCTCCTTGACCGCCGAAGCCGGCCGTTCGACCACTTCACCGGCGGCGATCCGACTGGCCATCTCATCGGAAAGAATTTGGATCTTCACCAGGCAACCTCACTCCTCCGTCGACCATACTTAGCTCGTCGGCGTCGGTCAAGATAAGTTGATCCATTGACATGATTTGCCGGTGCTGGATAATTCAAAATGACTCAACACGGGCGTGTGAGCGAGGAGGTTCCAATGAAAACAAAGGGTTGGTATGTGCTCGTCCTTCTAACTTTCTTAGGTTCGCAGCGCCTCCATGCCGCGCAAAATTCTCCCTTGGTCGAAACGAAAGTCAAAACTCTCGTGGTTGATCCCAATTCTCAGTCCCCGGTGGTTATCCTTGAAACGATAACCGACAAGAAACTGTTGCCGATTTGGATCGCCGGCCCCGAGGCGCGGGCGATTGCCATCGCTCTTGAAAATATAAAAATTCCCCGCCCGCTGACGCACGATCTTATCGGCAATATTCTCCAGGAACTGGACGCGAAGCTGAGGCGGGTTGTGATCGCCGAACTGCGCAATGATACTTACATCGCGTTCCTTTCGGTGGAGTCCAAGGGAAAAGAACTGCAGATCGACAGCCGACCGAGCGACGCTATCGCCATCGCGCTACGCGTGAAAGCGCCGATTTTCGTTTCAGCTCAGGTGCTTGCCAAAGCCAAGGCCGTGCCCATCCAACCGGACCGCGCCGAGCAGACGGAGGCGCGCTTAGGCATCCAAGTACAGGACTTGACACCGGAACTGGCGAATCTTCTCGAAAGTGGCCAACAAAAAGGCGTGGTCGTCGCCGATGTACTACTTGGAGGCATGGCGATGAAAGCAGGCATCCAGCGCGGCGACATCATCACCAAAGCCAACGAGCAGAGCTTGACCTCGGCTAACGATCTTGAAGCTTTGATCCAAGACATGAAATCGCCGGCTCGCATCAAGCTCGAAGTCATAAAAAAAGGCAAGCCGACCACGGTCGTGATCGACTTGCCTTCGTAGTAATAAATCGGTTGTTAGGGCGCCGTTACTTCTTGCCGTTCGTGCCGAACAATTCCGCGCCCCATTTCTTAGCCGTAGCATCGAGCACTTCTTTGCTCGATTCGGCCACGGGTGGAAAGTCTTTTATCCATTCGTAGGGCCGAGTCGCGTCGATGATCGCGCGCGAATTGAAGCCCTTCTTCGTCGGATGGATGACCGGATCAAGCGGTCCGCTCCAGCAGCGGCGCAAGATATCGATATCCTGCTCCGGTTCACAGCGGCTCGACATGGCCCAGATCATATCGTCCGTATTGGACGGATCGATATCATCGTCGACAACCACGACGAAGCGCCCGAGATAGGCGCCGGCGTGACACTGCGAAGCGATGATCGCCGCTTGTTTGGCGTGGCCCGGATAGCGCTGTTTGATCGAGACACACATCATCAAACGGCTGCCGCCGGACACCGTGAGCCAGACACCTTTAACGTCTGGCACACCCGCCTTTTCCATCTCATCCCAAATCAAAGCGGAACGCAGATAGGATCGATACCAGCCAAGCTCTGCCGGCGGTCGGCCCGGAGGTGAGCCGAGGATAATCGGATCGTTGCGGTGGTAGAGGCGCTTCACTTCGACCCACGGCTCCGCGCGCTCCGCGCTGGCATAATAGCCCGTCCACTCGCCGAACGGACCTTCGACTTTCGGGTTATCGAAATGCACGTCGCCTTCGATGACGATCTCCGCGTTCGCCGGAATCGGCAAACCGGAATACTCGCCTTCGATCATCTCAAACGGTTCGCCGCGCAACCCGCCGATGAATTCATACTCCGGGACACCATAAGGTACTTCTATGCTGCCAGCCAAAAAAGTTAAGGGATCGTGACCGAATGACATCGCGATTTTGAAAGGCTTACCGCTGGCAGCATACTTTTCCCGTTGGATGCGGCCGTGCTTGCCAGGTGAAATGTAAAATCCAAGCTTATTTTTGTCATGGATCATAACCCGGTAGGTGCCGTAATTAACCCAACCTTCGTCGGGGTCGCGCGTAATGTCGACACTGCCCGTACCGATATAGCGGCCTCCGTCTTTGTCATGCCAGAGCGGCGTCGGGAACTTAAACATGTCGATGTCGCCGTCTTTATACACGTTGTCGAAAAGTCCACTTTTCTTGACGAATTTTGCGGGTACCGGTTTGATACTCTTATAATTGTCTTTCCAAATCTTGACGAAATCCATTTTGGTTTCGCCCGCAGGAAGCCCCAGCGTAAGAGCCAATCGCTTGCGCGATGAAAGCGAGTTGGATAGTACGCGATAGCCTTTGGGGTAGCCCTTGATATCTTCGAATAACACGGCCGGGCCGTCTTCTTTATGGGCAACGATCTCGGTGATCGCACCGATCTCCAGGTTCCAGTCGCAGCCCTTTAAGGTCTTGAGCTCGCCCATCTCATCGGCGATTTGGATCCAGTCTCGCAGATCCTGATATTCCATTCGGTCCTCCTAATTAATTTGGCAAAGACTCAAAAAATATAAAGCTTATTGCGCTTCTGACCTTAACGAAATTTTCCAGCCCGGTCAAGTTCGGCGAAATTCGCGAAATTTAATTGAAAACAGCGACTTATCGTGTTACCCAAAGGTGGTGTCTGACAAGCTGAAAAGCGTTGGCGAACTCAGCGAGATCGCGGCCCAGGCCAGAGCAAAGGGCAGAACCGTGGTTTTTACAAACGGCTGCTTCGACCTGCTCCATCGCGGCCATGTGCACATGCTGCGAGAGGCGAAAGCGCAAGGAGACTTGCTGATTGTCGCAATGAACAGCGACTCATCGGTGAAAGCCATAAAAGGACCGAGCCGGCCCATTATGCCCGAGAGCGATCGAGTCGAGTTGATCGCCGCGATGGAGATGGTAGACTACGTCGTCGTTTACGACGAGCCTGATCCGTATAATTTGATCGCTGCAATCAAGCCCAACGTTTTGGCCAAAGGCGGAGACTGGAGCCCGGACAAAATTATTGGCGCCGATATCGTTGAGCAGCACGGCGGGCGGGTGGCGGTGATTCCCTACCTGGAAGGATTTTCGACAACGGAGATTATTGAAAGGATAAAAGTTTAAGATGGCGAGGATTTGTAAAATTTGCGGTAAGGGCCGATCCGTCGGCAATAGCGTGAGTCACGCGAACAACAAAAGCAAACGTTCTTGGCGGCCAAACTTGCAACGCGTGCGCGCCAAGTTTGACGGCCAAGTCAAACGCGCGCTGGTTTGCACCGACTGCATTCACTCGGGCCGCGTGCAAAAAGTCGCCTAGCCATCCGGCGCGCTGATTCAGTGCAGTTCCTCTTTCTGGGCGCGATCTAATTCCACGTTGGCGCCGGTCCTGCCGCGACCCCGAACCGCTTTGTAGACTCCTTTAACCTTCGAGATATTCTGCAGTACGCGCTGCAGGTGCTCGGAATTTTTTATCATCACCTCGAACGTGTTGATCGCGCGGTGACTGGAAAAAGTTCTTATTTGCGCGCGCGCGATATTGGCTTCGGCGCTGGTGATCGCCGAGCTGATCGCCGCCAGCAAGCCGGGCTGATCGACGCAGGTGACTTCGATTTTTACCGGTCGCGGCGCTTGATCGGCCTCCTCCCAACTGACATCGATTTTGCGGTGCGGATCGCTCTCTAAAACCGTCGGACAACCGACCGTGTGCACCGTCACGCCGCGCCCGCGCGTGATAAAACCGACGATATTCTCGCCCGGCAAAGGATGGCAGCAAAAGGCAAAGCGGACTAAGACATCATCGTCGACCCCTTTGACGTGAATGCCCAAACCGCGCTTCTGTTTCGATACCAGACGAAACAACGATTCGAGCGCGCCATCAGCTTTTCTCGGTCCGGCATCGAGTTTTTCCGGTGACATCAGCTTAGCAAGCGCGTGGCGCGTCGTGATGCGCCCGTAGCCGATCGCCGAGAGCAACGTCTCCTCATCCTTCATCCCGAGCTCTTTGGTAAGCCAGGCGACTTTGCCCTCGTTTTGCAGGGTCGCATAATCCAACTGGTAGCGATGCAAATCGCCGTCGAAAATCTCGCGACCTAAAAGCACGCTGCGTTCGCGCTGCTGCATTTTCAGCCAATTGCGGATCTTGGCCTTTGCCCGCGGCGTCTTGACCCACTTGAGCCAGTCGCGCGTCGGTGACTGCTGCTGCGTGGTGATGATCTCCACAGTGTCGCCGCTGCGCAGAATATATTTAAGTGACACCAGCTGGCCGTTGACCCGCGCGCCCGAACAACGGTGCCCCACCTCGGTGTGAATCCGGTAGGCAAAATCAATCACAGTAGAGCCTTTGGGGAAATTCAAAAGGTCCCCTTTGGGCGTAAACACGTACATCGAGGTAGAGAACAAATCTTCTTTTAAGCTATGCAGAAATTCTTGGGGGTCTTGAAGATTTTCCTGCCACTCGAGCAACTGCCGGAGCCAGGCAAATCTTTGAATGTCGCTGACCTGAAACTCTTCCCCTTCCTTGTAGCGCCAGTGGGCCGCGATACCTTCCTCGGCAACCCGATGCATTTCATGGGTGCGAATCTGAATCTCGATCCGCTCGCCGTAAGGTCCAATCACGCTCGTATGCAGCGATTGATACATATTGAGCTTGGGCAAGGCGATATAGTCCTTGAAACGTCCGGGCACCGGGCGCCATTGGGAATGCACCACGCCGAGCGCTTCGTAACACTCGCGCTGGGTATCGACTAAAATGCGAAAAGCGACTAAATCATAAATCTGATCGTAAAGCAGATTCTGGCTCTCCATTTTCTGATAGATACTGTAGAAATGTTTGGGCCGCCCCGATACGTCGGCTTCGATGCCTTCCGCTTCGAGCTTCTTGGTAATGATCGAGATCACTTCTTCGGTATATTTTTCCCGGTCGGTTTTTTTCTTCGCGACGTTGCGCTTGAGCTGATAGTAAATCTCCGGGTGCAAATACTTAAGTGACAGGTCTTCGAGTTCGCTCTTGATCCAGGCGATACCGAGCCGGTGCGACAACGGCGCATAGATATCCAGAGTTTCTTGCGCGGTGAGAATTTGTTTTTCCGGCGGCATGTGATCGAGCGTCCGCATGTTGTGCACCCGGTCGGCGAGCTTGATCAGAATCACCCGGACATCTTTCCCCATCGCCAGCAACATCTTGCGGAAGTTCTCAGCCTGTTTTTCTTCGCGGCTGCTGAAATTGGCCCGACCCAATTTCGTGACGCCGTCGACGAGCGCCCCAATCTCGTGGCCGAAAAGGCCTTTGAGCTCATCCAACGTCGTCAAGGTATCTTCGACGGTATCGTGTAACAGCCCGCTGACGACGCTGGGTACATCGAGCTTCAAGTCCGCGATGATGCTGGCAACCGCGAGTGGATGAATGAGATACGGCTCGCCCGACAGCCGTTTTTGACCCTGATGTACTTTGGCGGAAAATTCGTAGGCTTTGCGCAGAAGATCGACGTCCGCGGCTGGATAATAAGCTTGGACTTTTTCAACCAGATCGTTAATTTTGCCGTCTTTGCCCATGAACTTTGGGACCGCCCCCCTGGCGTAGCGGATCGATACGCCATTTAGTGACCCGAGAGATTTTTGCCCGCTCGGCCTCGACGATAGAGCTCAAGACCTGCGCCGCCTGCTTCACCTCCCGGTTAACGACGTAATAATCATAACGGATAATCTCGCGAATTTCACCTCGGGCGTTGGCGAGCCGGCGGCGAATAATTTCTTTCCCGTCTGTTCCGCGCGCCGCCAAGCGGCGTTTCAGTTCCATCAACGACGGCGGCAAAAGAAAGATCGACACGGCTTGCGGGTAAGCTTGCTTGATTTGGTGCGCGCCTTGAACGTCAATGTCGAGGAGAATATCGCGTCCCGCTCGGATGCTTTGATCCAACGGTTCTTTGGGCGTGCCGTAATAGTAGTCATGGACCTTGGCCCACTCCGCGAACTCTCCGCGCTCTTGGAGCGCCCGGAACGCAGGCTCGGAAAGAAAACGATAATCCCGCCCATTCAACTCTCCGGGCCGGCGCGCGCGGGTCGTGCAGGATACTGAGAGACGAATCTCAGGATGAATTCTCTTAAGCTCGTTGTAGAGGGTGGTCTTGCCGGCACCGGAGGGCGCCGACAAGATAAAAATGATCCCTTGCCGTTTGGCCAGCGAGGTAGTCTGGCGTGTCATTCGATGTTCTGGGTTTGCTCGCGGACTTTTTCGACTCGCTCTTTGCCTTGGAGAACGAGTTGGATGACGGGCAAATTCGGCACCTTCGCACTGATCGTGTTCAGTTCCCGGTTGACTTCCTGGAGCATGAAATCGATTTTTTTCCCGACCGGTTCGCGTTCGCGAGTCACGCGGGCCAGCGCTACAACATGGGTCTTCAACCGGACTATTTCTTCATTGATGTCGCCTTTTAAAACCGTTGCGGTTAATTCCACCCCGTCGCGCGTAACGGTTTGCCCTTCCGCCGACGGCGGTTGTAATCGCACGCCGTTTTCCGCCGCGCGTTCTTCCAACGCAAGCGCGACTTGTCTTATGTGCTCGATCTGTCCGTCCATGTCCGCCTTCAATTGGGCGCCCTCGCGCTCGCGCGAGCGTTCGAGTTTTTTAAGCGCGCCACTGACCGCCTTGAGCAGGGCCTCGCGCTCACCGCCATGGTCCGCCTCGACCTCACGGACGTGAAAGAGGTCGCCGATATGAGTCAGCATCGAAACGCCGACCTCGCCCCCAAGATGATATCTTTTCTTGAGCTGCTTCAGCCCGGCGATGTATTGCCCGACCAGGCCTTCGTCCATCTCCAATTTTCTCGTTTGGGGTTTGGCGCCGTATCGATTGACGAATAAATCTATTCTTCCACGCGCGATTTTTTCACGAATCGCTTTGCGTATCTCTTCCTCGAAGGAAAGATACTCGCGCGGCAGTCTCAACTGCATGTCCAGATGACGGTGATTGAGACTGCGGATCTGCACGGTGATTTTAATGCCGCGAACGTTTTGGGACCCTTCGCCGTATCCAGTCATACTTTTCATAGGCTGTCCTTGATCGCGCGTCTGATCTTTGCACTTTTTACCGCCACGGTGCCAACTTCATCACCAACGAAGCCGGCAGCAATATTTGCCAGCACCGCCGCATCGTCATAGCTGGCGCCGCCCGCGAGCGCCAGCGCGCAAACCGCAACGACGGTGTCGCCCGCGCCGGTGACGTCGAAAACGTCGCGCGATTCGGTGGGAAAATGTTTCACCGCTAAACCCGGCCGAAAGAGGCTCATGCCCTCCGCGCCCCGGGTAATGAGCAGCGCCGCGGCGCGCCACTTGCGCAAGAGCTTTTTCCCGGCGGCATTCAGGCTCGCCTCGTCGACGATCGAAATCCCCGAGGCTTCGCTCGCCTCACTTTTGTTCGGGGTGAGCAATGCCGGCAAGCGGTAATTTTCATAATTCTCTTTCTTGGGATCCACGACACAAAGCTTGCGGCGCCGCAGCACGCGCGCGACGGTTGTCAGAACATCTTCGTGAATAGCACCCTTGCCGTAGTCGGAAATGACGATGCCGTCGAAACGCCGCGCATTGGCAGTGATAAAACCTCCAATTTTTTTTAAAGTATTTTGGCCGATCGGTTGGCGCGCTTCTCGGTCGAGCCGAACGATTTGTTGATGATGCGGACTGGCGATGATCCGGCTCTTTTCGATCGTTTGAAAGCGCGCATCCGTGTACACTCCCGCGGTCGAGGCGCCTACTTTTTGCAGCGCGTTGACAATACGTTTTCCGGCATCGTCTTTGCCTATGATTCCACACGCCGTCACCCGCCCCCCCAAAGTGCAGACGTTATGAATTACATTCGCAGCGCCGCCGAGACAGAAATTCTCCGACACGACGCGGAGCACCGGAACCGGCGCTTCCGGCGACAAACGCTCGACTTCGCCCCAGATAAATCGATCGAGCATAAGATCGCCGACCACAAGCAAATGCACGGAGCGAAAGTTTTCTAGAGTGCCTAAAAGCGATCGCATGAACCTGCCGTCAAGATAGTAGTTCGTAGTAATAAGACTCGTTCTGACGCGCCATATGCTCGAGTGTAAAATGTTGCAGCACGCGCGCCCGTCCGCACCTACCCATCTCGGCAGCCAATGTCGGCGCCCGAGCCAATTTAGCAATCGCGCTCGCCAACGCCGCCGAATCGCTGGCGGGCACCAAGATGCCGGTAACCCCATCGATCACGGATTCGGGCAAGCCACCCACGCGGGTCGCGATGACGGGTTTGCCCACGGCCATCGCCTCGAGGACGGCGACGCCCAGCCCTTCGAATAACGAAGGCATAACGAACAAATCAATATCGGCGAGAAAGGCCGGTGTATCCGCGACAAAGCCCAAGAAACTCACCTCATCACGTAACCCAAGACGCACCGCATGATTTTCGAGCTCCGTCCGCAGAGGGCCGTCCCCCGCCAACTGATACTGAAGTTTGAAGCCTTGGGCTTTTAACGAAGCCGCCGCTTCAAGCAAAAACCGTTGCCCTTTGCGCGCCTCGAATCCAGCGATACAGCCGATCGTCTCCACTCGGTTTGACCCATCCCGCCGCGAGCAATCATCCTTGAATCGCTCCGGATCGACGCCGCTCGATATTCGGCGAATGTTGGACCGATGGACGCCGGCTTGCGCTAATAAATCGCCGATCGCCTGCGATATCACCACGACGCCGTCGACTCTCTTGTTATATAGCCAATGGCTATACCAACCCAGCCGTTCGGGATAGTCCATTCTGCGGGTGACGACGTACTTGGGTCGAGTTTTCGTGCGCGGCAGCCAAAGCGACAGAGCGTGGGCGCGTTTGGTATGAAAGTGGACGATGTCGAAGTCCTCGGCGTGAATTAAACGTCGCAGCGCGGGCACGGCCCTCAAATCCAAATCATTGCGCATCGAGAACGGACGAAATTTAAGGTTTAGCTCCCGGCATCGCTCAAACAGCGCGCCGTTCGGATGGGCCACAAGCACATTGTGATGTCCTTTGCGGGAAAGATAAGTCAGCAGGCCGAATACTTGCGCCTCCCCACCACCCCAATTTCTCTCAGGATCGATGTGCAGAATCTTTAGCAGGCGGCTATCACCGTTTCCGCCCAAGTTTTTTCTTCTCCCCTAATTCGAGCTCCCAAAGCTTAGCATACTTGAGAAAAACATAAACCGCCGCCGTCACCGCGACGTAGAATCCAGCGAAGCCTTCCATAAAACCACGCTTTAAAACATACGAGCGAAAGAAACGCGCCGCCGGACGCAACAAGGCGTCGCTCAAGCGCCAGCGGCCGCCCTGCTTTTTCGATTCTCGTGATGAAATCGACGTGAACCGATTGATGCGCTGCAGGTGATCTTCGATATTACGATAAGAATAATGATGCAAGGGATTGCGCAGGCGGCGCACCGCGCCGTCGACGAGAATCTTTTCATGCGGCTCGGAACCGCCCCAAGTCGCGCGCTCGCGCCGGAACAAGCGAACATCGTAGTCGGGATACCAACCGCCGCGACGCCACCACCGATCGAGATAATGAACAAGGCGCGGCACCGCGTATCCGGCGTAGCGGCCGTTGTCCTGGACCAGAGCGTTTTCTACTTCGTTCCGTAACTCCGCGGTTACCCGTTCGTCCGAATCGACCAGAAAAACCCAATCCTTGGTCGCCTGTGAATGGGCGAAGGCTTTCTGATCGCGATAACCAGCCCATTTCCTCTGGATAAACCGATCCGTGTAGCCCCGGCAAATCTCCGGGGTTCGATCCGTGCTGAAAGAGTCGACCACCACGATCTCATCGCACCAGCGCAAACTCTCAAGACAATCGCCAATGCGCTCTTCCTCATTGAAGCACACGACGATAGCCGAGACCGTATTCACTTGTGAATGATTATCGTCGTTCACAAAGACTTGCTCCGGAAGAGGGCTTCTTCAGTTGCGCCTGATTTTCGGCAGATTTTTGCGCAACGAATACCAGCTATAGCCCCATATCGCGTCATCGAACGTGGACGATGATGCTTATTTCCGCTACGCGAACTATCGGGCCAAGTACTGCCAACGAAGCTGGTAGAACCGATACTTCGCCGCATAGGGCCGCAGCGAAAGGGCCGCCCCGATAGCTTGACGCGCCTCCTCGTAGCAGCCGCGCTTCCAGCGACCTTTTGCCAGACGATAATAGCGATAAGCCAAACGGCGCGATACTTTGCCTTCCCCTAAAATTTGCCGGGCTTCAGGATAGTGATGAAGCAATTTCTCGATTACCCGGATATTCTCGGTCAACCTAAGTTCCTCGTTGCGTCCGATGTTGCCCTCGTGTTTCCGATAATAGAAGAGGCTCTCATCAATGTATCTCACCCGACAATTCATAAACAGGCGAAGCGCGAGATCGAGATCCATGCACACTCGCAAACTCTCGTCATGGCCACCGAGCGCGTCATAGGCTGCTTTCGAGATCAGGCTCGCCTGCAATCGCACGATGCTTTTGTCAAAAATATTCTCCAGACGCACTCCCTGAGCGGCCAAAGCGCGTGACTTCTTCGTGGGAATGATCTCGTCGCGGTTATGCTCCGGTCCGCCGAGATATTTGCCGTTGGCGAAGATCATCGCGCACTCCGGGTGCGCCTGCGTATTCCGATGCAACACTTCCAAATGGTTTGGTGCAGACAAATCGTCGGAATCTTGTATGCCGATCCAAGACCCTCGAGCATGGCGAACGCCGAGATTACGCGCCGCCGAAGGTCCTCGATTATCCTGGTAAAAGGGCCGCACCGTCGATCCATACGCCGTTAGGATCTGCCGGGTCTCATCAGTTGAGCCGTCGTCCACGACGATGAGCTCAAAATCCTTGAAACTCTGATTGAGAACACTCTCAATAGTTTCTCGCAAAAAACTGGCGCGATTGTAGGTTGCGATGACTACCGATACGGCCGGTTGTTGGGGCATGACGCGAAAGCTGTCGAAATTAGCTACACAGATCACCGTGCTAAGTATGGACGCAATTTGCCCATCAGGTAGCCGCAACACTTCATGATGCGCCCTTCGGTTCTGTACACTTTTTGACTTCGTCCAAAAATCCGGTAGACACCGTAGCGCAGGCAGTTGGCTACAAGGTTGGGGAGTACTTTGAATGCGATCGAATCATGACGGTACAGGCTGCGACTGACACCCTTACGATATTCGACATCGCGGTTGTAGGCTCGCCCATAACGCTCCGGGTTCAGCTCATGATAGACAATCGCGAGCGGCGTATAACCGATTTTGAACCCGGCGCGCCGAATTCGCATCGAGAATTCCGTATCCTCGCTGAAACCCGAAGCGCCCGGTCCGAGACGAACGTCAAAGGCACCGATGCGTTCGAGAACCTCGCGTTTAAAAGACATATTCGTTCCGGTCAAACCCTGGATCTGAATAATCTCATCGCCATAATCGACCAAAGGAATATTATATTTTTGCAATTGGCTTGGATCGGCGCATTGCCCTTTCAGATCTCTGCCCGGCTGCACTTTTCCCTGAAGGGCAGAAAAACTGCCTTGCTCATATGCATCAAGATGTTTCACCAAACACTGTGGATGAATAGAGACATCGTCGTCGACAATCATTAATATCTCCCCCTGAGCCACGCTGAGGGCGAGATTGATGGCATTTGCCTTGCCGGGAATCGGTTGGTGCAGAACTATCAAGTCCAGCGGGCGCGCTATCGCGCCCTCCTCATTTAGAATTTGAGATGTTTCATCGGTGGAGCCGTTATTCACAACGATAATTTCGATTTCTGCTGAGCTCGGCCGAGCGGCATTCTGAAGACTATCCAATAATACTTTTAAGCTTCTCGCTCGATTCCTGGTGGGGATAATGACGCTTAGACGGTGAATCAAGGCAAACTCGCTAATAGGTGAAGAGCGAAATAACAAACCACCGCTTGCCGCACCGCGACGAAACAGCTGCTTCAAGCGCGGCTGGGTTTTTCGAAGACGTCATTGTCCGCTGCGGAAAACGACTTCAAGAGATCGACTCGGCGCGACTCACGCAGCACATTTTCAACGAGGCGGCGCTTCACGCGTCCATCGACAAACGAGACATCGAGATAGCTCTTGAGAAAAACTGCTTTATCCGTCCACCGCAGATTTCGTCCCAGGGTACGGTGAAGCTGAACAAGATTCTTGGTCCGGCGTTTGTCGCTCAAAAGCGAACATTCCCGTATTCCTTCAAGATCAAGAAGAGCCAAAGACTCGGATTCAAAGGCGTTCGCGACCGCCAAAATATTCGCGTCCTTTAAATCGTTGTGGTAGATGTTCTGCGCGTGCAGAGTGCGAAACATCCAGGCCAAACTGATCAAAAAATTCCGTCTTCGCTTGAATCCCTCGCGCCCCGGAAGAACTCGAAGATGCTCACGCCAATAAGCGTCGATCGTCTTGCCTCGGGCAATTTCTTCGGAGATAAAGAAACTCTTGCTTAATACGCCACCGAAGCGATGCTCGACCGCGGCGACGGGCACCGCGGTCGCAATATTGGCCTGGCGAAGAATCGCCGCCCCGCGCAGCGCACGCAAGGCGCCCGAGCGGATGAACGGCGAGGTTATTTTGTAGCGCAGCGAAAAAGCATTGTACCGTTTCACGTAAACTGACCGCACGATTCCCGCCACCCCCACATTCAAACGACCGACTTTGATCTTCTTTTGGTCTTTTATGATCTGACATGTCGGATCACGCAACAATTGGTCCGCGTCGGCTAAGCGCTCGATAAACACCGGATCGGCAAATTTCCGATCGAGCCAGATCGATGCATTGCCCACTCTATGGTGAACGAAGTCAGGAAACACGGGCTTGCGTCAGCGCACCGCAGGTTTCAAGTAAAATCATTTCCAGCTTGCGAAAATGCTCGTCCCAAGAATAGGTTTCGCCTATCTGCCGAGCCTCTTTCGTGACCGCCGCATCGTGCGCTTTGTCCAACATCCGAAGAAGTTTTACTTCCAACTCCCTGGGTTCATCCAGTCTGTCAACAATGCCGTCGAGCAAAGCACCCTTCAGCAACTCCGCGGCGCCAACTTCCCGGTTGACCAACACTGGCAATCCCGCGGCCAAAGCTTCCAGCACCACATTGCCGAAAGCTTCCTGGATCGACATCAAGGCAATCAGATCGGCAGCAGCGTAATAATTTTCAATCTCGTCCTGCCGGCCGGCAAAAACGATCCTGCCGGGAGCCAGTCTATCAGCCCATGCTCGGTAGCGTTCCATTCTCGCATCCGCGCCGACAACCAGGAGATAGCAACTGGTCAATTTTTTCGAAGCCCAAAGCGAGATCAGACGATCCAAGCCTTTGCGGCGAAAACCGCTGCCAACGAACAATACCACCGGCGCTTCGAGCGGAATCTTCCAGCGCTCGCGCACCGGCTGGCGATATTGATGCCTTTGAGGATGAAAGCGACGCGAGTCAACCCCGTTGTAAAGGACCGTGATCTTATCTGGAGCCACGGCATAATTAGCCATGATATCTCGTTTGACTCCCGCCGAGACCGCGATAATTTTTTTCATCCGAGCCGATTCAAACTGGCGCTTCTCGATCGCCAAAACACTTCGGTGATAAACACTCATTGTTTGCCAGAGACGGCGCAGCGCCCCGCCTTCGTTACCCATTCGGCGCAAAAAACCTCGGTGCGTACCGCCGCCGCAGCGAACCACATCGGCAGCGAAGAATCGGCCAAAGCTCACTACCGCATCGTAGCGCCTGTCCTTGATCCGTTTTTGCGTCGCGAGAGCAGAGCTCCATAATTGGGCCGATCGCCCCAACGCAAGGGTCGGCACGCGATGCGAGATCACGCCGGACGGCGCGGCGATATCGAATTCGCTACAGAATAGATGCACTTCATGTCCCAACTCCCGTAGCCCTTCGGCGGTCTGGAAAAGATCCCGCTCGGTTCCACCTTTCAAATCGAGGCGCTTATGAGCCAGGGCGATCTTCACCGGCGGCGAGCTTTCGGGCGATCACAACGATGTTGTCAGACATCAGCAAAGCAGGATCGAAAAGATAGGCAAGAATCTGCCCATTGTAACGCCGCCACCACGGGATCTTTCTCGGCGCCAATGATCGCGATTAAGCTAGGCCGCCAATGAATGGCCAAAAAAGATAAGTAAAAAATCGCGCCGCAAACTTGACCCGAGTCCGGCGCAATTTCTCGCCGAATTTGCCATGACTTAGCCAGCCGCGTCTTTCATAATGCCGCGATGTTCGCTTGCGCGATCATGACTCACCTCAACGTCGGCGTTCCAGTGCATCAACTTCCTAAAGCTCAGCGTCGGATCGACCCCATCGCACTCATAGCGGCGCTGGCGCGTCTTATTTTCGATCCAGCGCGCAAACTCGCGCTCGCGGCGTGACAAGTGGCTTTGCCCCAGATAGGCGCATAAAAACCGCATGCGGTCCTGTAAGGTAATGCCCGGCAGCGGCATGCGATTCAATTGAATCAGATTTCGTTTCCACAGGGATTGCGGCAACCAGCCTGGGAACCAATGAGTGCGGTCATTATCCATGAAATAAAACGATAACTCTCGACTGTCCGCCACCGCGACCAACAGATTCGACGCGATCAGGTCGCCGTGGACAAATCCGCGACGGTGCAACCGTTGGATCAAGCGCGCGAGCTTCATCAGTCCGGTTCTTTTGATTGTCAATCCTTCACGCGTGCTTAGCAGGTCCGCCAAAAATACCGGCAGCGGCTGGCCGTCGACTTTTGCGGTCAGAACAAAGCTCCGTCGAACAATCCGAAAGCACCGTACTTCTCCGGCGCCGATAGTTTCCGGAACATTGAACCCGGCCGAGGCAAGCCCGACGCCTTGGCGCCAGAAACGAAACGCCTTTGACGGTCGAAAAATATCTTTAATCCCACTGAGCGGTCCGCCGTCATGAAATATTTTAAGATAAAATTTCTCGCCGTTTCGAGCCGCTGGCGCGTCGACTTCAATCGTTTGCGGGTGCTTCGACGGCATTTGCGCGGCGATCAGCGCCAGCACCTTTTCCTGTAAATCGTCACTCCAGTGCTCCGGCAAGACTCTGAGGCGCCAAGCGCCGGCACGGCGCGAACGATAGTCACTCGCCTTCGGCACGGCAAAGTCTCCTCGCCGGCTGGCGCTTGAAAGCCATGCCGATTTTCTCGGCGATTTGCGCGGTGGTGATGGACTTCAGACAAATACGGCCAATACTACAATGGCGGCGATTGCACGGCACGCATGACGCGCGCCCTTGAATGATTAAATCCTCGAAACCATACGGTCCGGTTCGCTCGGGACTGGTTGCGCCCCAGAGCGAAATCACCGGCGTGTGCACGGCCGCTGCAATGTGCATCAAGCCGGTGTCCGGCCCCACCGCAAGCTTCGCTCTTTCGATAATGCCGATCGCTTCACGAAGCGACGTGAACCCGGCGAGATTTGTCACCTTGACCTGCGACTCGGCGACCGCCTGGCGAGCGATCTCTTGATCTTCCTTGCCGCCGAGCAACACGACGTCGAGATCATATTCATTGCGCAGAGCTTGGGCGCACTCAGCCATCTGCCCGGTGAACCACTGCTTGCTTTGCCAACGCGTGCCGATGAACAAAACGGCAAAGGACGCGCTCACACCGAAAAGATGTTTTTCAACACAATTCAACTCCGCCGCGGTGAGATGAAAATCCCATTGCAGCGGCGTCCGCTCAATGCCTAGGTAATCGGCAAACTTTCCATAATGTTCGAGCTTCGAAATTCTATCGCCGTAGGGCTCGATGCGCAGATTATTGAAAATCCAGTTGAGCTCCTTGCTGTCGCGACGGTGAAAGCCGAGGCGCTGGGACGCGCCGGTCCATCGACTGATAAGCCCGCTTTTGAAGTGCCGCTGCAAATCGAGCACCAGATCGAACTTGCGCCGCCTCACGTCAGCAAGGAAAGCGCCGATCGTTTGGCGCCAGTGCGGCCGATCGAACAGGAGGATTTCATCGATCGCGTCATTGCCCTGAAGCAAGGGCAACGACGCCGGTTCGATGGACCAGGCAATAAATGCGCTCGGAAAAGCTTTGCGCAATGCACCGGCCAAGGGCAAGGCCCGGGTAACATCTCCGATCGAGCCGTGCAGAATGATCAGGATCTTCTTCGGCTGAAACTCAGGCGTGCCGATCTTCATGGTAAAATTTGACAAGCTCACGCCACGCCGCTGCGGAAAAATAGCGCTGCTCGGGGTCGAGCTTAAGCACCGAACGTTTTAAACGCGCGAGATTTCTATTGGCCAAGGCGATCGGAAGCCGGCCGAGAAAAAGCCTCGCTTTATCATAATCGATGATGTAACTCACCGGCGCACCGTTCTCGACCCGCAAGAGGATATTTTTTAGATTAAGATCGGCGTGGTAGACCCCTTCCCGGTGCATCGCGCGGATGCCACTCGCTACGGCGCGCAGTGCCGCGGTTAAACCAATCCGTTCTATCAATCCACTGTGAAACGCCGACCAGAGATCTTCCGCGCTTTGCAGTTGCTTCGTGATGAGCCAGCCGCGATAAAAAGGCCCCGCGGGCCGGTTCACGCAAGCGGCATACACTTCCACCGTGCGCAAGCCGCGCCGGCGCAACTCCTCTGTGAGGACGAGCTCGCGAAAGGGCCGCGGTGGCCAGGTAAAAAACCAGGTGGTGGCAACGTTTCGAAAGAAGCCTCCATGGCGATAGGCGCGGATCAAGGCCATATCTCCGTCAGGCAGCACAATCGAGCGCAGCACGCCGCGGCCGTGGTAGCGAGAGTCTGCCAAAGCGCCGGCGCGATCATTATCGCACAACGAAAAATCGATGTGCGCCACCTGATCTTGCCGAACCACGAGGCGATGACCGCGCTCGTCAACCACCCTGTTGAAGCCGTCGGGAAGCGCACCCCAACTTAACTTCTCACTAAAGATGCGGTAATTCCTCGAGCGGCGGGTTGCCGGTTGAACAAGTTCTGATTGTGCGAAAGGGGATTTCAAACGGTCACGAATTCCGGCTGAAAAGGCGTGACGGATGAGTTGAGTCCGCGCCGGTCGCCCTTCCAGAGCCGTTGCACGCTCTCCAATATTTTTTCCGGACCGATCTGGTGAATACAATTCGCATGACCCAACGGACAGCGCCGCCCACCGTGGGAAGCGCAGGGTCGGCAGGAGAGCTCCCGGCCGACAACAATTGCATCCGCCAGATAAGGGAAAAAGCCGAGCTCGGGCGTCGTCGCGCAAAATATCGCCACGGTCGGTACCCTTCGGGCCACCGCCACGTGCATCGGCCCGCTGTCATTGGTAACAAATACCGCACAGCGGCTGATCGCCGCAGCAAGCTCGCGCAGACTGATCCGCCCCACCAGATTGACAGCGGCCGCCTGACAGCGAGCCTGCACGTCTTCGACCACAGCAGCATCTTCGTTGCCGCCGAAAAGCAAGATCTGGCAATCGAGCTTTTTTTTAAGCATGAGAATGAGTTCGGCGAATCCGGCGGCGGACCACCGCTTGGTCGGCCACACGGAACCGGGGTTCACGCCAACAACCATGTGATCATCGACGATGCCAAGCGCGCGCAGCTTGTGATTGACCGTTTCTTGCAGCGCTGCGCTAACCGGCAAATCGAGAGCGCGCTCGCAGTCTTCGATGCGCACGCCGAATGCTTGCAAAACCGAGAGATTCCTTTCGACGTCGTGACGCCGCGGGTCGCGCGCAACCCGGCGATGGTACAAAAACCAGCCGGCACTCTGGCGAAAGCCGATCCGGCAAGGTATTCCGGCCAAACACAACAAGAGTGCGCTACGTAGGGATTTATGCGGCGTGATCGCCAGCGTAAACCGTTTGGCTCTTAAACTGGCCGCTTTAGCACGCAACCCAGCCCATCCGCGATCCGCGCGCTTCTTATCGTCGACGATCAGTTCATCGATAGCCGGATGATCCTGTAAAAGGTCCCGGCTCGCGGGCTGACAGACGATGGTCAGTTTTCTTACGGGAAAGCGACGCCTGAGCTCGGCGACGAGCGGCAAAGTCAATACGGTATCGCCGAGGAAGCTAGTTTGAAGCAGTAGGACGTTATCCCAACTGAGTGCAGCCATCGGCGCTATAACTGGATCGCCTCATCGATCAACATGATCGGGATGTCGTCTTTGATCGGATACATCAGCCGGCAGGCCTCGCAGATCAGGCCGTCGTTTGTCGGGTTGAGGTGAATATCCCCCTTGCACTTCGGGCATGCGAGGATATCCAAAAGGTCTTTGCTAATTGCCATGGGTTCAGCTCCTTCGAAGCATGATAAAAAGTAGTCGAGATATCAGTGATGAAACGGAATCAGCGCGTCCCAGCCACGCCGGTAAGCGCGCTGTGACTGCGCCGCGTCACGATTGACAAACGGCCGGTGATACATCGGATGTTTGAGGCTGCGCACTTCATGTTCCAAGGTGAATTTCTTGGCGCCGTCCTCGGGGTCGACGATGTCTTTAAAGCGAAATTGATGATTGCGCACGTCCTCGGAAATCAGGCTGCGGCTCTTGAGGTATGCAAAAGGCCCGGAAAAGTTAGCGACGTAAATAGCGATATGATGGCCGTCGTAGGGCGCCGGTGAATCGGCCGCTTCGCGAAATAACAGCGACTGATGACGGCCGATCTTCACCCGGCCGAAGCGACCTTGCCGATCGCTCTCCAGTACCGTCGGCGCCCCGAGCGCGGTTTGGTAAAACCGTAAAATCCCTTGCAGCGCGCCGGGCGAGACCCTGAATTCGACGTAAGGAATTCCCAGCGTCATGTCGCCGAAAGAGGGCTGGCTCGAATAACATTGATAGCGATTGCCCCAAGGACAGGTAACAGAAATAGAATCGTCGTCCCGACTATAAGCAAACTTGCTGCCTTTCAGTCCTTCGCCGATGGTTTTTAGACGCGCTTCCAAAGCATCAAGGTTCGGCACGACGACGCCGATATGACCATCGATCACTTGCGGGCTGCGGGTGGGTAAATGAAACTGCTGCTCGCCGACATTCGCCCACATGTTGTTCAGGCCGACGTTCAAATAGGGATCGCGCGTAAAGCCCATGCCGACGACGTAAAAAAGCGTTGCGAGCGACTGGTCGGGAATCTGTACGTTAACGTGCTCGAGACTCACGATATTGCCGATGTCTTCTTCTGAATATTCGCCCATGGTTCACCTCGAAGTTCTTTAAAAATCCGCAGCGACAGTTTACTTTTCAAGCCGAAATTTAAACTCACAAAATGCTAGTCCGAATTAGCACAAATCCAATTCCACTCACTCGCTAATCCTTCTTCCAAACCAACTTTTGGCTGGTAAGCAAGCTTATTTTTCGCCTGATCGAGACGCGCCTTAGTGTGACGCACGTCGCCCTTCTGACGATCGAAACGCGTAAGGTTGGCCTTTCGTCCGGCGATTTTCTCTGCGAGTGAAATCGCGTTCAATAAACTCACTTCCGATCCGCCTCACAGGTTAAACACTTCTCCTTGTCCGGGATAAGTAGCCGCCGCCATTATGCCATCGACGATATCCTGGCAAAATGTAAAATCGCGAGTCTGCTCGCCGTCATCGAAGAGCGGCACTTCGTCGCCGCGTTGCAAAGCGCGCATAAACAGATGAAAGAACATGTCCGGTCGCTGGCGCGGACCGTAAACGGTAAAAAAGCGCAGCGAAACGGTCGGCACGGCAAAAGCTTTCCAGTACAGATGGCACAAATGTTCGGCGGCAAGCTTAGTCGCACCGTAAGGAGACACCGGTCGAGTTAGCCCTTCTTCGCGCATGGGCAAATCGTCGGTATCGCCATAGACCGATGAGGTCGACGCATAGACGAATTTCGCGAGCGACAGACCCTTCGACGCTTCCAAGAGCAATTGCGTCGCCGTGATATTATTTTCCGTATATCGGGTGAATTCACGTCCCCAACTGGAACGAACGCCGGGTTGGCCGGCGAGATGAAACACGTAGGAAACGTCGTGTAAGAGTTTTGCCAAATCGCTTTGCAACAGATCTTGGTTAAGGAACCTAAACTTGTCGTGGCGGGAAAACGCCGCGAGATTCTTTTCTTTGAATGGGCGCGGATAATTATCGAGGAAATTGTCGATGCCGGTAACCTCGTGCCCAGCGGCGAGGAGCCGTTCGGCGAGATGCGAACCGATAAAACCGGCAACACCTGTGATCAGCGACTTCATTGATACCCTTCTTTCACCAATAACGCCAAATCACGTCTCGTAAATCGCCACGCAAATTCCACTCAGGCTCTTTTCATGCCTGAGCGCAGCTCCGCGCTTGATTAATTCTAGCGACAATCGATTGCACGAGCGCTGAACCGTTTTCCACGTTCATAGCTACCCGTAGCGCCAACAGTTTATCTTTTGCAAATGGAAAACGCACTAGCTTCAAAATATCCTTCTCAGTCGTAACGATCAAATCGACGAGGCGGCCGACCCGATTGATTTGCTGCCAGTCTCGAGCGGTATAGGAGTGGTGGTCCGGGAACTCGAGGGTCTCGACAATTTCGCCCTCCCATTCGTGGATCATCCGATACAATCCCCTAGGATCAGCGACTCCGGTAACGGTCAAAATTTTACTGCGGTAAAGTAGTGTCAAGGGAAATTCTTTACGGCGTCGCGAGTCCAAACTCAATAGAGAAACCGGTTGCAAAGAAGCGGCGAAACTAGTTTCCGCGCGGTTAGCGGGAATGACAGTGCGCCAATCTTCGTGCGCGCCGGTAACCAGAAAAAAATCGGCGCGACGATAGTTTCGCCGCGGCTCGCGAAAGGGTCCGGCGGGAAGAGTCCAGCCGGAAAATTCGGAGCCCATCAATAATAGGTCGACGTCCCTCTTAACACGACGGTGCTGAAAACCATCGTCGAGAATAAAAACATCCACGTCGCTCTGCCGCAACAGCTCAGCGGCGGCGGCACTCCGGTTCTTGCCGATGCCGATAGTCTGGCCATAAAGACGTGCCATCATCAACGGCTCATCGCCTGACTTGGCTATATCCGCATGGTTGTCCAGGGTCGAAACATCCGCGCTTTGCGGTTGTAAAACGAGCGGTCGAGTTTCTTCACGACGATATCCCCGGCTCAAAATTCCCACGCTCAATCCGTGACTTTTCAGCTCCTCCGCGAGCCATAAGCAAGTCGGCGTCTTGCCGGTGCCGCCGACGGTGAGATTCCCGATGCTGATCACCGGTCTAGGTAGGCGCGCCGATTTCATCCAGCCCAAGGTGTAAAGCGAATTGCGTAGTTGCACGGCGACACTGTAGAAAAGCGATACCGGCAGCAACAATAACCACAAAAACTTTCCGCGCGCCCCCGTGCGCTCCCATACCTCACGAACCGACACCGTCCTCATAGACGCTTAACGGACGGCTCGTAGCACTAACAATTTCATAGATAGCGTTGCGCCAAAACCAAATTGCGCGTGAAGGCCTCCTGATGGGCCCCGGCGAATTGGGACGCGAGTTTGCCCATGCAGAGCCGCGCCTCTGCATCGTTCAATAGCTCGATCAATCTATGCGCCAAGTCGGCCGCACCGTGGACTTCGATGGCGCCTCCTCCTTGCTTCATTTCGCCAGCAATGCGCGCAAAATTACTCATGTACGGGCCAAACAGCACCGGCTTTTGCAAACGCGCCGGCTCTAAAACGTTGTGTCCTCCGGCATCGACCAGACTGCCGCCGACGAAGGCAATATCGGCGGCGGCAAAAAAGTCCGGCAATTCGCCGACGGTATCGAGCAGCAGGATGTCTTTTTCAAAGTATCGGTCCGGCTCGATTCCACACCTTCGCTGAAAATCGAACGGGCTGCTCCGCAACAACTTCTCCACATCGTCGAAACGTTCGGGATGGCGCGGCGCGATCACCATCGAAAGCGACGGAAAGCGGGCGCGCGAGAGCGCGAGCGCCTCGAGCAAAATCTCTTCCTCGCCGCGATGGGTGCTGCCGGCGACCAGCAAATACCGATCCGGATCGCGCGCCGCGCTCAAGGTCCCCAACTGCTCTTCGGTCGGGCCGGCGGCAAACTTCAAGCTACCAACTACCGAGATTTTTTTTTCATCCGCGCCAAGCCCTTGGAGCCGGGCTGCGTCCTCGGTCGACTGCATGCCAAAAAATGTGAAACATCCAAGAACCCGGCGGAAAAAGGGACGCCAGCGCGCATATCGCGAAAATGCCTTGGCCGACAGCCGCCCGCTCAAGAGCAGCGTCGGAATACCGCGGCGAAACGATTCACGTAAGAGATTGGGCCAAATCTCGGTCTCGATGAACACCAGCAGCACCGGATGAATTCTTGTCAACGCGCGGCGGACCGTCCAGGAAAAATCTAAGGGCAGAAAAATCGCCGCGTCGACGCCTGCCGTTTGCGCCGCGATCCGATGGCCCGTGGCGGTGAACGTGGATAGCAAAACTTTTCGCGCGGGGACGCTCGTCTTGAGCGCACGCACGAGCGGAGCCGCGGCGCGAACCTCGCCTACCGAGGCTGCATGGATCCACACCGGC